>Ga0247727_10006094_pt1 | contig 23886 bp, 21 predicted proteins | sample WisWelCaveWW1625_FD_202498 | JGI IMG/M metagenome (GOLD analysis project Ga0247727, IMG submission 202498) | Biofilm microbial communities from Wishing Well Cave, Virginia, United States - WW16-25 | ecosystem: Environmental > Aquatic > Deep subsurface > Groundwater > Cave microbial mat | place... | reverse complement strand
AGATATGGTCGAATTTTCAACCATTGAGTATCATTCAGGTCGGTTGGGTAGCTTTGTTCGGATTTGGTCATCCAACAATTTTGCCCAACCATCCCTATTTTTTCAAGTTTTCAGACACTTTCTAAGTGTTGGAATGAAAAATGTGCCATTTCAATCAAGCCTGTTGTGCTACTTATTTTTGCCCTCCATTGACTGACTGCCTCAGGGTGTTGTTGGCCGGTTAAAAGACACCATTCTTGAAGGTTGGGCAAAATTGCTTTTGCGTCTATTTTTTCATATTTGGTTTTATCTCGCTTAGAGTCGACGAAAATCGGTATATTATTAATTTTGGCAAAATCTGCAATTTTTTCAACTAACTCAGACGTCAAACAACCCATATCGAGATCAATAATAATAATAGCGTGAAGTGTATATTTTCCGTGGGCGCGCTCTAAGTTATTAAGAAGTGATAATCTCTTCTCCGTTGGAATGTGCATATGATGATATTCATCAAATCGAAACTCATGTTGACGTCCACTGTGAAAATCAGGAGGGCTTCCTGGAACCAAGATTACTCGCGAGATGGTATTCATTTGTGCATTTGTCTCGTCAGCAATACCCCGAAATTCGATATTGGACCTGGAGTCATCAAGATTTTGGGAGTTGTTAAGAATTTCTCTAAAATCCCCCCATTTTGAATGTCCTATTACCCCCCAAAGAAAAGTCTTACCTTCATTTAATATTGAAAGTATCCTTGCTGTATTTGCAGCACCTCCCGCAGTACTTGATCGCTTCAAGACTTCGAAGATTTTCTCCCCTCTCACAGGTTCATGCGGAGATTCAGGTACTTTTACAAATATTGTATGATCTATAACCAAGTCACCAATAACAAAAATGTTCTTCTTGAACATAGATCCTCCAAAACTAAGGGGATTATACGATAAAAATCTTATTGATGAACCTGGCAAGCCAAAAACCATACAGGGAAGGGCTTCTGTTTGGCTTAAATCTGTGTCCCCATAGTAAATTAGGTATATAGGATTAGGTCAGGAAACCTAGTCGAAAGAGAGGAATGTCACTTCGCCACTGGAATCTGTATAAAGAACGTACTGCCCGGCAATTTTTCCTCGTCATATCCGGGGCTTTCCACCCAGATCTTTCCGCGGTGCGCTTTGACGATGCCTGCGGCGATGGCGAGACCCAGACCCGGCCCGCCGCCCTTGAATTTGGTGCGCCCTGAAGAGTGCAGTTCCACTTTGCCGAGTTGGTACAGTTTCTCGAAGACGATCTTGTGGTTGGCGGGGTCAATGCCGATGCCGGTGTCGCAAATGCGGATTTCGCACACGTCCCCCATACCGTCCGCGTGGACGGTGTTTGCGCTCACAGTGATCTTTCCGCCATCGGGGGTGTATTTGATCGCGTTGACGATAACGTTGTCCAATGCTTTTTGCAGGAGTTCCGGATCAGCCAGAAGGGGAGGCGCGGTTGAGAGGGCTGGATCAAGTTCAAATATGAGTTGACGCGCCTGCAAGTCCGCCGCGTATTCCTTTTGGATGAGTCGCAGAATGGGGGTGAGCGATGTCGCTTCGAGGTGCGGATTCAAAACTTGATTCTCGAGCCGCGCCACATCCAGCATACTGTTGACCACCTGATGCAAACGTTCACTGCCCTGAATGACTCCATCCACCGCCTGCGCGAGCGCGGTATTGCTTTTGACGGCGGGCGCGCCTTTCACCATGCCCATGTAGCCCTTGATGACGGTGAGTGGCGTGCGCAGTTCGTGCGCGGCGACGTTGATGAAATCGCTTTTGTTTTTATCGAGTTTCTTGAGCGTGTCGTGCGCCACGCCGAGTTCCGCCACGCGTTGCTCGACCATGCGCTCCATCATCTGGTTGAAGCGCGTCACTTCGTCGTAGAGTTTTGCATTTTCGAGCGCGATGGCGGCTTGCAGGGCAAACGTGCTGACGAGCAGCACATCATCGTGGTTGAACGCCGAGGGTTCACTGCGGGTGAGGGTGAGCATGCCGATGAATTTATTTTTCGAATGCAAGGGCACACTTAACACAGAGCGATCCTTGGGCAGCCACTGTGACTGTCCCCAGCCGCGCGTCTGCTGGATGTCGTTGACCTGCATCGGCTCGGTTTGTTTGGCGATGAAATGCAGGATGCTCGTGCCGTTGATGTTGTAATTCAACTCCTCGATGGGCGCGCCCTCCGGGAAGCCGTGATGCGCGACGAGTTGCACACCGTTCACCTCGTCGAGGAACAAGGCGCTGCGTTCGTGCGGCACCACGTTGGATAATTGCTTGACGATCTGCCCCGGCACGTCCGCGACGTTTGCCAGCGATGAAATTTGACGCAACGCCATCGTGAGCGCTTCCGCCGCGCGGCGCCGGGCTTGTTCGCTCGAATATAGTTTCGCGTTCTCGGCGGCGGTTTGCTCGGACCATTCCTTGGCAATCGAGAGTTCCGTGGCGCGGTCGTGCGCCTCTTTGAGCAGGCGCTCGACTTCATGTTGCGCTTTTTCCTTTTGCCGGGAGAGCATGACGCGCAACAGCGCACTGCTCGCCAAATTCCGCACACGGACGTACACCTCCCAGTCGCGCGGACCCATTTCTGCCCACATGAACCCGAAACGGTTGCCAGCCAACGTCAACGGCATGAGCACCGCCGTATAGCGGCGCGCTTGCGGGGTTTTGCCGCGCGGTACAAGTTGACCGGTACCGACGAACGTGCGCTGTGCGGGGATGTAGAAATTGCCATTCTCATATTGAAACAGCAGGTTGTAATTTTCGGGCGGCGCAGACGAAACCGATTGCGGCGCGGAGGTCGCATCGGAATAAAACATCACGTACCAGCGTTCGATGCCCATGGCAGGGAAATGTTCCGTGATCGCCGTGCCAAGCCCGTCCATCGTCATGACCGGCGCCATCGAGAAACTGAACCCTTGCAAGATGGTTTCCTGCTGTTCGAGCATCAAGCGGCGATAGGCTTGCGCGCGCTGGGAGAGTTCACCCGCCAGCAAACGCGCCTGTTGGAATAAATTCTCGGCGAGCAACATCTTGGTTGAGCCGTTGATTCCACCGAGGGCATAACGCCGCATCACCGAAAGGACATTGTGCCAGACCGTGGGGGCGAGTGAATTTTTCTGCATCAACTCGACCATGGCGTTGATGGCTTTGAGGAATTCATCGCTGGTGGATCGTTCGTTGAGGGTCATCAGGAACGCGTCCCAGGTCTGACCGAACGATTCGCGGAAGAGCGGATACGAAGCGTCGCCGTCTGTGACGCCAGCGGCATTTAACAGCGCGCGCAACGCCGCTTCGCGTTTATTTTCGAGTTTACCGGTCTTTGCCACTTCGCGCGGCGCGACAGCCGCCTGTTTGACGTTTTCCGGTAGACATCCGCACGACCAGCGGATCAACAACTGTACCGGCGTGAGGGTCACTTTTTGAATGGTATCGCCGTTGATGCGCTTTATCAACGCCTCAAACGCCTGTTTGCCCGCTGTGTAAAACGATTGCCTGACCGTGGTGAGCGGCACGCCGGTGCTTTGCGCCTCGCGCAGATCGTCGAAGCCGACGACTGCCATATCGTCTGGCACGCGGATGCCGCGTTGTTGCAATGCTTCGAGCGCGCCGAACGCCATGCGGTCGTTTGCCGCCGCGAGAGCCTGAAAACGGATTTCGCGCGCATCAAGCAAAACCGACACGGCTTCCCTGCCGGTTTCAGGAGAATAATCCCCATCCACCACGAGCCGTTCGTCGAAGCGGATGCCGTGCGCTTTCAACTCATCCTTGTACGCTTGAAAGCGTTGCTCCGCGTCAATTTGTCCGCGGATGCCGCGCACGAACGCGATCCGCTTATAGCCGTGTTCTTCAATGAGATGACGCACGAGCGAACGCATGCCCTCCGTGTTATCGGGGATGAACATCGCCGCGCCTTCCAGGTCAACGGACTGCGTGACGATGGGAATATCGCTGTACAGCGCTCGGAACTTTTTTAATTCCTCTGCGCTTGAGCCAAATGCCGCGTCGCCGGTGATGATCAACCCATCGAACTGGTCGGGGCGGGCGAGATCGTAAAATCCGAACGAAGGTTTGGGCTGGACGTACAACTTGAGTGTGCCCCCGATGAAATGCACCACGTTGACATCATTCTCCGCGCCGGCGTCGTTGATGCCCGCGAGGAATTCCGCGCCCCAGGCGCGCCCGACCTGCGATGCGAACACTCCGATGGTTTTACGTTTCGTGGATGATGTCATTTCGTTTTATTTTGCTCACGCAGGATCACACGTGTGCCTGCCACCTTTGGTGCAGTGCAGGCAGACCGTCTGTGAGCGGAGGAATCCAATGGAAGTATATCGCTTCACTCCCAGCCAGACCTGATTCAGACCTTTACAATTTTCTCAGGCAGACGGGGCGAGGGGGAGCCGCATCTGCCATTGCGAGATCGTCTCCCGTTCAAAACTTGCCCGCTCGAACACGGGCCCCAATTCCTCCGGGTAAATCGCAGGGATGTGCCAGGTCTTGCCGGGATGGTTTGCAATCACCTGCTTCAAAAGGTTGATGCCGTGTTTATTTCCGCGCGAGTCTGGCTCGACGAGCAGAGACCAGACCACCACATGGTCGGCATCCAGATTTGAAAGCACCACGTACGCCTGCCCTTTGCAAAACGCGCGCACGGGCGGGGTCATTTGCGCGATGGTTTCAGCGGCGAGTTGCCAGGGGAGATCGGGCAGACTGAATTGCCCGATCAACGCGCCGACCTCGCGCACATCCACTTCCTCCAATTTGCCATCTTCAAGTTCCACCGCCTCCCGCCGAATCAAGCCGATCAACCTTCGCACGGTTTGAAACTCGAACTTTTCATACAAACGGACGGCAGGGTCGTTTTGTTCGATCACTTCGAGTACCATCTCGCGGTCGCCGCGTTCGCGCGCTTCTCGGATGAGTTTTTCCATGAACCACGAACCCGCGCCTTTGCCGCGCGTTTCGATGACAATACCCATCGCGGCGAGACGACACGTCCAGCCGCGGCGGGCGATCAACGCGGCACCGGAGGGAGTCTCATCCACGAGCAGGACGCGGCTGGAGGTCAGGTCAATGCTGTCCTTGCGGACCATGGCGAGGAATTGCGATACGTTGAGGTGGATGGGGACGAGATATTCTTCAAAGCCGCGATTCAGCATCTGGACGAGATCAGGCAAAGGGTAGTCGGAAGCGGGTTTGAGATCGAATTGCATTTCGTGATTCTACCCGTCTCCATTGTATAATCCACCCCTCTAAAGAGGACAATTTCATGACAGACTTTCAACGCATTGCTAAAAAAATTACGTGGGTGTTATTTCTCGCGCAAAGCCTTGCCTCGGCGGGGTTCATCGCCGCGGCAACCATCAACCCGATCCTCGGCGCGAAACTGGCATCGGATCGTTCGCTGGCAACGTTGCCGACTGCCGCATATTTATTGAGCGGCGCGCTTTCCGCGTCGGCGTGGGGCTACATCATGGATCGCATCGGGCGGCGGAATGCAATTGCCTCGGGCCTGGTGATCGGCGTGATTGGCAACGCACTTGTGCTGTATGCCATTCAAACTTCATCGTTTCCATGGGTGATGATCGGTTTGATGTTGATGGGCATCACGAACTCGGCGATCATGCTCGGGCGTTTTGCCGCGGCGGAGGTGAACCTGCCGGATCAGCGCGGGCGCGCCATTTCTGCTGTGGTGCTTGGGGGAGTCATTGGCACCATTCTGGCGCGCGTGCTGGCTGTGCCTGTGGGCGAATTCGCCGTGAGCATCGGCATGGATGAACTGGCAGGCGCGTACATCACTACATTGGTTTTGTTCGCGGTTGCATCTGTGCTTGTCTTTTGGGGTTTGCGACCCGACCCGCGCGATGTGGGCAGGGAACTGGCGAAGCAATATCCCCAATCAATTCCGCACGGCGGCGTATCGCGCCCGATCTTTCAGATCCTGCGCCAACCCGCCGCGATCACCGCGGTGACCGCGATGGTGCTGGGACAGGTGGTGATGGTGGCGATCATGGTGATCACGTCCCTGCACATGGAGGATCATCAACACGCGCGGAGCGATATTTATTCCGTGATCTCGGCGCACACCTTCGGCATGTTTGCCCCTTCGATCTTCTCAGGCTGGTTACTCGATAAAATCGGGCGCGGCAGGATGATCTTGAGCGGTTCATTCATCTTGTTGCTGGCGTGCATTACCGCGCCGCTTTCGCCCGATGTGTTGCCGCTGGGCGTTGCCTTGTTCCTGCTTGGCTTGGGCTGGAACTTCTGTTTCGTGGGCGGTTCGACTTTACTTGCCGATCAGCTTTCGCCGCTCGAACGTTCGCGCACGCAAGGCACGAACGACCTACTCGTGGGGCTTGCCTCGGCGGCGATCAGTTTGAGCAGTGGCATCATTTTCAATGCAACAAGCTACACCATGATGGCAGTCATCGCGGGTGCGCTTTCACTGATTCCGCTGTTCATGGCGCTTTCGTATATGAAGAGGAGCGCGGTTCTGGTAACGGCATGACGAATCAAAAATCCCGCAGAAAATTCTGCGGGATTTTTTTATGACCTGTTGTCATTGCGAGGAGGGCGAAGCCCGACGCGGCAATCCCCAAACGGGATGCTGTCTCATGTTTCATAAAATCTTTATATTAGATGAGATTGCCGCGCCGCCGAAAAGCATCGGCGGCTCGCAATCACACTACTTAATCTCGATCTGATACGCGGCGGGGATGCGCGTGTAACGCGTGGTGCCGGTCACGATCAAGATCGCCTCTTCGCCGGGTTTCAACGAAAGCGGAAATTCAGCCGTCTGATCCGCGTTGACCGCGATTTGCGTCACCGTGGTAGTGTCACCTTTGATGATGATGGACAGGCGATACGTCTGCGGCAAAACGTTTTCGACGCGCGCAAAACCTTCCGCGACCCAGCCGCCATCGTCCGCTTCAAAATCGGATGCGTACGCATAGCCTGCCGCGTCCACCCGAACATCGTCCAACAGGAAGCCTTCGCCGTTCACCGCCGCGTCGGTGATGTACTCGAAGCGGATCTGCACTTTCTGCCCCGCGAAACGTGAGAGATCAACATCCTCCTGCTTCCAATCGCCGGTCTGACCGTTGTATCCCCAGCCATACGAATTGCCGGATGGGTCTTCATCGGTGCCTGAAGGTGTAGTAATAATTTCCCAGGCTTTGCCATCGGTGGACGCTTCAACGAAGACGTAATCGTAATCGGTCTCAAGGTCGTACCACATCAAGAAGGATAATGTGATCGGCGCGCTGACGTTCGTGAAATCGAACTCGCGCGTCAACCGCATATCTGATTCGTCGCCCTTGTTCGACCAGAACGCGTATTTGCCGGAATTTGCATCTACAGGCAGCAAACCAGCAACAGTCGAGCCGTTGAATTTCAGGGTGTAATCGCCGGTGCAATTAATCGTGTAATAGTCAATACCATATTGATTCACGGAACCGCTCGCCGCGCCTGGGCATGTGGAAATAACATCGGAGACCGTGATCTGCGGCGCATCTGGATAGTTGTTGTAGTGATAGCGCCCATCGCCCACGGAGTCATCCTGAAGCCACATCGTCGCCGCCCAATCCATGAACACGTCATCGGCTGTGATGATGTTACCCGTTTCAGGATCGGTGATGTTCAGCGTTGCGAGGGTTTGGTCAACGCTGGAGAGACTGTTTGCAGGATTCTTCACCAATTCCTTTGTTGCATCTTCGCCAAAGCGATCAAGGAAATATGCCAGGTAGAGGAAGGACTGCCCGTAATGTGGTCCGTTCGAGCCGGGGTCTGCGCCCCAATCCGGCAGGCTGACATCCGGGTCGCTGACGTAGTAGTAATCGAAAAAGATCGGGTAGTCGTTCAGCAGTTCGGCAACCATCGAGAAGCCTTCATTGATCCAGGAGGTTTCATTGTTGTCCGTGCTGAAATGGATCATGTGTTGGAACTCATGCGCCAGCGTGCCGTAGGTATCCTCCGCGCCTAAATCCATGTTATCCGCGTTGAAGAAGAACATTTCGTGCGCGTTTGAATATTCCTTGACCAGCGGATTGTATTCATCAGGTGTGGAGTAGTAACCGGCATTCGACGCGCCTGTGCCGCGCACGTACATGATGAAAATATGCGGGTCGCCGTCAATGCCCGGGTTGGGTTCACTACCGAAGAATTCGCGGTTGGTGGGGTACATCTGGTTCTCGAACGTATCGCCAAGTCTTTTCAAGTCATCTTCATCGTAACTGACGCCGTTCTCGATCCAGAAATACACGTGTTCGGAGACATATCGCAAGATGGCTGTGGCTTCAAAGTTTTCGACCGTATCCACATTTGTCACCCAGAAGGTTTCCTGGTCGCCCAGTTTGTATTCTTTTGAAGGGACAGTAGTTGCCACATCGCATACGCTTTGCAACCGGCATGCCAGATCATACGGATCATTTTCAGGGACGAGTGTGTTTCCCAGCGTTTCCAGTGTTTCCGTTGAAACGGAATCTGTGGGAGGTCGTTCGATCTCCGGTGTGGGTGATGGAGTTCCAAAATCATCAATCGGCGGCAGGGGAAAATCGGTGGGGATTTGCTGATACGCCTGATAGATGATGTAACCTGCCGCGGCAATGACAACGCACGCGCAACAAAGCAGGACGGCAACAATTCCCCCGACAACTTTTGTAGTGGATGAAGATTGATTGGTGTTTGCTTCCATGATATCTCCTGGTTGATTTTGTAAAGAATCGTCCCGCAGGTTGATCGAAGCGACCATATCTTGGGAGAAAACCTGCGGGACGTTTTAGCCTGCATCTTACCGTGTTTCGATGAATGTGTGATTAGGAAAAAAAGTAGGGGCAGGTCTCAGACCTGCCCCTATGGGATGTTACGTGATTCACGCCTCGGCGTGTTGTTTCGATTTTTTCTTTATCGGTTCGGAGGTCTGGAAGGTGATCTTGTTGTTCGCCTCGTCCACATCCACTTGCACCGCCGCGCCATCCTTGAATTTGTTGCCGAGCAATTCCATCGAAAGCGGACTCTCGACATTCTTCTGGATGGCGCGTCGTAACGGGCGCGCGCCGAACGCCGGGTCGTAGCCTTCCTTTGCCAGCCACTTGCGCGCGGCGTCGGTGAGTTGTACAGTGATGTTGTGGTCGTTGAGGCGGTCCTGCACTTCCTTCATTTGCAGGACGACGATTTCTTCCATTTGTTCGAGCGTGAGCGGCGAGAACATAATGATCTCGTCTATGCGGTTGATGAATTCCGGTCGGAATGCGCCCTTCAACGCCTTCTCGATCTTGTCGTGCTGGTCGCGTTCCTCGTCTGTGGCTTTGGATTGCAAAAAGCCGAGGGTGCCGCCCTTCCTCACGTATTCGGTGCCCAGGTTCGAGGTCATGATCAGAACCGTGTTGCGGAAGTCCACCACGTTGCCCTGACCGTCTGTCATGCGGCCGTCATCCAAAATTTGCAGTAACGCGTTCCATACTTCGGGATGGGCTTTTTCGATTTCATCGAACAACAACACTCGATATGGACGCCTGCGGACTGCTTCGGTTAACTGTCCGCCTTCCTCATACCCGACGTATCCCGGCGGCGCGCCGAAGAGGCGCGAGACCGTATGCTGTTCACGATACTCAGACATGTCAATGCGCACGAGCGCCTCTTCATCATCGAACATAAACCAGGCGAGGGCTTTGGCGAGTTCCGTTTTACCGACGCCGGACGGACCAATAAAGATAAACGAGCCAATCGGACGCGACGGATCTTTCAACCCGCTTCGTGCGCGGCGGATGGCATCCGAAATCGCGTGGATGGCTTCCTCCTGCCCGATGATGCGTTCATGCAGACGCGCTTCCATGTGCAGGAGTTTTTGAGATTCAGTTTCGAGCATTTGCGTAACGGGGATGCCCGTCCATTGATGCACGACGGAGGCGATGTCGTCCACGTCCACAACTTCATCGAGCTGATGTTCGGCTTCCCATTTGTCGCGCTTCTCGCTATATTCCTGTTCGAGGCGCAGGCGCTCGGCTTTCTTTTGCGCGGCGCGTTCGTACTCGCGGTTCGCGCCAGCCTGTTCCTCTTCCGCTTGCAGTTTATCAATTTCAGTTTTCTGCGCCTTGAGGTCGGGCGGCATGGAATACAATGCCACGCGTAATTTTGCGGCGGCTTCATCCATCAGGTCAATGGCTTTATCGGGTAAGCGGCGATCTGTGACATAGCGATCTGCCAGCCGCGCGGCGGCGACCAGCGCGTCATCCGCATAACGGACTTTGTGATGCGCTTCATATCTATCGCGCAAACCCTGCAACATTTTGATCGTGTCATCCACGCTGGGTTCTTCCACGTAAATGGGGGCAAAACGGCGTTCGAGCGCCGCGTCTTTTTCGATGTATTTATGGAATTCGTCCAGCGTGGTCGCGCCGATGCACTGCAACTCGCCGCGCGCCAGCGCCGGCTTGAGCATGTTCGACGCGTCCATCGCGCCCTGCGCCGCGCCCGCGCCGACAACCGTGTGCAGTTCGTCAATCATCATGATGATGTCGCCGTTCGAGCGCTGGATTTCCTCCACCACGGCTTTGAGCCGCTCCTCGAACTCGCCTCGAAATCGGGACCCGGCGATCATCGCGCCCAAGTCGAGCGCTACCACCCGTTTGCCGCTCAAAATCTCCGGCACGTCGTTGTTGGCGATCTTCTGCGCGAGACCTTCGGCAATCGCGGTCTTGCCGACGCCGGCTTCGCCGATCAGCACCGGGTTGTTCTTCGTGCGGCGGGACAAAATTTGAATCAACCGCAAAATTTCGTTATCGCGCCCGATGACCGGGTCGAGTTTGCCTTCGCGCGCCAGCTGGGTGAGATCGCGCGAGTATTTATCCAACGTCCGATAACGCGATTCCGCCTGCGGGTCGGTGACGCGCTGTCCGCCGCGCAAATCCTGCACTGCGGAGTAGACGCGGTCACGCGTCAGACCGGCGGATTCTAAAATGCGCGCCGCGGGCGTATTCCGCTCAGTGAGGATGGCGAGGAAGATATGCTCGGTGGAGATGTATTCGTCCTTGAGGCGGTTGGCTTCTTCATTCGCCAGATCAATGATCCGCTTGACGCGCGGCGTGATGAAGATCTGCCCCGCGCCGCCGCCGAAGATGTTGGCTTTCGGGCTGGCGCGCAGGGTGGCGTCGAGTCGTTCGGTCAGCGCCTCGGGGCTGACGCTTAGTTTTTCCAAAATTTGGGGAATCACCCCGCCGGGCTGTTCGATCAACGCCAGCAGGATGTGTTCGGTGTCTATCTGGTTGTGCCCATACCGCTGGATGATCTCCGCGGCGCGTTGGGCGGCTTCCTGTGCTCGTTCGGTAAATCGGTCAAATCGCATCATGGGGTTTGTTCCTCCTGACCATGGACAATGGACGGTTGACCATTTTTTCATGGTCGGTGGTCAATGGTCTATGGTCATCGTAGGAGGGCATTATAACAAACACCGCATCGGCGGTCTGTCAATGCGGCGTAAGAGGTGTGTTGGAATTTGATTGCTGGGCAAACCCATCGGAGAGAATTATTTTTCAAGCCATTCAATCAGCCGTCGTTTGGCATTATGCAGACGTTCGGCTGAAATTTCCCCCAACTTGGCATTGACAACGAATGGATCAACACTTGCAAGGCGTGAAAGACGAACAACAGAACGAGTTTTCAAACCGGTATCAGGGTAATCCTTATCGGTTGGTTCAATCATTTCATCAAACCCAGGTACAGACTGATCTATGAGTGATGTGATCATTACCAGCAATGCGTCGGTATGACGACCGGGCGACATTGCCATCACAAGGGCAGGTCGCAATTTCCCAGCCTCCAGGTCGGTTTGGGGAAACCGTACCAGCACAACATCCCCCGGTTTCATGGATGGTACACCTCGCGCGCGTCTTTCAACGAGTATTCGACCTCATCTTCGTCCTCTGCACGGAAGAATTGTTGCGCCGCAAACCCATGCCATTGACGGTCGTCCCAATCATAATAATTGGGCGAAATTTTCTGTTTTACCGCCAGAAATAGGACAAAATCGGCAACCTCTTCGACCAGTTCATCCGGCAGGCGATTGATCTGCTCGTGCAGGCGGTCTCGGATTAATGCGGGATTCATACGTCACCTCTACCATTGACAGTGAATGATCTGCCAATTTCCTCTATCTTGATTGACGTTATTTTAGCACGAATAGAGGTTTTTGATTTCGAGTTCGGATAACGAACGCGACATCGCCGAACCTTCAGCGCGGCGTAAGAGGTGTGTTGGAATTTGATGCCCAACTTGATCTATGACAACTCTGTAAACACACCGGGCTTTTGTTCGGCAATTCGTAACAACGCGGCAGCCGGACCGCTGGGCTTGCGGCGGCCCTGTTCCCAATCCTGCACTGTTCGCAGGCTGACGCCCATCAAGCCCGCAAATGCCGATTGCGATAACTTTAATCGAGTACGAATTACTTGAGGCGGTGCGGGTTCCTTTAATGAGCGCACGCGCAGGAATTTTTTGCCTGCCTTGTATGCCTTGATATCGCGGATGCCGTCCAGAATTTCCTGACCAATATCACGTTTAGTCATGTTCGATCTCCTTTGCGATTTGACGAAGAACGTGCGCGGGAATGTTCTCCGTTTCGCTCTTGCTATAAATGGTCAATAACCAAATTTCGTCATCACGCCGTTTGAAATAATAGATCACACGCACGCCGCCGCTCTTTCCTTTGCCAGACATTACCCAGCGGACTTTCCTCACGCCGCCAGACCTTGGAACAACTTTTCCCGCTTCAGGATATTGGAGCAAAAAACTTTGCAATCCCAAATATTCTTCTTCCGATAGATAATCGTAAACATATTTGGTGAACGCGGAGGCTTCGATGAATTCCATTGTTTGCATTATACGGCAAAGCCGTATAAACGACAAGGCGATCATGAAGTCAAACACAGCATTGACGGTTTGCCAGAGCGGGTGGTCTGCTGGAATTTGTTGCAATTCTCCCAACGCGACTATAATTCGCCTCGATGACCACGATCACCCTGCCTGCGAAAACGAGCGAGCACCCACACATGCGGGCGCTCAATGTGTTGCGCGACCTCTCCAAAGTCGCGGACTTGATTGAGCTGTGCTTCTCGCCGACGATGGACAACTATGGGCAACGCTACGTCAACGACATGCGCAAGGCGGGGCGCGACGAGAGCTTTTTGCGCTGGGCGAACCATGTAGCAGAGACCACCTCCATGCCGATGATGGGCTACGTCTGGGAGGAGGAGGATGGCAAGATCGTCGGCAACGCCAGCCTGATCCCCTTCCGCGACAAAGGCAAACGCATTCACCTGATCGCCAACGTGGCAACCCATCCCGATTATCGCCGCCGCGGCATTGCGCGCGCCCTCACCGAACGCGTCATCAAGCAAGCCCGCGAAAAAAACACGACCGCCTTCTGGCTTCACGTCCGCGATGACAACCCCAGCGCGATCAAAATGTACGCCGATCTCGGGTTTGTCGAAATCGCGCGGCGCACCGCGTGGACGGCAAACCCTGACTCGCAACTTCCCAAAATCGAATCAGACATTCAAATCATTCCCCGGCATCCTCATTTTTGGATTCAACAACTGGGCTGGCTTCGCCGCCTCTACCCCGACTCCATTGCCTGGTACCACCATTGGAACTTCAACTCGCTTCGACCGGGCTTCTGGTCGTGGCTATCCAATCTCTTCATGGACTTCGAGCTTGAACAATGGGCGGCAGTCCGCGGGGACGAATTGCTTGCCACGCTCACATCTGCTCCGCATGGGGGGAGATCATCCTCGCTATTTGCCGCGACAAGTGAAAGGGCGGATGAAGCGTTGAAGTTACTCCTCGTCCACGCCCGGCGCGCGCTTCGATACCATTCCTCCCTCGCGTTCGATTTCCCCGGCGGCGAAATGACGGACGCCATCCTTGCGGCAGGGTTCAAAGCACGTCGCACTTTGATCTGGATGCGCGCCGATGCAACCAACCGGTGACTCTTTTCGTATAAGAGGTGAAAAGAGGAGTCAACATGACAAAATTCATTCTGCGTCTGGCGATCAATGCGATTGCCCTATATCTGGCGGCGTTCTTTCTGCCTGGCATTGCCCTGAACGGAGAACCCGTTTCCATTCTCTGGCTTGCGCTCATCTTCGGGCTGGTGAATGCGCTGTTTCGCCCCCTGCTTAAGTTTCTCACTTGTCCGCTCATCATCCTCACGCTGGGCTTGTTCACCCTGGTGATCAACACCTTCCTGTTCTGGCTGACGAGTGTGATCGGTCAGTCGTTTGGCATCCAACTGGTGATCAACGATCCCATTTGGTGGAATGCCTTCCTTGGCGGACTCGTGGTCAGCCTCGTGAGCGTGCTGATGACGTTGATCTTGAAAGATGAGTTGAAGGGGAAGAAGAAGTAAGTCGTACGCGTATTTTGTATCGAGACGGTTTGCTATTGCAGACCGTCTTTTTTTACGCAATACGGATTACGCAGTATTCAATCCCGGCAATCCCCCGGCGGATTTCGCTGACTTGACTGCGCGCACGACAGCCTCCGCCATCGCTTCCGCGGCGAATGCGCCGACGGTTGAGACATCCGCTTTTTTCGAGCCGGTGGATAACACAAAGATCACATCGCCATCGAGCATGGTGTGCGCCGGGCGGATTGTCCGCGCGATTCCATCCTGCGCCATCTGCGCGACTTTCGTTGCCTGTGCTTTGGTAAGGCTTGCGTTGGTTGCAACAACTCCGATGACAGTGTTGCCTCGCGATGCGAAACCAAGAATGCCGCGCCCGATGGGTGTTTTCATCATGGCGAGCGTATTGGCAAAATAATCTTCCTTTCCGACGCGCAACGGTCCCACTTTCCCTGAACGAAGACCTGCAATAATTTTATTTGTCTTTGGGTCAATTACATCTCCAAACGCGTTGACTGCGACAATTGCGCCGACGATCACTCCGCCGCCGATATCCATGCTGGCGGTTCCCAACCCCGCTTTCATGGATAGTTTGCCGCCGAACATTTTTCCAACGGACGCGCCTGTGCCCACGCCGACATTGCCCTCGGCAGGAGCAGTGGATGAAGCCGAGGATGCGGCGCGGTATCCCATGGCGGAATCAGGTCGAACGCCCGCGCGACCGATGTTTAAGTCATAGAGAATCGCCGAAGGGACGATGGGAACCCTCGCCGCGCCGGTGTTGAATCCGATTTTGCGTTCTTCGAGCCAGCGCATCACGCCGCTTGCCGCGTCAAGCCCGAACGCCGAGCCGCCGGATAAAACGACCGCATGAACTTTTTGTACAAGATTGATCGGGTTGAGCAGATCGGTTTCGCGCGTGCCGGGCGCGCCGCCGCGCACATCCACGCCCGCGACCATGCCTTTGCGGCAGAGGATCACCGTGCAACCGGTGAGCGCGTCGTCATCCTGCGCGTGTCCCACTTCAATGCCGCGGATGTCAGTGATGGCGTTTTTGAATTGCATAACATCGCTCCGCAGGGTCTCAGACCCTGCGGGAACAAGAGGCTATTTCAATTCTTTCACCAGCGCTATAAACTCGCGCCACTCCTCATCGAAGAAATGCACGGTGACGTTGTGCAGTTCGATGTGGTAAGTGGTTTCGCCGTCGGGTTCCTCGGCGCGCCATGCCATGAAGTTATCGGTTTCTGCGAGGGTTTCGGTTAGTGGTTCGCCGTGATTGTTGTTGTTCATCGGTTTTCTCCTTTGGAATTTCGATCATTGGAACTTCTTTTTGCGCGAGTTTCGATTTTAAAAATTTCATAATGCGCGCAAGCAAATCCGAATCAGTATCGCGTGTCCTATCAGCTTCAGGCGGGAACGGGTTGAGGTCGAACATTTTGCGCGTCACATACCTGCCCAGCAAGGTGACGGTGGCAAGCAGAGGCGCGGCAATCACCACACCGATGATGCCGAGCAGGTTGGCAAAGATCAAGGCGGTCACCAACACCGCCGCCGGGTGTACTTTCAACGCGCGCGCCATGATGCGCGGTGTGATGAGGTTGTCAATGATGTTATCAATGGACGAAGTGATCACCAGCACGCCCACGGTATACCAAATCGCTTGCAGGTCGAAGGGCTTATCGGGTTGAAAGAATGTGACCAGCGCGATGGTCGTGGAGGTAATGAACGGACCGATGTACGGCAGGAACTTTGCCAGCCCCGCCATCAGCGCCAGCCCAACGGCGTACTTCACGCCCATGATCGAGAACAGGATGGTGTACACCACTGCGGCAAGCGTAAAGATAAAGAACTGCCCGCGCAGGAAGGCGTTCCAAATGCGGCTGAGTTCACTACCCAGCCGTCGGAAGTCCTCGTTGTAGCCGGGTATCTCCACTTTGATCAGGTCGCTTTGCAAGCCGCTGGATTCCGCCATGACAAAATACGAGACCAGCAGGATGAAGAACAACCAGCCAAATATTCCCGCGGCGCCGCTCGCGACCGCGCCCAGCAGGTTGCCCGTTTGCCCGAGCAGGGGCTGGACGTAGGCGAGCAATCGCTGGCTGATATCGTTCAAGTCAACGGTGTGCATATCCAACGTGAACGGACCGATTTGGAATACGCGTCCGGAGAGGTCGCTGATCAACGTGGGAAGATTTGTCAGTATGTCCTGAATCGACGTAACGAGGCTTTGCACCTGTCCCACCAGCCCAACGCCGCCGAGCGTGAGCAGACCGATCAGGGCAATGAGGATCAGCAAGAAAACCAGGTTGACCGAAGCCTTCCACGAGATGCGCAGTCTGCGCGCGATGGCAGAGGTGAGCGGATGCAGAAGATATGCAAAGATGAAAATGATGAGCAGGGGCGTAACGAGGTTGGCGAAGCGGTTCAGCAAAAAGGTGGTGATGCCGAGGATGACCAGCCCAACCAATAACTTTGTCGTGGACCCCCAACGAGGGGAAGATGCGGTTTCTTGTGCCATGAAATTCTCCAATTGATTGCCCCTATTCTAGTCAAGAGAGGAGGCTTTGGCAACCATAAAAAAGAATTCGGAAGTCTTGAAGACTTCCGAATTCTGGTTGTTTCAACCTTTACTCAGCACCCGCCGAGGAACGGCAGGAACGTGCACCATAGGAAGTTGCTGTCTATATACCAGAGAATGCCTCCGCACACGCACACCAGCAGGAGCGCGCCGACGCCGATGATAATTGGCGTGGTGTTGGACTTCTTCGCTGGGGCGGGCGCTTCCATCATCGGGCTGGCGGGCACGCTCCCCGCGTATTGCGCGGGCGGGGAAGGTGGAGTCGCGGGTCTCGAAGCGGACGGCACTGCCGCGGCGCGCGGCGATGCGACGGTTGCCGCCGGGTCGAAGGATGTCGATTCGAACACCAGCACAATTTGTTCGCCGAACGAAACGACTTCACCTGCCTTCAGCACGCGCGGTCCCGCCAAACGTTGGCCGTTCACAAACGTCCCGTTGGTCGAGCCGAGGTCTTCCAGCACGAACTTGCCGCCCTGGAACGTCAGGCGCGCGTGGCGGCGCGAAATTTCTGCGTCGTTGATCGTGACTTCGTTCGAGGAGTCGCGCCCGATGGTGAGCTGGTCGCCTTCCAGCGCGAAGGTCGCGCCGGGGGTCGGTCCAGAGCGCATGATGAGTTGATATTGGGCCATGATAAGTTCTCCTTACAATCTGAGTCTACAAGGTTCATGAAAAAAAGTCAAACCCTGTTTGCATAAAGCGTTATACTTGGTACAGGACGAAATGTACACCAACAGGTTACCCGTTGAAAAGAAAGTAATGGACGTGAAATGAACTCAGCCGCGTTGCCCATCCCTGATTTTTTTGATGCGGACAAGGTCGGTTCGGTGTGGAGGATCCCCTACGAGGAACGCGCGAAACAAGCGCGGGACTGGGCGCGTCAAACCGGACTTATGCCCTTCGATCAAACTCAGGGCAAGCCTGCCTCTGCCTCCTCAACCTTCACCTGGCTTCTGCTGATTGACGCGCAAAACACGTTCTGCATCCCGGAATTTGAGTTGTTCGTCGGCGGTCACTCGGGTCGCGGCGCCGTGGACGACAACCTCCGTTTGTGTGAATTTATCTATCGCAATCTTGGCGAGATCTCCCAGATCACGGCAACGATGGACACGCACCGCGCCACGCAGGTTTTTCACGCTGTGTTTTTTGTAGATAAAGACGGCAATCATCCTGCGCCTTTCACCGACGTCCACGCGGACGAACTCCGCAACGAAAAGTGGATGTTCAACCCCGCCCTCACGAGTCAGTTCGGCATCGCTCCCGCCTATGGACAACAAATGATGATTCACTACGCCGAAGCGTTGGAACAAAAAGGGAAATACGCGCTCACAGTCTGGCCCTATCACGCCATGCTCGGCGGGATCGGTCACGCGTTGGTTTCATCCGTTGAAGAGGCAATCTTCTTTCACTCGATGACGCGCAACACGCAGTACGAAATCGAAATCAAAGGCGATAAACCTTTCACTGAAAATTACTCTGTGATCGGTCCCGAAGTGTTGACAGGTCCGATGGGTGAGGCGCTCGGCACGCATAACTCCAAATTCATCGAACGCCTCCAGCAGGTGGATCGGCTTATCATTGCCGGGCAAGCAAAAAGTCATTGCGTGGCGTGGACAGTGCAAGACCTGCTCAACGACATCCAAGCCAGAGACCCCGCGTTGGCGAAGAAAGTCTATTTGCTCGAAGATTGCTCCTCCCCGGTCGTTGTCCCCGGCGTGGTGGATCACACCGACGCGGCGGACACGGCTTATAAAAGATTCGCAGAGGCGGGGATGAATGTGGTGAAATCAACGGAATATAACGGAAACAGGTAGACACGTAGACAAGTAAACGCGTTTAGTCTCTAATTCTCCACTCCTCCAATTCTCTTCTTCATCAATTACCATTTACCGATTACCAATCATGTCCATCTTCGATAAAACCCGCCTCACGAACGAAACCTTCAAACTCGATATCGAGCGCATGAGGCGCGGCTGGTATTCAGATAAATACTTCGAGAACATCGGGCGAATGCTTACCGCCTTGTCATCTGAAAAATACAAATATTCAGGTAAACATCACAACTTGCCACAAGATGTGTCTCCGGAAGGTATCGCGGTCGGCGACATCGAAGTGGAGATGCAATGGTTCACGCGGAGGTTGGGCAACACCATCGTTGTCGGTGTGGATAAGACACTGGAGATGCTCAGGCATAGCACGGGATATTGGGAAGGCGAAACATTTGTTGACACCTCAGATAGGCTCGAAGTGTGGGCGGTTCACGATGGCACGGTGGTCAAATCCGATGGCAACCCGTTGAACGTCGAGCCAGTCATCAAGGTGCGCGGGCGGTATCGCGATTTTGCCTTGCTCGAAACGCCGTCGCTGGGTGTGTTGACGCGTTCGAGTCGCGTCGCCACCAATGTGTATGAAACATTGACTGCGGCGCGCGGCAAGCCGGTGTTGTTCTTCCCCGCGCGGTTTGACCTGCACGAGGTACAAGCCGCGGACGGCTACGCTTACAACATCGCCATCAAACGGTTCAATCAGGATTTTTCCAGCGAGATCGGGTCGTTCGTCTCAACCGACGCGCAAGGGGACTGGTGGGGCGGCGCGGGCGGCGGGACGGTGGCTCACGCGGCAATCGCTTCTTTTCTCGGCGATACGGCGGAGGTGATGATGCAATTCTCGCGCGTGCTCTCGCCGAAGATTCCGCGCATTGCGCTCGTGGATTTCAACAATGATTCCGTAAGCGATGCCCTGCAGGTAATGAAAGCGATGTTTGCAAAATATCGAGAAATGTGCGATTTGAATGACGAGACTGAAGCCGCGAAATATGTTTTGTACGGCGTCAGGTTGGACACCAGCGGAAGCGTGCGCGATGTGTCCGTTGAACCGCTGGGCGACCCCGCGCTGGATTTGGGAGTCAACCCGCGGCTGGTGTTCACCGTCCGCCAGGCGCTGGATTCCGCGTCTGAAAACTGGAGCATCCCCGAAGTCTGGAAAGACGCGGCGCGTGAGTATTGTCGCAACGTGAAGATTGTCGTTTCTGGTGGGTTTGGTCCTGAAAAAATCCGCCGCTTCGAAAAACTGGAAGTGCCTGTGGATATTTATGCGGTCGGTTCGTGGCTGTTCAACAACAATGGCGGCACGGTGACCGATTTCACCGCCGACGTGGTGCGCGTGAAAATTCACGGCGAATGGGTGGACATGGCAAAAGTGGGGCGTCGCCCATTGGCGAATGAAAATTTGGAACGCGTATGGTAAATCTTTTCACCGCGAAGACCGCTAAGAACGCAAAGAATTTAAAGGATGTTCTTGGCGCTCTTCGCGCGCTTGGCGGTTAAAGAATCCTCTCCACCTTGAACGGCGTTCCCTCGACTTTCTCCTCCTCAAACTCCCGCGCCGCGAGATGACCGGCGAACACTGCCTGCGCGATGATATTCGGCGCTTCGGCATCGCCGATAACGCGCACGAATCCCCTCCCCCTTTGGGAGAGGGTTAGGGTGAGGGAGTGATAGAGTTCATCATTCGGCGTCCTATCGCTAACCAATACAACCCCATCACGCGGCAACTCGACTTCCTCCCCCGAAATCGTGTTCGATAATTTCACAAAATCTTTTCCAATCTCATTCACCACATTCTGTGGATACAACGTCACGCCCAGTCTCATCAACTTTGCCTGAATGCGTTCCTGCTCCAGCGTGAACTGCGACCAGTACGAAACCAGCGGCGCGGGTGTGACGAGTGAAATCTTACATCCTTGTTCAGCAAGCAATTCCGCCAGCACTCCGCCCATGTAGTAGTGGTCGTCATCGTAAATCGTAATATGGAGTCCAGAAGCTCGCTTCTGGAATTTCGGCGGCAAGCCGCCTGACTCCAAATTGTCCATCAAATCATCGGGATTGAAAACATTTTCCAAATCGTGACCAAGAATCGGCTTCCACAATGTCCGTCCAATTCCATCGCGCCGCCATGCCGCGCCCGTGGCAAGGATGACATTCTGCGCGCCCGATTCCAGAATCTCCTCGGCGGTCATCGGGCTGGAGGGAAAGACCGAAACATTTTTCATTTTTCCAATTTGAGTCAACCGCCAATCCATGACACGCCGCCACTCATTTAATCCTGGCAAAGCAGACTCACGAAGTACACGCCCTCCAAGTTCCTTGCGCGCTTCGAGCAAAGTCACCTCATAGCCGCGCTGACCCAGCGCCCGCGCCGCTTCAAGTCCCGCGGGTCCCGCGCCGACAATCATGACCTCCTTCCCGCTCTTCTTCGGCGAAATAATTTCAGGGTGCCAACCGCGCCGCCATTCTTCGCCCATGGTCGGGTTCTGTGTGCAACGGATTGGCACAAAGCGCGTATCGCCTGTAACGCAGATGTTGCATCCGATACACTCGCGGATATCCTCCACGCGCCCCTCCTTGATTTTGTTCGGCAGGAACGGGTCGGCAATCGAAGGGCGCGCTGCGCCAATCAAATCCATTATGCCGCGTTGAATCGCGGAGACCATTGACTCAGGCGAGGTATATCGCCCAACTCCAACGACGGGCTTTGTTGTCAACTTTTTCACGAACGAAATATATTTTTCCTGGTGTCCTTCTTTTTCAAAGCGTGAAGTCGCCGAGTCGTTATTCCAATTGCTGACGTTCACATCCCACAAATCGGGCAGTTCAGCCAGCATCGCCACCACATCATGTCCCTCGCCTGGATGGGTGAGTCCATCTTCGCCGAGCAACTCATCCACTGCAAAACGGACAGCCACCGCGCACGTATCTCCGACTGCCTCCCTGGTATCTTCAATCAACTCACGCAAGAAGCGAACGCGGTTTTCCAGCGAGCCGCCATATTCATCCGTCCTGTCGTTGTAGCGTTTCAGGATGAATTGAATCGCCGCGGTCATTCCATGACCCGCGTAACAATACACAATATCGAAGCCCGCCCGCTTCGCCCGCAATGCCGCATCGCGATGCCACTTGCGCACGTTGCGAATATCCTCCTTATCCATGCGGCGTGTCTGAACGGGGTCATAGCCTGAGCCGCCGATAACTCCCATCGAACGCGGCGCCAGCGATGGTACGCGCGAATATAAATTTGGCGCGTCGATTCCGTTATATGAAAGTTCCATCCCCGCCAGCGCGCCGTGACGGTGCACCGACTCCGTCATCAACTGCCACGCGGGAATATCATCGTCACTCCAAATCCTCCCTTCAAAAAACGGCGACAAATCGCTCGTGTGATGAATCTCCGTCTCCTCGGTGCAGACGACTCCCCAGCCTCCCTCCGCCTTCATGCCGCGCATCGCCGCCATCCCCTGCGGCATGCGGTGGCCGAATCCGTTGCAGTGCGGCGCCTGGTAAAAGCGATTGGGAGCAGTCACGGGTCCGATGCGAATCGGTTGGAATAAAATGTCATAAGGACTATTCATTGGATTTCTCCGTTTATTTATGGATGACGTTTACGGTTCATGCCGACTTTCAACTTGATTCTGTTTCCTGAATATTTTCCCCCACCTTCTTGCTCAAGCCGCCGAGAGCGATATTACCCAAACCGTCCCGTCACATAATCCTCCGTTCGTTTTTGTTTGGGCGCGGTGAAGAGCGACTTGCCCTCGCCGTATTCAATCAACTCACCCTGCAAAAAGAACGCGGCGTAATCGGCAGTGCGTCCAGCCTGTTGCACGGAATGAGGCACAAGAATGATGGTGTATTCTTTTTTGAGTTCCACCAACGCGGCTTCGACCTTGCCCGTGGAAATGGGGTCAAGCCCTGATGTCGGTTCGTCGAGCAGGATAATGTCTGGTTGCAGAGCCAGCACACGGGCGAGACAGACGCGTTGTTGTTGTCCGCCTGAGAGGGCGATAGCGGGGTCGTCGAGTCGGTCTTTGACTTCGTCCCAGATGGCGGCAAGTTTCAGACTGCGTTCGACCGCTTCATCCAATTTGACGCGGCGTTTCTCGCCCGCGAGTTCCAAGCCGTACGTGAGATTCTCGCGGATGCTCATCGGCAACGTAACAGGCCGCGCGAAAACCATGCCTACCTTGCGCCGCAATGCCATGACGTCGGTCTTTGGGTCGAGGATGTTTTCGCCGTCAATCAGGATTCGCCCCGACGAAGCTTTGACTTCGGTCAGGTCGTTGAGGCGATTCAAGCAACGGAGGAGTGTTGACTTCCCGCCGCCCGCAGGACCGAACAACACCGTCACCGCGTTCTGGTGAATGTTCAGGCTGACATCCCGAAGCGATTCGGTGCCGTCGGAATATTGGAGGGAGAGGTTTTCGATGAGGATTTTATTCATTTTATTGGGACGATTGACCATAGACGATGGACAATCAGAGGTCATCAAATCAAGTCGTCTTCTCCATAGGTGGATGAGTCATCACGGACTTGATATTGTGAATTCGATAAAGTTTTTCGGAAGGCTTGTAACTTTCTAGCGAGTGTTTGGGAACTATCATAGGCTTGATCTAACAGGGTTTCGTTCTGAATGTAGCCTCGTCTTTGAATGATTTTCTGACAAGCCACGGTTTCAATCAGTGAACGAATAGCCATTCCAAGAAAACGACTCTGCTCTGCATCACTTTGACCCTGCGAACCTTCTGCGATGTTCAATGTAATGGAGGTAGCCGCACGAGTTACTTGAGATTTCAAGTTATAGTCTTCACTGCGCGGTAAACCCTCTGCCAATTTGTAAATTAAATCCAGATAGTCTAATGCCAGCTTCCAAACTTCCAGTTGCTCAAATTTATAAGGCATCTACATCGTCCATGGTCAATTGTTTATCGTCTATTTTCTACCACTGCCTCTTCGCCCTCGCCCGCGAGCGAATCACTGTTGCAATGAGATTCATCGTCAAGACAAACACAAGCAACACCAGCGCCGTCCCGTATTGGATTTGGATTGGCATTTCAGGCACTTGCG
>Ga0247727_10006093_pt1 | contig 23890 bp, 24 predicted proteins | sample WisWelCaveWW1625_FD_202498 | JGI IMG/M metagenome (GOLD analysis project Ga0247727, IMG submission 202498) | Biofilm microbial communities from Wishing Well Cave, Virginia, United States - WW16-25 | ecosystem: Environmental > Aquatic > Deep subsurface > Groundwater > Cave microbial mat | place... | reverse complement strand
CACCGCTTCTTGGCCACCGCCGAGAACGTCTACAAGGGCAATGTCGGCATGGTGAACTACTACTCCGGCCGCGACCGTGGGCACGAGTCCATCACCTCGGGCACCAACCTGCGGCTGCCGAGCGGCACGCGGCTCGGCTGGGGCAACGTCGACTTCGACGTCAACCTGGTGCTCTCCGACGGCGCCACCGACCAGGCCGGCCAGTACTTCTTCGACATCTTCACCACCGACGGCTTCCTCGGCGACCTGCCGCTCGTGAATTTCGCCTACGCGCCCTACTTCGAGGTGCTGCCGCGCAAGTACCGCTTCCGCCTCTTGAACGCGTGCATGTCGCGCTACCTAAAGCTGGCGCTGAGCTACAACGGGGCGCCGGTGCCGTTCAAGTTCATCGCCAACGACGGCAACTTCGTCGTCAATCCGATCACGCTGACGAGCCTCGACGAGCAGGGCATCGCCGAGCGCTACGACATCGTCGTCGACTTCTCGATGTTCCCGGTCGGCTCGCGGGTGCATCTCGTCAACCTGCTGCGCATGCGCGAAGACGGCCGTGGGCCGAACGGGGCATTGTCGCTGGCCGACGCCCTGAGGGGCAGAGGGGACGACCCGGTCATTGGCAAGATGATGGAGTTCCGGGTGATGAGCTCGGTGCCGAGCGTCGATGCGCCCGGCGTGACCTTGACCAGGGCCAACAGCTGCGGTCCCAACGACAGGAGCCAGGTGCCGGCGGTGCTGACCGAGCAGATCCCGATCGTCGCCCCGGTGCGCACCAGAACGATCGAGTTCGGGCGGTCTGGCGGCGGCGACTCGCGCGACCCTGTCACCGGACAGTGCACGCCCGACTGCCCGGAGTTCGCGACCTTCCCTTGGTCGATCAAGATCGACGGACAGGATGCGCACTCCTTCAACGCCAACCGCATCTCGCTGCTGGTCCCCAAGCCAGGCGAGGTCGAGCATTGGACCCTCCTCAACGGCGGCGGCGGCTGGGACCACCCCATCCACCTGCACTTCGAGGAGGGTATCACCATGAACCGGGGCGGCGCGCCCATCCCTGCAACCGAGCTCCTCGTCAGGAAGGACGTGTGGAGACTGCGCCCGTCGGGCCGGGTGCAGTTCCAGGTGCAGTTCGGCGAATACGGCGGCTCCTACGTCAACCACTGCCACAACACCGTGCACGAGGACTTCGCCATGCTGATGCGCGTTCAGCTTCTGGGCGCAGCGGGGGCGCAGGTCGCAGTCACGCCGACACCGAACCCGACGCCGGACGGCGTGTACTTCACCACGCCGGAAATCCTGCCCGAGGGCGACCCCAGACCGCCACAGACCGTGACCGGCGTGGGCAGCACCGAAGGAAGCGGCTAAGCGGGCGTTGCAATGGTCAAGGTTCTACCGAAGGGGCGCGTCCGGGGCTTCTTCGGTTGCCTAGCCCTTTCGGAGGCGTGTTCCCACGCCTGGCGACGACGGCTCGCCGGTTTGCAAGAGACGGACCACGGGGAGAAGGACCACGGGGTTGAGCGAGGCGTTACATTTTGGTTAGACTGATCGGAGGTAATGGGCTCCAACCAGGTGTTGCTCGATGTCGATCACGATCGGGCAGGAATTGTTCGCTGAGATAGTAGCGGAACTGGTCGAGGAACGCGGTTTCGTGCCGCCTCTCTCGATGGTCGGCGTCGCCGACGACGGCTCAATGTTCGGCGTCCACTTCACGCCTGTGGCTGGGCAGCTGAAGGCAGAGCTCCGCTGTCAGCATATCGAGGTCAAATTCGGACTGCCAATGAACGTCATGGTCGTAGATCTCGGCAACAGGGCTGCCCGCGTGCTGCTAGGCGTTAACGGTGAACGCACGACAACGGTGCTCTGACCGGGGACCGTGGGGTTCATGCCACGGGCAGCCGCCAATCGAGCGCCTGGGCCGGCGTGAGGGTAGGCGGGGCAGCAAAAGCGCCGCATAACAGCTGCGTTCGAGACGGTGGTGGGCCGGAGAAGGCGGTAAATGCTGGCGCGGAGGTTGGTATCGATCGTCACGGCTTCTGCTGTCACGCTCTCGTCCGCGACAGCTGGCCCAGCGCTCCTGTTTGACCCGGCCAACGGCAGAATCCTCTACGCGGAGGACCAAGACGATCAGTGGTATCCGGCTTCTCTTGCCAAAATCATGACCGCCTATCTCGTGTTCGAGGCGATCAGGGATGGCAAGTTGAGCTTGCAAGGCAAGGTTTCTGTCTCCGAGCTCGCCCACAGCCAGGCCCCAAGCCGGATCGGGCTTCCTGTCGGTGCCGAAATTTCTGTCGAGATGGCCCTGCAAGCCCTCATCGTCAAATCGGCGAACGATGCCGCGGTGATGCTGGCGGAAGCGGTGTCCGGCTCGCACGAGGCGTTCGTGGCACGCATGAATGTCACGGCGGCGCGCCTGCGCATGTCGCGAACCCGGTTTGCCAATGCGAACGGGTTGCCGGCGCCGGACCAGGTCACGACAGCGCGCGACCTGGCGAGATTGACGGCCGCTGTCGTGCATGACTTTCCGGCCTATGCGAATTTGTGGGCCATGCCCGAGATGCGGATCGGCAAGCGGCGCCTGCGCAATCACAACGCGCTGCTTCGCAACTATGAAGGCGCCGACGGCATGAAGACGGGCTTCATATGCGATAGCGGCTTCAATGTCGTGGCAAGCGCCACGCGCGACGGGCACCGGCTGGTGGCGGTGGTGTTGGGCGAGGTCTCGGGCAACGAGCGCAGCACGCGCGCCGCCAACCTGCTCGAGCATGGTTTCCAGATGCGCGCCTGGAAGGCGATGTTCGGCACGCACAGCCTCGATACCCTGCCGGTCGCCGCCGACGCCAAGGGCGCCGCCAGCATTCGTCATGCCATCGTATCGTGGTCGTGCGGCACCGGCCGGCGTGCCGTGGCAAGGGCGAAGCGCAAGCGCGGGCAGGTGGTTGCGAGCAAGCCGGCAGCGGTCAAGTCTGACAAGGCCGGCGTGGCCAAGCAGAAAACAGGCCCCAACGCCGAAGCTGCCAAGTCGAAAGCCGGCCCAAACGCCGAGAAGGCTACTGCTACCCGCCAGTAGCCGAGCGCGCTATTCCGCCGCCTGCTTCTTAGGTTGTACGGCCGCCGTATAGTCGTTGATCAACGCCTCGCAGATCTTGCCGGGCTTGTATTTGTGCGGACCGATCTCTGCCACCGGGGTAACCTCGGCGGCAGTGCCGGTCAAAAAGCACTCGGAGAAAGCGCCGAGCTCGTCCGGCATGATAGTGCGCTCGACCACCTGCAGCGCGCGCTTCTTGGCAAGCTTGATAACAGTGTCGCGGGTGATGCCGGCGAGGAAGCAATCGGGCGTCGGCGTGTGCAGCACACCTTCCTTGATGAAGAAAATGTTGGCGCCGGTGCATTCGGCGACGCGGCCGCGCCAGTCATACATCAGAGCGTCGGCGTAGCCGGCGCGCTCGGCGCGATGTTTCTCGATCGTACAGATCATGTAGAGACCGGCGGCCTTGGTCTTGGCGGGAGCAGTGGCCGGGTCGGGCCGACGATACTGGGCAATCGTCAGGCGCAAGCCCTTCAGGCGCTCCTCCATCGGGAAGTAGGAGCCCCAGTCCCAGGCGGCGATCGACAGATGGATCTTGGTAGCCTGCGCCGAAACGCCCATCTGCTCGCTGCCGCGCCAGGCGATCGGGCGCACGTAGCAGTCGGTGAGGTTGTTGGCTCTGATGGTGTCGCGGCACGCCTGGTCGATCTCGGCGACGCTATAGGGAATGGTGAAGTCCATTACCTTGGCCCCCTCATAGAGGCGCTGGCTGTGCTGGGTCAGCTCGAAGATCTCGCCGCCGTAGGCCCGCTCCCCCTCGAACACGGCGCTAGCGTAGTGCAGCGCGTGGCTCAGAACATGCACGTTGGCCTCGCGCCACGGCACGAGCTTGCCGTCCAACCAGATGAAGCCATCGCGATCGTGATAGGGGGCGGTATCAGCCATTCCACTCTCCTCCCGGGCCGCCTTGCCCGGGCTTTCGGACCTCCGGCCTCTAGCGTCTGGTGGCGAACTGCAAAAAGGCCCCCAAAAAAGGGATGCGCCGGGCTAGATGGAGGTCACAAATGACTTGCCAGCCCTAACAATCGGGGTCAAATAAGTCAACATGGCTGACATAAACTCCGACGCGTTGAGCGGTCTGGTCGCGCCGGCCGAGCCAAGAGAAAACAAAGCGCCGCTGCCAGCGCCGGACGCCCGCCTGATCACGGTCATCGAGCTGCTTTTTTTCGCCTACCGCGATTTCACGCGCGACGCCGATGCCGTGCTTGCCAAGTTCGGTCTGGGGCGCGCCCATCACCGCGTCTTGCACTTCGTCGATCGCCATCCTGGCCTGCGGGTCGCGGATTTGCTGGAGATCCTCAAGATTACCAAGCAGAGCCTCGCCCCGGTCTTGAAGCAGCTGATCGACGCAGGCTGGATCGCGCAGCAGGCCGGAATCGAAGACCGCCGCGAGCGGCGGCTGCGCGCAACCGGCAAGGGAACCGGCCTGGCCCGCCGTCTCGACCAGCTGCAGGCCACCCGCGTGGCGGACGCGCTCGCCGCTTGCGGACCCGGCGACGAAGCCGTTGTGCGCCGCTTTCTTTTTGCCATGATCAGCATGGACGAACGCAGCAGGGTAGAGACCTTGCTACCGGAGCCGGCGGAGACGGACCGCTGAGCCGAACTATGGCTATCGGGGGATGCCCATGGAGTCGCTGCCTGACAATGCCGCGCACATTCTCGTTGTCGACGACGACCAGCGCATCCGAGACCTGCTGGCCCGCTACCTGTTCGAGAACGGGTTTCGCGTCACGACCGCAGCCGATGCCATGACGGCGCGATCCACCATGGGCGGTTTGGTCTTCGATGTCGTCATACTCGACGTGATGATGCCGGGGGAGAATGGCCTCGACCTCGCCCGCGCCCTGAAAGGAACCTCCAACGTTCCGATCTGCATGCTGACGGCGCGGGCCGAAGCCGAGGAGCGCATTCAGGGCCTGGAGATCGGCGTTGACGACTATGTCGCCAAGCCGTTCGAGCCCCGGGAGCTGCTGCTCAGGCTCCAGAACATCCTCAAGCGCAGGCAGGGACCGTCGGGGCCCCGCGACGAGGTCACCATGGGCGACTACACGTTTCATGTGGAACGTGGCGAGCTCAAGCGGGGCGAAGAATCCATCAAGCTGACCGAGCGCGAGAGGGAGCTGCTGCGCCAGTTCGCACAGCGGCCGGGGACGCCGGTCGCGCGCCACGAGCTCGCGGCCGACGATTCGACGGGCACCGAACGCGCCGTCGACGTGCAGATCAACCGGTTGCGGCGCAAGATCGAAAGCGATCCGGCCCATCCGGTGTATCTGCAGACGGTGAGAGGCAAGGGCTACATCCTCTACACCGATTAGAGGTGCACCCGTTAAGGGGAGAACATGCTCGCTCCCAGTGACAAGCTTCGACGCCGGCCCGCGGACTGGCTCGCCCACGCACACACGCTGTGGGCGGACTTCGCCAGAATGCTTGGCGAGCTGGCGCCCAAGGGGCTCTATGCCCGCGCCCTCATCATCATCATTGCGCCGATCGTGCTGCTGGAAAGCGTTGTCGCCTTCACGTTCATGGAGCGGCATTGGAACCAGGTCACGCGCCGGTTGTCGGAGGCAACGGCTCGCAACATTGCCGCCGTCGTCGACCTGTACGAGTCGGGGGCGTACAGCGACAACAGCCGCCTCGAGGAGCTCGCCCAAAAGAGGTTCGGGCTGACCCTGACGGTCATGGAGCACGGCGAGCTGCCGAAGGCTGGACAGCAGAGGCCGTTCTTCGATCTGCTCGACCGGGCGCTTCCCGAGGAGATCGGCGTCCAAGTCAAGCGGCCGTTCTGGGTCGACACGGTCGGCAAATCCTCCCACGTGGAGATCCGGGTCAAGCTCAATGATGCGATCCTGCGCTTCACCGCCCGGCGGGCGCTGGCCTACGCGTCCAACTCCCACATCTTCCTGATGTGGATGGTGGGAACGTCGGTCGTTCTGCTCACGGTGGCGATCCTGTTCCTGCGCAACCAGATCCGCCCGATCCTGCGGCTGGCGGAGGCCGCCGACGAGTTCGGCAAGGGGCGGCCGGTGCCGCAGGACTTTCGTCCGCGCGGCGCCCGCGAGGTGCGCCAGGCGGCGCAGGCGTTCCTCGAGATGCGCGACCGCATCCGGCATCACGTGGAGCAGCGCACGACCATGCTGGCCGGCGTCAGCCACGACCTTCGAACCGTGCTCACCCGCTTCAAGCTCGAGCTGGCCCTGCTCGGCGACGGGCCCGAGGTCGCCGCCATGCGCAGTGACGTCAACGAGATGCAGCACATGCTCGAGGACTACCTCGCTTTCGCCAAGGGCGACGGTGGCGAGGAAGCGGCGCCGACCAGCGTCGGCGAGCTGCTGGAAGAGGTGAACGAGGAGACGCTGCACTACGGCACGCCGATCGAGATCAGAATTCGTCAGCCGAGCAGCGATCTCGTCCTGCCGCTGAAGCGGCAGGCGTTCAAGCGGGCGATCACCAACCTCGTGACCAACGCCACCCGCTTCGGAGCCTACGTTGTGATCCGCGCCAGCGCCGATAAGGAATGGCTGCGCATCGAGGTCGACGACGACGGGCCGGGCATCCCGCCGGCCGAGCGCGACAACGTATTCCGCCCCTTCTACCGGCTCGGCAACGGCCGCAACCAGGACACCGGCAATACCGGGCTCGGGCTTGCCATCGCCCGCGACATCGCCCGCAGCCACGGCGGTGACATCGCGCTGGCAGAGTCGCCGATGGGCGGCCTCAGGGCGACAGTGCGCGTGCCGCTGTAAGCGAGTGCAGCGCAGCAGGCACGCTAGACACAAGCCTGGAAGCCGGCAGGCGGCCATTGTGACCGTTGGGCATGGATCGTGCTAGATTGCCGCGCCGCTCGGCCGTTCTCGGATTGAACGAGATCAAACCTGATGGGAGGGATTGACATGAAGGCTATGTACACCTTGGCCGCTTCGGCCTCGCTCCTGGCGCTCGCAACCTTGTCGGCCGCCGCCCAGAGCGCAAAAGCCACGCTCAAGAATGCGGACGGCAAGGAAGTCGGCAGTGCGGCACTGACCCAGACGCCGGCCGGCGTGCTGATCAGGCTCTCGATCAAGGGCTTGCCGGCGGGAGAGCGCGCCTTCCATGTCCATGGCGTCGGCAAATGCGAGCCGCCGTTCACGAGTGCCGGCCCGCACTTCAACCCGGGCGGCAAGAAGCATGGGATCCTGGCAGCCGACGGCCATCACGCCGGCGACCTGCCCAACCTGCATGTCCCGGCCAGCGGAGAGCTTGTCGTTGAAGTGCTCAATGCAGCCGTCACACTGGAGAAGGGCAAGGCCAATTCCCTGCTCGGTGCCCAAGGCACGGCGCTGGTCGTCCACGCCGGCAAGGACGACTACAAATCTGACCCGGCCGGCGAGGCCGGCGGCCGCATTGCCTGCGGTCTGATCGAATAGGAGGGGTCAGGTTTCAGGGATTAGGTTTCAGGGGGTATGAACCGGGCCGATACCTGAAACCTGAAACCTAGAACCTGAGACCTAAAACAGGCGGCCGCCGTTGGGCACACCGCGCTCCGGGACGATCAGCACGACCTCGCCGTCCCGGTCGGGAAAGCCCAGCGTCAGCACCTCCGACATCGTCTTGCCGATCTGGCGCGGGGGAAAATTCACGACGGCAGCGACCTGGCGCCCGATCAGCGCTTCGGGCGTGTAGTGCCTGGTGACCTGCGCCGAACTCTTCTTGATGCCGATCTGGGGCCCGAAGTCGATCTCGAGCCGAATGGCGGGCTTCCTCGCACCGCTCAAGGGCTCGGCAGCAACGACGGTGCCGATGCGGATATCGACCTTCAGAAAATCGTCGAAGGCGATGCGCGGCACCGGCCCGACGTCGTCCATGGTCCCAGCCTCACGGAGCTGTGCTTGTCATACGGTGCCGGCTTCGCGGCCGGGACCGGCTTCCGGCCTCGGTGCCCCTCGCAGGATATTGCGCAACAGTCCCGGCGCGTCGGTGACGAAGCGATGGATGACCGAGCCGACCTGCTCGACATTGAGGAGTGTGCGCTCGCCGCGCCTCAGCCTGCGATCGAGCGCCGCCATGGTTCGCGCATGGCCCGGGTCGTCATCCTCAAGCCAGGTGCGGAAGACCGAAGCATAGACGGCGGCAAGTCCGGTGACGCGCAAGGTTCCCCCTGCACCATCGGTGCCGATGCCAGCGGCCTGCAGCATCCAGTGCATGGACGACAGCAGGGGACGGGCGAGCGCAAGATCCGCCGGACCCGAGGCATGTATCGACTTGAGGGCACCCTTGTGCGGACCGAGCACGTCGAACCGCGACATTACAATGTCGAAAAGCACATCGCGCGGTGCCTGGCCTTCGGCACGCTTGGGTGCCCGCTTCAGGACCTCGTCGTCGACAGCGCGCAGGAGTGCCGCAAGGATGTCTACCTTGGAGCTGACCTCGTTGCGGAGGTCGGCGAGGGGAAGCTTGGCGGCATCGGCGATGTCGAGCAGGGTGACGTCGGCCCAGCTCTTCCTGGCTGCACACTCGAGCGCCGCCGCCAGGACGCGGCCTTTGGGTGTGAATTGGTCGAACATGGGACCTTCCTTTGCAAACTACATCGGGGAAGAGGCGCGCCAAATCAACCCTGCCGTTTGTCACGCCTGCCAAGTCGGATGCCAAAGGCGCCCCCCCAGGGACCGTGAGGTCCCGGAGAGCCTCACAAGGGCTCCCGATGAGGCCCTCGCAGGCCTCCTGGGGTTGTGCAGGCAGCCCCGTGGCACCCGCTTACCCGTCGCACCTCGCAGGCATCCTTGTCCCGCGAGGCCGGAGGCGCACGTCCAATAGAATTTGCGACAAAGCCATTGACATTCGTCAGCGACGGCCTAGCTAACGGGATTTATGAACACGGCAAACATTCGCGACTTCCTGGCGGCGACGGACGCTCGCGCGCTGCAGGCAACCAGGCCCAGCAGCGACTACCTCGACGTGCCCGAGAGCAGACCTCTGCGCCTCGCCTCAGAGAAGCAGCTGGCACCCTACCGCATCGCCTACAAAACCTATGGCACGCTCAATGCGGACAAGTCGAACGCCATCCTCATCGAACACGCGCTGACCATGGATCAGTACGTTGCCAGCCCGCATCCGGTCACGGCGAAGCCGGGCTGGTGGGAGATCATGGTGGGCCCCGGCAAGCCGATCGATACCGACCGCTTCTTTGTCGTCTGCCCGAACGTGCTGGGCGGCTGCATGGGCTCGACCGGCCCTGCGAGCATCGATCCCGCCAGCGGCAAGCCCTGGGGCCTCGAGTTTCCCGTCATCACCATCGGCGACATGGTGGAGGCCCAGGTGCCCCTCATCGACCATCTCGGCATCGACACGCTGTTCTGCGTGATCGGCGGCTCGATGGGCGGCATGCAGACGCTGGAGTGGGCAGCTCGGCACAAGCAGCGGGTCTTCTCGGCGGTGCCGATTGCGACGGCGGCATGGCACACCTCGCAGAACATCGCCTTCCACGAGGTCGGCCGGCAGGCAGTCATGGCCGACCCGAACTGGGCCGGGGGGCGCTATCTCGAGCTCGGCAAGGAGCCGCGCAACGGCCTTGCGGTGGCGCGCATGGCGGCGCACATCACCTACCTTTCGGAGGAAGCCCTGCAGCGCAAATTCGGCCGCTCCCTGCAGGACCTCGACGCCAAGAGCTTCTCCTTCAATGCGGACTTCCAGGTCGAAAGCTATCTACGCTATCAGGGCTCCACCTTCGTGGACCGGTTCGACGCCAACAGCTACCTCTACATCACCAGGGCGATCGATTATTTCGATCTCGCCGCCGACCACGGCGACGTGCTCGCCAATGCGTTCAAGGACACCAAGACGCGCTTCTGTGTGGTGTCGTTCACGAGCGATTGGCTCTATCCCACGCGCGAAAGCCGCGAGATCGTGCAGGCGCTGAACGCCGTGGCCGCCAATGTCAGCTTTGTCGAGATCGAGTCCGACAAGGGGCACGACGCCTTCCTGCTCGATGAGCCGGAGCTGATCGCAACCATTCGCGGTTTCCTCAACGCGGCCGGGCAAAAGCGCGGCTTGAAACCTGCTCGGGGCGGCTGATGCTGGCACCCAAGAACCCGACCAATTACCGCGCCGACCACCTGCTGATCGCGGAGATGGTGGGACGCGGCTCGCGCGTGCTGGACGTCGGCTGCGGTGACGGCTCGCTGCTCCAGCTGCTGGCCGACACCAAGGAGGTCGACGGACGCGGCATCGAGGTTTCCCGCGAGCGGGTCAACGCCTGCGTGGCGCGGGGGTTGTCCGTCATCCAGGGCGACGCCGACCGTGACCTCATGGATTATCCCGACGATGCCTTCGACTACGCCATCCTGAGCCTCACGATCCAGGCCACGCTGCAGCCGAAGGAGGTGCTGGGGCAGCTCCTGCGCATCGGCCGCTATGCCATCGTCTCGTTCCCCAATTTCGGCCACTGGCAGGTGCGCGGACGCCTGCTCGTATCGGGGCGCATGCCGGTGACCGAGAACCTCCCCGAGGCCTGGTACGTGACGCCCAACGTGCACCTGTGCACGATCAAGGACTTTTCCGATCTGTGCCGCGCGGTGAACGCGCACGTCGAGCAGGCGGTGGCGTTCAATGCGGCCGGCCGCAAGCTCGGCACCTGGGTGCCGCTCACGGCGCACAATCTGCTGGGCGAGAAGGCAGTGTTCATGCTGACGCGCAGGCGGGTGCCTTGACCCTCCCCCTCCCATCATTCTCGATGAGGGGAGGGGACCTTAAGCAAGCCGCGGACAGCAGGCGCCGGCTGCCGCTTGGCCCGCGCCGGCACGGCCTTGGGAACGGCGCCCATCAGCTCCTTGCGGGCCTCGACGATGATGACGCCGGCGAATGCCGGCCAGAGCCTGGCGCCCATGCGCTCGAACGCCGTTGCCCAGCGCACCAGCCACTGGCGGTTCAGCGGCGGCATGTACAGCGCGGAGGCCCATTCCAGCGGCGTGAAGAGCGCATCGGCGAGCAGCCGCTCGAGCTGACCGCGGCTGTAGGGGCGGCCGTGACCGAAGGGCGTCGTGTCGAAGCGGGCCCACAGCCCGCGCCGGTTGGGCACGATCAGCAGCAGGCGGCCCTCCGGCGACAGTACGCGCCAGATGTCGCGCAGCATGGGACCCGTACGTTCCGCGACTTCCAGGCAATGTACGCACAGCAACAGGTCGACCGAGCTGTCCGGCAACGGCAGCATGACCTCGTCGACGAGGACGGAGAGGACTTTTCCCGTTTGCGGCCACACCAGCGCGCCCTGGCTGGCGGGCATCAGGGCGCCGAGCCCGGCGGCCTCGTCGCGGAACGTGCCGATGAAGGGCACGGCAAATCCGAGCCCCATCAGCCGACAGCCGCGCGCGTTGCGCCAGCGGGCGCGGATGCGCTGCGTCAGCAGGCGCCGCACGATGCCGCCAAGCGGCCGGTTGTAGAAATCGCGAAGTCCGACTACGTCGTGCTGCATGAGGACGATGGACAACCTTGCGGGCCGGTTGAATTCGAGGCATTGGCTGCTAGGTTCGGCTAGTGTGGTGGTTCAGAAGTTCCCCCAAGCCTTGGGGCGATCTCCGTAGGGGATCTTCTGAACCAAAACCACACTAGAATCATAGAGTGCTAGTGTCCTTTCGAATCCGAAGTTCGCAAAAGTACGCTCGCCTCAAACGTGTGCGAACTTCGGATTCGGGACACTAGGCGCAGCTAGAAAGCAAGCAAACGCGCGAGAGTAAAGCCCATGGCCACGCTCCAGATCCACCAGTTTCCCTGCCTGACAGACAATTTCGGCGTGCTGATCCATGATGCCGAGGATGGTGTCACCGCCGCCATCGACGCGCCGGATGCCAAGGCCGTGGCGGCGGCCCTGAAAGAGAAAGGTTGGAAGCTCATGCACATTCTCACCACGCATCACCACGGCGACCATACCGCCGGCAACGCGGCCCTGAAAGCCGAGACCAAGTGCACGATCATCGGGCCGCGCCGCGAGGCGGCCAAGGTCCCCGGCATCGACCAGCAAGTCGGCGAGGGCGACACGTTCGCCTTCGGCCCGCATGAGGTGCGCGTGCTGGACACGCCGGGCCACACCGCCGGACACATCACGTATGTCATCCCGTCGGCCAAGGTGGCGTTCGCCGGCGACACGCTGTTTGCCATCGGCTGCGGCCGGGTGATCGAGGGCAACGCCCAGATGATGTGGCAGTCGCTGCAGAAGCTGATGGCCCTGCCCAGGGACACAACGGTCTACTGCGGCCACGAGTATACGCAGGCTAACGCCCGGTTCGCACTCAGCATCGAGCCGGAGAACGCCGCGCTCGTGAAGCGGGCCAAGGAGGTCGATCAGCTGCGCGCCGCCGGCAAGGCGACCCTGCCGACGACCATCGGCATCGAGCTCGAGACCAACCCGTTCCTGCGGCCGCACGTGCCGGCGATCCAGCAGCGGCTGGGGATGGTGGGCCGGCCGGAGTGGGAGATTTTCGGCGAGATCAGGGAGCGCAAGAACCGCTTTTGAGGCGATGAATTCCCCCGTCGACAGGCTCACGGCCGAGGACATCATCCGTCTCCTCGAGTTGCACCCGCATCCAGAAGGCGGCCACTACCGGGAGACGTTTCGCGACCGGGCCACGGCCGCCGTCGGATCGGGCCGCGCTGCCTCGACCGCAATCTACTTCCTGCTGCGGGCCGGCGAAATCTCGCGGTGGCACCGGGTGGACGCCGCCGAGGTGTGGCACTGGCATGCCGGCGCACCGCTCTCCCTTGCCGTCGTCGAAAACGGGAACCGACACACCGTTCGGTTAGGCATCGACCTGGCGGCCGGAGAGCGCCCGCAAGCGGTCGTGCCGGCGCATGCCTGGCAGCAGGCGCAAAGCCTCGGCACATGGACGCTCGTCGGCTGCACGGTAGCGCCGGGGTTCGAATTTGCCGGCTTCGAGCTGGCGCCGCCGGGCTTCGAGCCGGGCGGCTAGCGGACGTCGTCGCAGCGCGCGCAATCCCCCGTTTACCCATCACTCAATGCTCTCCAAGCTCTTGGCTGGCTTGAGATTATGTTGAAGATACACGAGTGCGCCCTGCCTGCGCTTGCGGCCGCTTCGCGACTCAGATTTTGCATGTGCCAGCAGAAGGCTATGCGGCGGGTCGGGGGAACCGGAATGAAGCGGGAAGCGGCGTGCCTCAGCGCGGTGTTCGTCGACTACGACAACATCTACTTGTCACTAAAGCGAAAAAGTGACGAGGCCGCCAAGCGGTTCGCCAAGGAAGCCGGCCGCTGGCTGCGCGAGATCGAAAGCGGGCGGCTGATCACGCCCACCAACGCGCAGTTCGGCGTTGCGCCCCGCCGCATCGTCATGAACCGCTGCTACGGCAATCCGGTGCCGCGGCGCAACCCGCACGACAACTCCACCGACATGAACTCGTTCCCATTCGTGCGCCACCACTTCTTGCGCGCCGGCTTCGAGGTGATCGACTGTCCGCCGCTCACCGCCCAGCTGAAGAACTCGGCCGACATCCGCATGGTCATGGACGTGCGCGATCTGCTGCTGCACGACACATACTTCGACGAGTTCATCATCCTGTCGGGCGACGCCGACTTCACGCCGGTGCTCATTCGTCTGCGGGCGCACGCGCGCCGCACGGTGGTGTTTGCCAACGACTTCACGGCCGCGCCCTACACCGCCATTTGCGACGGCGAGATTCGCGAAGCAGCCCTAATCGAGCTGATGCTCGCCGGGGAACTTCCAGATGGCGGCCGCGACGATCCGGCGGCCGCTCCGGCGAAGGGCAAGATCGAGGAAGCACGGCGCGAGATCCTGGCGGAGGTCATCGCCGGGGTGCGCGCGTCGGCGGCACCAGTGCCACTCGAGGCGCTGGCCGACCGCGCCCTGCGCGCGCTCGGCCACGAGAAGACGATTGCAACCGGCTGGGCCGGCGCCGGTAGTTTCCGCGAGCTGTTGCGCCGATGCCTGCCGGAAGAAATCAAGCTGACGGGGGACCCCCCTTACCTGGCTTTCGATGCCAAGCGGCACGTCGACGACAGACTGTCCAGGACGGCGCTGGAGCCGACCAATGGCGAGCCGAGCGCCGCCTCGAGCCCCGCACCGCAGGCTACGGCCGCGGAGGCCGCGGAATCGTCGCTGAAAATGCACGCTGGCCTGCTGCCGGCCCGCCCGCGGCCGCAACCCGGATCTGCTGCCGCACCGGCGAGGCAGGCGGAGACGGACAGCCAGCCTGCCCCCTCACGCCCCCCGAGGCAGCAAGAAGCCGCAGCAGCTCAGCGCGCGGAGGCGCAGGCCGCACTCCCCCGCGGCGCCGCAATGCCACAAGCCCCTGCCGCGCAGCGGGCCGAGGCTCCTGTTGCCAGGCGGGGCGACGCACCCAGCGCAATCCAACAGTCGATCGCGCGCATCCAGGAGGCCTGCCAGGCTCCGCCGCTGGCGCCGCAGGAGTACCGGCTGCTGTTCGAGATCATGGCCAAGGAGATCAACGACAACGATCTCATCGGGGCGCAGACGCTGACGAACATAACCCAGCGCGCCCAGGAGCGCGGGATCGAGCTGCGGCGCGACGACGTGCGCTTCGTGCTGGAGGTGGTCAGCGAGGCCGACCCATGGTTCGAGCAGGGGGCCTCGGCCGATCTGTTTGCCAGCCGCTTTCGCAACTTCGTGATTGCCCGCTGCCGCGGCCAGGGCCTCAATCTCTCCAACGACGAACTCGACCTGATCGATGCCTGGTTCGCAGGTGCCGGGCTGTCGCACGCAAGCGGGGCGGCGCGCCTCGCACCGCCTGTTGCAACCTCGTTGGCTACCGCCTCCGCGCCCCAGGCGCTGCCGGCGCTGGAAGGCCGCAGCGGGCGCTGGTGGTCCCTCGACGACGGCCGAGCCCATAACCTGGAGCTGGGCGGGGCGCCAGGCGAAAGCCAGGGTCTTGGTCAGAGCGCAAGCTCGACCGACGAGTTCCCTCGCGTTGTACGTAGCCGCTCGCGCGGTTGAGAGCTTGGTTTCGCCGCTTTCGCCATCCTTGCAGCGATCCGCAAATTTGTTCGTGTTGGCGCGGACCGACGATCAGGGGTAAAGCCCTGGCCCGTTGGAGCACTTCACGGTGGTTCCGGCTGCGGGTTGACCACGCATTTCAGAAGGGTTCATCTTCTCGAGCTTCGTGGCCTCCTTTCTGCCCGTCGATCTGCCGGGCGGCTTCGGCTGAGGATTGAGCCCGCACAGTTGGACTTGGGTCGATTGGCTCCGGAGTTGTACATGGCGCCTTGCGGGAGGCTGCCTATTTCCCTTTTCGGTGAAATCGTTTCCTTGCCGCCTGGCGTGGCCAGGGAGCCGCTAAAATTTCGCCGGCTATCCCCCTACCGGCTCGCGGCGAACGCTAAAAAAAGGCCTGCCCCGCGTTGCGGGAAACGGCATTCGGGAAGCGAACCGTCGGATGCGGCCGTGGCGCGCGTGCCAACACGCGCGCATCCCCTGGCTGGGGACCAATTGATCGGATCGGGTATGAGGACCAACTCGGTCCCACATAGTTGCCGCGCTACACCGCAAGGGAGCGCCCGGCGGGCGCACGACGGTAACCGCAGCGGCAAATCTCGGTAGTTGTCCGGATTGGACGCCGGCTGACCGGGAGGAATGGTCTGGCAATCCAAGATCGGGACCGCTGTTATCCCCATGCGCTTGCTCCTTCTTCTAAGCTCGCTCTTGCTCGTCCTCGCACCCGCCGCTGCCGATCCCGATTTGGCGGCGGAGACTGCGATCCCGTCGGCTGCCACGGCGATACCGCCGGCAGCAACGAACTCTCCGCCCTCGGGCGCGGCCAGGAAGGTGCAAACATCGCCGTCCGCGGAGACCGCCAAGCCCAAAGCCGACGCCAGGAAGCTCCAGGCCGAAATGCGCGAGCTCAGCGCCACCCACTTCAAGCAGTGCATGCAGGACTGGGACGCCGCCACGCACATGACCAAGAGGGAATGGGAGCGGACGTGCCGGCGCGTGGTGGATAACCGAGTCAAGTTCCTGCTCGAGCAAAGGGACAAGTAGGCCCGGCGCACGTTGCAACGCGTCGCTTGCTGTGGGCCAAATCTCGAGCCGCGAGCGCCAACCGGTCCCCCTCCCCGTCGTGTCGAAGACACGCCTTCGGCATGATGAGGTGGGGGGAACACGCATCGCTCTCCGTTCCCCTCCGCATCCCGCCACCAACACCGACGGGTTCCCCGGTCCTTCACCCCACCCCCATCCCCTCCCCATCAAGGGGAGGGGAGTCCGGCGCGGCTCTATGGCGCCGACACCGTAGTGCCGCACGACGGCCGAGATGTGTCTCTGGGGCGCACGCAGCTAACCATTAGGCCCATTGCGGCGCTCGCTGTCGGCGATGATCGACTAAGGTTCGTCGAAACTCCCCGCGTCCGGGAGCGGCGGTCGCGGGCTCGCGAGCGATCGAACGGGCATGATCCTCAGGCTGGCTCTGCGAAACCTGTTCCATGACCGCATCCGGTTCGCGGCGACGCTCGTCGGCCTGGTGTTCTCGACGTCGCTGGTGACGATCCAGCTCGGCCTTTACGCCAGCTCCGAGCGCATGATCGCGACGCTGATCGACCATGCGCAAGCCGACCTTTGGGTCGTGCCGCTCGAAACGCGCAGCTTCGAGAACGGCGCCACCCTTCCAGGCCGCGAGCGCTACATCGCCCTGTCGACGCCAGGGGTAGCGGCCGCGACCGAGATCGTGGTCAGCTTTGCCGAATGGCGCAAACCCAGCGGCGGCGTGATCCCGATCGTGCTGGTCGGCGCCGAGCCCGGCGCAGGCGGGCCGGCGCTTTGGGATGTCGCCGAAGGCTCCATCGAGGCGATGCGAACGCCCGATGCCGTCGCCGTCGACCGCACCTACCTTCGCGACCTTGGGGTCGGCGGACTGGGCGACGAAGCCGAGGTCTTCGGCCTGAAAGCGCGGGTGGCCGCGGTGACCCGCGGCATCCGCTCGTTCACCACGCTGCCTTATGTCTTCACGTCCCTCGCCGGAGCCCGCGGCTACCTGGGGCTCGAACGGCACCGCTCCACCTATGTGCTGGTACGCTTGCAACCCGGCGCCGGCCTCGACGGGGTGCGTTCCGCGCTGGCGCCGAGGCTGCGAGAGGCCGAGGTGCTGACGACCTCGGAGTTCCGACGCCGTACGATCGGACACTGGCTGTTCGGCACCGGCGCCGGTGCGGCGCTCATCGCGGGTGCAGCTCTTGGCGTTCTGGTCGGCGCGGTCGTCGTCGGCCAGAGTCTCTATGCCAGCACGCGCGACCACCTGCCCGAGTTCGCGACCCTTCGCGCGCTGGGCTCGAGTGCCAGCTACATCCATCGGGTCATTCTGGCACAGGCCTTCCTGTGTGCGGCGATCGGGTGCGCCTTGGGCGCGGTGGTTGGCCTACTCGTGGTCTGGTTCAGCGCAGAGACGGCCATGCCGGTCGTGGTCACACCGCTGCTTGCTCTGCTGATCCTCGGCATCACCCTTCTGATGTGCTGCGGGGGTGCAATCTCGGCAATCATGAAGGTCATGCATCTAGACCCGGCAAGCGTGTTCAACAAATGAAGTTGCGCGCAAGAAGGAGGCATTCGAAGCCGCATCTCCCCAAGACCGGAGCGCAACAGCGGGGCGAAGTGCAGCCTCGCGCACACCGCATCCCAACCAGGAGAGCGTGGATATTCTGTGCCGCGATCGGCGCCGCAGCCGCGCTCTACAGCGCCGTCGTGCCCGGGTCGGCGAGCTGGATGGGCCAGCTGCGGCTGTTCGCGTCGCCTGCCCCTCCCCCGAACGCAGCCCGGCCGCCGGCGCCGTCCTGGATTGCATCAGCCCCCGGCAGGGTAGAACCGGTGTCGGGCGAGGTGCGCCTCGACTCTCTCATCCTCGGCCGCGTTGCCCAAATCCTCGTGAAGGTAAACGACCGTGTCCGCGAGGGCGACCTTCTGCTCCGGCTCGATGACGAGGAGGCACGCGCTCGCCTGACCTCCGCGGAAGCCCAAGTCGCCCTGCGCAAGGATGAACGCGATCGCGTCCCGGTGAGGGGCGGCGCGGCAGACTTGCGGAAAGCCGAGGACAATGTCGCAACCGCGGAGCGGGCTCTCGCCGCTGCCCGGCGCAGCCGCGACCGGCTCACCGCAGGCCCCGCCGCTCCGGCCACGCTGTCCGATGCACGCGAAGCTGTCGCCGAGGCGCAGCGCCGGCTGGACGGCGCACGCGAGGCGCTCGCACGCCGCAAAGCTGCTGTCGCAAAGGCCCCAGGCGCAACGGACGTGGCGCTCACCGTCGCTCGCGCAGAGCTGGCCGCAGCCGAAGCCCTTTTCGAGAAAACCAGGGTCCGCGCCCCGCTTGCGGGCACCATGCTGCAATTGCCGGTGCGCGCCGGCGAGACGGTCGCACCGTCGCGCGAACGCCCGCTCGTCGTGCTCGCCGATCTCTCCCGGCTGCGCGTGCGTATCGACCTCGACGAGCGCAACCGCGGGAAGGTGTTCGTCGGCCAGTCGGCGCTGGTCCGCTCGGAGAGCTTTGCGGGCCCCGTCCAGGGCAAGGTCGCGGCCATTGCTCCGGCGCTGGTCCCGGCGCAGGCCACTTCGGGCGGCCGCCGCCGCCCGCATGAGGGCAGCGTCGTCGAAGTTCTCGTCGATCTCGCGGACCCAACCCTGCTCATGCCCGGCATGCAGGTCGATGTCTTCTTCCTTGCCTCCGATTCAGGATGACTTGGATCGTCTCTCGCCCCGCGGCGATCCGGCCGCATTAACTTCATCTGGCCTGGCGAATTGGACTGGCCACGGATTGGTAGCACACTCCAGGTCTTCCTATCGGAGACCATCGTGCAGAAGCCTTTACGCCATTGGGAAGCCAAAGCCGGGGCAACGTTCAACGTCGAGATCGCTTCGGTCGCGTGCGCGGTCCCCAAGCACAAGGTCTCGCAGCAAACGGTCGCCGAGGCCGCTAGGCGGTTCTTCCCGCACCTGGAAGCCTCGTCCGGGCTGTTTACCAACACCGGCATCGAGAGCCGCTACGTCTGCGAGCCGCCCGAATGGTATTTCGAGAGCCGGGGCTGGGAGGAGCGGACAGCTTCCTTCCAGCGCAACGCGCTGGCGCTCCTGGAGGACGCAACGCTGAGGGCCGTAGCGGCCGCCGGCGTCCGAATCGAGGATGTCGCGGCGATCGTGACCAACACGGTTACCGGCCTGGCCGTTCCGAGCCTCGAGGCACTGCTCATCAACCGTCTGCCCTTCTCGCGACGGGTGGAGCGCCTGCCGATCTTCGGCCTGGGCTGCGGCGGAGGGGTTGGCGGACTGGCGCGCGCGGTCCGGATCGCCGAGACCATGCCGGGTGCCCACGTTCTGTTCCTCACCGTGGACCTGTGCAGTCTATGCGCGCGCGGCGACGATCCCAGCATCGCCAATTTCGTCTCCATTGCGCTCTTCGGCGACGGCGCGGCCGCGGTGCTGTTGCGCAATTCGAGCAACGGCAGTTCGCCGCGTCGCTCGCGCGGCCGCATCGTCGCGATCGGCGAGCATTGCTGGGCGGACACGCTCCATGTCATGGGCTGGGACGTGAAGGAAAACGGCTTCGGTGTCGTCCTGAGCCCGGAGCTGCCCTCTCTCCTGCGCCGCGAGCTGAGGCCGGCGATCGAGGATTTCCTGGCACACGAGGGGCTCGGCCTCGACGAGTTTCGGTGCTTCCTGCTGCATCCGGGCGGGCGGCGTGTCCTGGATACGGCCCAGGAGGTCCTCGGTCTGACGAAAGAAGACCTCGTCCACTCGTGGGAGGTCCTGCGCCAGTACGGCAACATGTCCTCGGCGACGGCGCTGTTCATCCTGGATCGCGCGCTGGGGTGCGGCGCTCGCGGGCGCCATCTGCTCGCCGCCTTCGGTCCCGGCTTTTCGGCCTATTTCATCGTCCTTGATCTTTGAGCGGCTGGCACGGCCGGACGGGCCCTACACCGCGCCGCGCAGCGAGAGCCTGGTCCTCGAGACCGATCTTGTACTGCAGCACGCCGGCCCACAGCACGGCAAAGATGACACCGAGAGCCAGCTGGCCAAAGGCCAGCGGCAGCAGCAGCGTCTCGGCCAATGTCACGGCATAGTTGGGATGGCGCAGGAAACGGTACGGCCCCCGCGCGACGATCGGGGCGCCGGGAAGCGTGACGACGCGGTGGGTCCAGTAGCGACCGAGCGTGGCGATGATCCAGTAGCGCAGCGGCTGGAGCGCCAGGAATGCGAACAGGAGCGCGGCGTGGACGGGCGCATGCGGCGGCACAAGGAAGGCGAGGCTGGCAATCCAGCAAAGGTGTGCGGAAGCGACAACCGGATAGTAGTCTCGGCCGACCTCGTGGCCGCCCTGCTGCAGCAGGCGGCGCGTGTTGTACTGCGAGTAAAGCTCCTCCAGCCCGCGCTGGAGCAGGACGAGCAGGGCCGCCATTTGCGGCAAGCCGAAAGCGATCTCGAGCATGTCTCTATTGCTGGCGGAGTTGCCGGCTCGAGCAAGCCAATGGTCTATTTGGCGAACGCGAGCGTCCGGCGCCAGCGTGCCGGCGCCGCGCGTGCCAATCAAGCGGCGCTGCATCGTTTGGTAACCGGCCGCGATCCGGCTGGCTTGCACTCCTGTTGCGGAGCCCTATATTCGCCCCCGCTGCCGCTCGCAGGCAGGAGGGATGGCCGAGTGGCTGAAGGCGCACGCTTGGAAAGCGTGTATACGGGCAACCGTATCGTGGGTTCGAATCCCACTCCCTCCGCCAGCGGAAGTAGGGCTAGTGCTTGTGCTTGCTGCTGCCCGGGGGCGCGGCCTTGCGGCGCGGCGGGCCGGAGCCGGCTGCGTCGAAGTTCCTGACCTCCACCAGCTGGTCCCGGAGCGGGCCGGTTATTTTCAAGCGCACGGCCCAATCGCCATACATCTCCAGTGCCAGACGGGCCTGGTATTCACCCGGAGTAGCGCCGGCCTTGGCGGTCACGGGGCGCACGTTGTGGGCCATCGGCATCGACGGCATGTCGGCGCCGACCGTCAAGGTCGCCTGCTCCAGGGGAGCGGCGGTGCGGGCATTGCTGAGCTTGATGGTGCAGTCGTAGACCAGCGTTTCAGTCGTGGCCTTGCAGTCGACGACTGCGTTGGCACGATCCGCGGCGAGCGCCGCCGTCGCGCCGAGCCCGGCGATGGCCCCGGCGAGGATGCTGCGCTTTGCGACGGCTGGCTTGCTCATGCGGGGTCCCCTTTGCTTGCGGCCTGATGCGCCCCCGCTACGGCCGCGTCGGCGAGCAGCGGCGGCGCTTCCTTCACCTCGCGCCCCTGATCGAGCAGCACCGCCACCGGGCAGAGCGCGGCGAGGACATGCGGCTTGTGCTCGGCGAGGATCACCGCCCGGCCCGGCAAGACCGCGTCCGCCAGCAGGCCGATCATGTCCTCCGTCTCCTGCGGACTGAGCCCGCTGGTCGGCTCGTCCATGAGCAGCAATCTCGGGGAGCGCGCAAGCGCCCTGGCAATCTCGAGGCGGCGCTGCTCGGCGAGCGAGAGCTCGGCCACCATCACATGGCGCCGCGCCGACAAGCCGGTTCGCTCCAGCGCCTCCCCGGCACTTGCCGGGCCGCTCGCAGCATCGACGCGGGCGACGTTGTCGGCGACCGTCATGGCGGGGAACAGGCGCACCGTCTGAAAGGTGCGGGCGATGCCGCGACGGGCGATGTCGTGGACCGGCGCAGCGGTGATGTCGGCACCGAGGAACAGGATGCGGCCGGCGCTAGGGCGCACGACCCCGGTGATGGCGTTGAACAGCGTGGTCTTGCCGCAGCCGTTGGCTCCGACCAGGCCGAGCGCCTGGCCCTCCTTCAGCTGCAGGTCGATGCCCGCCAGGGCCTCAACGCCGCCGAAGCGAACGCTCAAGCCTTCGAGCTGCAAGAGCATCGAGGACCCCTTTGACCCGCAACGCAATCCAATGCACGGCGCGCTCGTCGAGAAGACCGCGCGGCCGCACGATCAGCAGCAGAGCCACCAGCCCGCCGAACACGATCATGCGATAGCCGGCGAACAGGCGCGAGGATTCCAGCACGCCGATGTCGATCAGCACGCCGATCACCGGGCCCAAGGCCGTGCCGAGGCCGCCGATCAGCCCGTAGGCCAGACTGTGCACGCCCAGCATGATGTTGAAGTTGCCGGGCTCCACGTAGGTGAGAAGATGCGCATAGAGCCCGCCGCCCAGCGCCGCCAAGGCCCCCGCTGCCGCCGCCGCGATGAGCCGGACGCGCACCACGGATACGCCCTGCAGCTCGGCGAGCAAAGGATCGGCGCCGGCCTGGCGCAGCGCGCGGCCGAAGCGCGTGCGCTCCAGCGCGAAGAAAGCGGCCAGAACCAGCGCGAGCAGCAGGTAGATCGCCACCATGTACTGCAGCGGCGTGATGCCGTTCTCGAACAGGTAGCGGATGTCGCCGAAGCCGTCGGTGCCCTTGGGGCCGACGAGCGCTCCGCCGATCTCGACCTGCCAGGTGAACAGCTCGAAGGCGATGCGCACCATCTCGGCGAATGCCAAGGTCGCCATGGCGAAGTAGAAGCCGGAGAGGCGCAGGGTGGCGCTGCCGACCGCAGCCGCCCCAGCGGCACCAACGAGGGCGCCGAGGCACAGTGCCGGCGCCAGCGGCCATTTCAGCATCGCCGTGGCCATGCCGGCGGCATAGGCGCCCATGGCGAAGAACGCCTGCTGCCCGAACGAGACCTCTCCTGAGAGCAGCAGCACATAGGCCGACAGCGCGACGAACGAGATGATGCCGATATTGGACAGAACACCGATAAGGAAGTCGTCCATGGCCCTCACACCCGACGCTGCACCGCTGCCGCCCGACCGAGCAGGCGCCCGCCCATCAGCCCGCCCGGCCACAGCGCCAGCACCGCGAACAGCAGGCCCCAGGCGACGAGATCGCGCACCTGCGGCCCGAACAGCCCCTGCGCATGCGCCTCGATGACCCCGAGCGCGAGCCCGCCGAGGATGGCGCCTGGTATCGAGCCCAGGCCGCCCAGCATCATGGCGATCAGCCCCTTGGTGGTGGCCCACATGCCGAACATGGGCGTGATCTGGTGGTCGGTGGCGGCGATGAGAAAGCCCGCCAACCCGCCGATGGCGGAAGCCAGCAGGAACGCCAGCATCAGGATGCGCTTGACGGGCACGCCGACGATCTCGGCCGCGCGCCGGTGGTCGATGACGGTGCGGACGCCGAGACCGAAGCGCGTGTGATGCAGCGCCCAGTAGAGCAGCCCGGCAGTGCCCGCCGCCACAGCCAGCATCAGCAGATGCTCGGGCCGGAACAGGAAGGGGCCGACTGTGATGGGGCGCCCCTTGATGAGGGCTGGGAACGCATTGAGGTGGCGCGGCAGCAGCAGGGTGGCCGCCTCCTCGATCTGCATCCATACGGCGAAGCTCGAGATCATCGAGGCGATGGCGGCCCCCTCGCCGAACGGGCGGAAGCAGAGCCGCTCGACGTAGAGCCCGGCCAGCGCCGCGCCAGCGATGACAATCAACGCCACCGGGAGCGCGCCGGCGCCGAGCCGCAGGAAGGCATAGGTGCCGAGGTAGGCGCCCGCCATGATGGTCGGGCCGTAGGCCAGGTTGAGACGCCGCATGGTGCCGAAGATCAGGGTGAAGCCCAGCGCGAGCAGCGCGTAGGACGACCCCACCATCACCCCGTCCAGTGTGTTCTGGATGAGATCGATCATCAGGCGTCATCCCGAGGTGCTTTCCCGGCCCGAGGTGCTTTCCCGGCGTTTGCCTGCACCGGCGAAAAGTCTACGAATAAATCCGGACCGCGTGCCGTACGGGAGGCGCGCGAGCCGCGCATTCTTCCCCTCCCCTCGATGGGGAGGGGA
>Ga0247727_10006092_pt1 | contig 23892 bp, 12 predicted proteins | sample WisWelCaveWW1625_FD_202498 | JGI IMG/M metagenome (GOLD analysis project Ga0247727, IMG submission 202498) | Biofilm microbial communities from Wishing Well Cave, Virginia, United States - WW16-25 | ecosystem: Environmental > Aquatic > Deep subsurface > Groundwater > Cave microbial mat | place... | reverse complement strand
TCGCCCTTGGCGACGCCCTTGTCGTCGGCCGTGACGTTGCCGAGGTCGCCGACGTGACGCTCGGCGCTCGTCGGGCCGCCGTGCTTCTTCCCCTCGGGGTTGAAGTGGCCGCCGGCGCACTTGCCGTCGTCGCAGTTGCAGTCGCCGAACTCGTGGATGTGCAGGCCGTGTTTGCCGGGCGTCAGGCCGGTGAGCTCCCACGTCATCTTGCAGCCGGCGTCGGTCTGCTCGAACTTCACGACGCCGCCCACCGTTTGCCCCTTCGTCGGGTGCACGACGGCCGTCGCGTTCGTGACCTTCTTCTCCGGCGCGAGCGCGAACCCCGCCGCGATGATCGACGCCGGCACGATCGCCCAAAGAGACTTCATGGAGCTGCTCCTTCGCTCGGGAGATTCGGGGGCTTGGAAAGGCGGGCGATTGTAGGAGCCTGCGCCGAAACCCGAGCAATCACCGCGTGGAGCCGGGCCGCCGCTGCGTCGCGCCGCTCGTTCACTGCTTCCCGCGCCGCACGTCGAGGGCGTCGCCCTGCTTCAGCTGGACGCCCTTGCGATCCTTCCGGATCTCCTCCTTCAGCTGCTCCTGCCGCTTGTTCTGCAGATCGCGGTTGAGGTCCATCACGTTCTTGAAGTAGGCGTCCTGCTCGGCCTCCTGCTTCGCTCTCTCCGCCGGCGCCGGCCGCCCCGGCTCGAGCGCCGGCGGTCCGAGGAAGCTCGTCCCGCGCCAGAAGGCGTACTCGTCGCTGCCGTGGCGCGCGAGGACGGTCGCGGTACCGCGGATCCCGTCGGCGATGAAGAGACCGCGCGGGTCGCTCGCGCCCGCCACGAAGGCGTCGTTCTGCGAGCCGATGACCTTCACCTCGACGTCCTTCTCGTAGACGCCGTCGGGCTGGCGCAGGACATGGGTCCGCACGCGGCCGCCGCCGTCCTCCTTCACCTGCAGCTCGAGCGGCGTGACGAGCACGAGCCCCGAGGCATGGTGGTCCTCGGCGCGGGCGAGGAGCAGGTAGGCGCCCGCCTTCTGCAGCCCGAGCTCGACGGGAGTGTCGCCCGGCACGAACACCGACGCCGCCGCGCTCGCTGCCGCGCCGCGCGTGAGCTCCACCGTCGTCTTGATGACCGGCGCGATGCCGGCGAGGTTGACGTCGGCGATGCGCGAGAGGTTCTTCTCGCGCAGGCAGAGCGTCATCAGGTCGACCGGGTAGACCAGCAGCTCCGCCTGCTTCAGGTTGCGCGACGTCAGCTTCACCTGCGCCTTCTCGCCCGGCCGCGCGAGCGTCACCTCGGGCAGCGCGAGCTGGCGCTCGCGGATCCCCTGCAGCGCCTCGCGCGCGTCCTGGAACTGCTCGGCGACCTTCTCGTAGCAGGCGCACGCCGCATCGGCCTCGCGCCGCGCGTGGTGGATCTGCCCGAGGATGTACCAGGCGAGCGCGCGGTTCACCGACGGCACTTTGCGGCCGCTCGCGTCGGCGTACTCGACGGTGGCGATGCGCTCGAGCATCTGGGTCGCGGCGTCGTCGTGGCCGAGCGCCCACTCGGCGACGGCGCGGCTGTAGAGGAACGAGTCGGCGAAGCGCGGCTCGCGGAAGCGGTTCGCCAGCGAGCCGGCGAGCTCGGAGGCGTGGCCGAACTCCTTGAGCGACAGCCAGGCCGAGACGAGGCTCAGCCCCGCCTCCGGCGCGATCGGATCCTCGGGATAGAGCGTGAGGAAGCGCATCAGCACCCGCATCCCCTCGCGCTGCAGCGCCGCGCGGTCGAGCCCCTGCTCCTTCAGCTCCTTGCTCTCGTGCGCCGTCGGGGCGCGCGTCAGCATCTCGTCGGAGAGCGCGAGGTAGCTCTGCAGCACGCCCGGCGAGTCGGGGTACTCGAGCCAGAGCCGCTCGAGCAGCGCGAACGACTCCTTGAACCGCCCCGCGCCCGAGAGCAGCCCCGACGCCTTGAGGTCCTTGCCGAAGGTCTCGTCGATCAGCGCGCGCTCGAGCAGCAGCGCCCGCTCGTGCTCCTCGATCGCGCGGTAGGCGGCGCCCACCTTGAGCACCGGCTCGAAGCCGAGCGTGAAGTCGGGGTCCTTCTCCTTCAGCACCTCGAACGAGCGGACGATGCGCGCGGCGTCGCCCGCCTCGAGGTGGATGAAGAGCAGCATGCGGGCGACGTCGCGGAACGGCTCGTCGCGCAGCTTCTCGCCGAACTCACTGAGGAGCCGATCCAGCGTCCCGCCCGCGGACCTGTTGTCGCCCGCGTCGAAGGCGCGCTTGCCGCGGTGGTAGAGCTCGTCGGGGGTCGGCCGGTAGGGGTCCTTGCCCGCCTCGCCGCGCGGCACCACCTTCAGCGTGTGCGGGTCGCCGTGCGCCGTGACGTCGGCGTCGTAGCTCGAGCGCAGCGTCGGCGGCAGCACGCGCCACTCGCCGGCCACGCGGCCGAGCAGCGAGAAGGCGACGTTGGCCCACGGCCCGCGCCGCCCGAGCTCGAAGACGATCCCGCCCGGCCGCTTCCGGAACGAGAGGAAGTCGCCGCGCGCCGAGCCGTCGACGACGTCGACGCCGGCGGGCAGCGGCACGTCGAGCACGAAGTGGTCGAACTCCTCGGGACTGCGGGCGTTGCGGTTGAGCAGGCAGGAGAGCTGCACGTCGGCGAGCGCGCCGGCCGGCAGCTCGGTGACCGGGTTCTCCCAGACGTCCTTCGGCGTCTCGGTCAGCACCGTGAAGCCGGTCGGGAGCGGCCGGCCGCGCTCGATCGGCGGCGGCGTCAGCAGCGCGTGGCGCGTCACGCGCAGTTCCGGCAGGTCGCGCCGCTTCACGGCGGGCGTGAAGCCGCGCAGCGCCGCGAGGAAGCTCGGCCGCGCCCGTCCCTCGAGCGCAAGCTCGACCTTCACGCGCCCCTCGCCGATCAGGTCGGCCGGCACGGCCACGTGGGTCGCGGCGAGGCCCGGCGCGAGCCGGATCGCCTCGAGCTCGCGGTCGTTCACGCGCACGCGCACCAGCGCCTCGCTGCGCTCCGGCACGACGCTCGAGTAGTAGCGGGCGAGCGCCGCCCAGACGACGCCGGCGGCGCGCATCGGCGCCCACGGCCGTTGCTGCAAGAGGTATTGGACGCCGCGCTCGACCGCCGTCGACTTCGGCGCCGCCGACTCGAGCGCGAGGACGGCGAGCGCCGCCATCTCGAGCCGCGAGCGGTTCCACGGCGCGTTCGCCGTGACGTCCCAGCGGCACGCCGCCGCGCCGGCGACGCCGGCCGCGCCCGCGGGCCCGAACGGCTCGGCGCGCTGCTCGAGGAACGACGCCACCTCGGCCGCCATCGGCTCCTTGCCGGAGTGGAAGAGGGCGAGCGTCACGTAGGCGAGCGCCGCCGGCGAGAGGCCTGTGCGCGCGCGATGGAGCCGGTTGAGGGCGCCGAAGTCGGCGCGGCCGTGCAGCGCCAGCCCGAACTGCAGCAGCGCCTTGAGCTCGTCGGCCTGCTGCGGCGCGGCGCGGAACGCCTGCTCGACGAAGCGGAGCGCCGCGTCGACGACGTCGCCCGGCACCTCGAGTCCCGCGACGCGGGCGCGGCCGAGCGCGACGAGCGCCAGCCCCGAAGTCGGCGCGTCCGACGCCGACTGGTTGCTGGCGGCGCAGGGGCCGGCCCACGGCCAGCCGCCGTCCTGCTGCTGCGTGGCGACGAGCCGCGCGAGCAGCGCCGACGCGCGCGCGCGCAGCGCGATCACGTCGTCGCTCCCCGCCGCCTGCGCCGAGACGAGCGCCGGCACGAGCTCGAGCACGCCGCAGACGCCGAAGAGCTCGCCGGCCGCGTCGGCCTGCGTGAGCGCGCGCGCGTCCTCCTTCGGGGCGAGCTCGAAGGGAGTCCGCTCGAGCGCCTCGTCGACGAGGAAGCGCTGCGCGCTCGGGCTCAGGAAGAGGTCGAGCCGGCGCGAGAGCCAGGGCCGGTCGCTCGGCAGCTCGAGGAAGAGCGTCGTGCCGCGCGCGAGCTCGCCGCCGCGCGCGTCGGTGAGCTCGAGCCCCCACGGCCGCACGGCGACGTCGGCCGAGAAGCGGTTCTCGACGAGCGCGTCGCCGCGTTTCGCGCTCGCCACGAGCTCGACGCCGACGCGGTCGACCTGCCGGATCGGCGGCAGCGCTTCGAAGAGGTGTTCGACCACCTCGCCCGACCCGAGCCCGATCGTGGCGGGGAGCGAGAGGACCTGGTCGCCCTGCGTGACGCGCAGCCGGAGCTCGGCGGTGCCCGAGATCTCGGGAGCGTGGAAGACGCGGGCGAGGAGGCGCGGCGCGTCGCCTTCGACCAGCAGCGGCGGCAGGCGCAGCTCGACGGCGAAGTCGCTCTTCGCCACGAGCTCGCCGGAGGCGTCGCCGGCGCGAGTGTCCTTCGTGATGCCGCGCACGACGAGGCGGTACTTCGTCGCCTGGCCGGGGAGCTTGAAGGTCACGCTCGCGCGCCCGTCGGCGCCGGTGACGATCGATGGAGAGAAGAAGGCGGTCTCGGCGAAGTCGCCCGCCGCGCTCGCGCGGCCGCCCGGGCGCGAGTTCTGCCCGCCGCGCCGGCCGCCGAAGAATCCGCGGGCGCCGCCGCCGGCGCCGACCGAGTCGGACTGCGCCCGGTCCTCGAGCTCCGCGTCCGCGAACGCCTTCTTCTCAGCTTCCTGCGGCGCGGCCCTGTCGTCGGCCTCGCTGCCGAGCGCGCGGAGCTGCCCGGCGAGCTGGCCGCGTTCCGACTGCCACTGCTGCTCCGCGGCGGCGCGACGCGCTTCGGCGAGGACCGCCGCCGCGATCGTGCGAGTCTCTCCTTCGTAAGAGAACGAACAGCTCGAATCGGTGCGGTGGGGCTGCGGCGGCGCCGCGTCCATCCTGAAGACTCCGGCGAGCGGCGGGGTCGGGTCGGCGAAGAGGCGCAGGAGCGCGTCGTCGATCACGGCGAGCGACAGCTCCGCCACGACCGGCCGGCCGAGCGGATCAGTGGCGAGCAGGTCGACGGTCGTCTCGCCGCCCGGCTGCGCCGGGCTCGTCCGCGCGGTGACCGAGAGCTTCAGCTCGCGCGTGACGCGGAACGGGACCGAGGCCACGTGGAGCCGCGGTCCGCGCATCGCGGACGCGGCGAGCACGAAGCCGGGGACGAGCAGGTCGTCGGCGACGACTTCGAGGTCCTTCGTGCCGTCGGCGACGTCGATGACCTTCCACCGCAGACCGGCGTCGTTCTCCCACGTGAGCAGGAGGAGTCCGGCGCCGGCGCGATTGACCAGCCGCACGGTCGTCTTCTCGCCGGCCTCGAGCGCGGCGCGATCGGCGAGGAGGCGCAGCCTCACCGCGTCGTCGGCGCCCGAGACCTCGAGCGATCCCTCGGCGCCGATCGGGTTGCCGAACCGGTCGACCGCCTCGACGCGCACGACGTGGCTGCCGCCGGCCGGGAGCGAGAGCTCGACGCGGCCGCGGCCGCCCTTCTCGTCCGTGGTGACGGCGCGCTCGAGCACTTTCACCTCGCCGCCGGTGAGCGGGTCGCGGCGCAGCAGCGTGAGCTTCGCCTCGCGCGAGAGCGGCGTGCCGTCGCGCAGCGTCGCCGCCACTTCGACGGAGAAACGCTCGTCGGCGAGCACCGCGCGCGACGGAAGCGTGAGCCCGAGCCCGAACTCGCGCACGGCGAGGAAGGCCGACGCCGACGACGTGACCCCTTCCTCGGTGAGCGTCGCGGCGAACTGGAGCAGCGCCTCGGAAGGCTGGTCGCGCGTCTCGAAGCGAGCGTGCGCATGGCCGGTCGCGTCGGTGCGCAGGTCGGTCAACTGGCCGTCGGGCAGCGTGAAGCGCAGCGCCGCGTCGACGAGCGGCGCGCCGTGCTGCCAGCGGGCCGTCGCGTCGAGCTCGATCGGCTCGCCGCGGTAGAAGACGCGGCGCGGCAGCGTGAGGTCGACGTTGATCCGGTCGAGCTCGAACTCCGCGACCACGAAGCCGCCCGAGAAGGTCGGGCCGTCGGGCCGCGACGCGCGCACCGTCCACGGGCCGACGGGAGCGAGCGCGTCGAGCTGGAACGACGCGGCGAGCGTCCCGAAGTCGCCGAGCAGCAGGTCGCTCGAGCGCGTGAGCCGGCCGCGCGGATCGACCAGGTCGACGCGCCACTTCGATCCCGGCTCGAAGGAGAGGCGGCCGTCGCGCGGCTCGCGCAGCAGCACGCGGGCGCGCACGTCGTCGCCCGGGTGGTAGGCGGGGCGGTCGGTGAATACGACGCCGCGCGGCGTGAGCGGTGCCGTCGCCGCGAAACCGGCGAGGTCGACGCCCGACGCGGCGAAGTGGCCCTGGCGGCGGGCGAGCGCGCGGACGGCGGGCGCGGCGGCGAGATCTTCGAGGCGCGCGTGGAAGACGCCGTCGGCGCCGGTCTTGCCCTGCACCTGGCGGCGCGCGCCGGCGGGGCCCTCGCCCAGGTCGGCGAAGATCTCGACGTCGGCCGCCACCTTGCCCGCGCGCACGTCCTGCGCGAAGACGAGCAGGTCGCCGCGCGACGACTTCACGACGAAGTCGAGGTCGCTGCGCAGGAGGAGCGTCGTCGCTCGCTGCCCTTCGGCGACCGCGGCCACGACCCAGGCGCCGGGGCCGTCCATTTCGACAGGGACTTCCTGAACGAGGTCTTTCAGCCGAGCGTAGCCGTCGACCTTCACCGTGACGGTCTTCTCGGGCGCGATCAGGTCGAGGTCGAGCTCCTCGACGCCGTCCAGCGCGAGGAACTTGCGGAAGTAGGCCTCGAGGTCGAGCCGGTGGAGCTCGAGCTTCACCTCGGGGACGTTGCGGACGCGCAGCCGGACGCGCGCCGGCTCGTCGGTCCGCCAGGTGCGCTCGGTCGAGAGCGAGAGCGCGGGCGTCGTCATCTCGCGCAGGCGGGCGGCGGCCTCGCCGGCGCGCGGACCGAAGCTGCACGCGCGCCACGTCTCGAGCGCGCGGTCGAGCTCCCCGAGTTCGTCGTGATAGAGCAGTCCGGCGCGGAAGAGCCCTTCGGAGGCTTCGTTCGAGCCGGCGTGGATGCGCGCGAGGCGCTGCCATTCCTCGATCGCGCTGCGCCGGAGCTCGTGCATCGCGGCCTGCGTCTCGGGCGAGGGCTTCGCGCCGGCGGGGTCGCGCTTCGCGTCGGCCTCGGCGGAGAAGAGCTCGCCGATCTCGAAGCGGATCGCGGCGATTCGTCCGTCGAGCGGGTGGCGGCCGATGAATCCGGCGAGCGCGGCGCGAGCGCCGGCGAAGTCGCGGCGGGTGCGCGCGACCCGGCTGACCTGGTACTCGCACTCGACCATGGCCGCCTGCGCCTGCGCCCAGTTCGGGCCGGTCGGATCGCGGGCGATGCAGTCGGAGAAGGAGGCGGAGGCGAGCTCGGGCTTGCCCTGCCGCAGCAGGAGCTGGCCGCGCAGGAAGGCGGCGTCGGCCTTCGTGCGGAGGAGCTCGTCGCGCTTCTCGGCCGCTTCGCCTTCCGGCCGGGCGAGCAGCGCGTCGAGCGCGGCAATCGCGTCGTCGAGCCGGCCGATCCCGTTCCAGATCCGGGCGACGTCGAGCCCCGCGCTCCACGTTCCCGGGTGGCGCGGGCACTGCTCGAGGAAGCGCCGCAGCGCCGCGACCGCGAGCGGCGCCCCGTCGGCGTCCTGCTGGTTCCAGGTGGCGGCGACGGCCGCGAGCGCGTCGCCGCGGCGGGTCAGGAGCTCCGCGTCGGTCGTGGCCGAGAGCGCGGTCGCCAGGTCCTCGAAGGTGCGGCGCGCCTCGCCGTGACGGCTGAGCGCGAGCAGCGAGCGGCCAAGGTGGATCCGTGCGTCGGCGGAGTCGAGCGTCACGACGTCCTGCTTCACGCCGGCGAGGAACTTCTGGAACGCCGCGACCGCCTCGTCGAACTTCTTCAGCCGCTCGAGCGCGACGCCGCGCTGCCGCTGCACGTGGGCGACCACGTCGCCCGGCGGATCGAGCTCGAGGATGCGGCCGTAGAGATCGAGCGCGCCCGCTTCGTCGGGCGGCGGCGCCTGGCCGTGCTCGTCCTTCTTCGGGTCGAGCCGCTCGTCGGCGAGCTTCACCGCGATGGCGGCGAGCTCGCGGCGGCGCGGCTCGGAGAGGAGCCGGGTCGCCTCGGCGGCGACGATCGCCTCGGCCTCGGCGTAGCGGCGCAGCTGCCGCAGCGCCTCGGCGCGAGCGAGGCGCGCCTTGATCCGCCACGTGCTCTGCGGGAAGCGCGTCTCGAGCTCGGCGAGCGCCTGCTCGGCAGCCGCGGGATCGCGCCGATCGTTCTGCACGAAGCCGCGCAGCAGGAGCCAGAGGTCGGCGCGCTCCGGCTGCGACTTCGCCAGCTCGCCGAGGAGCTCGAGCGCCTTGCCGTAGTCGCCGTCCTGCAGCGCGGCGCGCACGGCGGGCGGAGCGTCTTCGAGAGGCGGCCGGTCCTGAGGAGCGGCGTGGAGCCAGGGGAGAACGGCGAGGACGACGACGACGGCGGCGGCGGAGAGACCGGCTCGGCGATTCACGCTTCACTCCACGAATGGTCGCGGACACGGGAGGGCGCGGTGGGACCGGAAACGGCCCGTTCGGTTCACGGCGAGCTCTCCCGAGACGGACTCAAGCTAACCGCGCGTCAACGACGCCGATCGCAACCCGTTCGTCACCGCGCGTCGCGGTCCGGCGCGGCGGCGGAGCGCGCCGACCTGCTCCGAAGTTTTTCGGAGTTGCCTCTTGCACGGCGCCGGCAGGACTCCTAAGTAATTAGGAGTCGATGCGACGAAGAGGTCGCTGCGAAGGGAGGCCGTCGGGATGACGCGGGAGCGGTCGAAGGTCCTCCTCACCCGGCTCGAGCTCGAGGTCATGCGGGCCGTCTGGAGCGCGGGCGAGCAGCGCGAGCCGACGGTGCGCGAGGTCGTCCTGCGGCTGAACGCGGGGCGCCGCCCGCCGCTCGCCTACAACACGGTCCACACGGTCCTCAACATCCTGCGCGACAAGGGCGTCGTTCGGGGGCGCCCGGGAGAAGGTCGAGCCCACGTCTTTCAGCCGCGCGTCACGCGCGACCAGGTCACGACCTCGATGGTCGGCGAGCTCGTCGAACGGCTCTTCGACGGCGACGTGCAGCCGCTGCTCGTGAACCTGGTCGAGCGCGAGGCGCTCTCTCGCGCCGACCTCGAGAAGCTGCGCCGCTTCATCGACGAGCGCCTCGACGACGCCGGTCCGCGCGGCGAGGCGGCGCGATGACGTCCCACTGGCTCGACCACCTGGCGCTCGTCTCGGCCGGGCTGCTCGTCGCGGCGGTGGCCGCGGTTCCGGCTCGCATCGCGCTCAGGCGCGACCCGTCGGCGTGCTACCGGCTCGCGCTCTGGCTCCTGCTCGGAGGGCTGGCGCTGCTGCCGGTCCAGTTCGTCGTGCAGGGCGTCGCCCACGAGCTCGCACGCCCGGTGCGCACGCGGCTTTCGCCGTGGCTCGACGGGACGCAGCCTGCGGCGGCGCGGATCGTCGCCGAGCTGCCCCTGGTTCGGCTCGAAGGCCTCGCCGCCGCCGCGGACCTTCCGGCGCCGCCGGCGGCCTCGAACGACACCGACTCGCGCTTTACCGCGACGCTGTCCGTCGCCGCCGCGTGGCTGCGCGGGAGCGGCGGGCTCTCGCTCTGGCTCCTCGGCGCGGCGATCGTCGCGGGACGCAGCCTGCTCGGGCTCGTCGGGACGGCGCGGCTCGTGCGCCGAGCGCGACCGGTGGAGGATCCGCGGCTCGCGGCGCTCTGGACGAGCGTCGCCGCCGGCTCGCGCGTCGGCGCAAGGACCCGGCTGCTCCAGACGCAGGACGTGACGAGTCCCGCTTGCTTCGGCGGACTGCGACCCGCGCTGCTGCTGCCGCAGGCCCCGGGACCGGCGACGGCGCACGACGCGCTCGCCTGGGCGATGCGCCACGAGCTCGTCCACCTCGAGCGCGGCGACTGGGCCGTGGCGGCGCTGCAATCGGCCGTGACCGCGCTCCTCTGGTTCCATCCGGCCGCGTGGTGGTTCTCGTTCGAGATCCGCCGGCTGCGCGAGCTCTCCTGCGACCAGGTCGTCGTGGAGGGCTTCGGCCACCGCCGCAGTTACGCGCTCGCGCTGCTCGAGTACGCGGCGTTCCAATCCGGCAATTCCACGGCGATCGACGCGGGGCCCCATTCCGCGGGCGCACGTTGCGCGCTCCTCCACTGGAGCCGGTCGCTGTCGCAGATCGAGAGGAGGATCGAGATGCTCACGACGGAATCGGTACCGGTTTCGAGGCCGCGCCGCACGCTCGGGCGACTGCTCGCGCTGTCGGCGTTCGTCGTTCCGGCGCTCGGACAGGTCGGCGCGGCGGCGACGCTCTTCCCCAGGAACGGAGCGGACGCGAGTCAGGAGGCGGCGGTCGCGCCGAGGCCGGCAGCGGTCGCCACGCCGCAGCCGACGGCGGTGGCTGCGCCCGCGTGCGACGGCGACGGGAGCTGCTGCGACGACAAGGCGAAGGTGAAGGTGAAGGCGAGGTCGAAGGCAGCGGGGAAGAAGGAGATCGCGCACGCGGAGAAGGACTCCGCTCGCGCGGCGGTCGCCACCCTGCGCGCCCAACTCGACGAGTCGCGCGCTCGCGCCGACCAGGTCCGCGCCGACGGCCGCGACCGTGCGGTCGCCCTGCGGGCGAAGCTGAAGGCCGCGGAGGATGCCGAGGACGAGGACGCCTGCGCCGCGATCGAGGCGACGCTCGAACGGTGCGAGGCCGAGTGCGAGCGGGCGGGCGAGGAGTGCGAGGCGCGCTGCGAGGCGCTCGACGACGCGGTCGCCGCGGCGCTCGACGGGATCGGATACGCCGTCCCCGATCCCGACGACCGGGACTTGCAGCATCAGGTCGCCGAGGCCCTCCGCCAGTTTGCGGCGGCGCAGCGCCAGCTCGCGGCCGTCAACCAGGACGACCTCCGACGGTTGCTCGCGGAGCAACAGGAGACGATCGCACGGAGCCAGGAGGACGTCCGAAAGGCTCTCGAGTCCGTCGGTCGGTCGCGCGTTCTCGACGACGAGACGCGCGAGAAGACGACTCGAGTCGAGCGTGCCCGCAGGACCAAGTTGCGACCGCCGATTCCGGCGCCGGCGGAGCCCGAGCTCGCGCCCGAGCCGCCCGACTGGCCCGTCGCGCCCGAACCTGCCAATCTGCCGCACCGCGCTCCGCCGCACCGGCTCGACGAGCGCGCGATCCTGCAGCGGATCGAGGCGCTCGAGGCGGAGATCGCGGAGCTCAGGGCGGCGCTTCAGGAGTCGCGCGCTCGCGCCACTCCGCCGCCGGCCGCCCGCACGAGGCGGACGACTCGGTGATCGGCGGACACTCGACGGACGCTCGATGAAGCAGGACGCCCCCGGCGCGCGGATGCGCGCCGGGGGCGTCGTCGTTCACGGGTCGGCGATCACTTGCTCTTGGCCGGCGGGAAGCTCCCCGGCGGCTTCTTCGCCTGCGACAAGGTCTGGAACACGAACGGACCGGTGGTCCAGTAGCCGTAGTCGTTGCGAGCCGTGACGCGCCAGTAGTAGGTCTGGCCGGGCCTGAGGACCCTGGTGAGGGTCGCCTTCGCCGACGTCACGACGCTCGTGTGGACCGGCAGCGTGAACTCCGGGTCCTCGGCGACCTCGAGCAGCCAGCTGGTCGGTCCGGTCGTCGGCTGCCACGTGAGCGTCGTGCTCGCGTAGGGGACGTCGACGGCGTGGTCCATCGGGCTGCGCAGCGTGAAGGGGCCCGGTCCGGCCGGGAGCCCGGCGAAGAGGTGGGTGAGGAAGAAGTCGCGGAAGACGTCCGCTCGCGGCAGCGTCGGGTCGGCGCGGCAGAAGAACTGCGCGTACTCGCCGCCGTTCGTGTCGCGGATCACGAGCGCGTCGCTCGTCGGCGGGGCGAGCCCGTCGGTCGCGTAGAGCCGGTCGATGCTCCAGGTCGAGTTGAGCCGCGAAGTGACGAGCGCGTGCGAGGCAGTGAAGGGCTGCAGGGCGGGGACGTCGCCTGCGTCGGGCCCGAGCACCATCGACGCGCCGCCCGTGCAGAGCTGCGCGATCGCGGCGTCGAGCACCTCGTCCGCCGCGAACTGGCCGGAGCCGGTGTCGTCGTCCGTTCCGTCGGGAAGGACGTAGCGCCAGAACGGGACGTATCCGGTCACGAGGATGCCGTTGCCCTTGTCGAGCCATGCCTCGGCGAGCGACGTGTCGTCCTCGCCGGCGTAGGCGACCGACGGGACCGTGTCGAGGCAGACCAGGTAGTCGCGGATGCCGTCGTCGAGGTAGGCGTTCATCCATTCCTGGAGCGCCGTCTGGTCGGCGTATCCGAAGATCTCCGCCTCGAATCCGCTCGCCTGGATCTCGCCCGCGAGCTGCGTCGCGACGGCCCACTGCTCGTCGGCCGTCATCCAGCGCTCGTTCGAGAGCGGCGCGAAGATGGCGACTCCGGGGTGGAGCGGCCGCACGAGGATCGTCGCCGACTCGGTGGCCTTCGCCACGCCGTCGTCCGCGGTCACCCGCAGCGTGTAGAGGCCGGGCGCGGAGTAGGCGTGCTTGGCGACGCAATCCTGCAGGTGCACCGGCGTGAACGCCGCGGACGCGCCGTCGCCCCAGTCGACGACGAGGTCGGCGGTTCCCTTGCCGGGGTAGTGGAGGTGGGCGGTCGTCTCGACCTCCGTGCCGAGCCGCGGCGAGTAGTCGCTCACGTTGACGACGTGCGGCTCGGGCTTCCCATCGAGGTCGTAGATGTCGATCGACGCGACGTCCTTCGTCTTGCGGCTGTCAGTCACCTTCAGCGTCACGTGGAAGTAGGTGCCGGGGCCATGGCTGTCGGCGGTCCACTGCGCGGTGAGGCCGGTGAGCTTGGCCCACCCCGGGTGGGAGTGATGGTCGTGGATCAGGTCGATGATCCATTCAGCGATCAGCGGAATGCCGGCGTTGTTGTCCTCGGTGTCGACGGCGGTCGCGTCGAACGTGAGAAGCTGGCCGGCCGTGAAGAAGCTCTGATTCGCGGGCGTGTTGATCGACTGGATCACCGGCGGCGTGTTGTCGACCGAGATGTAGGCGGTCCACGTCGAGGTCGACCCGGCCACGTCGGTGACCGTCAGCTTGGCGGTGTAGTCGAGGCCGAGAGGATAGGTGTGCGTCGCGAGGGCGTTGGTGTCGGTGGTGCCGTCGCCGAATTCCCAGAGGTAGGCGAGCGGCTGCGCCTCGGGATCGGTTGATCCGGTCGCGTCGAACGCGACCGCGAGCGGCGAGGGGCCGAAGCGCGGCTTGGCGGTGCCGACCGCGACCGGCGGCAGGTCGACGTTGGTGTACCTGATGCGCCGGATCCTGTTCTCCGTGTACGAGATGAACAGCAGGTCGCCGTTCACCGGATCGGCGATCAGGTCGACGGGGTTGCCGATGTTGTTGGCGAAGAGCTCCACGTCGGTCGCCTGTCCGTTGACGAAGCGGACGGTCCGGATCCAGTCGTACGAGTACTCGCAGAAGAAGAGGCGGCCGTTGTACTTCTGCGGATAGAGGTTGCCCGTGTAAACCTGGGCTCCCGAGACGCAGGCCGCGGGGAAGCCCGCCTTCCCCGCGAAGGAGTGGTGGAACCACCAGAGCGGCAAGTCGAAGATCGTCGGGTCGTCGCACATGCCGAGCGGATCGAGGGCGTCGTAGCTGCCCTGGACCTTCGTCCCTTCGAAGCACGGCCAGCCGAAGTTCTCGGCTCCGGCGACGGTCTCGTCGAGCTCTTCCCAGGTCGACCAGCCGACGTCGCAGATGTAGAGCTTGCCGGGCGAGCCCGTGTTCGGCCGCACCGTGAATCGGAACGGATTGCGGAGCCCCATCGCCCAGATCATCGACTGGTGATCGGCGGGCGTGCCGTTGTACATCGGGTTGTCGGGAAGCCCGAGTCCGGTCGCCGGGTCGATGCGCAGGATCTTTCCAGCCAGCGACGTGATCGACTGCGACCGGAACGCCCCGATGTCCTCGGAGGCGTCGAACTTTCCGGGGCCGAAGCCGTTCGGATCGTGGCCTCCTGCATCGGTGAGGTCGTAGTGCGCGCCGTCTCCGGTCGAAATGAAGAGGCTGCCGTCGACGCCGAAGCGCAGGTCGCCGGTCGAGTGCGACCAGTGGAGCGACGGGATGCCGTTCGGCCAGTCCGGTCCGATCAGCACGAGCCGAGAGGCCGGGTCGGCGACGACGTCGCCGTTCAGGTCGAGCGTCGTCGTGTAGCGCGTGAGGCGGCCGAACGACTCCTGCTCGTCGTCGTATCCGTCGCCGTCCGGATCGACGATGTAGAGCAGGTAGATGTACCCGTTCTGCGACCACTCGGGATCGGCGGCCACCGAGAGCAGTCCGCGGTCGCCGTTGTCGAGCACCTCGTCGCGTACGTCGATCACCGGCGTCGTCCGCCTCACGCCGTTGCGGACGTTGAAGACCATCCCCTTCTTCTCGGCCACGAGGAGGTCGACGTTGCTGGCGTCGTCGGCGAAGCAGATGCAGGTCGGAAACTCCCACCCCAGGCCGATCTCCTCGGCCGTGAAGTCGGTCGGGAGGCTCTGTCCCTTCGCATTGGCCGCGGCAACGAGCGCGAGCAGAATCGTCGGCAGCAACGACGAGCGCAGCATTTGCACGGGGAGTGTCTCCCGGACGTGGGGGATGCGAGGACCGGCGCCCTCGAAGTCGGGGATCGTAGCGCCACCCCCGGCCTTGTGGAGATTTCCTCGCGGAGTTCAGGCCCGCGGACGGTCGCCGCCTCACACCCCGAGGCTGAGCACGAGATCCGACAGCCACCGGAACGAGACTCCGAACCAGACGGTGGCGATGGCGAGCATCACGACGACGGTGGCGAGCTCGGGGGCGAAGGCGTGCCGGCGAGGGCTCGCCATCGCCTGCTCCTCTCCCTGGAGCAGCAGGCTCTTGGCCATCCGGAAGTAATAGAAGAGCGACACGATCGAATTGAGAACGAGCACGACCGCGAGCCAGCGCAGCCCCCGCATCCAGATCGGCTGCAGCAGCGCCCACTTTCCGACGAAGCCGACGGTCGGAGGGATGCCGGTGAGCGAGAGCAGGAAGAGGACGAGCGCGCCGCTGGCGACCGGCGCCTTCCAGCCGAGTCCCGCCCAGCCGCGGATCGACTCGGTCCCGAAGCGGTTCGAGAGGTAGATCACCACCGCGAATGCGCCGAGGTTCATGATCACGTAGGCCGCGAGATAGAAGGCGACCGCCTGGCCGCCGGTGAGGCCGATGTCGAGGAGCGCCGCTGCTGCGCCGCCGGCGTGGTCGCCAATCCCTGGCGCGGCCGCCGCGGCCGGCGCGACGAGCGCCGCAACCCCCGCGAGCAGGTAGCCCGAGTGTGCGATCGACGAGTAGGCGAGCAGCCTCTTTGCGTTGTCCTGCAGCATCGCCGCGAGGTTGCCGAAGGTCATCGAGCAGGCGGCGATCGCCGCGACCACCGACGCGAGCGTCGCGCTCCCCTCCGCGCCGTGCGGGACGCCGCCGAAGAAGCGGACGATCAGCCCGAAGCTCGCCGTCTTCGAGACGACGGCGAGCATCGTCGTGACCGGGGTCGGCGCCCCCTCGTAGACGTCGGGCGCCCAGAAGTGGAACGGGAAGGCCGCGACCTTGTAGCCGAATCCGGCGAGCGACAGGATCACGGCGACCGCCATCCCCATCCCCGCCGCGTCGAGACCGTGCTCGCTCCCCGGCGGATGGCCCAGGTGCACCCGGATCTGCTCGGCGATGGCCGGCAGCGAGAGGCTGCCCGCGAACCCGTAGAGCAGCGAGAAGCCGTAGACCATCGCGCCCGACGAGAGGACGCCGTAGACGAGGTACTTGATCGCCGCCTCGCTCGAGCGCACGTCCTTCTTCAGGAAGCCGGCGAGGACGTAGGAGCTGATCGAGAGCGTCTCGAGCGCGAGGAAGAGCAGCAGCAGGTGGTCGGTCGAGACGAGGAAGAAGGCGCCGACCGCCGCGGTGACGAGGATCGAGTAGTACTCGCCGATGCCGTCGCGCTGGAAGCCGCGGAAGAACATCGAGAGGAGGGTGACGACCAGCAGGCCCGCCGCGATCAGCAGCTTGAAGAAGAGCGCAAAGCGGTCGTGCACCATCATCCCGAAGAGGCGCGAGCCGTCGGCGTGCGGGAAGTCGGCGCAGATCCAGTAGATCGTGAAGAGGACGCCGAGCGTCGTCACCCAGCCGGTCACGCGCGTGTCGCGGCCCTTGAGCAGCAGGTCGGAGACGAGCGCGAGCAGCGCCGTGACCGAGAGGATGATCTCCGGCCACATGCGCGCGAGGTCGCGTTGGTAGTCGTGCCAGTTCACGAGCGGCTCCGGAGGTTCGAGGTCGACGCGGCGGCGGCCACGGGGCTCAGCTCTTGAAGAGGCTCACGAGCAGCGCGATCGACGGCTGCATCCACTTCGTGAGCAGGAAGGGTGCGACGCCCAGCAGGATGCAGAGCGCCCCGAACGGCGCGAGGCAGGTCCACTCGCGCAGCGAGAGGTCGGGGAAGCCCAGGTACTTCTCCTGCGGCGGGCCGAAGAAGACCTTGCGGATCGTGGTGAGGAAGAAGGCGGCCGTGACGATCAGGCCGAGCGTCGAGATCACCGTGATCCGCGGGAACTGCTCGTAGCAGCCGATCAGGGCGAACGCCTCGCCCCAGAAGCCGGCGAGTCCCGGCAGCCCGAGCGACGTGAAGATGCCGAGGAAGGCGAGGCTCGCGTACATCGGCATGTGGCCGGCGAGCCCGCCGAACTTCGCGATCTCGCGGTGGTGGGCGCGGTCGTAGACCACGCCGACGAGGAGGAAGAGCATGGCCGAGCTGGTGCCGTGGTTGAACAGCTCGAGGTTGGCGCCGGCGAGCCCGTTCTTGTTGAGCGCCGCCATCCCGAGCAGCACGAAGCCCATGTGCGCCACCGACGAATAGGCGACCAGCTTCTTGAAGTCGGTCTGCGCCATGGCGACGAAGGCGCCGTAGACGCAGTTGATCATCCCGAGCAGCGCGAGCCCGGTCGCCCACACCGTCGTCGTGCCGCCCTCCCAGAGCACGGAGGGGAGCACGTTCATGTTGAGGCGCATGATCCCGTAGCCGCCGAGCTTGAGCAGGATGCCGGCGAGGATCACCGAGATCGCGGTCGGCGCCTCCACGTGCGCGTCGGGCAGCCAGGTGTGGAACGGGAAGACGGGGACCTTGATGGCGAAGCCGATGAAGAGGAAGAGGAAGGCCCAGTGCTTGAACGGGAGCCCGATGAGCGTCCATCCGGGATGGACCCACGCGTCCTTCTGCCCGATCTTCGCCAGCTCGATCAGGCTGAACGTGCGCTCGGCGGGGTTGTCGCTCGAGTTGAGGTACATCGCGATCAGCGCGACCAGCATCAGGACCGAGCCGGCGAGCGTGTAGAGGAAGAACTTGATCGCGGCGTACTCGCGGCGCGGTCCGCCCCAGATGCCGATCAGGAAGTACATCGGGAGCAGCATCAGCTCCCAGTAGACGTAGAAGAGGAAGAAGTCGAGGCTGACGAAGACGCCGTTGATCCCGACCTCGAGCAGCAGCAGCAGCAGGAAGTAGCCCTTCACCCCCTTCTCGGTGCCCCACGACGAGAAGACCGCGAGGAAGAGCAGCAGGGAGGTGAGGAAGACGAGCGGCGCGGAGAGGCCGTCGACCCCGAGCGTGTAGCGGATGTTGAACGAGTCGACCCAGGTGTGGTCGTCGAAGAACTGGTAGCCGCCGAGCCCCGTCTGGAACCGGACGTACATCCAGATCGAGAGCGCGAGCGGGATCCCGGTGAAGACCGCCGCGATCGTCTTCAGGACGTCGTGCTTCGCGTTCGGCGTGAAGAGGATGGCGAGCACGCCGAGCAGCGGCGACAGCGTCAGCCAGCTCAGCAGGTGCGAAGGGTCGGTCGTTTCGATCATGGGCGTTCGGTTCCCCACATGGAGTCGGTGGCGGCTTCTTCGAGGCGTCTCAGGAGAGGAAGAGGAACATCAACGTGACCAGGGCCATCCCGCCGACCGCGAAGGCAAGGTAGTCCTGGAGGTTGCCGGTCTGAACGCGCCGCAGCGCGCGCGAGACGGCGTGGCTCGCGTGCCACCAGAGGTTCACGAGGCCGTCGACGACGATGCGGTCGAAGGCGCCCCAGATCCTCGCCGTCGCCTCGCCGGCGGTGCCGACGCCGTTCACCGCCGCGTCGATCGCGTGCACGTCGAACGCCGTGAGGATTCGCGCCGCCGCGCGGCCGAAGCGGACGATCGTCGCCTCGTAGAACTCGTCGAACCAGTAGAGGCGCGAGAAGGCGGTGTGGAGCGGCCGGAACTGCGCGACCCTCGCCTCGGGACCGGGCGCGCGGCGCTTGTAGGTCTGCTGGTAGAGGCGGTAACCGGCGACGAGCACGAGCACCGAGATCACGAGCACGAGGAACGGCAGCATCAGCCCCGCGGCTTCGTGGCTGCCCGGCGGGTGGCCGGCGATCACCGAGGCGAGCGGCGGCGGCGGCGCGAGCAGCTCCGGCATCGTCATGCCGCGCAGCAGCGGGATCGGCAGCCAGTCGACCGAGAAGATGGAGAGCGCCGCCAGCACGACGAGCGGTGCCGTCATCGAGCCCGGCGACTCGTGCGCGTGGTCGAAGCGGTGCGCGTCGCGCGGCGCGCCGTGGAAGGTCAGGTAGACCAGCCGCAGCATGTAGAAGAAGGTGAGCGCGCCGCCGAAGATCGCCACGATCGCCGGGAGCCAGCGCGCGACGTTCCAGCCGGCGCCCCACTGGATCGCGTGCTCGACGATCAGCTCCTTGCTGAACGCGCCGCTGAAGAACGGGACGCCGCCGAGCGCGAGGGTGGCGATGAGGAAGGTCTTGTAGGTGACGGGCAGCTTCGCCCTCAGCCCGCCCATCAGCCGCAGGTCCTCGGTGTGGACCGCGTGGATCACCGAGCCGGCGCCGAGGAAGAGGCACGCCTTGAAGAAGGCGTGGGTGTAGAGGTGGAAGAGGCCGGCCGCGTAGCCGCCGACGCCCAGCGCCAGCATCATGTAGCCGAGCTGGCTGCACGTGGAGTAGGCGAGCACCTTCTTGATGTTGTTGTGCACCAGGCCGATCGTCGCGGCGACGAGCGCCGTCACGGTGCCGACCACCGCGATCGTCCCGAGCACGAAGGGCGTGAAGAAGAAATAGATGCGCCCGACCATGTAGACGCCGGCCGCGACCATCGTCGCCGCGTGGATCAGCGCCGAGACCGGCGTCGGGCCGGCCATCGCGTCGGGCAGCCAGACGTGCAGCGGCACCTGCGCCGACTTCGCCATCGGGCCGAGGAAGAGGCAGAGTCCCGCGACCGTCAGCAGCGTCGCCTCGGTCCAGCCGAAGAGCGCCGGCAGGTGCGCCTGCCCCTCGGCGACGGCGCGCAGCTTCGCCTGGATCTCGCTCAGGTCGAACGTCCCGAAGAGCCGCGACACGAGCAGGACCCCGATCAGGAAGCCGACGTCGCCGAAGCGGTTGGTCATGAAGGCCTTGATCGAGGCCTTCGGCGGCTCCTCCTGCTCGAACCAGAAGCCGATCAGGAAGTAGGAGCAGACACCCACCAGCTCCCAGAAACAGAAGAGCAGGAGCAGGTTGTCGGTGAGGACGAGCCCGAGCATCGAGAAGCTGAAGAGCTGGAGAAAGGCGAAGAAGCGGCTGAAGCGCGGGTCGCCGTGCATGTAGCCGACCGAGTAGAGGTGCACGAGGAAGGCGACGAGCGTCACGACGACGAGCATCGTCGCCGTCAGGTGGTCGATGGCGATGGCGGCGTCGACCTTCAGCGCGCCGGTATCGATCACCGTGGCGCTCATGCCGTGATCCCTGCTCGACCAGCGGAAGCGCAGGTCGGCGAGCGACGCGGCCGCGCCCTCGTGGACCGGCGCCTCTCCCTCGCTCGTCGCCTCGTGCGCCGCCGGCCGCTCGTCGAACGCCGCGTGCTTGAAGATCGAGAGCGACAGGAAGAGCGCGACGCCGATCGTGATCAGCGGGACGACGTGGCCCTTGGCGCGGGTGAAGGCGCTCCTGAACGTGATCGCGTTGAACAGGAACCCCGCGAGCGGCAGGAGCAGGATCGCCAGCGCGTAGACCCCGGGGGTCGCGTCGTGGAAGAAGTCCATCGGCGTTCCTTGTCAGTCCCTCGGGGTCCGTCGCTCTCGATCAGTCGCTCAGGCGATTCGGCTTGCTGACGTCGATGCTCGGGAAGTGCTGGTAGAGCTGGAGCACGATCCCGAGCGCGACCGCCGCCTCGGCCGCCGCGAGGATGACGATGAAGATGGCGAACATCGAGCCGTCCAGCGCGGCGCCGGCCGGTCCGCGTGCGGCGGCCCCGTAGCGCGCGAACGCCACGAAGTTGAGCGCCGCGGCGTTGAGGATCAGCTCGGCGCCCATCAGCACGTAGATCGCGTTGCGGCGCGACACCATCGTGAAGATGCCGAGCAGGAACATCGCGGCTCCGACGAAGAAGTAGCGGGCGAGGATGGCGTCCACGTCAGCTCTCCTTCCGGCGGCGGGCCAGGTAGACCGATCCGACCAGCGCCGCGAGCAGCACGAGCGAGGCGAGCTCGAAGGGGATCAGGTACTGGTCGCGCGTCAGGAACGCCTCGCCGATGGTCGCCGTGCTCGGCACGGGCTCGAGGGTCGTGGTGGCGTGCAGCGACGCCTCGAGTCCCTTCCACGCGAGGTGGAGCATCACGCCCACCGGCACGACGGCGACGAACCCCGGCAGCACGAGCCCCGGCAGCGACCAGCGCGTCGCGTCCTTCGGCGTGAGCATGATCCCGTAGATGAAGAGGATCGTGATCCCGCCGACGTAGACCAGGAGCTGCACGCCGCCGAGGAAGTCGGAGCCGAGCGTCCAGTAGAGCCCGGCGACGCCGAGCAGCGCGAGCACGAGCGCGAAGGCCGAGTGGACCAGCCGCGGCATCAGCGCGACGAGCAGCGACCCGGCGAGCGCGCAGCCGCCGAAGAAGAGGAAGCTGAAGTCGTTCAACCGGAGATCTCCTGCGCCGCGCGCGAGTCCTTCGAATCACGCGGACGGTGGCGGCGGGGGCGGGGGCTTCGCGGCGGCCGGGGGCGGCGCCGCGGGAGCGGCCGTCTTCGCGACAGGGTCCGGCTTCGCCGAAGGGGCCGGCGGCGCCACGATGCCGGCGGCGCGGTCGGCGACGATCTTGTCGACGGCCTTCTGGTCGGTCTCGGAGAGTCCCGCGTAGGTGAGGAGGTCGAGGTTGAGCGTCGAGCGGTCGTCGGTGATCAGCGCGAACTTCGCCGCGCCGTCGCGGCGATCCATGTGAATGCAGTCCTTCGGGCAGACCTCGATGCAGAGGTTGCAGAAGAGGCACTTGTTGTAGTCGACCGAGAATTGCTCCCACGCCAGGAACTTCTTCTCGACGCGGTCGGCCTTCATCTCGATGCAGTCGACCGGGCAGATGCGAGCGCACTGGAAGCAGTAGATGCAGGTCTCTTCGTCGAGCGTGTGGAAGCCGCGGTAGCCCGTCGGCAGGACGCACAGCTCCTCCGGGTAGCGCACGGTCACCTCGGGCCGCCGCAGGTTCCGAAGGGTGATCTGCATCCCCTTCACCGTCGTGCGGAGGGTGTCGACGACGTTTCGGACGTAGGTCAGCATCCCATCGCTCCAGGCGAGATTCGCGCGGGGCTCACACGACCCCCGGGACGTAGCGCACACCCCAGTGCGCGTAGGCGGCCATGAGCAGCAGCGCCGCCAGCGAGATCGGGATCAGGTACTTGTAACCCATCACCATCACCTGGTCGACGCGCAGACGCGGCAGCGTCCAGCGCAGCCACATCTGCACCCAGACCAGCGCGAGGCACTTGAAGAGGAAGACGCCGGCGAAGAAGGCGTTGCCGAGGAAGCCGGAGAGGTTGAGGCTCACGAACGGGAGCGGCTGCCAGCCGCCGAGGAAGACGAGCACCGCGACCGCCGAGACGACGAACATCATCCCGTACTCTTCGAGGAAGAAGAACGAGAAGCGCAGCCCCGAGTACTCGGTGTGGAAACCGGAGACGAGCTCCGACTCGGCCTCGGGCAGGTCGAACGGCGCGCGCTTGCACTCGGCGAGCGACGCGATGTAGTAGACGACGAACGCCACGAACGTCCACGGGCTGTAGACGGCGAGCCAGCCGTGGCTCGAGAGATAGACCGTGCCGGCGTGCGCCAGGTCGCCGCTCGCCGGAGCGCACTGGAAGGCGACGATCTCCTTCAGGTTCAGGCTGCCGGTGGCGAGCACCGGGATCATCAGCGCCAGCCCGCTCGGGATCTCGTAGGAGACGAGTTGCGCCGCCTCGCGCATCGCGCCGTAGAGCGACCACTTGTTGTTGGACGACCAGCCGGCCATCAGCACGCCGATCACGCCGATCGCCGTCACGGCCACGACGAAGAAGACGCCGAGGTTGACGTCGACCGCCTGCAGCGCCGGCGAGAAGGGGATCGCGCAGAAGGCGGCGAAGGCGCCGCAGAAGGCGATCGCCGGCGCGATCAGGAACAGGAACCGGTCCGACTCCTTCGGGACCAGGTCCTCCTTGAAGGCGAGCTTGAGCGCGTCGGCGAGCGACTGGAGCAGTCCGAACGGCCCGACCCGGTCGGGACCGAAGCGCGCCTGGAAGTCGGCGGACACCTTGCGCTCGAGCCAGATGGCGAACATCGCCCAGACCGAGATGAAGGCGACGACGCCGAGGACGGAGAGGGCAAGGGCGACGGCGAACGAGGATCCGGTCGCCCACTTCCACACGCCCGTGAGGTAGGGGACGAGCGAGTCCATGTCAGCGGTCCACCTCCCCCAACACGATGTCGATCGAGCCGATGATCGCCACCGCGTCGGCGAGCATCGTTCCCGGCAGCACCGCCTCGAGGATCGAGAGGTTGCAGAAGGAGGGCGCGCGGATGCGGCTGCGATAGCTGTTCGAGCCGCCCTCCGAGATCAGGTAGTAGCCGAACTCGCCGCGCGGGTTCTCGATGCCGACGTAGCCCTCGCCCGGCTTGCTCTTGAAGGCGAGGTGGCGCACGTTCTTCGCCATGATCTCGCCGCCCTGGGGCAGCAGCGCGATCGCCTGACGCAGGATGCGCACCGACTCGCGCATCTCGAGGACGCGGACCCAGTAGCGGTCCCAGCAGTCGCCGGCCGTCCCCTTCATCCCGGTGCCGATCGGCACGTCGAACTCGAAACGATCGTAGAGCAGGTAGGGCTGCTCGCGCCGCAGGTCGTAGCGCAGCCCCGAGCCGCGCAGGTTCGGCCCGGTGAGCCCGTAGGCGATCGCCATCTCGAGCGGGATCACGCCGACGTTGGCCGTGCGCTGCACGAAGATGTGGTTGTGCGTCAGCAGGTCGTCGAACTCGTCGAGCCGCTTCTCGAACAGGTCGAGGAACTTCTGGATGTCGGCGATCCAGCCGTCGGGCGCGTCGCGCATCACGCCGCCGACGCGGATGAAGTTGTAGGTCAGCCGCGCGCCGCAGATCCACTCGAGCAGCCGCAGGACCTCCTCGCGCTCGCGGAACGCGTAGAAGAACGGCGTGAAGGCGCCGAGGTCGAGCCCGTAGGTGCCGACCGCCATCAGGTGCGAGCCGATGCGGTTGAGCTCGACCGCGAGCGTCCGGATGAACTGCGCCCGCTCGGGCACCTCGAGCTCGGCCACCTTCTCGACCGCGAGGCAGTAGCCGAGGTTGTTGTTCATCGCCGCCAGGTAGTCGTAGCGGTCGGTGTAGGGCACGTACTGGATGTAGGAGACCGACTCGCCGATCTTCTCGGCGCAGCGGTGGAGGTAGCCGATGTCGGGGTCGGCGCGCGTCACGATCTCGCCGTCGACCCAGAGCGCGACGCGCAGCACGCCGTGCGTCGAGGGGTGCTGCGGCCCCATGTTGATCTGCAGCTCCTGCGTCCGGACGTCGACGTAGGTGTCGGGCGGACGCGGCGCTTGCGCCGGAGGCGACGATGAGCCCGGCGCCGGTGGCGCCGGTGCC
>Ga0247727_10006091_pt1 | contig 23894 bp, 23 predicted proteins | sample WisWelCaveWW1625_FD_202498 | JGI IMG/M metagenome (GOLD analysis project Ga0247727, IMG submission 202498) | Biofilm microbial communities from Wishing Well Cave, Virginia, United States - WW16-25 | ecosystem: Environmental > Aquatic > Deep subsurface > Groundwater > Cave microbial mat | place... | reverse complement strand
AAGACTATGTGGTAAATTATTGCTTGACTTGCGGATGGCCGTCCGATAGAAGGGGCAGTCGATTCACAGCTTTTTGGGCCTTTTATTCATTCATAAGGGGAAGCGGAGGTGAGTCAGGATGGCTGAAGTTGTCATCCAGGAGGGAGAGTCGCTGGAAGGGGCTCTTCGCCGGTTCAAGCGCAAGGTACAGCAGGAAGACATCATCAAGGAAATCAAGAGGCACAGCTACTACATGAAGCCCGGAGAAAAACGCCGGACCAAAGCAGCTCTGGCGCGCAAGCGGGCCCGCAAAAAGCAGAAGCGGGACGTCGAGTGAGCGCCGCATTTCCTGATGGGGCCGGCCCGCGCCCAGCGGAGCCGGCCTAGCGTTTGCGCCGCCGCGCCGCGCGCCACCCCGCACGGCCTGGCGGACACGGGGGGCAGGAAATGGAATATCACGACAGAGTCCTGAAGTGCGCCGACTGCGGCGGCGACTTCGTGTTCACCGCCGGTGAGCAGGCCTTCTACGCGGACAAGGGCTTCAAGAACGAGCCCAAGCGCTGCCGCAACTGCAAATCGCAGCGCGGGCAATCCTCCGGCGGCGGCGGCGCGCAGCGTACCGAGACTCGCACCACCTGCTCGCAGTGCGGCAAGGAAACCACCGTACCCTTCAAGCCCACCCAGGGGCGCCCCGTATATTGCCGGGAATGTTTCCAGCAGAGAAGAACCGCGGGATCTCCGGCCTGAGGCTTTTTTCTTTCGCCGGCCTTCGCGCGGGAATCGACTGTCAATAACTCCGCCGCTTGAATACGGACAGCGTCAGCACCCAGCACCCAACTGCAAACAGGAACGACGACCACACCGGCATCCACGAATCCACGGGGTGATTGCCGGAGAGCCGGGAAACGATGCGGGACATTTCTGGAAACTTGGGCATCACGTAATAAAGGGATTCGAGCGTTTTCTTGAACCATAGCGTATCCACCAGCGTGGCCAGCGTCTCGCGCTGGCGGAGCGAGCCGGAGAGCACCACCATCGCGTAGGAGGCCAGGACAACTACCGCCGGATTCGGTTGCAGCACGGCGAACAACTGCATGATGGAGATCATGATGAAATAAGTCACCAGGATCAATGCGAGCGCGCGGAATTTCCCCTCCAGCGGGAAACTGACGTGGGAATAAAACCACGACACGATAGGCACCAGCATCAGCGCCAACGAGAGATAACACAGCATCAGGATTCCGAGAGTGCGCCCGGCCAGCAGCCGCACGCGGCCCAGCGGGCGCGCCAGCAGCAGTTCCAGGTACCCCTTCTCGAAATGAGAGGTCATCAGCCCCGATAAGGCAAACACGCTGACCATCAACCACACGTCCCCGGCGACAGAAATCAGCGCGCTGAGCATCGAGCCGGCAAACAGTATCGGGTCCGTGGGCTTCGTGCTCCCGACCGTGTACACCACCTTGACGCCGTTTTCGACCGCGAACCGCGCGGAGATCCAGATCATCAGGGGAATCGAAAAACCGCCGAGTAGCAGCACCAGTCCGCCGCGGCGGTTCAGCGATTCATGCAGGACGTTGCGAACCAGCGTGCGGATCATTTCTGGTCCTCGCCCACCAGATGAAAAAAGGTCTGTTCCAGCGAATCCCTCTGCGGCGTCACGCTTTCAATCTCCACCGGGATGGCTCGCAACCGGTCGATGATCTGGTTCAGCCGCGCGCGGCCTGCCGCGGCCGATTCGCCAGCAGCGGCAACGCGCACGACGACCGATACCGCGGCATTCGGGGCCGTCTCCCATCGCGCGTCGAGCTCCACGCTGAATGCGTCGCGGATGTCATCGCCGTCGCGGGCCAGGCTGATGCGGTACTCGTTGCGATCGGCGGAAACCTCTGCCAGCGTGCCCGCGCGCAAGATGCGTCCTTTATTGACGATCATCACGCGGTCACAGATGCGTTCCACTTCCGAAAGCACGTGGGAGTTCAGGAAGATAGTTTTGCCCTTCTTGCGCAGATCGGTCAGGAGATTGCACACGTCCTTGCGGCCGATGGGGTCGAGGCCCTCGGTCGGCTCGTCCAGGAACAGCACGTCGGGGTCGTGCAGCAGGGCTTGAGCCAGGCCGATGCGCTGTCCCATCCCTTTGGAGAATTCCTTCAGCTCTTTCTTCTCGCCGCCCAGTCCGACTTGTTCAAGCAGTTCGCCGGACCGGCGCCGGGAGGTGGCGCTGTCCAGGCCCGCCAGCTCGCCCATCAGTTGAAGAAAGGAGACCGGCTTCATCCATTCGGGCAGGCGCATGGATTCGGGCAGGTAGCCGACGCGGCGGCGCGCGGAGGGTTTGCCGGCCGGGGCATCCAGTAGCCGCGCGGTCCCCGACGTAGGATGAACAATCCCGAGGAGAATCTTGACGAAGGTGCTCTTCCCCGCGCCGTTGGGGCCGAGCATCCCGAAAATGGTCCCCGGCTCGACGCTGACCGACACACCGTCGAGCGCCCGCGTGGGCGCCTGCCGGAACTGCGGATAGTGTTTCACCAGGTTTTCGGTATGAACGACATGCATCAGGCAGCCCGCTCCTCCTCGGCCACGCGCGCTGCGCGCCCGGCAGCCGTTACCGGGACAATCCGGCGCAAGGCCGTGACGAATGCTTCCATCTCTTTCTTCGTGCCGATGGAGATGCGCATCCAGTCGCTCATCGAGGGGAAGCGCCGCCCGATCAGGATATTGCGCTTCCGGAATTCCTCGATCACCGGCCCGACGTCCCGCCCCAGGTGGATCATCACGAAATTGGTGTGCGAGGGGATGTAGCGGCGGGCGTCGCGTTCCAGCTCCGCGCACAGCCAGCGGCGCAGGTCGTTGTTCAGCCGGCGCTGGTGCGCGACGTGGTTGCCATCGGCCAGGCTGGCCAGCGCCGCTTCCAGCACCGCGGCATTGCCGTTGTTCCAGATCAGGTGGCCCCGCATCGTCGAAATTCTTTCCGCGCTGCCTACCGCGTAACCCAGGCGCATCCCGGCCATCCCGTACACTTTCGAAAACGTGCGCACCACAACCAGATTCTGAGCTTTGGGTAGCCAGTCGAAGGCCGAGCTGTATTGCGGATCTTCCACAAAGTGATGGTAGGCCTCGTCCACCAGGATCGTGGCCGTCTGGGGGACGCGCGCAAAAAATGCGTCCATCTCCGCCCGGGTCACAATCGTGCCCGTGGGATTATTGGGATTACAGAGGTACACCAATCCGGTGCGCGCCGAACACGCCGCGGCCATCGAGGGCAGGTCGTGCCGGAAATCGGATGTCTGCGGGACCTGGACCGGCTCGGCGCGAGTCACTCGAGCGTAGGCCAGCACAGCCTCGAAGGTGGGATTCGCGACCACGACGTTCTGTCCCGGAGCGAGAAACGCCATGTCGGCCATCCGCAGGACTTCGCCCGAACCGCAGCCCAGGATCACCTGCTCCGGCGAGACCGAATGCAGACGAGCAATCGTTTCCATCACCTCAGTTTCCAGTGCGTCCGGGTAGCGCGCGGCGATGCGTCGCGCGCTGGAGATGGCCTTTTGCGATCTCTTGGAAGGCCCGTAGGGATTCTCGTTGGAATTTAGCTGAATGACGCCAGGTGGCACACCCTTTGGCTGGCGTGCGTGGGCCACGCCGCGGAACAGATCGCCGGCGAGGACTGTCGCGCCCAAACCGGCGCCCAGGCGGCGGGCAAATTGACGGCGCGAAAGATTTGCAGGTGGCATGGGAGCCTCCGGGTAATAATCCGGCGTCATTATCTTCGGCCGGCTTTCCGATTGCAACGGGGATGCGCGGCGGATAGGATGCCGCTCATGCGGGCGAGGATAGCGGGCCTTCTGCTGATCCCCACGCTGGTGTGCGTGGCGGGACAGGCGACACAGTACCTCCACGGAGTGTTCACGGAGAATCACCAGGAACCCGCCGAGAAGCTGGCCGCGGGGATTTCCGCAGAGAAGCTCTCGGAGTTTCACAGGATGGTGACGCGGGCGCCGCACATCGCCGGGACGCCGGGCGGGCGCGCTGTGGCCACGGGCATCGAGCAACAGCTGAAGAGTTTCGGACTGGTCACCGAGAGATCTGAATATCAAGCCTACCTTTCGCACCCCCGGCGCATCCGGCTGACCCAGTTTGCGCCGGTGCAGCGTGCGCTGGCCGTGACCGAGCCCAGCGATGCGCAAGACCCGGCCACAGCTGATCTCCGGTTGACGCCCGGCTTCGTGGCCTACTCAGCGTCGGGCCGGGTGCGCGGGCCCGTGGTTTATGTGAATTACGGTCTGCCTGCGGACTACGATGCGCTGGAGGCCGCCGGGGTCAGTTGGAAGGGCGCGATTGCGCTGGCGCGGTACGGAAAAGTACACCGCGCCGTGAAGGTGCACACGGCGGAGACGCGCGGCGCAATCGGCATCCTAATTTACAGCGACCCTGCTGACGACGGATTTGCCAAGGGAGTTACCTGGCCGGATGGGCCGTGGCGGACCGCAGGGATGCTGCAGCGCGGAAACGCCAAATACTCCTGGTACTGGCACGGCGACCCGCTCACCCCGCTCCGCGGGGCCACCCCCGATGCTCCACGCCAGGATGCCGCGCAGGCGCCCACGTTGCCGCGGATTCCCGCGGTCGCGCTGAGCTGGGGCGCGGCGAAGCATCTGCTGTCGGAACTGGGTGGTGGCGCGGCGCCGACTGCATTCCAGGGAGCTCTCGGATTCACCTATCGAACCGGGCCGGGGCGCGCCGCAGTCGAGATGGATGTGCAGATGGACAACGGGCTGAAGCCGCTTGTGAATGTCCTGGCCCGGATCGAAGGCGGGGAAGATTCCGACCGCTGGGTCATCCTGGGCACGCACCACGACGCCTGGACATTCGGCGGGGTGGACCCGGGCAGCTCGTGCGCGGCGCTGCTTGAGCTGGCCCGCGTGTTTGGAGTCATGCAGCGCGCCGGATGGAAGCCGCGGCGGACCATCGTGCTGGCCTTCTGGGACGCGGAGGAATACGGCCTGGTGGGCAGCACGGAATATGCCGAGGAGCACGCGGCCGAGCTGCGCGAAAAAGCTGTGGCTTACATCAACAGCGATCTCTACCTGGCCGGTTATCTGAAGGCCGGGGGGACTCCGTCACTGCGCAACGCCGTGGCCGAGGCCGCCCGTAAGGTAAAGCACCCGACCGGCAGCGGAAACCTCTACGACGCGTGGCGGGCTCGAGAATGGCGAAAGTTATCGCCCCTGGAAAAATCAGGCCGGCAAGAAACATTTGAAGTGGAGTTGGAGCCGCTGGGGAGCGGCGCGGATTTTGTTCCTTTCCAGACATTTCTGGGGCTGCCCACACTGTCGCTGGAATTTGCCATCGAGGGAAGCTTCGGGGGCTACCATTCGAGCTACGATTCGCGGTTTTATTTTGAGAAATTCGGCGACCCGGGGTGGAAATACGGGCGCGCCCTGACCGAGTTGCTGGGCAGGGTGGCGCTGCGGCTGGCCGATGATGAGATTGTGCCCTTGCGTTTGAGCGAAACCGCCCGCAGCTTGGAAAGCTACCTGCATCGGGTGGAAGCCGCCAATCTAGACGCCGAGGGCAGGCCGGTGTTTGGAGACCTCGGGCTGAAGATCACAAGAACGGAGCTTAAGAAATTCGCCGAATCAGCCGGGCGGTTGGAGGCGGCGCTGCGCGCGGGCCGGCCCATCGCAAATTTGCGTGAGCTGAATGACAGGCTGACACAAGCTGAGAAATCGTTCGTGACCGAGGAAACCATCTCCGGGCCGCCGCACTGGTACCGGCACACGCTCTATGGCTGGGATATCTACGCGCTCTACGCGGGGCAAACGTTGCCAGGACTGCAGCGCGCTCTCCGGGAACGGGACTCACTCGCCTGGGCCCGCGAGCGGCGGCGCTTGGAAGGTGCCCTGCGGCGCGCCACCGAGGAAGTGGACGCCGCAGGGCGTTTGACCGGGGCTCCGCCACCACCTGCTGTCGCCCTGCGCGAATTGCCGTGGGCGTCGTGGTAGGCTAAGCGCAGTTTGGCCGGAGGCACGCGGGATGCAGAATTTGTTTATGCGGCGGGCCATCGAGCTGTCGGTCGAAAACGCAAAGTCCGGCGGAGGCGGCCCGTTCGGCTGCGTGGTGGTGAAGGACGGCAAAGTCGTGGCCGAAGGATCGAACCGCGTCACTTCCACCAACGACCCCACAGCCCACGCCGAAGTGGTGGCCATCCGCGCGGCCTGCCGCGCCCTGGGTGGCTTTCAGCTCGCCGGATGTGAAATCTACACGAGTTGCGAGCCCTGCCCGATGTGTATGGGCGCTATCTACTGGGCGCGTCTGGCGCGGATCTTTTACGCCTGCACGCACAAGGATGCCGCTGCGTTTGGATTCGATGATTCGTTCATATACCAGGAATTCCAGATGCCCTTTGCGGAACGCCAGATCCCCATGAACCAGTTGATGCGCGAAGACGGGCTCCGCGCTTTTCAAGCGTGGCGAGACAATCCGAAGAAGATCGAATACTGATGAGCGGCCGGAACGATTCGCCCTGGATTGGCCAGCCGGTGCCGCGCAAAGAGGCCCGCGAGAAAGTCACCGGGCGCGCGCGGTACATTGACGACCTGCACTTCCCGGGCATGCTGTACGGCGCAACCGTGCGCAGTCCGGCTGCCCGCGGGCGCATCCGCGAGATCCGGTTCGGCGATGGCATCCCCTGGAAAGAGTTCGCCGTGGTCCGCGCGAGGGATATCCCCGGTGAGAACAGCATCTATCTCATCCTGCATGATCAGCCCTGCCTGGCCGACGAGCAAGTGAACCACCGCGAAGAACCCGTCCTGCTGCTGGCGCATGCGGACCGGCACCTGCTCGAGCGGGCGCGGCAGGCAGTGGAAATCCTGATTGACCCGCTACCCGCTGTGTTCACGCTGGAGGATTCTCTGGCCAAGAAGGAAATCATCTGGGGTGAAGACAACATCCTGAAGTCCTATCTGGTCGAAAAGGGAGACGTGGACAAGGTATGGTCCGAAGCAGAAATCATCGTCGAAGGAGAATACGAAACGGGCGCGCAGGAACAGCTCTACATTGAGACGAACGGCGTCATTGCCAAGGCCGGTCCGGAACTCGGCGTCACGGTATGGGGCTCGATGCAGTGCCCGTACTATGTCCAAAAGGCCCTGGTGCCTCTGTTCGGCCTGGCGAAGGACCGCGTGCGCGTGATCCAGACGGAAACCGGCGGCGGCTTCGGAGGCAAAGAAGAATATCCCTCGATGATCGCTGCGCACGCGGCGCTGCTGGCGTGGAAATCGGGCCGGCCGGTGAAGATGATCTACGACCGCGCCGAGGACTTGGCCGCCACCACCAAGCGCCATCCTTCGCGCACCCGCCACCGCACCGGGGTGCGCCGCGACGGCCACCTGGTAGCCATGGACATCGACTTCGTGATTGATGGCGGCGCCTACACCACGCTTTCGGCTGTGGTGCTCTCGCGGGGGACGATCCACGCCGCGGGCCCCTACGAATGCCCCAACGTGCGCATCCGCAGTTGCGCTGTGGCAACGAATGCCCCGCCTCACGGAGCGTTCCGCGGATTCGGCGCGCCGCAGAGTGTCTTTGCGCTGGAACGGCACTTGAACAAGGTGGCGCACGCCGTGGGACTGAGCGCGGAAGAATTCCGCCGCAGAAATTACATCCGCCAGGGACAGACGACGGCGACCGGTCAGGAAATCCGCGAGCCTGTAGATATGGCCGGCCTGATGGAACGCGCGTTTGCGTTCTCCGATTACACAGCCAAGGCTGCGCGCTTCGCTCGGGAAAACCCGGGCCGGCGGCTGAAGAAAGGCATGGGTTTCGCATCGTTTATGCACGGCGCGGGCTTTACCGGCTCCGGGGAGGAATTTCTGGCCTCAGAAGCAGTGGTCGAAGCGACTCCCGAGGGACGTGTGCGGGTGATGGCGGCGAGCACTGAAATCGGCCAGGGAACCAACACCATCTTTTCCCAGATTGCCGCGGATATGCTGGGGATCAGTTGCGACCGCGTGGATGTAGCCCAACCAGACACCGGCGCGGTGCCCAACAGCGGGCCGACGGTGGCCTCGCGGACGTGCATGATTGTCGGCAAGCTGGTGGAAAAGGCCGCGCAGGACCTAAAGCGGACATTGATCGGGAGCGGCAAGCTGCGCGAGGGCTACGGCGAGGCGCAATTTGCCGAAGCGTGCAGGCAATATTGCGCGGAGCACGGGACGCTGCGGTCACTGAGCAAGTATGAACCGCCTCCGGGAATCAAATGGGATGACAAGCTCTATCGCGGAGACGCCTACGGAGCCTATGCGTGGGCGGTGTACGTTGCGGAAGTCACCGTGGACACCGCCACCTACGAGACCCGGGTAGACGACTTTGTCGCCGTGCAGGAGGTAGGCAAGGTCATCCACCCGGTGCTGGCCGCCGGACAAATCGAGGGCGGCGTGGCCCAGGGAGTGGGCTTTGCGCTGTATGAAAACGTGGTCTGGCAGGAAGGGCGGATGGTCAACAATCAGATGACCAACTACGTGATGCCCACCTCTGTGGACGTACCGCGGATCCGCGCCTATTTCGAAGAAATACCCTACCCCCACGGGCCCGCAGGAGCCAAAGGCATCGGCGAGCTCCCGCTGGACGGCACGGCCCCGGCCATCTTGAATGCCATTGAAAATGCCTGCGGCGTCAGCATCCGCTCACTGCCTGCGTTGCCGGAAAGGCTGATGGAAGCAATGGAGGCCCCGCGTGACTGAGGCGCCGGGCAAGGTGCAGATTCGCTGCCGCGTCAACGGAACGCCGCAGGCGCTCGAGGTTTGGCCGATGGCCCGCCTTCTGGAGGTGCTCCGCGAAGACCTGCGCCTCACGGGCACGAAGGAAGGCTGCGGTGAAGGAGAGTGCGGCGCGTGCTCTGTGCTGCTCGACGGCGAGCTGGTGAACAGCTGCCTGCTTCCCGCGTTGCAGGCCGAGGGCGCGGAGATCACGACCATCGAAGGAATCGCTACGGGAGAGCAGCTCCACGCCGTGCAGCAAGCCTTCATCGAATGCGGCGGCGCGCAGTGCGGAATCTGCACGCCGGGGATGGTGATCGCAGCCGTACAACTCCTGAAGCGTAAACCCCGGCCGACCGGCGACGACATTCGCGAAGGGCTGGCCGGAAACCTGTGCCGCTGCACGGGCTACATGAAAATTTTTGAATCCGTGGTGAAGGCCTGCCAGGCGACGGAGAGCGGAGGGTGAGGTCGGATGTCGCGAGTTACGAGCTGGTGGCGCCGCAAAATCTGGCCGCGGCGCTGGAAAGGATGGCGCGCGAGCCCGGTGTGTGGCGGCCCTTTGCCGGCGGCACGGACTTGATGGTGCTTTTCGAAGCGGGCAGGCTCTCGCACAGGAAATTCCTCAGTATCTGGCGCCTCGAGGAACTGCGCGGCATCAGCGAAACTCCCGAGATGGTCACCCTCGGCGCGCTCACCACCTATTCGCAAGTGCTCGCGCACGCCACGCTGGCGCGCGAGTTCCCGTTGCTCGGCCAGGCCGCGCGTGAAACCGGCAGCGTGGCCACGCAGAACCGGGGCACGCTGGGCGGGAACATCGTGAACGCGTCGCCGGCAGCGGATTCGCCCCCCGCGCTGCTGGTCTATGACGCAGAACTGGAGATGGTCTCGGCGCGGGGGACGCGCTGGGTGGCGTATCGCGCCTTCCACACCGGTTACAAGCGGATGGACCTGCGCCCGGACGAGCTGCTGCGCCGCATCCGGATGCCGCGGCGCGCCATACCGTGGAAGCAGTATTACCGTAAAGTAGGCACGCGCAAGGCGCAGGCTATCTCGAAGGTGTGTGTCGCCTGCGCCGCGGAATTCTCCGGCGGGATGATCCGCGACGCGCGGATCGCACTGGGAAGTGTGGCGCCGGTTCCGCTGCGCTGCGTCCATACAGAGAACGCCCTGCGCGGGCAGAAGGCGACCGCCGATGTGCGCCGGGCGGCGCTCGCGGCGCTGGCGGCAGAGATTGCGCCGATTGACGACATGCGTTCGACGGCGCGGTACCGCCTGCGCGTGTCGCAAAACCTTCTGGACGAATTTCTCCAGACACTGGCGCAGTGAGTTTCCACGAAACCACCATGGGCGCGGACGAATTCATCCTGCGCGGTACGCGCGTCGTCCTTCCGGATGGCCTCCGGCCGGCGGGCGTGCACGTGCGCGATAGCCGCATACACGCCATTCATTCACCGGAAACGACCCCGTCTGCCATCCGCATCGAGGAGGCCAGCAACGCCGTGGTGATGCCCGGCGTGGTGGATACGCACGTCCATATCAATCAGCCGGGGCGGACGGCATGGGAGGGATTCGAGACCGCAACGCGCGCCGCCGTTGCCGGAGGCATCACCACCCTGATCGAGATGCCGTTGAACAGTATCCCGGCCACAACGACCGTGGAAGCGTTCCACGAGAAGGTGCGGGAAGCGGAGGGTACATGCGTTGTCGATACCGGCTTCTGGGGCGGCGTCGTGCCCGGGAATGCGGGGGAACTGCAAGGGCTCTACGAAGCCGGCGTGTTCGGGTTCAAGTGTTTCCTTATCGACTCCGGCGTGCCGGAATTTCGAGCGGTCACGGAACGCGATCTGCGGGAGGCCCTGCCCGTGCTCGCGAAACTTGGCGCCGTGCTGCTGGCGCACTCGGAATTGCCCGGGCCCATCGAGAAAGCCAGAGCAGGCGTCGCGGGCCGCGGGCTGTCGCCGACGCAGCACTCGACTTGGCTGACCACACGGCCACGCGAGGCTGAGCACGAGGCCATTGGGCTGCTCATCCGGTTGTGCCGGGAATTCCGCGTGCGCACGCATATCGTTCATCTGGCCTCCGCGGATGCGCTGCCGATCCTGCGCGCGGCACGCGAAGAGGGACTGCCACTGACGGTCGAGACCTGCCCGCACTATCTGACCTTTGCCACCGAACAAATCCCCGACGGCGCGACCGAATACAAGTGCGCCCCGCCACTGCGCGAGGCTGAAAACCGCGAGCGGCTGTGGGCCGGCCTGGCCGATGGCACGATGGACCTCATCGCCAGCGATCATTCGCCTTCCCCGCCGGAACTGAAACGCCGGGACGGCAATTTCTTGCTGGCCTGGGGAGGCATCGCCTCCCTGCAAATCAGTCTGGCTGCCGCGTGGACAGAGGCTTCGCGAAGGGGGCACTCGATCGAACAGCTCGCCCGGTGGATGTGCCGGGGGCCGGCGCGGCTAGCGGGACTCGCCGGCCGCAAGGGCTCTCTCGAGCCCGGCTATGACGCGGACATCGTGGTGTGGGAGCCGGAGGCGGAATTTGTCGTCGAGCCTGATACACTTCACCATCGGCACAAGCTGACGCCTTACGCGGGCCGCAGGCTGCGGGGCGTCGTTGCTGCCACCTATCTGCGCGGCGAAAAGGTGTTTGACCGCCGGAGCGGACTCGCAGGCGCAAGGGGAAAAATCTTGAGACGAGGGCCGCTGTGAAGGCCGTAGAACCCGGCCCGCCATTCACCGAACTCTTCGACCTGGCCGCGGAGCGCCTGGGCGGCGCCGTGCTCCATGCCAATGACGACTTTTTCGCACCCAAGGAGAACCTGCTGAAGGCCGCGAAGCCCGTCTGGGTCGAGGACAAATACACCGACCGCGGAAAATGGATGGATGGGTGGGAGTCGCGCCGCCGCCGCACCCCCGGCTTCGACTGGTGCATCATCCAGCTCGGCCTGGCGGGGCGCGTCCGCGGTTTTGTGGTGGACACTACTTACTTCACCGGGAACTACCCGGAGTGCTGCTCGATCGAAGGCTGCGCCGCCGAACCTGCCGCCGGCGTCGAGCATCTAGCCTCGGGCGCACAGCCGTGGACGATGATCCTGCCCGAATCGCCGCTGCGCGGGGACACGCGCAACTTCTTCGAAGTCAGCTCCTCTCTGCGCTCGACGCATCTGCGGTTCAAGATTTTTCCCGATGGCGGCGTGGCCCGGCTGCGCGTCCACGGCGAGGTGCTGCCCGACTGGCCGCGCATCATCGCCGCAGGGAACGAGATGGACCTCGCCGCAGTCGAGCACGGCTCCCGCGCGCTCACCTCTTCCGACCGTCACTACGGAAACCCCAACAGCCTGCTCCTGCCCGGCAGCAGCACCCATATGGGCGATGGCTGGGAAACCCGGCGCCGCCGCGGCCCCGGACACGACTGGTGCATCTTGCAGCTCGGCGCGCCGGGCAGGATTCGCCGCGTCGAGGTGGACACCGCACACTACAAGGGCAACTTCCCCGAGAGCTGCTGGCTGGAAATCTGCCACGCACCCGCCCTCGCCGAGGAGAGCTTCGCCGCCGTCGGCGCTGCCGGCAACGCACCCGGCATGCCCGGCTCAGCGCCCGTCTGGAGAGAATTTCTCCCCCGCACAAAGTTGCAGGCTGACTCCCGGCATTTTTTTGAGCGGGAGCTGCTCGGTTCCGATGCGGCCACGCACGCCCGCTTCAGTATCTATCCCGATGGTGGCGTGGCCCGCTTGCGCCTGTGGGGACGGCCAAGTAAATGAGCGCGAACCGCGCCGCGCTGGAACGGCTGAACCGCCTGCGACGCGAGGAAGCGGTCGCCGAACTGCTGAAGTGTTGCGGGTCGCAGAAATGGACGGCTTCGATGGTTGATGCCCGGCCGTTCCAAAGTGAGCAGCACGTATTTGATTCTGCGGAACAGATTTTCAAGGGCCTGGCCCAAAGGGACTGGCTCGAGGCGTTCCGGCACCACCCGAAAATTGGCGGGCAAAAGGCCGCCGTCGAAGTCTCTGCGGATGCGCAGCGCTGGTCGGAGCAGGAGCAGGCCCGCTCGGCGGACGCAGGGGCGCAGGTCCGCGCAGGGCTCGAGCGCGCGAACGCGCAATATGAGTCGCGGTTCGGTTATTTCTTTATCGTCTGCGCCAGCGGCAAATCCGCGGAGGAAATGCTGGCCATTCTGAAATCGCGGATGGCCAACCAGCCGGAGAAAGAGCTGGAAGCCGCCGCCGGGGAACAGGCTAAGATCACGCAACTCCGGCTGAAGAGGATGCTGGACCTATGACCGCCATCACCACACATGTTCTGGACACCTCGCGCGGACACCCCGCGGTGGGCGTGCCCGTCACGCTGGAAATGCATCTCCCGGACGAAAGCTGGAAACGGTTGAGCGGCGGCGTGACGGATGGCGACGGCCGGCTGAAGTTTGTGCTTCCCCCCGGCTTTGTGCTGCAAAAGGGCGCCTACCGGCTGATATTCGACACTGCCGCATACCATCGCACGATGGAAACAGACGGACTGTACCCGCAGGTGACGATCGCGTTTGTGGTGCGCGACCCGGCCCAGCATTTCCACATCCCGCTGCTGCTCAGCCCGCACGGGTACACCACATACCGAGGGAGCTGAAGAATGGAACTCGGCCCCGCGGTCAACGAATGGCTGCAACTGCTGCTGCGCTGGTTCCACGTCTTTGCGGCCATTCTGTGGATCGGCTCCACCTATTTTTTCACCTGGCTGGACGGCCGTCTGGCCGAGCAGGAACGCGCGCCGCACCATTGCGGACATCCGCAGGTATGGATGGTGCACAGCGGCGGGTTTTACGTGGTCGAGAAACAGCAAGGCGTCCAGATGCTGCCGCGCGAGCTGCACTGGTTCCGCTGGGAAGCGGCGCTGACCTGGATCAGCGGGATGCTGCTGCTGGCGATGGTCTACTACATGGGCGGGCTGATGGTGGACGCCGACGTGGCAAAGATCTCCGACGGGGAGGCCATCGTCATCAGCCTGGGAGGCATCGTGGCGGGGTGGGCCGTGTACGACCTGCTCTGGGATTCACCGCTGGGGCGCGCAGAAATGGCTGCGGGGGGAATCTGCTTTCTTCTGGTCGCGGCAGCAACCTACGGGCTGGCGCAGGTCTTCAGCGGCCGGGCTGCGTATATGCAGATGGGCACAATGTTCGGGACGATTATGGCCGCCAATGTTTGGATGCGCATCCTTCCGGCGCAGCGCGGGATGATCGCGTCGGCCAAATCAGGGACTCCGCCGGACCTGGCGCTGGCCGCGCGCGCCAAGCAGCGCTCCAAGCACAATACGTTTATGGTTGTCCCCGTGGTCTTCATCATGATCAGCAGCCACTTCCCCGTGGCCACCTACGGACACAAATACAACTGGGCCATCCTGGTTGGACTCATCCTGCTCGGCTGGGTTGTGGCCAGGCTGATTCGCCGCGCGTGACTGGAGTGCTTCTATTTCCCTACTTCAATGAATTGACCAGGCTGGATGCGGTCAATCGCCGCTTTAATTTAGCCGATCAGAGGAAGGAAGGCTTCAATATCGGTCTCCGGCACGTGGACCAGGACGATGGCGATACGAGTCCTTGACAAATCCTGTTGAAACGGCAGATTGCGGTCCACGGGCAGGAACACATCAAACCTGTCCTCTGCCCGTCGCAGTAATTCGCTGTTCTTTATGCCGGTCCATCCTGCTTCCGTGACCGTTTGAATTTCTCGGGGAGCAAGATGGGACTTCAGGTGGTGAGTGACGCACTCGTCGAGGAGAATCCTCATCGGTGAGAAAGCACTGCGTCCAGTGCGACGTCCAGCAGACCCTGCGCTTGTTCTCGCCGGACCGATGGAAACTGATCCAGGAACTCCTCGACAGATCGTCCGTGCTGGAGGCAGTCGAACAGTGCTCGCACCGGCACACGAGTCCCCGCGAATACGGGCGTTCCGCCCAGAATCTCTCTGTCGGTCACAATCAACTCATCTTTGGTCATACCTGCGTCCTTCACATCCGATTATGTCAGGCGTTTCCAGTTCATCGAGCGATCCTGGCCCGGCTGGTCTAGCCGCGGCGGCCCTTCAAGATCCTCACAAACGAACCGGAGCGCAGCTCCGCCAGCGTAAGTCCTGTCAGCGGCCCGGCTTCCTCTTCGGTGATGGCCCCGCAGTTGATGGCCCGGAGAAAGAAATTCAGCAGGCCCTGGCCGGTGGCGGCATCGTCAAAGACGTCGCCGACCAGCGTGGCCTGCGCGGCCTTGGCCACGAAATTGCGCAGGCGCTCGGAGGCGGCGTCGAGTCCTTCCAGGAAAAACCCGTACACAGTGGCGTAGCGCGTGGGCAACTGCGCGGGGTGCAGATCCCAGCCCTGGTAGTAGGCGCAGGCCAGTGAATGGCGGATGTGCTCGGAATGCAGCCGCCAGGCGCGGTGCACGGCGGCGCGGTTTTCGGCTTCCTGCCCAGACGTGAGTGCGGCGCCTGCGGCGGCGCGGTGCACCGGGACGGGCATGATGTTTGTGGCCCCGTCGGAAAGCCAGATACCCGTGCTCGCGAAGGCCACCTGCATGGCGTGGCGGGCGAAATCGCAGGCCGGATGGGTCATGTGCTGGTGCGCGGCGGTGATACTGCAGGAGGCGGTGTAATCGTACGTGCCAAAATGCGCGGCCACGCAGCGCCCGCGGGCCGCATCGAGAAGACGCGGCAGGTTCGATTCTCCCTGCGCATTGAAGATGGCTTGCGTGGCCTCGATCATCAGCTCCATCTTCAGCGATGCCGCGGGAAGTCGCAGCACGGGTTCCAGCAGGTCCATCACGTCGGACAGCGCCGCGACTTGCTCGGGGATGGTCACTTTCGGATGCGTGACCACGAAATTCGCCGGAAGCCTGCCGCCGGTTTCCGCAACCAGCGTGGAGAGAAAAATGTCCAGCGTGCGCATGCTGCGGGCGCGAAGCTCTTCGGTGAACGGCTTGATGCGGATGCCGATGTACGGCGGCAGCGTGCCCGCGGCCATCCCCGCAGCCACTTCGCGGGCCGCGGATCCGGCGTGCCCGTCCTCTTCTGGGTCGGGCCGGTTGCCGTAGCCATCTTCAAAGTCCAGGCGGAAATCCTCCACCGCTTCGCGGCGCAGTTTTTCCTGAACGCGCGTATAGATGGTCCACGCCAGCCACACGGCTTGCGCCTCGCGCCGGGCGGCGTCGGGTCCTGACGCCACGCGCGCCGCCAGCTCGCCGGCTCGCGAGGGGTCGGGCAGGCGATCGCTCCCCGGCAAGCCAATCGCGCGGGCAAAAGTGATAAAGTCCGGCGCGTATTGTTCGAGCGAGCGCAGGGCCAGCTCACTCAGACGGCGCGCCGTGTCCGCGCGGAACAGGTGAGCGCCGCCGTACACGGTATGGACAGGCTGGCGCCGGCCGGACTCGCCCGGATAGCGGCGGGCAAAATCGGCGTTGGCCTTCTGGAGACGCGCGGCGAGCGGACCGAGCGCCTCCGGTGAGAGTGAAGTCTTCATCGGCGTCCTCAAGAATTCAGAAGGAACAGAACATTATCACAGAGACAAACCAGCGACAGAGCCGGGAAGCGCAGTCCGGCTTGGCCGCCTGGCGGTTGGCGGATTTGCCCGCGCCTCCGCTGGCGCGCGGCGTGGGCCTGCTCGGTGTCATCGGTCCGGGGACCATCATCCTCGGCGTCTCCATCGGCAGCGGAGAATGGCTGCTCGGTCCGGCCGCATTCGTCAAACACGGCCTGGCCCTGCTGTGGGTCACTCTGGCGGCGGTCTTCCTCCAGACCGTCCTGAACACGGAGCTGATGCGGTATACGATGTACACGGGCGAACCCGCGCTCACCGGATTCATGCGCACGCGCCCGCACGCAACATTCTGGGCCGCGGTCTATTCCCTGCTCTTCTTCTTGCAGGTCGGCTGGCCCGGCTGGGCGGGGACGGCGGCCGGGGCAGTTTTCTTCCTCGCATCAGGGCGACTGGCCACACCCGCCGATGCAGGTGCAGTGTACGCCATAGGCGCGGCCTCGTTGCTGCTGTGCGTGATCGTTCTGCTGTTTGGGGGACGCATCGAACGCACACTCGAGATCCTGAACTGGATCCTGGTCGTGGGCATCCTCGGCGGCCTGATTGCCCTGGGTTTGATTTTCGCGCCCCTCGAACGTTGGGTGGCCGCAGCCGCGGGATTCGCGGCTTACGACACCACGGCCGGGGGCTTCACGCTGTTTCCCGCGGGCGCGGACTGGGCGTTGCTGGGAGCATTCGCCGCCTATAGCGGCGCCGGCGGCGTCATCAATCTGATGCTGTCGAACTGGGCCCGCGACAAAGGCTTCGGCATGGGCCAGCTGGTCGGCTTTATCCCCACGGCCGTTGGCGGCGGCAAGGTGAAGCTCGCCCATGCCGGCGCGGTCTTCGCTCCCACGGAGGAAAACTTGGTACGCTGGCGAAAGTGGTGGCGCATTGTCGTCCTGGACCAGTGGGGCGTATTCTTCGCCGGCTCGCTGCTGGGAATGGCCCTGCCAGCCATCCTGTACACGTCGTTCCTCACCCCGGGGACGGACATCCGCGGTCTGGCTGTCGCCGCAGAGTTGGCTGGCGCGATGGCCGCGCGCGGCGGCGCGTGGCTGGCAGTCATCGTCGCGCTATTGAGCGTATGGGTCCTGCTGAAGACGCAGCTCGATATCCTCGACGGCCTGGTCCGCGCGGTGACCGATACGCTGTGGACGGGCAGCCGCCGGCTGCGCGAGCAGGGCGGAGGAGACGTGCGCTGGGTCTATTACCCCCTGCTGGGCGTAGCAACGGCGTGGGGGCTGGTGGCATTGCGGCTTACGCAGCCTATCCAACTGCTGCAAATCGGGGCCAATATTGCGGGCCTGGTGAGCGTGGTCAGCGCGCTGCACATCCTGCGCGTGAATACCACGCTGCTGCCGCTGGAGATTCGCCCTGCGCTGTGGCGCCGCGCGGCGCTGGTGGCTATGGCCCTGTTCTACGGGTTTTTCGCGGCCCTGTGGATGCGCAGTCTCTAACCGGCCTGTTTCCGCCCCGCCGCACGCCAGAAACTACTTCGGAATGCCCAGTTGCGTCAGGATAAAAGAGTAATCGAAAGCGGATTCGCGCAACGCGTCGTATCGTCCGGATGCCCCGCCGTGTCCCGCGGCCATGTTGGTCTTCAGCAGCAGAGGGTTGGAGTCGGTCTTCAGTGTGCGCAGCTTGGCCACGTACTTGGCCGGCTCCCAGTACATCACCTGGCTGTCGTTCAGCGAAGTTTTCACCAGCAACGTCGGGTAGTTCTTCTTCGCGAGGTTGGTATAGGGGCAGTAGGACTTCATATAGTCATAGTCGGATTTCTTCCGCGGGTCGCCCCATTCTTCCCACTCGCCGGCGGTCAGCGGCAGCGATCCGTCCATCATCGTATTAATGACGTCCACGAAGGGCACGTGCGAAACCACCACTTTGAACAGTTCCGGGCGCATGTTGGTCACTGCGCCCATCAGCAGTCCGCCGGCGCTGCCGCCACTGATGGCCAGGCGATCCTTCGACGTGTACTTTTCCGCGACGAGATGGTCCGCCACGGCGATGAAGTCGCTGAACGTGTTTTTCTTGTTCAGCATACGGCCCTGGTCGTGCCACGGCTTGCCCATTTCTCCCCCGCCGCGGATGTGCGCCAGGGCAAAGACCATTCCTCGGTCCAGGAGGCTCAGACGGCTGGAGGAAAACGAGATGGGCATCGGGAAGCCGTAGGAACCGTATCCGTTCAGCAGCAAGGGCGCGGAGCCATCGCGCTTCAGGCCCTTGCGATAGACCAGCGAAATCGGCACGCGCGTGCCATCGGCGGCGCGCGCGTAGAGCCGCTCGGAAGCGTACTGCGCAGGGTTGTATCCGCCGAGCACTTCGGTTTGCTTCAGAAGTTTGGACTCGCGCGTGTCCATGCTGTAGTCGAATACAGAGTTCGGCGTGACCAGCGACTGGTAGCTGTAGCGCAGCAGCGGCGTGTCAAATTCCGCGTTCTGCGCCACGAACACCGCATAGGCCGGCTCCGGGAATTTCACGCGGTGCCATTTCCCCGTTGCCAGGTCGCAAATCCGGATCTGCGGCAGGCCATCCTCGCGCTCCGTGACGACGCAGTGGTTTTTGAATAGGTCCACGCTCTCCAGCATCACATTGGGGCGGTGCGGGATGATTTCCTTCCAGTTGGCGCGGCCGGGGTCGGCGACGGGCACCGTCACGAGACGAAAATTGCGTCCGCCGGAATTGCTCCGGATGTAGAAGATGTCGCCGTGGTGGTCCACGTCGTATTCGTGGTCCTTTTCGCGCGGTGCAATGACTTTCCACTGCGCGGCGGGCTGTCCCGCGGGGATAAAGCTCGCCTCCGTGGCCGTGAGGCTACCGGAATAGAGAAAAATGTAGGTCTTGCTGCGTGTGCGGCCGGCGAAGACGCGGTACATCTCGTCCTTTTCTTCAAACAGCAGGTCGTCGGAGGCGGCGCCCAGACGATGACGATGGAGCCGGTAAGGGCGCTTGGCCGCGTCCTCCACGGTGTAGAACAGCGTCTGGCTGTCCGCGGCCCACACCACGGAGACGGTTTTCTCCACAGCGTCGGGCAGAACTTTTCCGCTGCGCAGGTCTTTCACCTGGAGCTTGAACTGGCGAAAGCCGGTGTTGTCTGTGGAATACGCCAGCAAATTGCCGTCGTCGCTCACCGTGAACGCGCCGAGCTGCATGAATTTCTCGCCCTCCGCCAGCGCGTTGACGTCCAGGATGATCTGCTCGGCCGCCTCCAGGCTCCCCTGCTTGCGGCAATAGATCGGATACTGCTTCCCCTCTTCCGTACGGGAGTAATACCAGTATTCGCCGTCGCGGTAGGGCACGCTCAGGTCGGTTTGTTTGATGCGCGCCAGCATCTCCTTATAGAGAGATTCCTGGAAAGCCGCGGTGGGCTTCATCACCGCGTCGGTGTGGGCGTTTTCCGCTTCGAGATACGCGAGGACGTCCGGGTTGGTCTTCTCGCGCATGTAAAAGTAGTCGTCCACCAGCCGCTCGCCGTGGTAGACGTCCACCTTGGGGACTTTCCTGGCCGCGGGCGGCTTGGCCCCGGGTGTATCTTCTGTGACTCCTGCGTCGCTCATCAAATACGCTCCCATGACGAGAAGTAAAAGGGTTGCGCTGCGCTTCATAGGGCCTCCGCAAATGAATGACAATTCTACATCCCCCGGCCGTCATCCGCACGGCGGCTGGTTCGTGATCACCGGAAGCAGTACAGCCGGCCGTCCTGCGAGCCGACGACCACGCTGCCCGCGGCCACAGCGGGCGACGCGGAGAGGGGCGCGCCGGCTTCGAAGTCCCAGACTTTTCTTCCGGTGGCCAGGTCGAGGACGTAAAAACGGCCGTCGTTGGAGCCCACATAGACGCGCTCGCCCACAATGGCGGGCGAGGATTCCACGCGCGATTTCGTGGTAAAGGTCCACCGAGTCTTGCCCGTGCGCGCGTTGAGGCAGTGCACGAGCTTGTCGCGGCCGCCCAGCACCACGCGGCCACCGGCCACGGCCGCAGAAGAATAGAACGGGAACTGGCGCTTGGGATGTTGGTAGCGCCAGGCCACGCGCCGCGCGCTGAGATTCACCCGCATCACTTCGTTGCTGAAGGTGCCGAAGAAAGCGGCATCGCCGGCCAGCGCAGGCGAGGCGCCCGTATACGCGCCGGAGGTAACGGCAAAGATTTCCTGGCCGTCGGCGATGCGGATGGCACGGAAATTCTCGTCACACCCGGCGATGTAGGCCACTCCGTCCTTGATACCGGCGGTGCCATGCACAGGTCCGGCGGTCTTCACTTTCCACAGCAGCTCGCCGCTGCGTGCCGCCAGGGCGTAGAAATGCTCGTCGTAGCTTCCGAACAGCACCTTTCCGTCGGCCACCACCGGCGAAGATTTGATCTCGCCCCGCGACTTAAATGTCCAGACACCCTTGCCGTCGCGGGCGTCCACGGCGTGCACCACGCCGGAAAGGTCGCCGACGTAAACGATGCCACCGGCAACTGCGGGCGAGGATTCCCCGATGCCTTCCGGCGCTTTGTACTTCCAGATCAGTTTTCCGTCGGCCAGGCTGACGGCCAGCAGTTCTCCCGCTTGTGTGCCCACGTACACCATGCCCCCGGCAATGGCTGCCGAAGACTCGATGGATTCTCCGGCCTCATAGGTCCAGGCCAGCTTCAGTTGCGCAGGCAGCGCGGCCGAAGACGTGCCGGTGAGCTCCGGATTTCCGCGAAATTGCGGCCAGGAGTCTGCGGGCGCCGGCTGGACTGCCGGCTCCGGCGGCCTGGCGGGGCGTTTGGCCGGCGCAGATTGTTTCGGTGGGCCGGCCTGCGAGACAGCCAGGGAAACCAGCAGCACCGCGCAGGTTACCATGCGCATTCGTAAATCTCCCGGGCCCCTGCGGCGTCGAACGGCCGCGGGTTGAACGTGCCCGTCCACTGCTCGGCTGCGGCATCGGCCAGCGCTGGAATATCGCTGCGGATCACATCGGCGGATTGGAGCCGCGCGGGCAGCCCGCCCGCCGCGGCCATCTCGGCAAGCCGGCCAGCCAGCGTCTCTCCCGCAGATGCCGCAGCGCCGGCAAGTCCTGCCAGGTGCGCGAGCTGCGCATAGCGGGAAAGAATTTCTTCCCGCGTACCGTCCGAGGATGCCCAGCCACTCGAGTTCCAGCGCACGACGTGCAGGAGCAGTAGGGCGATGGCGACACCGTGCAAGGTGCCGTAGCGCGCGGTCAGCGGGTTCGCGCAGGCGTGCGTGGCGCCAAGCATCGAGTTCTCAATAGCCGCGCCGCCAAAATGTGCACCCAGTTGCATGGCGCCCTGCGCTTCCAGGTCGTCGGGCCGCTGCGTCGCGATCTCGTAGTTTCCCTCCAGCAGCCGCCAGGCCTCGCGCGCAAAGGCGTCGGAGACGGCGTTCCGCCGGGTCGTTACATAGGTCTCCACGGCGTGAGAGAGGGCGTCATACCCGGTGGCCGCGCGCACCCCGGCCGGCTGCGACACCAGCAGCTCCGGATCGAGAATGGCGATGCGGAAAGAGGCCTTCGGATCGCCGCAGGCCATTTTGATTTTCGTGGTTGCGTCGGAAATCAGCGCGTAGCTCTGCGCCTCGCTGCCCGTCCCGGCTGTGGTCGGCACGCCCATCATCGGCAGCATGGGCCGGGTGGCTTTGCCGTAGCCCCAGTAGTCCTGCATCCGTCCGCCGTTGGTCAGCAGGAAGTTGATGCCCTTGGCGCAATCCATCGAGCTGCCGCCGCCCAAACCGATGATGGAGTCCACCTGCTGGCCTGTGGCAAACGCACGCCCTCCTTCGATCACCGAGGTGTCAGGGTTGACCGTGAATTCGTGAAAGTGGACGACCGCGATGCCCGCCGATTCCAACAATCCGGTGGCCCGGGCCACGTGGCCGGCGCCCACCAGCCCGCGGTCCGCCACCAACAGCGCGCGACGAAATCCGAGCCCCGCGGCCAGCTCGCCCAGCCGGGCGAGCGCGCCCGTGCCGAACACAACGCGCGTGCGGGGTTGAAAATCGAATTGCCGCATCAGGTCCTGCGGGATGCCACTACTTCGCCGAGGCGTCAGCAGCCAGCTTCTGCTCCGGCTTCCTTTCCAGTTTGGCGCCCTCGGCCAGCGCGAACAACTGGTTCCGGCTGTTCAGGAACATCGCACCGTTGGCCGGCACCGGCGTGCCGTACACGGAACTCCCCAAATTCATCTCCGCCAGCACTCGTTTCGCTTTGCCCGTTTGCAGTACCACTACGTCGCCGTCCTCGTCGCCGACATACACGCGGCCGTCCACCACCATCGTGGAGCCCCAGACCGCCGCGAGCAGGTCGTGTACCCAGTACATCTGTCCGGTCTTAGCATCCAGGCAGTGTACGAATCCGCTGAAATCGGCGTAATAGACCAGACCCTCGTGCAGCGAGCCTGTGGAGACAGACCGCCGGATTTTGTCGTAGTGCCACACCCGCCCGATTTCCGTGATGTCGCCGCGCTTGGTGCCGTCAATTGCGTAGAGATGCCCCACGCCTTCGCCGTGCTCGGGGTCCTGGCCGTTGGCGATATAGACCAGCCCGTCGTAGATGACCGGAGTGCTGATGAGCTCGTTCCGCGTCTTCTGCCAGACCGAATCCTTCGGGTTGGTGTCAAACTCCCACAGCTTTTTGCCGCTGACGGCCTCGTAGGCGCGCACCCAGCCGTCGCCCTGCGCGGACACCACCTGCAGCACGTCGCCGATTTTTCCCACAGTGGGCGTGGACCACTGTCCGTGCAGCACGTGCTCGCCCACGGAGTTGTCTTCCCACTCCAGCTTCCCGGTCTTCTTGTTCAGCGCGAGGATGCTGGGGGCCTTGGGCGAGGGGACGTTGACGTGGCTTTCGTCCTGGCCGTTCGACGTGCTCACGTACAGCAGCTCGCCGTAGCTCACCGGCGAAGAGTTGGACATGTTGTGCGGGAACGCGCCGACTTCCTCCATCATATCGAACTTCCAAATGATGTCGGCGTCCTTGGGACCCTTCAGTTTTTCGCCTTGAAAGGGACCGTCGTTTTCGCTGTCCATGAAGCCCTGGATGTCCAGTGCCACAACCTCGCCGCGGTTGGTCACGTAATAGAGGATTCCGTTTTCGACCAGTGGCGACGAGCAGATGCCCTGGAACGGCCAGTCGTTCACGCGTCCGGCGGCCAGCTTGTCGGTCACCGCCTGCCACAGGAACTCGCCGTCTGATTCACGGAAGGCCATCAGGATGCCCTTGTCCCCGGTGACTTTCGGATCGCGGACCGCCTCGTTGTTGGTGCCCACGAACACCATGCCGCCGGCGACCACCGGGTTGCCGTAGGTCTGCGACCCCAGCGCCGCCACCCACTTGATGTTCTTGCCCGTGACCAGGTCCCACGTGCCGGGCATGCCCTTCTGCGTGGAGACCATATTGCGGTCCGCCGTGCCGCCCCACATCGGCCACTCACCTGAGCCGGGGTCGGACGCCCGCACCTGCCCCAGGGGCGCCAGCAGCAGGGCAAAAATCTGGATGTACAGCAAGAGTGTGCTCCCGCAGGACCGCCTCGGATTTAGGATGGTGTTCATCGCTTCCTATTTTCCATTTCCCCTGATCGATTAACCCGTTCAGCGGTTCGGAGTGATTTTCAGATTGTCGAAAAA
>Ga0247727_10006090_pt1 | contig 23898 bp, 25 predicted proteins | sample WisWelCaveWW1625_FD_202498 | JGI IMG/M metagenome (GOLD analysis project Ga0247727, IMG submission 202498) | Biofilm microbial communities from Wishing Well Cave, Virginia, United States - WW16-25 | ecosystem: Environmental > Aquatic > Deep subsurface > Groundwater > Cave microbial mat | place... | reverse complement strand
GACTTGAAGCGCATGGCGGTCATCGACCGCAACATCCTTCGGCTGGGGGTCTGTGAGTTGGTGCACCTGCAGGATACCCCGCCCAAAGTGTGCATCAACGAGGCCATTGAGCTGGCGAAGCGCTTCGGCGATTCGCAGTCCAGCAAGTTCGTCAACGGCATCCTGGATGCCATCCACCGGGCCCATGAGCAGCCCAGTCGCTGACCTGCACCTGCACACCCGCTTCTCGGACGGCACCGAGACGCCCGAGCGGGTCGTCGAGCTGGCCGCCCAGGCCGGCTTGTCGGCGATCGCCATCACCGATCACGATAACGTCGATGCGCTGCCGGCGGCGCGAGCGGTCGCGGCCCGCCGGGGGATAGAGCTCATCCCCGGCATTGAGATGTCCTCCAGCGCCGAGGGGTTGGAAGTGCACGTGCTGGGTTTCTTCATCGATCCGGCCAACCCCATCCTCCAGCAGCACATGACGGAACAGCAGGCGCGACGGGTCGCGCGGGTCCACACGATGGTCAAGCAGCTCCAAGCCGTGGGGGTGCGGATCGAGGCGGAGGAGGTCTTCCAGGTGGCCGGCGAGGGCACCGTCGGGCGTCCGCACGTGGCACGGGTGTTGCTCAAGCACGGCTACGTCTCGCAGCTCTCCGAGGCGTTCGACCGCTACATCGGGCCGGACAATCCCGGTTTTGTGCCGGGTTCGCCCTTGCCGCCGTCGCGGGTGATCCAGGTGATCCGTGAAGCGCATGGCGTGCCGGTGCTGGCGCATCCGATCTATCTCAAGCGCGACGCGCTGATCGAACGGTTCGCCCAGGAGGGGCTGGCGGGTCTTGAGGTCTACCACTCCGGCCACCCGCCGGAGATGGTGCGCCATTATGAACAGCTCGCCGACCGGCTGCGCCTGCTCCGGACGGGCGGCAGCGACTATCACGGCGATGCGAAGGAGGGGTTGCCGATCGGCGCCGTGAAAATCCCCTGCGCGCTCGTGGACGCGCTCAAGGAATGGCGAGCCAATGCGTTCGCAAGATGAGTGCCACATGCGGCGCGCCCTGGCGTTGGCGGCGCGGGCGAGAGGTCTGACCTCCCCCAATCCCCTCGTCGGCGCGGTGATCGTCAACGGGCGCCGGATCGCCGGCCAGGGCTACCACCACCGAGCCGGGGCCCCGCATGCCGAGGTCGAGGCGCTGCGCCAGGCGGGTCGGCGCGCGCGGGGTGCCACCCTCTACGTGACGCTGGAGCCGTGCAACCACTACGGCCGCACCCCCCCGTGTTGTGACGCCATCCTCGATGCCGGCATCCGCCGCGTCGTCATCGCCTCCCGGGATCCAAATCCGCTCACCGACGGGCGCGGGATCGCCAAGCTGCGGCGCGCGGGCGTAAGGGTGTCGGAGGGCGTGCTGCGCCGTGAGGCCCGGCAGCTCAACGAATCGTTTGCGAAAGCCATGACCCGTCAGCTGCCCTTTATGATCGCCAAGATGGGGCAGAGTCTTGACGGCAAGATTGCCACCGTCCGCGGGGAATCGCGGTGGATTACCTCCGGCGCCGCGCGCCGCATGGTCCATCGGTGGCGCAGCCGGGTCGATGCCATTCTGGTGGGGATCAACACGGTGTTGCGAGATGATCCCTTGTTGACGGCGCGTCCCCACACCAGACGCGTTCCGATTAAAGTCATTGTCGACAGCCGGCTGCGCAGCCCGTCGACGGCGCGGTGCCTCTCACCGGCGTCACCGGCCCCGACGCTCATCGCCACCACCGTGCGCAACGCCTCACGCGCCGGTGCTCTCGCACGCCGGGGAGCCGAGGTCGTGGTCTTGCCGCCGCGCCACGGGCGGGTGCCCCTGCGACGGTTGTGCCGGATGCTCGTGCGGCGCGGCATTCACTCGGTGTTGCTGGAGGGGGGCGGCGAGGTGTTCGCGGGGGCGCTGGCTGAACGGCTGGTGGATCGCGTCCTCTTCTTCATCGCGCCGACGCTGATCGGCGGCCGCGGCGCGCCGGGGGCGGTCGGAGGGCCGGGGATCAGCCGGCTCGATCAGTCGATCCGGCTCGAGGAGGTTCGAGTGCGCCGCGTGGGCCCGGATCTGTGTGTGGAAGGTCGTGTCGTGTATCCCAAGAAACGCTGATGTTCACCGGCATCATCCGAGAGATCGGCACGGTGGCGCGCGTGGAGCGGTTGCGCGGCGTGGTGCGGGTGACGATCTCCGCACCCAAGACCGCGGGCCGGGCCCAGCGGCTTGACAGCGTCGCCGTCAACGGCGTGTGCCTGAGTGTGGTCGCAGTGCGGCACGACGCACTCCGCTTCGACATGATCCCGGAGACCCGCACGCTGACCGCGCTGGGGCGCTTGCGTCGCGGGGATCGCGTCAATCTCGAGCCGAGCCTGCTCGTGACGGATCGGCTGAGCGGCCATCTCATCTTCGGCCATGTCGATGGAACCGGTGTGGTGGCCGCCAGGCGCCAGCACGCCGGGGAGCTCGTGCTGACCGTGCGGGTGGCCCCGGTGCTCAGGCGGTTGCTGGTTCCCAAAGGGCCGGTGACCGTGGACGGGGTCAGCGTGACGGTGGGCCGCGCGCTTACCAGATCGACATTCACCATCCATCTGATTCCCGAGACCCTGCGGCAGACGACGTTGGGGCAGCGCCAGGCGGGAGAAGCGGTGAATCTGGAGCTGGACTACTTCGCGAAGCTCACTCGCCAGTTTCTCACTGAAATTGGAAGGAGCGCAGGAGCCGCTCGAAGACCGGCGCATAGCGCTCGTACTCGCGCGCATCGGCGCTGAGGGTCAGCTGATAGAGCGTGGCGCCCTTCTGCAGCAGCAGCGTCCGTACCTTGACCGGCACCGGGCCGGGTTGATGGACGCCGTGGAATCTCCACGCTGACTGCGTGTAGCTGACAGTCAGATCCCGCCCCTTCGCCCCGGCAAGCGAGGCGTCCTGTGAGGCGACCACCTGAGCGTCGCGCTGGAGGTGCCCCGCGTACTGGCGAGCCATCTCCTCTACGCTGGCATGCGCTCCGCCCGCCGCGGCCATGGGTGTCGCGAGCACCGCGAGATAGCAGCGGTAGGTTTCGTCCGCGTTGCGAGGCCCCATGATGCGCACCTGGCGGAATGGCTGCTGCTGACCCTGCTCCTCCTGCAGCGACCATCCCGCCGGATACTGGAATCGGACCGTCAAGAGCGGTGCCGAACCGACGTATTCGTCGTACCCCTCCGCGTCCATCCGGCGAGCCTCCTGAGTGGTCACGGACGATGCGGGCGCTTGGCGTAGGCGCCTGGCCCGCAGCACCCAGATGAAAACCGCAAGGAGACTGAGTGCGACGACCATGAACCCAACCCGCTTCATGCTGTGCGACCTCCCCTCTCAGTACCGGGCGGCGATCTCGTTGCGCAGTTGCGCCTCACCCTGCTGTGCCAGCTGGTAGAGGTTCTCTAGGTCATCTTCGAGGAAGCTGGTTACCGGGATCTGGGTGGAGCGGATCTCGCCCCAGTAGACCGCCGCGTTCCAGAATGCCGTAAATTCGGTATCGATCGTTGTGATCGTGCCCCCCAATCGATGGAACGTCGTGCCATCCAGGTACTGCTGGAAGTGCGTGCCCTCGTGAACCAACACCGCGGCAATGGCCTCGGCATCCTCGGCCGAGTAGACCGGATTGAAGGCGATCTGGGGCACGAGGCCCGGGGCGGCGGGCGGCTGAAACCCGGTGTAGAAGACATGGCACGCATACGCGTTTCCGCACAGGGTGTTCGGGCCGAAGAACGAGCCGTCAAACGCGATCGAGATGCCTTTCCGGAAGAGATCATTCGTGACCGCGCTAGCACCTGACGCCGCGACCAGATCGAACGCCGCGCCGAGCAACGCCGTGCCCAGGCTGCCCGTGATGTTTTTCTGATTCACATCGGGCCACGCGGCCCAGAGGTCCGTTGCTCGCGCAATGTACGTGAACGTCGAGGGGGCATGAATCTGCGCTGGGTCGAGCGGAGGCAGGACAAATCCGCCGCCGGGCGTGGGCTGGTCGCCAGATCCTGTGTCCCCGCCAGAGTCTCCCCCGCCACCGGAACCTCCCCCGCTGCCCCCTCCGCCTGAACCGCCCCCTCCCCCGCCACCAGATCCTCCTCCACCACCGCCTCCTCCGCCCCCGACGCCGGGTCCTCCTCCAGATCCTCCGCCGCCACCACCCCCACCGCCACCGCTTCCGGAGCGTCCCCCCAACCCACCCGTGAGACCGCCGTCGGATTGGCCGGGCCACACATAGCTGATCCGGCCGGTGTGGTCCATGGTGACGCGCAGGGACTCATCAGTCTGCTTGCTCGTCGCGACGATCAGAAATTGATCCGCCGCATCCTGCGTGATGGCATAGTCAAAGTGGCGGGCGGTGAGATCCAGCTCCAGGCCCGCGTTGATCGCCGGCAGATCGAGTGCTTCGACGAACGTGCCGTGCTGCGCCCGGTAGAAGAGCTCGGCCTGGCGGATGTGCGCCAAATGGCTGAGCGCTTCCGTGGAGCGCGCCCGCTGCATGGTGCGGAGGTAGTACGGCAGCGCGACGCCGACCAGCAGGGCCAGGACGACCGCGATGATCAGCAGCTCCATCAGCGTGAACGCACGTGAGGCCCTATCCCGCCGCAGGCGTCTCATGGGTTGGTTGGGGGGGTTAGCTCGTCGAGCGCTTCCAGGTTTTTCGCGGCGGGCTCAAAGGTCGGATCCAGTGCCAGGGCTCGCTGCCACGCCCGGCGGGCCTCATTAAGCGCGCCGATCCTCACAGAGGCCAGCGCTGCGCCATGCCAGGCCATCACGCGATCGGGAGCCTGCTCCAGGATGACCTGAAACTCATGGAAGGCCGACTCCGGCGCGTCCGCGCGCAGTTCCAACACCCCGAGCTGGTAGCGGGCGTCGAGATCGGCCGGGGCGGCAAGGAGCAACTCCCGCAGCGCGCGCCGCGCCGGCGCGGTCGCGTTGAGCCGCAGCAGCGCGCGGATCAGGTGCCTGAGCAGTTTCGGCTGAGCCGGTGTGACGGCGTCCGCGTTGGCGTACAGGGCCTGCGCGACATCGGCATGGCCGTCCTGTTCGTAGAGTTGGCCGAGCGCATCGTAGGCGTTCGTCAGTCGGGGATCCAGCGAGATGGCATGGCGCAGCGCGGCTTTCGCCTCATCGGGCTGTTGATTCATGGCCTGCAGGCATCCCAGATCGTACCAGAGCGAGGCGTCCTGGGGTGAAGAGGACAGCGCCTCGCGGTAGGCCCGCAAGGCGTTGTCAAGGTCTCCACGCTCGTACGCCCGGTAGCCCTCCACGAGGGCGGGATGCGGTTCTTGCGTGGTGAGTGATGACAGGGTGGGAGCGGGGGGTTCGAGGAGCCCGGTGGTGTCTGCGGCCCGCGCCGCCGGCATAGCCATGGTAACTCCAAGCACAGCCAGGAGTTGCAGGCGGTTCATGCAGCGAGTATACCATGAAGCCGTCTTGGTTTCCGTGACCCGTTGTGCTAGACTAACACTTCAATCATCGACATGGTATGGAGTTGGATTGTGCGGGGCGTGGCTCAGTTTGGTAGAGCGCTTGGTTCGGGACCAAGAGGTCCTGGGTTCAAATCCCAGCGCCCCGATTTTCCCTTGAGACCGTCCCAACGTCGCCCGCTCTGACAACGCCCACGCGCTCCTCATGATCAAGCGAGTCCACGTCTTCTACTCCGGCCGCGTCCAGGGGGTGGGCTTCCGCATGACGGCTGAGGACGTCGCGCGGGAGCTGGGGGTGGTCGGTTGGGTCAAGAACCTGCGCGACGGGCGGGTGGAGCTCGTCGCGGAGGCCGACGAGGAGGCGCTCCGGCAGTTCCTCGAGACGATCCGGGCGGGGCCGATGAAGAACTTCATCGCCCGCGTGGACGTCTCCTGGAGCGAGGCCTCTGAGACGTTCGATGAATTTGAGATCCGCTACGCATGACCGATGCGCTACGCAGCACTCGCTGATGTCCACGGCAACCTGGAAGCGCTCACCGCCGTCCTGGACGCGCTGGCGTCGGAGCGGATCGATCAGTACGTCTGCGTGGGCGACGTCGTCGGCTACGGCGCGGATCCGGCGGCGTGCCTGGAGCGCGTGCAGGCCCTCCGGGCCGTGATCGTCGGCGGCAACCACGATCTGGCCTGCGCGGGCAGGCTCGATCTCGGGTGGTTCAACGACGCGGCGCGGGCGGCCCTGGTGTGGACCCGCGAACAGTTGAGCGTCGCGGAGCTCGATGGCCTGCGGCGCCTGCCGCTGACGCAGACGGTGGGACCCCTGACCCTCGTCCACAGTATGTTGCGCCGGCCGGAACGGTTTGAGTATCTCATGGATCTCGCGCAAGCGGTCGACACCCTGACGGCCTGCCGGACGGCGATCTGCCTCATTGGGCACACGCACCTGCCGTGCTTCATCGAGTATGACCTCGACGAGCGCCGCGTCCTGCGCGTCCTGACCGCCGCCCAGGAGCTTGTGCGCGTGGCCTTCGCGATGGGCGACGGCGCGCGGCGCGCTCTGCTCAATCCCGGCAGCGTGGGCCAGCCGCGCGACGGGGATCCCCGGGCGAGCTGCGCGGTGATCGATTCGGAGCGCGGGGAGTGCGCCATCCGCCGCGTGCCGTATGACATCGCCAGCGCCCAGCGGAAGATTCGGGACGCGGGCCTGCCGACGCTCTTGGCGGATCGACTGGTCGTGGGGCGGTAGCGGGTGGTGGCGATGTCGGACGACGCTCTGGCCAAGCGCATCGAGCGGCTGCGTGACGCCATCCGCCACCACGACTACCAGTACTACGTGGCGAACCAACCGGAGATTTCGGACGCCGAGTACGATCAGCTCCTGCGCGAGCTGCAGGCGCTGGAAGCGCAAGCCCCCCGGCTGGTGACGCCGGATTCGCCCACACAGCGGGTCGGCGGCGTGCCGGACGCGGCGTTTCGCCCCGTGCGCCATGCGACGCCGATGGTGTCGCTCGACAACGCCTTCACGGAGGAGGAGCTCCTCGCCTGGCACCAGCGGGTGCTCAAGGGGCTGGACGGCCGCAAGCCGACCTATACGGTCGAGCTGAAGATCGACGGCGTCGGATTGGCCTTGGCCTACGAGCACGGGCGGTTCCTCCAGGCGGCGACGCGCGGCGACGGCACGACCGGCGAAGAGGTGACGGCCAATGCGAAGACGATCCGGGCCATTCCGCTGCGCCTGCGCGGCGAAAGCCCCCAGCGGCTTGAAGTGCGCGGGGAAGTCTACATGACCAGCGAGGCGTTCCGGGCGCATAATGAGCGGGCGGGCCGGCAGGGCGGCGAAACCTTCGCCAATCCGCGCAACGCCGCGGCGGGCAGCTTGCGGCAGAAGGATCCCCGCGTGACGGCCTCGCGGCCGCTGAGGTTCTTCGCGCATTCGCACGGCGCGGTGCAGGGCAGCCGCTTCGAGACCCACTGGGAGTTTCTGGAGCGCTGCCGGCGGTGGGGCCTGCCGGTGACCGAGCACGCCGCGCGCTGCGCGTCCTTCGCGGAGGTCCAGCGCCACTGCCGGCGATTGGAGCGGCTGCGCGATCGGCTGGACTATGACGCGGACGGGGTGGTGATCAAGGTGAACGAGCTCCAGCTCCAGGAACGGCTGGGCATGACGTTTCGCTCGCCCCGCTGGGCGGTGGCGTTGAAGTTCCCCGCGCAACAGGCGACGACCCAGGTGATCGACGTGCTGCATTCGGTCGGCCGCACCGGCGCCGTCACACCCGTGGCACGGCTGGCCCCCGTGGCCTGCGCCGGCGTGACGATTTCGAGTGCGACGCTGCACAACTACGACGAGGTCAAGCGGCTGGGCGTCAAGATCGGCGATTGGGTGGTGATCCAGCGGGCCGGCGACGTGATCCCCCAGGTGATCACGGTCATCCGGAGCCGGCGGACGGGTGTTGAGCGCAAGATCGTCCCGCCGTCGCGGTGTCCGGAGTGCCGGGGCACGATCGCCAAGGAGCAAGAAGGGGAGGTCGCCTCCCGCTGCGTCAACCCATCCTGTCCCGCCCAGCTGATCCGCTCGCTGATCCATTTCGGCAGCCGCTCGGCCATGGACATTGAGGGGATGGGGGAGGTGGTGGTGGAGCAGCTCGTCGAGCGCAAGGCGGTCCGCGACGCGGCCGACCTGTACCGGTTGACCGAGGCCGAGCTGCTGCGCCTGCCGCTCTTCAAGGAGAAGAAGGCGCGCAAGCTGCTGGGCGCCGTCCAGGCGAGCAAGACGCGGGGCCTGGCCCGGCTGCTCTTCGGTCTCGGCATCCGGCACGTCGGGGAGCGGTCGGCGCTCGATCTGGCGGAGCACTTCGGATCCATGGAGCGCCTCGCGAGCGCCGATCGGGACGCCCTGGAGCGGGTTGCCGGCATCGGGCCGGTCGTCGCTGAGGCGGTAATCCAGTGCCTGCGCGAGCCGGCCACCCGGACGCTCATCAAGAAGCTCGAGGCGGCCGGCCTCGTCATGACCCAGGCCGCGCGCACCGGTTGGCGGCGGCTGGCGAATGCGCGGTTTGTCTTTACCGGAGAGCTCTCCGGGATGAGCCGCGCCGACGCGGAGGCGCTCGTGCGCCGGTTGGGTGGGCAGGCTTCCTCCAGCGTGAGCCGGCTGACGACGTATGTGGTCGCCGGCACCGCGCCGGGCTCGAAGTTCGAACAGGCCAAGAAACTTGGAGTGACCATCATCGATGAAACCGCCTTCAAGAAGCTCGTCCAGCGTCAGTAGGCAGTCGGCAGCCGGCAGTCGGCAGCAGAACGCGGGTTCACGTGTCTGCCTACTGCCTACTGCATTCTGCCTACTGGCCGTGTGTCTCAGCATGACGGGCTGCGAGGCGTTTCAGCGCAAGCTCGTCAGAAAGTCCAGGCCCAAGCCGCCGCCGGCGCCGATCATCAAGTTCCAGGATTACAGCCGGTCGATGACGCCGGTGGAGCGCTACCAGAAGCACTACATGCTGTTTGACTACTGGAACGATGATCTGCTCCGTGCGCTGCAAGAGGGCGCGCCGAATCACAAGCGGTATCGGCGCGCATCGGAAGACGCCCTGACGGAGCTGACTGTGATGAAAGACTTGCTGCAGGGGGAGGCGGGAGGCCGCCTCGCTCCGCTGATTGAGGAACGGACGAGACTCCACGCGCAACTTCGAAGCGGGAGCCTCGGCCCCACCGAAGCCAACGCAGTCTGGCGCCGCCTGGAGACGCAGACGCGCCGGATCCATCGCGAGTTTTTCTGGCGCGACGTCCAGGAGCACTTGAAGTCAGAAACACCAAGTCCGTGATGGAGTGATGAGGTGATGAGTGATCGGGCGATGATGAAGCAGCAGATTGAGACATATCTCGCATACTTGGAGCTGGAGCGGGGCTTAAGCGCCGCCACGCGGGTGAGCTACCGCGAGGATCTTGTGCGCTTCGAAGCGTTCCTGAGACGGCGCAAGATCACCTCGCCGGAGCAGGTGCGGATACTTGACGTGCGGGAGTTCCTCCACGCGCTGCGGCCGCGGTGCAGCCCTGCCACCGTCGCCCGAAAACTCTCGGCCGTCCGAGGGTGGTGCAAGTTTCTCCAGGGGCAAGGGACGATTACCCAGAACCCCACCGCTTTCATCGATAGCCCGCGGCTCTGGCAGCGCCTGCCGCAGACGCTCAACCTGCAGGAGGTGGAGCGTCTCCTCGCCAGCGTCCAGGCGGAGGGGCTCGGCCAACGCGATCTGGCGATGCTGGAGCTGTTGTATGGGACGGGCCTTCGGGTTTCGGAGCTCGTCTCGCTCGATCTGGCCAATTGCAACCTGGAGGCCGGGTTCGTCCGGTGCGTCGGGAAGGGCAATAAGGAGCGAATCGTTCCGCTGGGGCGCGCGGCCGCCGCTGCGCTTACCCGCTATCTCCGCGGGCAGCGGCTACGACTGGCCGCCCGCCGCCCTGAGACGCAAGCCATGTTCCTTAATCGGCGGGGCGCGCGGCTGACGCGGCAGCGGGTGTGGCAGCTGTTGCGGCACTATGCGTACGCCGGGCTGATCACCAAGCCGATCGGGCCGCATACGCTGCGCCACTCCTTTGCGACCCACCTGCTGGAGCGGGGGGCCGACCTGCGCACCGTGCAGGAGCTGCTGGGACATGCCAATATCAGCACGACACAGCGCTACACGCACGTCGACCGCGCGCGCCTGAAGGCCGTCCATGAGAAGTATCACCCAAGGCCCTAGCGGGCACCGGGTGATCGCTCTGGCGATCCCGGCGCGGGTGACGCCGCTCTTGCGCCGCGTGGGAGCGCTGGCCGGAGGGCTCCGGATGCCGGCGTACGCCGTCGGAGGCTGCGTGCGCGACTGGCGGCTCGGCCTACGGCGGACGTCCGACCTCGACGTGACCGTGGAGGGCGACGGCATCGCCGTCGCACAGGCGGCGGCGCGCGCGCTGGGCGGCACGGTCACGATCCACCGGCAGTTCGGGACGGCCACGCTGGTCATGCCTCCGCGGTCAGCAGGCGGCAGGCGGCAGGCGGCAGGCAGAATTGATTTCGCGACGTGCAGGAGGGAGGTCTACGCGAAGCCAGCCGCCTATCCGACGGTCAGCCCGGGGACGCTGGACGACGACCTCTTTCGGCGGGATTTCACGATGAATGCGATGGCGGTCGCCCTGCTGCCGCAGCGCTTCGGCATGCTGGTGGATCCTTTTCAGGGTGCTGCAAGCCTGCGGCGCCGCGAGCTGCGCATCCTGCATGACCGCAGCTTCACGGATGATCCCAGCCGGATCCTGCGAGGCGTGCGGTTCGCCGCGCGCTTCGGGTTGCACTGGGAGCGCGCAACGGCCGACGCCCTGCGAGCGGCCGTGGCCGCCGGTGCGCTAGGATGGCTCAACGCCGGCCGGCTGCGCAAGGAGCTGGAGCTGATGTGCGAGGAGCCTGACCCCGTGGCCTGTTTCCGGCACCTCGCCGAGCTGTTTTCGTGATGGTGGTCGGGCTGTTGCAGCTGGAGCTCCATCTGCCCTCGGCCCAATCACTGAAGGATAAGCGATCGGTGGTCAAGAGCCTCAAAGATCAGCTGCGGGGCCGCTTCAACATCGCCGTGGCGGAAGTCGACCCCAACCAGCTCTGGCAGCGGGTCACCATAGGGATCTCCACGGTGGGGGACGATCGTGCCGCCGTCACGCAGCTGCTGCGGCACGTCACGGAGTGGATCCGGCAGACTCGCCTGGTGGAGTTGGTGCGCATCGAGGAAGACTACGTGGCGGGGTGAGATGGTGACGCGGACGGCGCGGCTCGCGCAACAATTCCAGCAAGAGATCGCCACGATCATCCATCGGGAGCTCAAAGATCCCCGCCTGGGCTTCGTCACGATCACCCACGTCGAGCTCTCCAAGGACTTGCGGCACGCGAAGGTCTTCTACAGCTGTTTGGGCGATCCCGAAGAGCGGACGCGTTCCCAGGACGCGCTGGACCACGCCGCGCACTTCATCTATGGGCTCATCAAGAAGCGCTTCCGCCTCAAAGCGATCCCCGAGCTGGCCTTCCGCTACGATGAATCCATTGCGGAGTCCATCGCGCTCTCCGAGGTGCTCGATCAGATCAAGCGGCCGCAGCAGCCGGGCGGCGGAGGTGCCGCGTGACGCCGGAGGGCCTGCTGTTGATCAATAAGTCCGGCGGCATGACGTCCCATGACGTCGTCCAGGTGGTCCGCCGGATCCTCGGTCTGCGGCAGATCGGGCACAGCGGGACGCTGGATCCGATGGCCCAGGGGCTGCTGATCCTCCTGGTCGGGACGGCGACGAAATTCCAGCACGCGTTCCAATCCCATGAGAAGACGTATGAGACGGTGCTGCGCCTGGGCGTCCAGACCGACACGGGGGATGCGATGGGTACCCCGGTGCGCACGGCGGCGGTGCCTGCTCTCGACCGCCGGCAGCTCGAGGAGCTGTTCGCCTCGTTGACGGGTTCGATATCGCAGATCCCCCCGACCTACAGCGCCGTCAAGGTGCGCGGCCGGCCCGCGTACTGGTGGGCGCGGCACCGCCGCCCGGTCGAGCTGCCGGCGCGCACCGTGCGGATTCTTGGGTTGGAGCTCCTGGCGGCTCAGGCCGACACGATCACGTTCCGCGTGCGCTGCTCCGCCGGCACGTACGTCCGCAGCCTCGTCGAGTCCATGGCCGAGCGGCTGGGCACGACGGGCCATGTCGCAGCACTGGTCCGCACCGGCGTTGGACCCTGGGCGCTGGAGGAGGCGCTGCCCATGTCTTGGGTGGCGTCGGCGAGCCGCGAGGAGCTGATCCGTCAATTGCGGCCTGTGCCGTCCACGCTGCACGCCGAGGCGCTGTCAGTCCGGAGACCGCTCGACGCACCCTAAGATGGGTTCGAGGGGCGTGGTGACCGGATTACGGGCCTTCAGAGAGGCCCCGCGACGGGCCGTCGTGACCGTCGGGGTCTTCGATGGCGTCCACGCCGCCCACCGGCAGCTCATCCGGACGACCGTCCAGCTGGCCCGCCGGCTGCACGGCACGAGCGTCGTCGTCACCTTCGATCCCGATCCCCAGGCTGTGCTGAACCCCGCCCGGACCCAGCCGGCGCTGATGCCGCTTCGCGTGCGCGTGGCGTCCTTGCGCGCGTTGGGCGCGCAGCGCGTGTGGGTCATCCCCTTCACGCGCCGATTCGCGCGAATGAGCGCCGAGCAGTTCATCCGGCGCCTCCTCGTCGGGCGGTTGCGCGCCGAAGCACTGGTCGTCGGGGAAGCGTTCGCCTTCGGGCGCAACCGCCGGGGCGACCTGGCGGCGCTCCGCGCGCTGGGTCCGCGTCTCGGGATGCGGGTGGTGTGCGTGCGAGCGATCACCCGTGGCGGAGCGCCGGTGTCCAGCTCGCGCATCCGGCGCCTGATCGCGGGCGGGCAGCTCGCACCGGCCCGCGCGCTGCTCGGCTACGCCCCGATGCTCTACGGCGTCGTGGAGGGGGGGGCCGGACGCGGGCGGCGGCTCGGCTTTCCGACCGCGAACATCCGCTTGGCTTCCCAGCTGCTCCCGCCGCAGGGCGTCTATGCCGTGGCCGTCCGCGAGGCGGCCTCGCGGCGCCTCTGGCGTGGCGTGATGAACCTGGGCGTGCGGCCGACCTTCGGGCGCGGGCCGCTGGTGTGCGAAGTGCATCTGCTGGGATTTGCCGGACGGCTCCTCGGCCGGCCGGTTGCCATCTCGCTGCTGAAGCGCCTGCGGGCAGAACGCCGCTTTCCAACGCCTGCGGTCTTGCAGCGCCAGGTGGCGCGGGACGTGCGCCGCGCCCGACACCTCTTTCATCGGTAATGGGCACGTTTGGCGGGTCCGCTGCGCCACCCCACTGGCTTCTGCTGCCGCGGCACCCCGGCTCGCTCAGGCGGCGGTTCCGGGCGCCCGGCTCGGCGGACCGGCCGTGAACTCGGCGCCGCTTTAGCCGGCGCCTCGGACAGCACGGCCGTGGTCTAACAGAAGTTCGCCTGCGCCGGGCTGAACCGCCGATTCGCTCGCTCAGGCTGCCGCGGCAGCAGCACCGATGAGCGGCGGGGCCCCGCGACCGAGCCGGGGTACCCGCGCAGCGGGTCGGCGACGGGAGTGCCGGACGCCGCAGGCGGCTGGCCTCCGCGTCACCCACCAAACGTGCCCACCACCCTTCCTTCTCCATCGGTTTGCCGCCTCGTGAGACCCAGCCATTTCCTCCTCTTAGCGATTCCTCGCGTGAGCCCCCATCCTATTCGGTCAACAGCGATTAAAATCGCGTAAGAAATCATGCTTTTTGTCTTGACAATGGTGGTGGGGAACAGGTATAGTTTGGGCACCGTTGTGGTAGAAAGTGGTATGAAGTGGATGATCACACCGCGTTGGCCCCAGGACGATGTTTTACGGCGAGTACGAACACACCATCGATCGCAAAGGCCGGCTGATCGTGCCGGCCAAATTCCGCCAGGCGCTCAAGGAGCACGAGGTGAAGTCGCTCTTCCTGACGCGCGGGCTGGATGGCTGTCTCTTCCTCTTCGCGGAGGCCGAGTGGCGCACCGCCGAAGCCCGCTTCAAGCAGGTCCCCTTCACGAAGGCGGAAGGGCGGCGGTTCAACCGGCTGTTCTTCTCCGGCGCGACCGAGGTGAGCGTCGACCGGTTGGGACGCCTGTTGGTGCCCAAGACGCTGAAGGAGTTCGCCCAGATCAAGCAGGACGTCGTCATTGTCGGCGTGTCCACCCGCATCGAACTCTGGTCGAAAGAGCGGTGGCACGCCTTCTATGAAAGCTCGCGGCAGAATTTTGAGGAAGTTGCTGAACGGGTGATGTTGGAGTAGGCGAGCCGATGCCGTACGAGAGCGGGGCGAGCGTCATTGATGAGGCAGACCGTGAGACCACTAGGAGCATGAGACCGCCAGTTCCAGCGTCGGGTTGGCATCAACCGGTCCTCGTGGACGACGTCCTGCGCTGCCTCGCCCCGCGCCCGGGCGCCGTCATCGTCGATGGGACAGTGGGCACCGGCGGTCACAGCCTTGCGATCCTTCCGCGGCTCCTTCCCGACGGCCGGCTGGTGGCGATTGATCGGGACCAGGAGTCGCTGGCACAGGCCAGGAGGCGACTGATGGAGTTCGAGCCCTCCGCATCCTTCGTCCACGGCGACTACCGGCATCTGCCGCGCCTGCTGCAGCAGCTGGGGCTCTCGCGGGTCAACGGCGTGTTGGTGGATCTGGGGATGTCGAGCGCGCAGGTGGATGCCGAGGAGCGCGGCTTCAGTTTTTTGAGGGACGGGCCGCTCGACATGCGCATGGACCGCTCGCAGGAGCTCACGGCGGCAGCACTGGTCAATGAGCGCCGCAGCGAGGAGCTCGCCGCGCTCTTCGCGCAGTTCGGGGAAGAGCGCTTTGCGCGCCGCATCGCCCAACGGATCGCGCAGGTCCGTGACGCCGCGCCGATTGCGACGACCACGCAGCTCGCCCGGATCATCGTGCAGGCCGTTCCCCCGGCCGCACGGCACGGCCGCCTGCATCCGGCCACGCGCGTCTTCCAAGCCCTGCGCATCGCGGTCAATGATGAGCTGGCAGCCCTGCAGGATCTGCTGACGGCGCTGCCGGACGTCCTCGCCCCCCGGGGGCGGGCCGTCATCATCACGTTCCATTCGCTCGAGGATCGCCTCGTCAAGCGGGCCTTTGCCGAGGGCTCGCGCAACGGCGCGTGGTCGCTCCTGACGAAGAAGCCCATGCGCCCGCTCGAGGGCGAGATTGCCGCCAACGCCCGCGCGCGCTCGGCCAAGTTGCGGGCGGTGGAGATGCACCCATGACGCTCTCGCGTTGGCTGCTGCTCATTGGCATCGTGGCGGGCCTCGGGTGCCTGAAGGTCGCCGAGCGCAACGCCGTGGTCCTCGCAGCCTACGCCGTGGGAGAGCGGACCAGCCGCGCCCACACTCAGGACACCGACGTGTCGTGGCTGCGGGCGCGCGTCACCGAGCTCAGTTCACCGGCCCAGCTGGCCCAGGCGGCCCACGATCGACAGTTGAAGCTCGTGGCCTGGTCCATGCTGCCGCCGATCATCTCCATCGCTGAGCTTGGAGAGCCGCTGCGCAGCTCGCCGCCCAGCGGCTCCGTGCAGATTGCCGCCGCCCCACCCCATGCGCCGACCTCACCCCACGAATGATCGCATTGTCGGTGCCTTGCTCATCGGGCTGGGGCTCTTCGGGATCGTGTGGCTGCGCTGCGTGTGGCTGCAGGTTGTGGCCGCGCCTCGCTATGCCGCTCTGGCCGCCGCGCAGCATCGGACCAACCAGGTCCTGGGAGCCCGTCGCGGGACGATCATCGATCGCCTGGGGCGGCCGCTGGCCGTCAGCGTCCAGGCGCCGTCGGTCTTCGCCAACGCCCGCCGCGTGGTCGCCAAGAAGGACGTGGCCCATCAATTGGCGGATGTCGTGGAGCGGGACGCCAGCATGATCGAGCGCAGGCTGCGCAGGGACAAAGGGTTTGTCTGGATCGCCCGCCACGTGGATCCTGGGGCCAGCGCAAAGCTGCTCGCGCTCAAACAGACAGAGGTCGGGGTGATGGAGGAGCCAAAGCGCCTCTATCCTCACGGTACCCTTGCGAGTCACCTGGTGGGGTTTGTCGACATTGACCAGCGCGGGCTGGAAGGGCTGGAGTTGGCCTACAACGGCGCGCTGCGCGGCCAGGACGGCTGGCGTTCCACGCTGCGCGACGCCCGGGGCGAGCTGCTGCTCGGGCCATGGACGACGGATGTCACACCCGTCCCCGGCCACGAGATGACCCTGACGATCGACGCAGTTGTCCAGCAGGTGGCGGAGGAGACGCTGGAGTGGGGCGTTGGCAAGTACCATGCCAAGGGCGGTTCCATCATCGTCATGGAGCCGTTCACCGGCGCGATCCTGGCCATGGCCAACCGGCCCTCGTATGACCCGAACGCCCCCGCCCGCTCGCCGACGGAAGCGCGCCGCAACCGCGCCGTGACGGACCTCTTCGAACCGGGCAGCACCTTCAAGATCGTCACGGCGGCCGCGCTGCTGGAAGAGGGGCGCATCAGCCCGCAGGAGCAGATCGACTGCGAGCACGGCGCCTATCCGACCGTTGCGGGCCACATCCTGCACGACCACCGGCCGCACGGCCTGCTCTCGTTCCACGATGTGATCGCGCTCTCCTCCAACATCGGCACCGCGAAGGCGGCTCAGCGCCTGAAGCCCGAGGAACTGTATCGCTACCTCCAGGCGTTCGGGGTCGGGCGCAAAACCGGCATCGACATCCCCGGGGAAATCAGCGGGATCGCCTCGCCCCCGTCCAAATGGTCCAAGCTCTCGCCGTTCATCATCCCGATCGGGCAGGAAGTGGCGGTCACGCCGATCCAGTTGGCGGTCATCACCGCGGTGGTCGCCAACGGCGGGATGCGCGTGCGCCCCTATCTCGTCGACCGGCTCCAGACGCCGGAGGGACGCCTAATCCGATCTGCAAACACTCCGATGCCCAGCCGGGTCATCAGTCCGGAGACCGCCCAGATCCTTCACGAGATATTGGTTGACGTCGTTGAGTCGGGTACCGGCCAGCTGGCGAAAGTCCAGGGCCTCACGGTGGCCGGTAAAACCGGGACGGCTCAGAAGATCGAGCCAACCGGCCGCTACTCCCACAGCCGTTTCGTTGCCTCCTTCGTCGGCTTTGGGCCGGTACCCGACTCACGATTTGTGATCGTCGTCTCTGTGGATGAGCCGCGGCCGCTGTATTTCGGCGGGGTAGTGGCCGCCCCCATGTTCAAGCGAGTCGTGGAGCAGCTGGCCAGCTACTGGGGCCTCGAACGCGCGCCGGCGCTGGCGTCCCTTCCACGATGAATCTTCGCGATCTGTTGCACGGGGTGACGGCGGAGCCCATCGCCGAGATCCCCATCGCGGGCCTCTCGTGCCATTCGAAACTGATCAGGCCCGGGGATCTGTTCGTCGCCGTTGAAGGCGCCGTGAGCGACGGGCACGCCTTCATCGATGAGGCGATCGCCCGCGGTGCCTGCGCCGTCGTGGCCCAACGCCGCCCCGAGGCCTTCCGCGCAGGGGCCCCCGCTTCGTCGTCCACGCGCGCCTGCCCCATTGTCGTGGTGCGCGACAGCCATGACGCGTTGGTGACGATGGCCGCCCGGTTCTACGGGCATCCGACCCGCAAGCTGCGGCTCATCGGGGTGACCGGCACCAATGGCAAGACGACCACCGCCCATCTCTTGAAAGGCCTGCTGGAGTCCGCCGGGGCGTCCGCAGGGCTGTTGGGAACGATCGTCTACCAGATCGGGGCCCGGGTGGTGCCCTCGACCAATACGACCCCCGGCTCGCTTGAGCTGCAGCGGTATTTCGCGCAAATGGCGGGCGAGGGGCTGCAGTGGTGCGCGATGGAGGTCTCCTCGCATGCCCTAGCACAGGGCCGCATTGGCGGGCTCGAGTTCGAGGCCGCCATCTTCTGCAACTTGGGGTCCGACCATTTGGATTACCACAAGACGCGCGAGGCCTACGCGGCGGCCAAGCGGCGGCTCTTCGACTACCTCAAGCCAGACGGGAAGGCCATCATCAACGTGGACGACGAGCAGGGCCGCCTGCTGGCCGAAACGCTTCCCAACCGGACGGTGGTCACCTATGGCATGGAGCGGCCGGCCGACGCCGCGATTCGCCATGTCGAGTGCTCCTGGCAGGGCACCACCCTCGTGCTCAGCACGCCCTGGGGCACGATGCCGGTGGCGACACCGCTGGTGGGCCGGCATAACGTCTCCAACATCGCCGCGGCCGCGGTCACGCTGCTGGCACTGGGCATTCCGGCTTCCGCCGTCCGCGAGGGGCTGGCGGCGGCCGCGCCGGTGCCGGGGCGGATTGAGCGGGTGCCGAACGAGGCAGGGATCAACATCGTGATCGATTACGCCCACACCGCCGACGCGCTGCGCCTGGTGCTCTTGTCGCTGCGGGAGCTCACGCGCGGCCGCCTCATCGTCGTCTTCGGATGCGGCGGCAACCGCGACCAGACCAAGCGCCCCATGATGGGCAAGATGGCCGGCCTGCTCGCCGACCAGGTCATCCTGACGTCCGACAATCCGCGCCAGGAGAACCCCCTGGAGATCATCCGCCAGATCCAAGCCGGATTTCCGCCGGGATTCGGCCAGTTCGAGGTTGTGCCGGATCGGGAGCAGGCGATCCTCGCGGCGCTCGGCGGGGCCCGGCGCGACGACACCGTGCTGATTGCGGGCAAAGGCCATGAGGCGCACCAAATCTTCGATCAGGTCTCTGTGCCGTTCTCAGACCGTGATGTGGTGGAACGCTGGAGTAGCATGTCGCACAGCCTTGCGGTATCATGACGGCGTTCATGAGCTCGTGGACCATCCAGCAGCTCCTCGAAGCGACGGGGGGTCAGCTTCTCCGCGGTAACCCGTCGACGCTGGTCCGAGCCATCTCCATCGATTCCCGCCGCTTCACCCCCGGCGACGCGTTCGTCGCCATCCAGGGCCATCGGTTTGACGGCCATCAATTCCTCGAAGAAGCCGCCGGCCAGGGCGCCTCGTGCTTGATCGTCTCCCGCACCGTGTCCCTGACGAACGGCTCGGGTCTAGTGCCCACGGTGCTCGTGGAGGATACGACGGACGCGCTGGGCGATCTGGCGCGGTTCCATCGGCGGCGGCTCGATCTGCCGGTCATCGCCGTCACCGGATCCTGCGGCAAGACCACGACGAAAGAGCTGATTGCCCACCTCCTCGGGGGTCCCGACACGATCCTCAGGACCTTCGGCACCCAGAACAATCACATCGGCGTGCCGTTGACCCTGCTGCGGATGACCCGTCAGCACAAGATGGGGGTCATCGAATTAGGGTCCAACCATCCTGGCGAAATCGCGTATCTGGCCTCCATGGCGGAGCCGAACACGGCGGTCGTCACCAACGTCGGCCCGGTGCATCTGGAGTTCCTCGGATCGCTCATGGGGGTGCTGCGTGAGAAGCTCTCGCTCCTGCAAGCGCTCCCGTTCGATGGGGTGGTGGTCCTGCCGGGCGATCAACTCGATGTGTGCCTTGAGGCGCCGCGCTACCTGATGCCGGGGGTTCGGATCGTCACGTTCGGGACGACCGACCGCTGCGACATCCAGGCCATCGACATCCAGCGGCTGGAGCAGGGCATGGGGATCCGGCTGCGGGACGCCGGGCAGCAGTGGACCGTCCCGCTGGTCGGCTACCACAACGTGGAAAACGCGCTGGCGGCCGTCGCCTGCGCCTGGGCGATGGGGGTGCCGCTGTCATCGATCCGCGAACGGCTGGGGACGTTTCGCCCGATTCCGCTGCGGTCTGAAGTCATGCGGTGCCGGGGCCTGACGATCCTCAATGACTGTTACAACGCCAATCCGCTCTCCTTCGCCCGAGCGCTGGAGACCTTGCGCGACATGACCGTGCGCCGCACAGTTGCGATCGTGGGCGATATGCTGGAGCTGGGCTCCTACGCGCCCTCGGCCCACCAGGCGATCGGCCGGCTGGCCAGCCAGTTGGGCATCGACGCCGTGATCGCCGTCGGGAACCACGCGGATGACGTCGCACAGGGAGTCCGGGAGCTGCGTCCCGACGGCGTGACCACGTACCGGACGGTCCACGAGCTGATCGAAGGGCTCCCGGCGATCCTCCGGCAGGGTGACGGCCTCTTGATCAAAGGATCGCGCAAGCTCAATCTCGAGCAGGTCACCGATTTTCTCCTCGCGCGGTACCGGGGTGCGTCACGGCCCGCCGCCGGTGACGACCGGGGCGGGCATGGTGAACTCGCTCGGTGACGCCGCGCTTGTCTTTGTGACGAGTGCGGGGCTTTGCCTTGTCTTCGGGCGCCTCGCCATCCGCTGGCTGACCCGCGCGCAGTGCCTCTCCCCGATCCGGTACGAAGATTGCCCCCCGCTGCTCGCCTACCAGTCCGCCAAGCAAGCCACGCCCACCATGGGCGGGCTGCTGGTCTTGCTCATGGGCGGGCTCGCGGCGGTGGCGGCCGGCGGATTGTCGCAGACGGACGGGTGGCTCCTCCTGGGTGCTGTGGCGGCGCTGGGCGCCGTCGGCGTGTGCGATGACTATCTCAAATTCCGCCGACACAATGCGCGGGGCCTGCGCAGCCTGCCGAAGCTGCTGATGGCGTGCGCGGTCGGGGCTGGCGTCGGGCTGGCGGTGGCCTGCGCCGGTCCTGGACGGTTCGGCGCGCTGGAAATTCCGTGGAGCGGTCGCGCCATCGAGCTGGGCTGGGGTTGGGTGCCCGTGTCGATGCTCGTGGTGGCCGGCTCGGCCCACGCGGTGAATCTGACGGATGGGATGGACGGCCTGGCGGCCGGCTGCGTCGCGATGGCGCTGGCCGTCTTCGGCGTGTGGGCCGTGGGCGGCGACCATCGAGCCCTTGCGTCCTGGTGTGCGAGCCTCGCCGGCGCCTGCGTGGGGTTCTTGTGGTTCAACAGTTTTCCCGCATCGATCGTCCTCGGCGACGTCGGCGCCCTGGGTCTCGGCGCGGCGCTGGGAACGATCAGTCTGCTCACCCAGACCGCGTTGTGGCTGGTGGTCATCGGGGGCGTCTTCGTGGCGGAGGCGCTGTCCGTCATCCTCCAAGTCGGCTCCTACCGGTTGCGGAACAAGCGCCGCATCTTCCGGGTCGCCCCCCTGCACCACCATTTTCATCTCGGCGGAACCAGCGAGCCGAAGCTGATCGTTCGCTTCTGGATCGCCGGCTTGATCCTGGCCGTGCTGGGCCTGACGACGCGGGAGATTCCCTGATGGAGCGGGACGTCTTCGGGCAGTCGTGGGACGGGCGGCGGGTGACGGTCGTCGGTCTTGGGCGCAGCGGCATGGCGGCGGTCAAGCTGCTCTGCCGCCTGGGGTGCCGGGTGTCGGTGACCGAGGCCCGCGAGAGCGAGACACTGCGCGCCTCCCTTCACGCCCTGGGACTTGAGCGGCTGGAGATGGGGGGGCACACGGAGCGATCCATCGAGGACGCGCAGGTGGTGGTCGTCAGCCCTGGGGTGCCGGAGTCCACCGGTCCGATTCAATGGGCGCGCGCGCGCCACATCCCGATTCTCAGCGAGATCGAGCTGGCCTTCCGATGGTGTCCGTCGCCGATGGTCGCGGTGACCGGGACCAACGGCAAGAGCACGGCGGTCACGCTCATCACCGAAGCCTTGAAGGCGTGCGGCCGCACGGCCGTGGCCTGCGGCAACCTCGGGGTGCCGTTCTCCTCGGTCCTGGATCAACTCACCCCCCAGGCCGTGGCGGTGGTGGAAGTCAGCTCCTTTCAGCTGGTGGGGTGCGACACATTCCGGCCGGCCATCGGCGTGCTCCTGAACATCGGGACCAATCACCTGGATCGCCATCAGGACCAGCAGGCCTATCTGCAGGCGAAGCTGCGGTTGTTCGCGCGCCAGACGTCGGAGGACTGGGCCATCCTCAACGGCCGCGATCCCCGCCTGACGGCCCTTGAGTGGTCTCTGCACGCCCGATGCGTGTGGTTCGGAGACAATCGCTCCAACCCCCCGCACCTGCGGCTGGCTCCGGAGACGCTCCGGGGGTTGAGCGAAAACGCCCAAGCGGTGCTCCAGGTCGCACGGCTGCTGCACATTCCGGATCCCCTGAGCTGGCAAGTGATCCGGTCCTTTCGCGGGCTGGAGCATCGATTGGAATACGTGGGGACCATTCACGGTGTCCACTTCGTGAATGACTCCAAGTCCACGACTCCCGACAGCCTCCTGTTCGCGCTCCAACAGACCCGCGGGGATCTCGTCGTCATCCTCGGCGGGCGGGACAAGGGGTTGAATTTCGACCCGCTCACCGCAGCGTTGCAGGAGAGCCGGGTCAAGGGCGTGGTGCTCATCGGCGAGTCGCGCCGGCGCCTGCGTCCCCTCTTCAACGGTTCCGAGACGATCCGCGAGAGTCAGACGTTGGAGCACGCCGTGCGGACGGCCACCGAGCTCTCCCAGCCAGGGACGACGGTGCTCTTCTCGCCCGCGTGTGCGAGCTTTGACATGTTCCGGGATTTCGAAGACCGGGGCCGGGTGTTCAAGTCCATCGTCAGAGGGCTTGAGGGATGATCTCGTGGGCGCGGGCGGTGCTCGGCCAGACCCAGGAGCCGCCCGAGACGGTCGTCCGTGTGGAAGATGTCGTCGGATCGCCGCAGGATGGCGTGCGAGTGTACACCGCTTTTGAGGCCCCGCGGGGGGCGTCGTCGGCATCGAGTTGGGCCTCACCGGTGCCGATCATCCTGTGCCTGGCGTTGGCCGCGGGGACGGCGATGCTGTTCGTCGCGCAACTCCGGCGGATCCGCGACGTGGAACGCCAGCTGCAGGCGGCCCGCCAGCAGGCCGACCAGCTGCTCGCGCAGAACCAGGGTTTGACCGAACAGCTCTCCACCGTGCAGGCCGAGCGCAACGCCTTGGACGAACGGCTCTTTTCGGTCGGCGTCCAGCTCTCGACGGCGAGCTCCGAACTGGAGCGCGCTCACGAGCGGCTCGCGGCCTCCGAGCGGATTGCCGACCAACTGGCCCAGGTCGAAGCGAAACTCCAATGGCAAGTCGAAGCCACCGGCAAGGCGAGGAGGCGTCAGCACGACGCCCAGCAGGAAGTGGAGCTGCTCAGGCAGGAGCGAGCGGAGCTGTCGCGCTCCGTCGGTCGCCTGCGCCACCAACTGGCCATCGTGGAGCGGGACCACCGGGAGCTGGCCGCGCAGCTGACCGTCTTCCAGGCGATTCCGCATCCCGGCGTGCAGATGGTGAGCACGTCGGGGTCGGCAGCGGCCGCGTCACCGGGTGGTAGTACCGCGTCCGCGCCCGTCTCGGCTGACCGATCGGTGGAGCTGCTGCCGGTGATCGTGCGCAAGGCCGGCACGGCAGCGATGGAGCCGATCCGCGGGCATCTCATCGACGTCAACGCGCCGCATCAGTTCGTCATTCTCGACAAGGGCACGATGGACGGGGTCCATGAGGGAATGATGTTCAACATCCTCCGCGGGGATCGGGCGGTCGGTCTGGCCACCGCGGTCCGCGTGCGGCCCCAGCTGGCGGCGTGCAACATCCTGAAGGCATCCAGTCCCGTCCCGCTGCGCGTCGGCGACGTCGCCATAGAACGGCCGCTGCGATGATCCCACCACCTGAGGCGATGGGATGAGCCCCCGGCAGCTGCGCCGGCTGCTTCTGGTGATCATCTGCGCGTTGCTGAGCCTGGGCGTCATCGCGGTGTACTCTTCCAGCGCAACCGCCTCCTTCGCCACCTACGGCGGGACGCTGTGGTTCGTCCTGCGCCACCTGCTCTCGATCGCGTGCGGAGTCGGGGTCGGTCTGCTCTGTCTCATGGTGCCGTATGCCAGCTTGCGCCGGTCGGCCCGCTGGCTGCTCCTGGCCAGCGTCCTCCTGCTCGTCCTGGTGTTGCTCTTCGGTCAGGAGGTGGGCGGGGCCCGCCGATGGTTCCGGCTCGGACGCTGGAGCATCCAGCCGTCGGAGTTTGCGCAGCTCTCCCTGGTCC
>Ga0247727_10006089_pt1 | contig 23899 bp, 22 predicted proteins | sample WisWelCaveWW1625_FD_202498 | JGI IMG/M metagenome (GOLD analysis project Ga0247727, IMG submission 202498) | Biofilm microbial communities from Wishing Well Cave, Virginia, United States - WW16-25 | ecosystem: Environmental > Aquatic > Deep subsurface > Groundwater > Cave microbial mat | place... | reverse complement strand
GTCGCGCTCAGCAAAGAAGCGCGGGTGGCTTTTCCGCCGGCGCCGACGAAAACAGTGAGCATCGACTGGGAAGTGGATGATCCAGCGAAGGCCGAAGGTTCCGGTGAAGAGGTGCGCGCGGCGTATGGAGAGGCGTTTCACTTTTTAGAAACCCACATCCGAGATCTCGTTGGCGCGATTCTCGGCGATGAAACGGATTAAAGCCGGATGAATCATCCAACAAAGCTTTGTCTCAAATCAGCAGAGGGTTTCAAGCTATGCTTTCATATTCATCCCCCACGGATTGAAGAAGCCCGCTGATGCAAGGCTTTATCCGCGGGCTTCTTCAATCCGTGGGTAAAAATTTGCTCCGTTTGTAAAAAGTTTTTGAATTTAAAATTTTACTGAGGAGAAAGAAAATGTCAAAAACCGCAAAATTGTTTTCTTTAAATATCATTGTCGCATTATCGGCGTTGCTGTTACAAACCGGCTGCGGCAAAAAAAGCGAGAGCGGCGACACTACTGAAAAAGTGAGCATTCAGAATCAAGGCTCGGACACCATGGTGAATCTCGCGCAGGCATGGGCCGAAGCGTATGCCGAAGTTGATCCGGCAGTTTCAGTTGAAGTTTCCGGCGGCGGCTCGGGCACCGGCATTGCGGCGCTCATCAACGGCACGGTTGAACTCGCCAACAGCAGCCGTAAATTAGAAGAAAGCGAGAAAGCTAAGGCGCAGCAAAACACTGGCAAAGAACCGAAAGAGTACATGGTAGGATATGATGCCTTGGCGGTTTTTGTGCACAAAGACAACCCGATGGAAGAAATCACCATCCAGCAACTCGCTGCAATTTATAGCGCCGACGGCAGCGTCACGAAGTGGTCGGAGCTTGGCGTGAAGAATGCCGGATGCCCCAACGATGAAATCATCCGCGTCAGCCGCCAGAACAATTCCGGCACTTATCATTATTTTCGCGAAGCCGTGCTAGGCAAGGGCCATGATTTCAGGCTCGGCTCGGTCGACATGAACGGCTCGAAAGACGTCGTCGAGCTGGTCAGCAAAACGCCGTGCGCGATTGGTTACAGCGGCATGGGTTACGCGACCACAGACGTCAAAATGTTGCGAGTTGCCAAGAAGCAAGGCGATCCTGCTTACGCGCCTTCGATTGAAACGACATTGAATCAGACTTATCCAATTGCGCGTCCGCTCTATATGTATACCCTGGGTGAACCGAGTGAGCACTTGAAAAAGTATCTCGACTGGATTCACGCTGACGCCGGCCAGCAGATCGTCAAAGAGAGCGGCTATGTGCCGTTGCCGAAAGACGGCAGCCTCGAAAGTGGAATGCCCGCAAAGGAATAAATCGCAATGTCCAACAAACGCCGCTTTGGAACTTTAGCTGAGCCGATTATCGAAGGGCTGATTCGAGTTTGTGGCTTCAGCGCGATTCTGTTTGTCCTCGGCATTTTTTTCTTCGTGTTTCGCGAAGGCTCGGATTTTTTGATCAACAAGTTGGACGTCAAACAATTTCTGACGAGTATCGAGTGGTATCCGGATTCGCCGAGCAACAAGCGTTACGGCGTGCTGGCATTATTGGCTGGAACCGCCAGTGTCACGGTGTTGGCGATGATGATCGCGGTGCCTTTTGGTTTGGGCGCCGCGATTTTTATTTCGGAATTTTGTAGCTCGCGTCTCAGAGAAACATTCAAGATCGTCATCGAATTGCTCGCCGCCATTCCCTCGGTGGTGTGGGGCTTCATCGGCTTGACGGTGATGAATCCGCTGATCATTGAAATTTTTAACGCGCCCATTGGTCTCAACGTTTTAAACGGCGGCCTCATTCTCGCGCTGATGAGCGTTCCGATTATTGTTTCCATCGGTGAAGATGCGCTCAAAGCTGTGCCGGATTCCTATCGTGAAGCGTCGCTGGCGCTGGGCACCACCAAATGGCAGATGGTTTATCGCGTCCTCCTCCCTGCTGCAAAAAACGGCCTGCTCGCCGCTGCATTGCTCGGCGTCGGCCGCGGTGTCGGCGAAACCATCGCCGTGCTCATGGCGACCGGCCATGCGGTGCAAATTCCCGATAGCTTTCTCGATCCGGTGCGAACGTTGACCGCCACCATCGCCGCCGAGCTTGGCGAAGCGCCGGTGCATTCGGATCATTATCAAGTTTTGTTTATTATCGGCATTCTCTTGTTCTCCATCACGTTTGTGGTGAATTTAGTTGCCGATTTGGTTGTTAAAGGAATTAAAGGAAAATAAATTTGATGCTGGATGTTAATCCAGCATCAAGGATCAAGCATCCAGTCATGTTTACCGAAACTGCATTAGTTCGCAAAAAGCAACGCACCGAAGCCGCGGCCAAAGTCATTTTTTTCTTGATGGCCGTTTTGATGATCATGCCGTTGCTTATGATTTTGTTCTATCTTTTTTATAAAGCGATTCCGAGCCTCTCCCTCGATTTCCTGTTGGCCAATCCGAAAAACGGCATGCGCGCCGGCGGCATCTGGGCGCCATTTCTCGGCACGATGTATTTGGTCGTCATCTCCCTCCTCATTTCAGCGCCGATTGGCGTTTTCGCCGCCGTGTATCTGAACGAATATGCGCGCGAGAATTGGTTCACTCGTATCATCAATCTGGCGGTCGTCAACCTCGCCGGCGTTCCAAGTATCGTGCATGCGTTGTTTGGCCTCGGCGCGTTTGTGTTGTTTGCCCAGATGGGCCGCTCGATTCTCGCCGCCGCCCTCACGTTGGCAATCATGACGTTGCCCGTGATCATCGCCAGCACCAAAGAATCGCTCTCCTCCGTGCCGATGGCATTCCGCGAGGCGTGCTGGAATGTGGGTGCCACGCGCTGGCAAACCATTCGTCATATCGTGTTGCCCAATTCGATCAGCGGCATTTTGACCGGCGTTATTTTACAAGTTTCACGCACCGCCGGCGAAACCGCGCCGATCATGTTTACCGGCGCCGTGTTTTTCAAAAAAATTTCAGAAGGCGACATTTTCGCTTACAATATTTTCGATCAATGTATGGCGTTGTCCATGCACCTCTTCACCATTTCCACGCAGGTGCCCGGCGTTCCGGTATCGACACTGTATGGCACCGCCGTCGTTCTGCTTGGCACCGTGCTGCTGGTTAACGCGCTATCGATCGCGTTGCGCGTGTATTTGCGCGCGCGGAAGAAGTGGTAGAACGGCCAGTTACCAGTGATCAGTTTTCAGTGACCAGTTTTTAAACTGAGTACTGATCACTGAAAACTGGTCACTGCTCACTTGACTTTCGCCGCTTTTCAGGTTAATTTGGAGCATGTCCACAGGCCGAAAAAAAATCTCTTCATCTTCAGCGCCGCGCGAGTTCAACATTACCGGCAGCATCATTCCGGAAGAGCATTACTATGTCGACCTGAAACCGGCTTTAAAAGAGCTGATGGCGCTCGTCGAAAAAAAGAAATATTTCGTCATCAACCGGCCACGGCAGTTTGGCAAAACCACGACGCTGAATTTTCTCGCGCAGCGTTTGCAGGCCGCCGGTGAATATGCCCCGGCGCTGATTTCATTTGAGAGCTTTACCCAGCGCGCCGATATTACCGAAGCCGCATTTTACTCCAAAATCGCCAAACGCCTCGCCGAAGAATTGGACGCCGCTGCGCTCGATTTAAAAATGTCGATTCCGGCGGTCGTTGAACGGAATGATTTTTTTGATTGGCTGCGCGAAATCTGCAAAAGCTGCAAGCTGGTTCTGCTGATCGATGAAGTCGACGCCGCGCCGGAAAATGCGGTGATTGGCTTTCTCGCCGGCTTGCGCGAAATGTATTTGCAGCGCAGTCGCCCCGCCACGCGGGGCCAGCCGGCGCCTCATGCTGTGGCTCTTGCCGGCGTGCACGATATCAAAAACCTCAAAGCACGATATCGCGATGAAACACAATCCATCGGCTCAGCTTCGCCTTTTAATATTGCCATTGATTACGAGTTGCCGGCATTCAGCCTCAAAGATATTCGCCAATATTATTGGCAACACACCGTGGCGACTAGGCAGGAGTTTGACGACAACGCAATCAGCCGCGTGTCCGAAGTGACTAAGGGCCATCCGTGGCTGGTCTCGATATTGGCGAAATTGCTCGTTGAAAAAATCGTCCCGAATCGAAAACACAGAATTCGTCTCGACCATGCGGAACGAGCCGTTCAAGAGTTGCTTGCTTTGCGTAATTCCAATTTCGAGAGTCTGTATAAAAATGCTCGACGGCCAAATCTCTTTCCGATTGTATTGAATTTGCTGGAAGGCAAATACCGTCAATACAACATTCAAAATGACGACGTCGACTTAGGCGTTAAATACGGGGTTTTTGCTGCGAAAGATCGGCAATTGATTTTAGGCAATCCCATCTATGCCCAAGCACTTTACGAAAATTTTGAAAAAGAATTGGAAGAGTTTGACGTGAGCAGCCTCGTGGCGGCCAATCGCGTTCAAGATGCAAAAGGCCATCTCGACTTCCGTCAAGTGCTGGACGAATTTCAAGCCTTCATGAAAGCCAAAGGCGCGACGGTGAGCAAACATCGCAACTTTCACGAGGCCACCGGCCAACTGCTCCTGCTGAGTTATCTCGATCTGCTGGTCAACGGCAAAGGCTGGACGTTCAAAGAGCCGCAATCCGGCGAGGGCCGCATCGACGTCGTTTGTTGTTATGGCCGCCAGAAGGAAGTCGTCGAGCTCAAGCTGTGGTACGGCGAGCGAAGATATGCCGCGGGTTTGTCGCAGTTGACCAAATATCTCGACCGCGAAGGTTTGGATCACGGCTATCTGTTCGTGTTTGACCGGCGCGAAAACGCGAGGCGGGATTACAGCTTTTCCGAGCACGCGGTGGCGGGAAAAAAAATTCAAGCGTGGGTGGTGTGAGCTGGTTGCTGGATCCTTGTTGCTAGTTGCTGGTTGTTTATAGTTGTGAATGCGCTCAAACTCAGAAAAAAGTTCTGAACGTTTTTAGCGCCCCAACGGATAGATGAACCCAACTGTAAAGGCTTTTGCCGTTGGGGTCATCTAGCCGTTGGGAAAATTTTGTTTGTTCATAGCGGCGCGAAGGGCTTCATTTTTCAGCTTGCCGAATAATTTGATGTAGCTGATTACGAATCACGTTTTACGTTTTATCTTCATGCAAAACTCTGAAAAAAAAATCGAAATCTCCAATCTCACGGTCAAATACGGCCCGGTCCACGCCATCAAAGGCATTTCGTTCGACATTTATAAAAACGAAATCATCGGCATCATCGGCCCGGCGCAATCCGGCAAGTCAACGTTGTTGAAAGTGATCAATCGCACGATTGAATTAATTCCCGGCGTCGAAGTCGGCGGCACGGTAAAAATTGACGGCGAAGACACCAAGAAAATGAAAAGCGTGCACGAGCTGCGCCGCAAAATCGGCATGGTATTTCCGCTGCCGGTCGGCTTGCCGCTGTCGATTTACGACAACGTTGCGTTCGCGCCGCGCATGGCCGGAGCCAATAACAAGGCGCAGTTGGATGAACTCGTTGAACGCTGTTTGCGACAGGCCGCGCTGTGGGATGAAGTCAAAGATCGTTTGGACAGCCTCGGCACCAAACTTTCCGGCGGCCAGCAGCAGCGCCTCACCATCGCGCGCGCCCTTTCGCATCAGCCGGAAATTCTCTGCCTCGACGAATTCTCCATTGCCGTCGATCCGGTGACGACGATGCGTATCGAAGACGTACTCAAAGAATTGCGCTTTCAAGTCACCATCATTCTCGTGACCAACCTCGTACAACAAGCGCGGCGGCTGGCGAATCGCACGGCTTTCTTGTTTAATGGCGACTTGATCGAAATTGATCGCACCGAGGTGATTTTTTCGGATAAACCTAAAGAGCAAAAAACGTATGATTATGTCAATGGTATTTTCGGATGATTAAAAATCTTCACGATTTTTAAATATGCCCAATTGTCATCCCGAAGGGAACTTTTTAAATTCCAGCACGGTCGCTGGATGGAAAAAAGATTCTTCCAGAATGACATTCTACTTGGAAGCAAGAATCTAACTTGAAAATATAGATTCAGGAATGAGCGACGACACCAAATACTGCATCGAAACCGACAAGCTCAATTTGTGGTATGCCAAATTTCAAGCGCTGATCAACGTTAGCGTGGAGATCAAGCACGGCATCATCACCGGCCTCATCGGCCCCTCCGGTTGCGGCAAGAGCACGCTGCTGCGCTGTTTCAACCGCGTCAACGAGCGCTACGGCTATGTCACGACTTCCGGCGAGATTAAAATTCTCGATAAAAATATTTACGATCCTGATGTGTCGTTGAGTGAGTTGCGTAAATCCGTCGGCATGGTGTTTCAACGCCCCAATCCGCTGCCGATCTCGGTATATGAAAATATCGTCTTTGGCATGCGTATTCACTCCGAGCGCAGCGCTTTAAAAAAATCGCAGCTTGATGAGATTGTCGAAAAATCTTTGACGGAAGTTTTCCTCTGGAAAGATCTAAAAGATAAACTGCACACGAAAGCGATCTCCCTTCAGCTTGAGCAGCAGCAAAAACTCTGCATCGCCCGCCTCCTGCCGTTGAAGCCGGACGTCATTCTGATGGACGAGCCCTGCTCCGCGCTCGATGCCGAGGCCACGCGCGGCATCGAAGAGCTGATGTTCAGCATGGCCGGACGCTACACCATCGTCATCGTCACCCACAACATGGCGCAAGCCCGCCGCGTCAGCAATGAGTGTATATTCATGCTGCTCGGCGAGCTGATGGAACACAGCCGCACCGAGGATATGTTCCTCACGCCGAAAAATCCGAGAACGGCCGAGTATATTGAAGGACGATATGGATGATGTTTCGTAGTCGCGCCTTCAGGCGCAGATGTTTGAAGTAAGAAAGTGTTTCCAATTGCTAAAGATATTGCGCCTAAAGGCGTCATTACAAAATCATGCGCCTCCTCTGCATCACCGACATCCACAGCGAAGTTGGCCGCTTTGAAAAAATTTTAGCCAACGAGCCGCCCGCCGATCTGCTCATCATCGGCGGCGATTTCACGAATTTTGGGAAACCTCCCGAAGTCGATCACATTCTCAATCTCGCGCAAGCGCATACGCCGCAAGTACTCGCCGTCGCCGGCAATTGCGACAGCCCGGAAATTGATCAACTCCTGCTCGAACGCGGCGTCTCGTTACACACGCGCGGTGTGCGAATCAACAACATCGGTTTCTTCGGCCTCTCGGCGATGCCGCTGTGGCGTGGCGACATGTACGAATTTCCCGAAGACGAATTGGATCGTTTTCTCGCCGCGAGTTATGCGCAAGTTGCAGGCAGCCCGCAATACATCATGGTGCCGCATTGCCCGCCGCGCCACTCCGAAGTTGATCGCAACGCTTCCGGCGTCAACGTCGGCAGCATCGCGATTCGCCAATGGATGGATAAAGTCAAGCCGATCCTCGTCATCTGCGGCCACATTCACGAAGCGCGCGGACAAGCGAAAATTGGCGAGACGATTGTCGTAAACTGCGGCCCGGCGAAAAATGAGAATTATGCCGTGGCGGAAGTTGGAAATGAAGTGACGGTAGAATTGAAACGCGTGTAAAACCTCAGCTCTGTTGTCATCGTGACTCCCGCAATTTCTTTGTTGCTTCTCTCAGCCCTGCGTCTCGACGCGGGGCTTTTGTTTTCACGGACAAAATTTCCAGTTGTTTGTGGAGCGACTTTTTTGTATTTTGATCACGATTATAAATTATACGATCAAAGCCGATTTTTAAAATTTCACTTAACTCGATAGAATCACACAACGACGCCGCGAAGGAAAGCCATATGCCCCATCGTGAAGGTTTTGTGTGCGCCGGCAATTGGATTATCGACCACGTTCGTCTCATCAATCATTATCCGCAGGAAGAAGGGCTCGCGTTCATCCGCGAAGAGGCGAGCAGCACCGGCGGCTGCGCCTATAATGTGATTTGCAATTTGCGCGCGATTGATCCGGAACTGCCGCTGTACGCTCTCGGCGTGGTTGGCGAGGATGAAGACGGCCATTTTATTCTCACCGATTGCCACCGGCGCGATATTGACACGTTCCAACTTGTCGCCACGCCGGAGGCGCCCACCGCACACACCGAAGTGATGTTCTCGCAGGCGAGCAACCGCCGCACTTTTTTCTATCATCCCGGCGCGAATAATTTGCTGGACGTCGTCCATTTCGATTTCGACCATTGTTTGGCGCAATGGCTGCATTTGGGTTATTTGCTTTTGCTCGAAAAACTCGATCAACCGGATGCGGAGTTTGGCACGAGAGCCGGACGCGTTTTGCAAATGGCGCAGGCCGCCGGACTTATCACCTCGATTGACGTGGTCACGGCAGAGAGCGAAATCTTCCCGCGCGTGGTTTTGCCAACTTTGCCTTACGTGGATTATCTGATCATCAATGAAACCGAGGCGGAGCGCACGACGGGAATCAGAACGCGGCAGGATGATATTTTATTAACAAATGGGATTATCGCTGCGGCCAGCAAGCTTTTGGACGCCGGCGTCAATCGCGGGGTGACGATTCATTTTCCCGAAGGCGGCTTGGCGCTGCGCAAAAACGGTGAGAGTTGTTGGCAGGGCGCGCTCGAATTGCCGTCCGAGAAAATTCGCAACACCACCGGCGCCGGCGATGCGTTCGGCGCCGGATTTATTTATGGCTGCCAGCAAGAATGGCCGCTACCCACCTGTTTGCAAATGGCCGTCTGCTGCGCGGCGGGGAATATCGGCGTCGCCGCTTCCAGCGGCGGCATGTTGATGAAAGAGGCAAATCTCGAATTATTGAAGCAGTATAATTGCCACAAAATTTGACGCTCTTAGTAAACGTCAAAGCAAAAACCTTTGAACACGGATTACGCGGACGACACGGATTCGCGCGGATTTTTTTGTGCTTTATCTTACAGACGCAGGCCGTGTTAATGCGCGCTCGGTAACATCAACGTTGGCTGCCGTGTCAACGCAATTTCCAAACCGGTGGTGGCGTCCGGCTGCACCGCAATGCCGGTGAGAATTTCGGTTTTATAACCGGGCGCGCGAACTTCGATGGTGTAATGACCGGGAAACAGCAAGCGATCAAAGCGGCCGCGCGTGGCGTCGGCGCGCCGGCATTTGACATAGGCCGCGTCGCAGCCGTTGACGTGAATTTCCGCCGCCACAGCTTTTCCAGTCAATTGATCGCGCACGTGCCCGGTGATGCCGCTGCCAAGCGCGCGCTCCAGCAAATATAAAGCGCCCGGCACATTTTCCTGAACGATATGCGGAATATCTTCCGCGGCGGCAAAATAAGACTCGCCGGTTTCGACGATATAATCCAGGGTCCCCAACTCGCCATACATCCAAATCGAGCTTTGGCCGACGCGGCCATTCAACGGTAAAACATTGTACGTACCGTTGCCGGAGAGACGGCCAATGCGCGCGGCGCAGCGTTGGGCAATGTCGATAATCAATTCCTGATCCGGCGCGCGGTGATAATTGCCCCACGGATACAGCACTGACTCGCCGTAGCTGTGATAGGACACCCCGGCTAAAAAATTTTCCCGCCATGCCAGATCGCGCAGCGCTTGAATTTCTTTTTCGGAAAAGGGGTTGCCGCCGCGATAGAACCAGCTCGTCGGGTTGCCGTCCCCGCCTTCATCCCAATTGAAATCATAATTGCGATTGAGGTCCACGCCGTCCACGAGCGGATCGAACACGCCGTCTTCGTTGTTGTCGCGCAAATTTTTTCGCCACCACGGAAATTGCAGTTGGTTCTGCATAATATATTCGTAGCCGTCGGGATTCACGATCGGCACCAGCCAAATGTCCAAACTATCGACGAGGCGCGTGTGCCGGGCGTTGTTGCCGTAATTGACGAGCAGCTCGCGCAAAATTTCATAACAGATCAACGCGCCGAGTGGCTCGCGCGCATGATGCACGCCGGTAAAAAGTATGGCCGGCTCGTCTTCATCGCGCTCGGGATGGTCCGAAAGCCGAATCGCCCACAACGGTTGCTTCCAAGCCGTGCTTTCGCCGATTTTTTCAAGACGGGCGAGATGCGGATAGGCGCGCACCAGATCGTGCAATTGCCGCTCAAAAGCGGCGAGGCGTGGATAAGCGCTGAGAACAGCGGCGTTATTTTCAGAAATAAAATAAGCGCCGAACAACGAAGCGCCGGCAAATCGCGAGTCTGGCGTCTGCGGACTCTCCAACCATTGCCAAACATTCGGCAAGCCCAAATCGCCCCGAGGGACGCGGCCATCGTGTGCGTTGGCGGTGAATTGGTGTTGGAAGCACAACACCAGCCAACTGCCGGCAAAGGTGAAACAAAACCAACCCCATAAACCGGCAATAACCGGGCGCCGGCCGCTTAAACGAAAAAAACGCAACATGAACTCAAGAAAGCAGCGCCGGGAAGACGTCATGTTTCGATTCATCGCGCGATATCCGTTTCAAATAAGAATATTCCGGCCTAGCCGATTGCGGCAGACTTGCGACAATCGCGTTGATTGAATGAAATGGAATCACCAGGAGAAAACAACAATGCAGCATGGACAACTTGACAGCATATCTCGCCCGACAGCCAAACATCATCCATGAGAAGCGGCAAGAATTTAGACCGGCGACAACCGCCAATCTTCAATCCAATTTGGAAATAATGGTGGGAAGAAGCTACGAAAATCTTTCGAAGAGTGCAAGTTAAAATTTTGTCGATCACCGACCGGCGCTGACGATTTTATTTTTCTGCCAACGCCTTCCACATCTTTCCCAGCAATTCATCAATCCCTTCCCCGGAAACCGCCGAGATGCGGCAGATGGGATAGTCGATGGTCTGCAAAAATTTCTCGCCGATACCCTTTTCCGTCACCAGGTCCATTTTCGATAAAACCACAAGGCGTGGCTTTTGCGTTAGCAATGGATTGTAGCTCGCCATTTCGTTGATGAGGGTCTCGTAATCCGCGGCGAGATTTTCCGAAGTGGCGTCGAGCATCACCGCTAAAACCGAGGTGCGCTCGATATGGCGCAGAAATTCGATGCCGAGGCCGCGGCCTTCGTGCGCCCCTTCGATGAGGCCGGGAATATCCGCCACGACAAAGGATTTGTTCTCTTTATATTGCACGACGCCGAGATTGGGCGTGAGCGTGGTAAATGGATAATCCGCAATTTTGGGGCGCGCCGCGGTGATGCGGGAAAGTAACGTGGATTTGCCGGCATTGGGCAAGCCAACGAGACCAACATCGGCGAGCAATTTCAATTCGAGGATCAGCCAGCGGCGCTCGCCCAACTCGCCAACTTCCCAATCGCGCGGGGCTTGATTGGTGGAAGTGGCGAAACGCGCATTGCCGCGACCGCCGCGACCGCCGCGCGCAATCACGAAGCGTTCATCCATCACCACCAAATCCGCCAATACCGCGCCGGTTTCAAAGTCCTTCACCACGGTGCCGGGCGGCACACCAAACACCATGTCCTTACCGCCGTGACCGGTTTTAGTGGCGCCTTTGCCGTGCTCGCCGCGCTCGGCGTGAAAATGTTTGCGTTGGTGAAAATCCTGCAGCGTGCGCATACCGGCCGTGACGTGCATCACCACGTCGCCGCCATCGCCGCCGTCGCCGCCATCCGGCCCGCCTTTGGGAACAAACTTTTCCCGGCGAAAACTCATGCAGCCGCTGCCGCCGCGACCGGCTTCCACAAAAATTTTTGCGTAGTCAATAAACATAATTTTAATTTACAAATCCCACTCGTCAATTCCAAGGCCAACTTCCTCTTGGCGGCCGGTGAGGCGCTCGCGATACAATTGGCCGATTTCCGCGCCGAGGATAAACATGAGCGAGGAGTAATAAATCCACAACACGACGGCGACCAGAAAAATGTATGCGCCATAAACGCGATCCAACGCGGCGGCATGCGCCAAATAATAGCCAAAGAGCTGGCGCGCGATTTCCCAAAATATCGTCGCCATCGACGCGCTGACTGCGGTGGGCATGAGGCCAAGCTTTTCATTGGGAATGAAATTATACAAAATAAAAAACAGCAAAAAAATGATGATGAAAAACAGAATAGGCGACAAGCTCTGCAGCGAGCCGCCGACCGAAGGCGCGGGCAACCAGGTGATTTTATGCGCCACGGCTTTCATAAATTCCAGCAGCGGAAACAACATCGTCGTGGTCAATACAAAAAGCAGCACGAGCAAAACCATGCCGAAATCGCGCAACTTGCCGATCACGATAGGCTCGTCGCGGCGAACCCGAAAAACTTTATTGAGGATCGTTCTCATGCTGCTAAACAAGCCGCTGGCCGCGAGCAAAAGGCCGAAAACCCCGCCGTAACCGGCAACCTCGCGATAGCGAATAATTTCGTCAACGCGCGCCAAAAGAAAATTTTTTAAGGAAGCCGTATATTGCGTGGCGGGAAACAGCATCTCGATGACCATTTCCATGCGATACTCGAACGCGGAGGCAGCCAGCGCATTGCCGAGCACGGAGAGCAGCACGAGCACGAGCGGCACGATGCAAACCAAAAAGGAAAAAGCCAGGCCGCCGGCAAGCAAAAAAATATGATGCGCATCAAGACGGTTATACAGCCCGACGAGATAATGTCGAAAAAAATCGCGCATTTTTTACCAATCCAATTTCCAGATCAAATCAAAACCGGTTTTGCGGTTTTCCTCGCCGCCGTGCGCGGCCTGCAGAAAGAGAAACTTCAACAATTCCCACTCCAGCGAAACCACGCGGCCTTCCGGCTCCTGACCGAAGCTCAGGAAAACATCGTCGGTTAAATATTTTCCCACGAGCACCGAGCTTTTGGTAATGTCTTCGCCGCTCTGAAATTCGATCAGGTCAAGGTTCAAACTGCGTCCCAGCTCGCGCGTGAGTTCCTGCGAGACCAAACCGGAAACCAGGCCCACCGCGGCCGCGGAAAATGCCCCGTTCTCGCCGCCGGCCTCATTTTCCAAACTCTTGCGCTGTCCCGGCAACAATTGATTAAAATCGACGCCGAACAGCAAATTCGCCGCGGCGTCTTTTCCTTCCAACGCTTCCTTGGTGTCCAGCGCCAGGTTGTCGCGTTGAAATTCAATTTTCGGATTGTTTAAATCGCCGCTGATTTTTACTTCGAGGGTTTTCTTTTCGCGATCGCCGCTGAGCGCGCGAAAAACGTGTTTGGCCGTCAGTTCAAATTGCGGCGTTTGGGGATCGCCTTCAAAAGTGATCAGCCCTTTTTCGATGTCGAATTTTTTGCCGCTAAACAGCTCGTAATTGCCGCGCAAAATGTTGAGCGTGCCGAAAAGCGAAAATTTGGTCAGGCCTTCCTGAATAAAATCCAGCGTGCCGCTGATTTCCGCGTTCAGCTCCGGCCCGCGCAGCCAGGTATTGCGCGGAATGTTGATTTTGACTTCGCCGCGCAGCTTTTGCAACCAACGCGCCAGCGGGGCGCCGCTTTGCATCGCGACTTCGCGGTGCGCCGTATCGGCAACGGCGCCGGTTTCGTTGAGCTGAATGACGTTGCGTTGCTGCAACGCCGGCAGAAAAAACCGCGACCGTTCAACCGTGATATCGCCGCGATAGCGCGGGCCTTCGGCGTCGCCATCGCCCGTGATATTGGCGTCCAAACGCAATTCCATGTTACGATTGCGCACCACCAATAAATCGTTCGCGTTCAGCGTCGCGTTCGCTTCCGTGATCGTCGTCAGCGTGCGGTTCACCATGCCGGAGAGGCCGAAGGTGCCTTTGTCGCTGCGCAGGTTGAACTCGATCAAGCGCACGCTCGCGCTATCGATGCTCACGGTCGCGTTCACGTCAGTATAATTCGCGCCGTATTCCGGCACCGCAAAGGCGCCGTCGAGAATGCGAAACACGCCGTTGGGCCGCGGCGCCGCCAGCGTATTGGCCAGGTTAATGTCAAAAACGATTTTGCCCTGCACTTGCCGGACGCGGTTGATGAGCGTTTGCAAAAACGCCAGATCGATATCCAGCGTGCTGGCTTGAATGCGCATGGGGCGATCGCGGTACAAAATCTCGCCGGTATGATTCAACCCCAGATTCATCGGCAGAAAACCGTCGCCGCGGAGAAAACGCTCCGGCGTTTGATGCAGCCTAAAATCCCATGAAAATTTTTCGTCGCTGTAGCCGAAATCGACCGTCCATTTTTCAAAAGCAAAATCTGCGACGCGACCGCTGCTCCATTCCAGATTGCCGCGCAGAATCGGCGCGTCGGCCGTGCCGGTCAACCGCCCGTCGCTGCGCAAAACACCGCTCACGTTGTTCGGAGCCGCCTCGTTACCGTTGCGGATGAGAGCGGCCAGCGCCGCGACGTCAACCCCTTCCAATTTGAAGCGCAAATTTTCCGCGCCAACATAACTTAAACGGCCGTCGAGATAAAAACGTTGGTTGTTCGAAACGAGCACGCAATCGTGCAAGTCATAGTCGTCGTCGCCGACGTCAATCCACATCGCGTGGTTTTGCGGCATGCGCCAAACCTGGCCGAGAATATTGAGGGTGCAGCGCGTGAAATCGAAGCGGCCAATATCGCCGTACGTGTAAGTGCCTTCCAGCTCGCCGGTATTTTTTTCGCCCTGCCAAAAATTGGCGAGGAGCTGGGCGCGAAGGAAATCATAATAAACCGTTGCTTTCATCGAATCAACCGGCACGATTCCCATCTTCATCTTATTGCCGCGCCCGACAATAAAGCCGCTGCCCTCAGCGCCGGCGCGCTGGAATGTGAGTGTGCCGGTTAGCCGATCCATAAAAGTGCGATTGTATTTGACTTTCTGCAAATCAAACTGGCTGAACACGACCAGCGAATCCAAAGGCCCGCTGGCGCTGCCGGTAAAGATGCCGGCGGCGCGGAGCGTGTCGGCGTCAACCGCGCTTTTGACCCAGGCCACGTCGCCCAGCTCGGCGCGGAAACGAAAATTATTCTTGTACCGCAGACTAAAATTGCCGCCGGCAAAAATGCTGCCCAGCGCGCTTGCTACGTGCAGCGTGTCGAGTTGCAGATCGGGGCCAAGCATCTGGAATCGACAAAAAGCGTTTTCCAGCAAAACCGTGCGAACGCGTGAAGGGCCGACGCGAAGTTGGCCTTTGAGGTTCCGGCGGAGGTTATCAAAATGCCGGCCTTCACCCGCAAGCTGAAACGAGAGATCCGAATCCAACGTGTCGTTTTGCAGAAACTTCGCCAAATTGAAATGGCGCGCTTCGGCGCTGAATTCAAACTGTGGCGCGCGCAACGGATCGATCAGTTTACCGGAAAAATCCAATTCACCGCCGGGCGCATTCAATAAAACTTTAGTTTCAATCTGTTGATTGGCGGCAGCCGCCGTGAGCGAAAGCGCCGAGACTTCGCGCCCCAGAACGCGCGAGGAATCAAGCTGCAAGGATAAATTCGCGGCAAGTTGGTCGAACGTCAAGCCGGCGCCGAGGAGTTTGAGATTTAAATTGAGTTTGGTGGGACCCGGAACCTCGCGCCAATACGGCGTGAGATTCAGCTCGCGAAAAGCGGCAACCACGTCGTAGCGGGTCGCGTTGCCATCTAACAAAAATCGGCCGTTGCCGTTGACGCTGCCATCGGCATGTTGCAAATCAAATTCGGTAAACAAGTTTTTCGCCTCGCCAATAAACCGCAATGTGCCTTGCAGCGGGCCGGAAACCGGAAGGTGGGGAAAAAACGCGCGCAGATCATTGCAATGCAGCGGCGCAGCGTTGAGCGCCACCTCGTATCGCGGCCGCGCGAGATGACGCAATGAAATTTCGCCCGTAAGCTGTGAATCCCGGCTGCGCAATTTAAGGTGGTTAATTCGCAAAGAGTCGCCGCCCCCGGCGATTTCTGCGGTAATGTTGTCGATTTGCAGAGACGGGGTCAACGCCGTTAATTGAAAATTGCGCAAAAGAATCATTAAATGCGACGCCGCAAAATCGAGCCGCAGACTCGTCGAGAGACTATCGAGACGGCGCGGCAAAAATTTTTGTGCTGTGTCCAACGGCGCCAGCGCGAGGGTGCCGTAGTTAATCTGCACGTTTTGCAACGCGAGACGCCAGGGCATTGCCGCATTTTGCTCTGGCCGCGCTTTAATCAGATGCGCCACATTCCATGAGCTATCGGCGCGTTGTTTGATTGAAACCGCCGGCGTTTGAAAAATCAATTCGGTGACCAGAATGTTCCGGTTCAATAATTCCAACGGGCTTAAGCCGACCGCAATTTTTGGCACGAAGAGCACGGTATCGTTTTCCAGGGTGATAGACAAATTATAAAAAATGAAATTCGATACTAAATTGCCCTCAATGCGGCCGAGTGTAAGTTTACCGTTGAGCCAGGCAGCGCTCTGTTGGACGATTTCATCGCGCAACCAGGATTTAAAACGGCGCGTTTGCGTGGCGCCGGCGGCGACGACGAGCAGGAGAATAAATCCGCTGAACCCTAACAGAAAAATTTTTATAAAACGTTTGAACATATTAAGCCGGTAAAATAAACGAGAATATGGTAGAACGGGCGCAGCCTGTCCCACCGTGTCAAAAAGCCTGGCCGACGCTGAGATAATATTCCCAGCGGCCGTCTTCAATAGCAGCGTTAAGATAATTTTTCCGTGCGAGATCGAAACGAATGGGGCCGATCGGCGTTTCGTAGCGCAAACCGGCGCCAAGCGCGGAACGAATTTTCTCGATTTTATACGTTAGCGCCGTCGGCCACACATTGCCAAAATCCAAAAACAGCGCCGCGCCCAGCGAACGCACCAAGCTCGAACTCGACTCCGGAAAAATTTTAAACCGCGCTTCAACGCTGCCTTCAAGAAGGCTTTGGCCGCCGATCGGCGTGCTGCCAACATGCGGCCCGAGGTCGGATTGCCGCCAGCCGCGGACCGACGAGCTGCCGCCGGCGTAGAAGCGCTCTTCCAGCGGCGCGATATTTTCCGGATCATCCAACACTTCCAATGAACCCAATTTAAGCCGAAAAGCCAGAACGGCCTGCGGCGCCAGTTCGCGATAGCGTCGCACTTCGACGACGGTTTTGAGATAATGAAATTCCGTGTTAAAAATAAATTCGCTCAAGCGGCCGCTGTAATCGAATTGCAGCGCCCAATAGTGGCCGCGCGTCGGCGCAAACAACGGGTGGCCGCTGTTATAAAGCATTCCCAAGCCCCAACTGGCTTTGCGGTAAGAATTCGGAATGCGCATCAAACTATCGAGCGGCGCCTGGCCGGGAACGACTTTGGCGTCTTCCAAACGATAACTCAGAAACGCATTCGTGTAAAAATTAAATTGGCGTTGCGCGGTCAGCTCGCCGCCGTAGCTGCGCCGTTTGTAAATAATTTCTCGCGATTTAAAAACCTTTTTGTCTTCGCGCAAATAAAACGGGTTGACGATCAACCTGGTGCGCGCTTCGACGAAATGCGGTTGAAAAATGCGCGCCTGCACGCGCCCCGGCTCCAAATCGGAATATTTGACTTCCACATCCAGCCGGCGTGCGCCGCCCAGAAAATTGCGGCGGCGGAAATTCATCGAACCGCGCAACTGATCTTCCGTGCCATAGCCAATGCCGAATTTCAGCGTGCGCGCCGAGGCTTCGCGCACGCGCACTTCAATCGGAATTTCGCTGCTGTTGGAATCCGCCGCCTGGGCGCGAAGATTGACAGATTGAAAAAGCTCGAGGCGATAGACGCGTTGCTGGCCTTCAATGAGCTGGCTTTGATCAAAAACCTGGCCGCGCGAAAACGGCAACTGTTCGCTCACCACGCGCGGTGAAATGCGTTTTGCGCCGTCCACTTCAACACGGCCAAACACGTATGCCGGTCCCGGTTTAATGCGAAACCGGACCATGGCGGTTTTATTCGAGTCGTGGCGTTGAATCCGCGTTTCCACATTCACCAGCGGATACCCGTGATTGGCCAGATCCGTCGCCAGCGCCAACTGCGTGTCGCGCAATTTTGCCGCGCGGAGACGATCGCCCGGCTGGAGATGCGATTGGATGATTTTAAAAAGTTCGTCAACGCGCGGCAAATCCGTGCCGGCCAATTGAAAATCGCTGAGGCGCGTGGGCTGATTTTCGGCTACCGTTACCTGCAAACGCACTTGCTGTTTTTTATCATTCAGGATGATCTGATGCGCGGCAATTTGCGCATGAAAGAAACCTTCGCGTTGGTAAAACTCGATGATCCGGCGCCGATCCCGCTCAAATTCCTCCGTGCTGAACAAGGGGTCGTGCCGCCACCATAAAATACGATTGGACCAGGGGCCGCTATGTGTCGCCAGCCCTTCGCGCAAGGCGTCCTTCGAAACGCTGCGCACGCCGTCGATCTTGAAAGCGGTGATTTCATAATTGTCCTGCGCGCGTCCGAAACCGGCCCACAACAGCAAAGCGCAAACGAGTAAAGCGAGAAATCGCGTTGGCGTTTTAAACTTTAGTTTCTGCAATGGCATCAAAGACGATCTCAAAATTCCAAAACCGCGTCATCATCACACCAACCCAATCATTTTAAATCCTTAAAACTTCACGCCGAAATAATAGCGCAAGTTCCGGCGCGGCTCCAACGCTTTGTAGGTGTAGAAAAAAAATTCGCAAGCGCGGCGCTGGCGATAGGCGACAATGCTGTTGAAACCGGCGCCGAGCGAGACATGATAGTTCGCCAGATTCCGCACTTGCTCGTTCAACCCAATTTGCCCGGCTTCCGTATGCACGATCAAATTTGTTTCGAACAAACTGAAGCCGCCCGCCAAATCCACGGCTTTTTCCTTGTTCAAATGAAACCGATTGGATCCCGACAGATAAAAAAGATTAACGCCGGAAAATTCATTGGCATCATATGCCGAGAGCCGGTTGCGCCCGCCCAGAAAAGACAGCGGCACACCTTCGCCCTGATCGAGCATTGAAACCAACCGCACTTCGCCAATGATCGCCAGCCACCTTGCTTCCGCGATGCCGCGCGTCAAAAGCTGCAATTGCCAGAATTGGGCATGATGCCTGCCGTTGGGAAAAGCGCGCACAATCGCCAGATCCAGCGTGCCGGAATTATAAAAACCGAGAAAGCGCGCGGAATCGGCCTGAACACCGACGGCCTGGCTGAGGGAGTGTACCTCCTGCGAGCTCAATACTTTTTGATTGACCGTGGACGGGAACGAATAACGTTGATAGTTGAAGCCGGTCAGCGCATTGATGGGCCGAAAGAAAAAAATGCGCGCCGCGAACTGCAGCCCCTGTTCACGCCGCCAGACCCGGTCGGCGCGATTGGCCTCGAAAACCGGGACGAAATGCAGGCGATCATAAACCTGGGTTTGCGGAACGACCCGAAAGCGGTTATAGTTATTTTGCAACGAGAAACCCATTTCACCGCGCACAAAATTATACCGCGCGCGGGCCTGCGTGGCAAAATGCCCGATCTTTTTTTCCAGCATGGCGTCAAACTCGCCTTCCGGCAACAGGAAAGAAACCTCCGATTCATACTTCGACAGCAAATGCCGAACTTTTTCCTCAACGGTCGCGGCGGAATCATCCGGCGTTGCGGCGGGGGCTTCCGGCTCCTCCTGCGCGATCAATCGCGGCGTCGTGCCAAGCGGGATAACCAACAAGAAGCAAAAAAAAATTATGCGCACAAACACAGATCGTGCAAACCTTCAATCCTGGACAACATTGATGGGTTTTGCGGCAACAAAAGCCATTATATTTTCAACGGTGGTATCGAGTATTCGGTTCAAGGCTTCGCGGCTATTAAAAGCGCTGTGCGGGGTGAGCACGACGTTTTCGCGATGGCGTAAAATGTGGTTCGAGAGCAACAGCCGCAATTTCTCCGCCGAATCCTGGCTCGCTAAAAGTTGTTTTTCTTCTTTGATTAATTCTTCACCTTGATCAAATGATGCGTGCGTGCATTGTACGGCGCGTGCAGCGAGATCACGTCGGACGCTGCGAGCAAATTTTCCAGCGTCACATATTTGAAATCAAGCACCTCGGCAAGAAAGCGATCTTGCCGCACATCGAAGGCCAACACATTCATGCCGAAGCCTTTTGCCATGCGAATCACGTGCAAGCCGATGTGCCCCGCACCGATGACACCGAGCGTTTTTCCTTTCAAATCAAATTCAATTGCGGCATCGGCGTCAATTCCGCCGCACCGAGGCGAGAATAAATGAAAACCGAAATCGCCTCCGCCTTCGCCGCGAGATGAATATTTTCCCTCTGCAACGGTTCGGTATGAAACAACAATTCATGCGCCGCGAGCGCGGACTGCCGCAAATAGGCTTCTTCGTTGAGCGGAATTTCAAAGATGGCGAGGCGCATATCGGTTGGAATTGTGAGCCTCGTTAATTCGCTTTCGGCATTGTCGTCCCGTTCTCTAACCAGCCTTGCAATTCGTTAAGCGCTTTTAGTTCTAACAAGGTTAGGCTCAAATTATCGAGTTTGACTCCGCTCAGTTGATTAATCTGCTCCTGTAACTTTGAGTTCAATGGGCCAAACTTTTTCTCAAGGAGGGCGAGCAAAAGCAATTTCTTGCCTTTTTCCATGCCCTTTTCCATGCCCTTTTCCATGCCGGTCTCAAGGCCTTTTACCAGGCCTTTTTCAAGACCCTTTTTTTCGCTCTCTTCAAGCCACTCGCGGACAAATGAAATTTCTTTGACCATCGGAAGTTGCTCCTTAAATATTTGGCGTACGAATTCATCATGAAACTTACGACATGCGACTAAAATCGCCGCTCCCATTAATTCGCGGCGCTCATCTTCGGGGAATTGGGCGATGAGGTCTTTTTCTTTATCAAGAATGCTCGCATCCGGATCGTCTTCCAGCAGGGATAACAATGGTGCAAACTCTTTAAATTCACCGGTTAAAATTCGATCTCGATATTCCCATAACAAAACACACGCAAAAGTCTGTATGTTTTTAAACAGCCCAACACTACGCTCATAGACATAAGGAAAAGTCTGGTGTCGTCCCTTTTCCAAATAAACCAGCACCGTGATAACCGGACGCTTCAAAGAAGCTTCGAGCAACGCATTTTTAATGTAGAAATTAGCCAGCTCGCTCTTTTTCGGTTCCAAGATTGCCTCAATATGAAGTGCGCCCTCCCGTCCGTGTTCCGAAACCAGCCAAATTTTATCAGCGCGCCGCTCGGAAATGTTGATCTGCGGATCTTCCACGCCCTGAAAAACCACTTGCCGGTCTTTCCCGAAAAAAAGATCAAGACATTTTTCCGGATAAAGACGCAACACCACTTTGATGGCGCGGTCGATCTCGAACAACGCTTTGTCTTCTTTTCCCATCACGCCTCAGTTCCCAAATTCTCCGCGTAAAATCACCGGCAAATTTTCCACAAACTGCGACCTCGGCATAACCGTGCAACCCGTTGCGCGCGCGGCATTCGTGGTGGCGACATCCACATGCGAAACAAAGCCGAGCAATCCCGCAACTCGCGAATCTTGCGACAACGCCGGCAAAAAATCCAAAGCTCGCAACGAACGATCACTCAAATCAACAATAATCCGTGCGCGCGCGGAAGAAACGGCGAGCAAGGCTTGCAACTCATCAAAACTGCGCACGAACTGCAAGACCACGCCGGCCGCTTCCGCCACCGCGCGAATTTTACTGCGAAAGAAAAGATCGGTGACTAAAACGTAAATCTTAATTTCCGATTTCTCGCTCATTCGGTTTTTAATCCAACTTCTTTAATTGTGGCGACGAGGTGTTCATGCAGCCGCCCGTGACTGGCCAGCAAGCCTTGACGATGGCCGACGTCAACCGCGGTGTAATTCAGCGCGTCGCCGTTTAAATCCGTCATCACGCCGCCGGCCGCCGTGAGAATCGCGGCGGGCGCGCAGCTGTCCCACAAACTCACTTTGCTGCTGGGATGAATGTACAACTCGCACGCGCCGGTCGCGATCACGCCGCATTTCAACCCGACCGAACCGGAGCGCAAAATTTCGTGAATGCCCAAACGCTTGCGAATTTGATCGACACGCTCATCAAAATGCGAGCGGCTGGCAATCATTCGCATTTGCGCGGGCTGTTCGATGGCCGAGACGCGAATCGGACGCTCGCTGCCGCCGAAGGCCAACCACGCGCCGAGGCCGACTGCACCGGTGTAAAGCGCACCCGGCTTCACACCGCTCGGAGGCGCCGGCTGCAAAACCACACCAAGCACGGGCTTGTTATTTTCCACCAAACCAATCATCACGGAAAATTCGCCGTTGCGTTTGATAAATTCTTTCGTGCCATCAAGCGGATCAACGACCCAGAAAACGTCGCGACCGAGACGACTCATGTCGTCATTGGTTTCTTCGGCAAGCACGGCTTCGCCCGGAAAATGCCGGTGCAAATGTTCGATGATCAACGCATTGGCGGCGTGATCGGCCGCGGTGACCGGATTGCCCGGCGCTTTCCATTCCACTTCCACCTGTTCGCTATAAAACTGCAAAATCGCGTCACCGGCTACCCAGGCGATGTCACGCACGATTTGCAATCGGCGGTCCAACTCAGATGACTGCATTTTACGACTCCCGATGTTAGTTCATGATGTAGAGACAATGGGAAATAAAAAAACTCAACGCGAAATTAACGTTCGCCAAAACGTGGCAATGCCGCGCACGACGCCGCCGATCAACGACGTGAGATCGAGCAACGGACGGTGCAAACGCTCAACCAGCATCCGCTCAAAATCATGCACGTCCCGCGCGGTGGCGCGCACGGCTTCCATCGCATCGCCAAGTTTCGGCGCTTGCCGCTCGACGTTATGCACGATGCTGCGAACGTCGCCGGTAATTCTCGTGAGGTCATGAATCAAGGGCGGCATATTCATGCGCGCCGTTTCGACCAGCTTTTCGGCTTCCATGGCCAATTTCCGCAGGCGCAGCAACACGGCCACCGCCGCCACCATGATCATAACCATGCAAAAAGCGATGACCACCAGGCTCCACGCCATCATCATTTCCATGCGTTGTTCACCTTAATTTTACGCATACAAAAACCCAACCCCGATTTCCCAATGTGCTAAATCGGGGTTTACCTCGCAAGGTAGAGAGGCCGCGGCGAGCCGCCGGCCTCTAACTTTGATTCAATGTCGCATTGATTATTTAAGGCCGTGAATTTATGCCTGGCTTTTATTGCCCTCGATTTCGTCGCGATAAGCTTTGGTGCCGGCGTCGAACGCCGATTTAATCCGGCCTTTTTCACGCTCGACGGTTTTAACGCCTTGCTCCACGAGATCACGGGCTTTGGCGCGGCCTTCGCTCATCAGTTGTTCGGCTTTGGCGCGCGTTTCCGAAATTTTGGCTTCGGCCTGCGTCCGCAAAGCCTCGGCTTGCCGCTTGCCGTGCTCAATCACTTCCGCGGCTTCGGCTTTCCACTCGCCGACTTTTTCTTCCGTTTCATCGTACAACTCGCGGGATTTGCGGCGAATATCGGCGCGCAATTCGTTGCCGGATTTTGGCGCAAAGAGCAGCGCTAACGCCGCACCGATCGCGCTGCCGATAAACACGCCTTTTAAAAATTCCGCACCTCGATTTTCCTGGGGCATAACTTCCTCCGAAAGTTGAATAATGTTAATGTAACCCAGACTGCCAGTCTGGGAGAATAATTTATTTCTGCACAGAAACTCTCTGCACCTCATCCGCGATCATTTCCCGCAACAACCCGGCAAAATTCTCTTCAGCCCTTTCGTCATTCATCGCGCGCCGCAACGTTTCATTAATGAGAATGTAATAGGCCTTTTTTTCCTTCGGGCGGCGCCGTTGAAAATGCCGTATAATATCGGTATCCAAAGGAATCATTCTTTGTGATTCCGACAACCGAAAAAATTTACCGCGAACACCGTTGGAAAAATCATATTCCCGGGGCCTCTCGCCGTTACTTTTTTTAATGCTCTTCTTCAAAATCAATTCCATGTTTTCTGCGATTGCTGCGTCTCTTATCGTCATCCCATTGAAATCGCATTTTTCCCTCCGCCTCTTTGCCAACACTTA
>Ga0247727_10006088_pt1 | contig 23901 bp, 24 predicted proteins | sample WisWelCaveWW1625_FD_202498 | JGI IMG/M metagenome (GOLD analysis project Ga0247727, IMG submission 202498) | Biofilm microbial communities from Wishing Well Cave, Virginia, United States - WW16-25 | ecosystem: Environmental > Aquatic > Deep subsurface > Groundwater > Cave microbial mat | place... | reverse complement strand
CGCTTAGCCATCTACTCAGATTTGGCCTACATTTCCGCCGTCCATACTCCGTCGGAGTATGGCTTGGCTTCCCCGTGATGGGTTACCCCAGTTCCGATGCGGTTCGGACTCATAGTATAAGTGCCTGCGCACGCGCACCCGAATGTTAGTCAGGAAAGTGATAGAGACGAGGCGATTGGCCAGATCAGCAACCTATGTTTTGGGGCACGCCCGGTTTTATATATTGGAATCCGGTAATCAATACCTTAAGGTCACGTATTCGACCCTCGCCACTATCACTTTCCTGACTAACTCTTTAGAAAGAACTTCCGCCTTGATTCCAGGCCACGACACAGGTCATGGACTGGATAAAGGCCCCCAGCACTACCCTGTACAAGGTAGTGCTGGGTTGGCCGGCTGCGCAGTCAGGGGGTTTTTACGGCCAGCGCGCGCTGACACCGCACCCAAGCGACGTACCCCTGGGGTCCCAACCCGCCGTCAGTTCAAGAAGCGTATAGCTTCTTGCGCAAGCGCCTAGCCCAGGCGCCCTCCCGGATCCGGCTAAGATCCGGTCCGTCGACGGCAAGACGGCTGCTGTTGAGGTGCCTGCGCGCACCCAACTCTTTCATTTGATTCATTCCCGATCAGGAGACCAGCTTCTGAATCTTCCAAGGTGCTACTGCCACATATCTTCGCTCCTTAACTTGAACTGATGAGATTATACCTTAATTATACGCTTTTGTCAATACTCTGGGCTTTATTTTTCAGATAGTGTATAATACCTGTATACACTTAACCAAATGGCTGAGCTTAAAGAAGTGAAAGAAAACGTTTACAGGGCGCTACGCGAACTCGGACTTACGGAGCCCGAGTTGAAACTTTACACGCTATCTTTGATTTTGGGCCCCTCCCCCATTGCCACCTTAGCCAAAAGCATCGGCGTCTCCCGCCCTAACCTGTATAAGGTAATTATGGGCCTAGAAAAACACGGGTTAGCTAAATTTACCGAGCGAAAGAAGTATGCCCGGGACTTTTCCGTGGAGCCGCCAACGATAGTTCTTCAGCAACTCCGTCGCAAGCAGGAGACGGTCTCCGGCCTTGACCGCGATCTAACCTCGGCCATGCCCGACTTGCTGGCCTTCTATCATCAAGGGGATGCGCCTACCAAGATTCGTGTACTGGAGGGGAAAGAGCAGTTTTTAAATGTATACAACCAGATACTGGATGAAGCCAAGGACCAAATAGAGTTCTTTGGTTCGGCTGCCGATATAGTTCAGTTTACTTCTTGGGAAAATCAGCGCGAATGGGCTAAAAGAAGGATGGCGAAAAAGATCATGGTGCGCAGTTTGGTACTCCCAAGCAAAGAGGCGGCCACAATCAGCCAGTCCTCGAAGAGTGAGCTTCGGGAACTCCGAATACTTAGAGGAACGAATCCTTTCACGGCATCGTTCAACATCTTCGCCAATAAAGTGGCGATTTGGCAGCCAAAGGCCCCGTTGGTGGTGTTGATCGAAGACGAATACATCGTCCAGATGTTCCGGAGTATTTTTTACAAGCTCTACGACCACTCACGAACCGAATAAATATTGGGCAAATTAAGCTACTTAGCTTGAGGGCTGTGGTTTTAATTTGGCATCTCGGCACAGAAAGACATTTTATATGCGAGGTTGTTATAATCGGCCAAATTTAATATATTCTTGATATCGCCCTTGTAGCTCAATGGATAGAGTACGTGGCTTCGAACCACGGGATCTAGGTTCGATTCCTAGCGAGGGCACCGAAAGCTTTCCAATTAGAGTTTCTTGTATTATTATAGGGTGGCAAGCGTACCCTTATCGAGAAAGCCCTCGTAGCTTCCTCCTTCGCTCGTACTAGCGTCCGAGCTTCGGAAGGACAAGGGAGGTATCGCATTATCTCGTTTGCCCTTCGAAGCTCTGGCGGTATGCCAGAGCGTAGTAGGGCCCCTCGTAGCCTAATGGATAAAGTGACTGGCTTCGAACCAGTTGATGGGGGTTCGATTCCCTCCGAGGGCACAAATTTATAAGTCCTATAGGTGCTTATAAATTTAGGGCTGTCGGGAGCGAGAGCAAGCCCTCATAGCTTAGTGGTAAAGCACTCGCCTCTTAAGCGAAGTACCTAGGTTCGATTCCTAGTGAGGGCACAGCGCGCGCTTAGCTCAGCGGCAGAGCGATCGCTTTACACGCGAAAGGTCGGGGGTTCGAATCCCTCAGCGCGCACCAAAAACAGCTCTTGACAGATTATCAAAATCAGTGTGAAACATAGGATTTTGTTTAACACTTTGCCAAAGTGATAAACAATTAAAATGTTTCACGCACAAAATCTGTACAGTGTTTGCCGTGAAACAATTTATAAGCGTTTGTTTAACACCGAAAAGTGTTTACCGGTAAACACTTTTGTAAAAATAAGCTTAGCCGGCTACAATTGTTTCACGGCAAACATTTCTATGAACAACAAATCTGAGATCGGCATGCGTGGCGAGGAGCTTGCCTGCCAATATCTAATAAAAGAGGGCTACCGAATATTACTTAGGAATTACCGGCAAAAGTGGGGAGAGATCGATATTATTGCGAAAGACCCAGGCGGTGTATTGGTCTTCGTTGAGGTAAAAGCAATGCGGCAAAGCAATCCGGCAATTGCCGCATTATCGCCAGAAGAAAACCTTACCAGCGCCAAACTTAAAAAGCTTCAGAAAACCGCACAAATGTTTGCCGGCAAACATTTTGATTTAGTTGATGAGCAATCCGGCTGGAGGATAGATCTTGTTGCGATTTGTTTATCGGCAAACAATTGGACGGTCCGGCATTACAAAAATATCTGAAAATACTTTGACTATTTAGTCAAATCATTTTCTAATCTTGATTTTCTTGAGAGCTTTGTGTTATGCTTTTCTTCAGTTGTTTGACGAGGTGTTATGTCTGCTATCGGCAAAGGACCTCCCGGGTATAGCGGGCGGAAGCAGCGGTGCGATCACTGCGGTATCTTTTTTCGCGAAGAAGACGTTATCGCTGTGATGCCCATGAAGTTTGTGAACGCAGACAGGGCGTACGAGCTGATTTTCTGCTTCATCGAAGGCGACCTACGCTGTATGCGCTTTTGGCGTTTCCAATATGGAGTTCATAAAGAATCCACATTCACGGTTATGATTTTTAAGGGGAGAAATAAAGGCAGGGGACATTCCGAGGGTTCGCTGGTGGAGGCATAGAACCGCTGTTCAAGGCGGTTTTTTTATTGCGCCGTGTTAGAATACCTGGTGTGCAGTACCGATTCTACACAATTTCCGAAAGCGCCTGGGCGGCCATGCTCGAGGCCATCCGCGGGGCCCGACACTCCATCTATTTGGAGAGCTTTATTCTGACGGACGACCACGTCACGCACAATTTTTTTGAAACACTGAAAAGCAAAGCGAGGGCGGGCGTGCAGGTGAAAATTATCGTGGACCGCGTAGGCCATTTTTGGTTTGGCTCCGTGGATAAAAAAGAATTTGAAGACGCCGGCGCGGAGATCCTATTCTTTAATCGCTGGCTCTATCGCTCGCATCGGAAGGTTTTGCTCGTGGACGAGCAGGTCGCCTTTCTCGGGGGCGTCAATGTCCGGGGTGAATATGCCAAGTGGATCGATCTTCATGTGAAATTAACCGGGCTTTTGGTAAAAAGCTTGCTGAAATCTTTCAGCCGGGTTTACGCCATCGCCGGCGGTAAAGATCCGGCCGTGCTGGCGCTTCGGAAATCCAAGCCGGCTTCCCAAGCCCGCCTCGCTTTGTATAAGGCCAAATCCTGGTTGATTGACCACTGGCCGCTGAAGGGCACATCGGCGCTCCGCTATTATTACCGCAGAAAATGCGCCACGGCCCAAAAAAGCATCGTTATCGTAACGCCTTATTTCATACCGAACCGGTGGCTTATAAGATCTCTTCAGCGGGCCGCTAACCGGGGAGTGAAAATAGAAGTGATCGTACCGCAAAAGACGGATGTAGCGCTGGCCGATGTTTCCCACCGGATTTTTGCCGAAAATCTCAAAAATTTCGCGAAATTTCTTTTTCTTCCGGAGATGAACCATGCCAAAGTTCTTTTGATCGATGACCGGGAGGGCTTGGTGGGTTCGAACAACATCGACGCTCAAAGTTTTGATTTCAATTTGGAACTGAGCGTGGTATTTCGGAGAAAAGACATGACCGGCGACCTCAAGAAAATAATCGAGGATTGGAAGGCGAAGGCTATTCCCTTTGAACAAATCGGCTACCGCAAGAAATGGTATCATGCAATAGTGCGGTTTATCGTGAAATTGCTGCAGCCAATATTGTGAACGCGCCCGAGTTTCCAAAAAACCTGAAATGGTTCAATTCCGAGCCCCTGACGATGGCGGCGTTGCGCGGCAGAGCGGTGCTCATCGATTTTTGGACCTACTCCTGCGTCAACTGTGTCCGCACACTGCCTTATCTCAAAGAATGGCACGAGCGCTATTCGGGGAAAGGCCTGACGATTGTCGGCGTGCACACACCCGAGTTTGAATTTGAAAAAGATCCGGCTAATGTTGAAAAGGCCATCCGGGATTTCGGCATAAAATATCCGGTGGTTTTGGACAGCGAATACCTGATCTGGAATTCGTATTCCAATCACTGGTGGCCCAGAAAGTTTTTGATAAACAAGGACGGCAAGATCGTTTACGACCACGTCGGTGAGGGCGGCTACCAAGAAGCGGAGCACGAGATCCAAAAAGCGCTCCGGGAGATCAGCAGCTCTATTGAATTGCCAACAACCACGAAAGAAGAGGGGAGCGGCGGTATTTGTTATCCGACCACGCCCGAAATCTATCTCGGCTCGGAGCGGGGGCTGTCCGGAAAGATCTGGAATTACGAAGGCAATTGGAAAATCTATACGCAATATATAGAACACGCCGCCAAGACCACCGACTTTCGGGATTTTATTTTACTGAAATACCAAGCCAACGAAATCAATTTGGTACTCGGCACCAAGGACGGGAAACCGGCTAAAATAAAAGTGGAACGGAACGGCGAACCGCTCCAAGAAATCACCGTTGACTCGCATCGGATGTACAATCTTTTTAAAACCGAAAAGCACGAGAGCGGAGAGTTAAAGATCTATTCCGACAGCGACAATCTTCAGGCCTATGCCTTCACCTTCGGCGGTTGTGAAAAATAGCTTTTCAACAATGGAGCACGAACACGGCAATCACGGCAACGGAATCGCTAATCACGAAAAGATGGAGCGGGATTTTCAATTCCGCTTTCTCGTTGCTCTGCCCCTGACCGTCTTCGTGGTGCTCTTGTCGCCTACTTTTCAGAATTTTTTCAACTTTACTTTTGATCCCGCTGGGCTGGGCAAGTGGCTTTATCCGGCGCTCGCCTCGGTGGTGGTCATCTATTGCGGCTGGCCGTTTTTTACCGGGGCGATCTCGGAATTAAAAGCCAAAAATTACGGCATGATGACCCTGGTTTCCATCGCCGTCCTGTCCGGCTATTTGTTCAGCGTGGCCAACACTCTTTTGCTGGGAATCGGCCACGCCCGCGGCGATCCGCACGCCGACTTTTACTGGGATATCGCCACGCTAGTTACCGTGCTGTTGCTCGGCCACTGGATGGAGATGCGCGCGGTGCGAGGCACTTACGGCGCCCTGAAAGAGCTGGCCAAACTTATTCCTCCCAGGGCTCGTCTGCAAAAAGGGAATGAGCTCATAGAAGTGGAAACCGCCCAGCTCAAAATCGGCGATGTGGTGGTGGTAGAGCCGGGCGAGAAAGTACCGGCCGACGGCGTGGTGATTGATGGGGCTTCCAGCGTCAGTGAGGCGATGATCACCGGCGAATTTTTGCCGGTTTTAAAGAAAGTCGGCTCCAAAGTGGTTGGCGGAACCATCAACAACGACGGGGTTTTGAAGGTGGAAGTGAAAAAAACCGGACGCGAAACGGTCCTCGCCCAGATCATGGAGTTGATCGGGCGGGCTCAGACCACCAAGCCGCCCGTTCACAGCTTGGCTAATCGCGCCGCCAACTATCTGACGATCGCCGCGGTGGATGGCGGATTGCTGACTTTCATTGTCTGGGCGCTGATCGGCGGGGCGGAAGGTCTGCTGTTCGCCCTGACACTCGCGATAACCGTTGTGGTAATCACCTGCCCGCACGCGCTTGGCTTGGCTATCCCCACGGTTACCACGATCACCGCCACCATCGCCGCCCGCGGCGGCATTTTGATCAAAGATATGGAAGCTATTGAGCTTGCCAGGAAAATGGATTATGTGATCTTCGACAAGACCGGCACCTTGACCGAAGGCGCTTTCGGCGTCCGGCAAATCCGGGCGTTCTCCGGCGGAGAAACAATTTCCACCGGCCCGGAGGTGGATGAGGTTTTGCGTTACGCGGCGAGCGCGGATTACTATTCCCAGCACCCGATCGCCAGGGCGATCACGAAAGAATCCGAGCGGCGGAATATCAAGATAGGCGCCGCCAGAAATTTCAAATATATAGCCGGTCAGGGCGTGACTGCCGCAATCGGCGACCGCAAGGTGCTGGTCGGAAACAGCGCCTTGATGCGGGGCCTTTCTTTGCCCGAATTTTACGCCGGCAGCCAGACGCTGGTCTGGGTGGCGGTGGACGGCCGCGTCATCGGCGTCATCGGCCTTTCCGACCAGATCCGCGAGGATGCCAAAAGCGCCATTGAGAGTTTGCGGACCCTGGGGTTGAAAATCGCCATGCTGACCGGTGACAATCGTTCCATGGCCGAGGCGGTCTCCGGAGAATTGGGGATCGACCTGGTTTTTGCCGAAGTGCTGCCGGAGGACAAAGTGAACAAGGTACGAGAACTGCAAGAGGAGGGTTATAAAGTGGCTATGGTCGGCGACGGTATCAACGACGCGCCTTCGCTGACGCAGGCCGATGTCGGAATCGCCATCGGCGCCGGCACCGATGTGGCCATTGAGTCGGCCGACGTGATTTTGGTTAAAAACAGCATGCGCGACGTGGTCCGGCTGTTTAATCTGAGCCGGGTGACCATGAAAAAGATGTTTCAGAATCTCGCCTGGGCGGTGGCTTACAATCTCCTCGCCATACCGGTCGCCGCCGGCGTTTTGTACCCATGGGGTATTCTCCTTCGCCCGGAATGGGGCGCGGTTTTTATGAGCGTGAGTTCCGTAATCGTGGCGCTGAACGCTTTGACGCTTTATCAAAAAAAGATATAGATTTAGTCATAGGCCATGTCTAAATCGAACAAAAAAATCGTTGTTATCGGCGGCGGCACCGGCGTTTTTACGGTGCTTTCCGGACTGAGAAAATATTTCAACAACCTGACGGCCATTGTAACGATGGCCGATGACGGTGGCTCGGCGGGAATTTTACGCGAAGAATTCGGTATTCTCCCGCCGGGAGATATTCGCCGGGCGCTCATCGCGCTTTCGGATTCTGATAACAAGATCCTTTCGCAGCTGTTCAGCTACCGCTTTGAAGAGGGGAGCGGACTCTCCGGCCACAGCTTTGGAAATTTGATGATCACCGCTTTGGAGCGGGTAACCGGGAGTTTTGAAAAAGCTATCCGGGAAGCGGGTAAGATATTATCGGTTCAAGGGCGGGTTTTGCCGGTGACGCTCAAAAAAACCACCTTGGTCGCGGAGTTGGAGGACGGCACCATTGTTGAAGGAGAAACCAATATTGACCTGCCTAAACACGGAGGCCGCGCCCGCATCAAAAAGGTACGGCTTAAGCCGGAGGTTTCCTTGAATCCCGAAGCGCGCGAAGTAATTTTAGAGGCCGATGCGATTATCATCGGGCCAGGTGATCTCTATACCAGTTTAGTTCCGAATCTTTTGGTGAAGGGCGTAAAAGAAGCGTTGAGGAAATCTCGAGGCAAAAAGATCTACTTTGTGAATCTGATGACAAAACAGGGGGAGACCGCTGGTTTTCGCGCTTCCGACTTCGTCAGGACCATCGAGCAGTATCTTGGCAAGCGAATTCTGGATTATGCCGTCGCCAACAAAACGCGCCCGGTAGCGATGCGTTTTCGCCCCTACGCCCAGGAACAGTCCGATTTTGTGGAGCCGGACTTGGAAAATTTCCGCGGCGTGACTCCAGTAGCGGCCGGATTGATACGAAAGCAAGGATTCGTTCGTCACGACCCGGAAAAGCTGGCAAAGCTGGTGCAGATGTTGATTTAGCTGAAGTCGGGAGCCGATTTTTTCCCGGCCTCGACCCGGTGGAGCACCCAATCGATGAGGAGGAGTAGGATCAGCCCAATGTTGTTGAAAATCAGGTCCTCGCTGGTGTCAAAAATTGCGGTGATATTATGGGAACCGAAAAATCGGTCGCCGATCAGCTCCCCGACCTCGTAAACGATACCACCTAAATTGACGCTCGCGAAAGCGAGATAATAGACCAGCGTTTTGGTCAGCTTGAGGTTGTAGCTCTGGTTGATCCTCTTGATTAGGCCGAGTATCAGCAAGCCGAAGAAGAATCCGCCAGCCGCGTGCGCGGCCTTGTCAAAGTTGACCACCTCAAACAAGCCGCTGTAGCTGTTAAAAAAATCGGCTCCTATCAAGCCCGTCGAAACCACCCAGAAATAAGCGGGCAGGTGGCCAACCCGCGTTTTTTTCAGATAGAAATTACTCGCTTCAAGCAGCAGCCAACTGACGAAAGCGGTCAAAAAAAGTCCTTGCCAGACGGTACCCCAGGAAGAAATACTGGAAAATCGGGGATGCTCGGAAATGGCCCCGTTGAAAATATTTAGAATCAAAATCAGGACCAGCGCTCCCCGGAAGAGGTTTATCAGGGTTTTATTCGGATACAGCATTACCCTTTTTCAGCGCTTCCCGAACTTTCTTTTCCACTTCGTGCAGCAGCTTTCTGTCTTCTTTCATCTTGGTTTTGACATTTTCAATGCCCACGCCGAGCTTCTCGCCGTCCAAACTATAGGAAGCGCCGGCTTTGGTGATGACGCCATGTTGGAGAGCGGCGCCGACGACGTCGCCTTCGTAGGAAATCCCTTCGCCAAAAAGAATATCGAACTCGGCTGTTTTGAACGGAGCCGCCACCTTGTTTTTGGCAACCTTTGCTTTTACGCGATTACCGATCATTTCCTCGCCTTTTTTCAATTGACCGATCCGGCGGATATCAATGCGGACCGAAGAATAGAATTTAAGCGCCCGGCCGCCGGGAGTCGTTTCCGGACTGCCGAACATGACGCCGATTTTTTCCCGCAGCTGGTTGATGAAGATGATCATCGTTCCGCTTTTAGCGGCGAGCGCCGTTATTTTTCTTAGCGCCTGGGACATCATCCGCGCCTGCAAGCCCATGTATTGTGCGCCCATCTCTCCTTCGATCTCGGCTCTGGGCGTGAGTGCGGCTACCGAATCCACTACCACTACGTCGATAATCCCGGAACGGACCAAACTTTCCATTATGTTGAGGGCTTCCTCCCCGTTGTCCGGCTGGGAGATCAGGAGTTCCTTGACCCGGACGCCGAGTTTGGCGGCGTATTCGGGATCCATAGCGTGTTCGGCATCAATAAAAGCCGCCCGGCCGCCCTTTTTTTGGGCTTGAGCGACGACATTTAGAGCGAGGGTGGTCTTGCCGGAAGATTCCGGTCCATAGATCTCGATTATCCTCCCTTTGGGCAGGCCGCCCACTCCCAAAGCGAGGTCGAGCGAGAACGAACCGGTGGAAATTACCGCCACATCCAATTTTTTCGCCTCGCCGAGCTTCATTATGGCTCCTTCGCCAAACTTGCTCTGAAGCGCTTCCAGCAAGCTGTCCAAATCCGGCTTTTTTTCCTCTTTTTTATCAGTCATTCGATAATTTATAAATTATTTGGTTGATAGATTATTTGTTTTACGACTTTGTTTTCGCGGCCGAGAAATCTGGTAGCCAGGAACTCAAAAGTATTAACGCCAGGTTGTAAGTTATAATTTTTTTGGAATCCGCCATTTTTGTCAATATAAACCTCTTCTCCGTTGATGTAGAGCTTGTCGCGCGGGTCCGCGTTGCCCCGCAGGGTGAAAGACGGAAAGGTTGTAATGAAGGTCGCGGACAAAGGCGAATCCACGTCAATTTTCGGCACTCCTAAGAAGCGATCGGCATTCAGAAAAACATAAACGGCCAGAGCGGCGACAATGGCGATCGGCCAGATCAGCCGGTGATTCGCGGTTTTGATCGCGAAACGATTTTCGGGCAGTTTATCGTTCGCACCCGAAGCCCGGACCTCGCTCTCATTTTCGTACAGATCCCAAAGCTCTTTGCCGTCGGAGTCGATAATGGCGGCGATTTTTTTCAGATACCCTTTGGCGTAGGGAGCGGCAGGCAGCCGCGACCACTGGCCTTTCAAAATCGCCTCAAGATAGTGACGGGGGATTTCGGTCAACTGCAACGCCTTTTCCAAATTCAGGTCCTTCGCGGCCAACCGTTCTTTAATGAGTTCATTCAGCGGCTTTTCCACGCCTCAAATTGTATCACCTCCTTCTTTGTTAAGAAAGACCTCTCTTGGCTTGGCCCCTTCGCCCGGACCGATCAACCCTTTTTCTTCCATCAGATCGAGCAAGCGCGCCGCTCGGGCATACCCGACTTTAAGCCGCCGCTGGAGCAAGGAGGCCGAGGCTTTTTGCGCCTCGGTAACCACTTTCACGGCCTGATCGAACATTTCAGCGTCGTCCCCGCCCCCCTCCCCGAAATCTTCAAGAAAATCGGAGCCGTCTTCTTTCATCGGCAGCGGCAAGTTTTCGCTGCTCGCGCCCTCCGCCCAATCAGCCGTTTCGTTATTGTCTTCTACAAACCTCGCCACCTTCTTGATCTCCTCTTCGGAGATGTAGGCGCCCTGGATCCTTTTGGGTTTGGAGAATTCCGAGGAGACGAAAAGCATATCACCTCCGCCGAGCAGTTTTTCGGCGCCGGCCATGTCCAAAATAGTGCGCGAGTCCACCTGGCTCGCGACTTGCAAGGCGACTCGGGAAGTAATGTTCGCTTTGATCAGGCCGGTGATAACCTCTACCGACGGGCGTTGGGTGGATAAGATCAGGTGAATACCGGTGGCGCGCGCCATTTGAGCGAGGCGGACAATAGAACTCTCGATCTCCCGGCCGTAGGCGGCCATCAGATCGGCCATTTCGTCCACCACGATCACTATAAAAGGAAGCGCATCCTTATTTTTCTGGTTGTAGGAGGTAATATCCCGCGCGCCGGCGCCCAGCAGAATCTCGTAGCGCCGCTCCATTTCTTTGATCGCCCAGCGCAGTAAACCGACCGCCTTTTTGCCGTCGGTGATCACCGGAGCAATCAAATGAGGGAGGCCGCCGTAAACCGAAAGCTCCACCCGCTTGGGATCGATCATCCCGAACCGCAAGGTCGCTGGAGAATTTTTGTAAATCAGCGAAACGATCAAGGCATGGATGGCGACGCTTTTCCCACTGCCGGTGGCTCCCGCCACCAGGAGGTGCGGCATCTTTTCAATATCTGCCATCAGCAATTCGCCGCTAACGCCGCGGCCTAAGGTAAAAGAGAGCGGTCCGGACTCGCGAAACTCGCTGTAGGCGATCAAACTGCCGAGGCGGACAACGGCCGCCGATTTGTTCGGCACTTCAATTCCCACCAGCGATTTACCCGGGATCGGCGCTTCGATGCGAAGCGGATGGGCGGCGAGCGCGAGAGCGAGGTCGGAATTGAGCGCCAAGATCCTGCTTAGCTTCATTCCCTCAGCCGGCTTGAGCGTGTAGCGGGTAACCTTGGGGCCGATGTTGATCTCGCCCATCTCCACCGGGATACCGAAGCTTTCCAGGGTTCGTTTGATGATGTTGGCGTTGGCGCGGAGGTCTCCGACGGTCGGTTTTTCAACGGAAGATTTAAGCAAATCGGCGGTGGGCGCGACATAATTGCTGTAGGTCTTGGTTTTTACCGGTTTCTTGGCCGCGGTTGTCAGCGCAAAACTTTCTTTTGTTTCTCCTTCGCCCATATCCTCATCTGCTACCTTTTTTTCTTTAGGTGGCGCCGGCGCTTCCTCGCTCTCAGCGACAACGATTTTTTCCAGCTCCTCCGCCGGCAGATCTTTTTCTTCCGCCCGCTCCTCTTTTTCGACGCGGCGGAATTTGATCGAGGCGTTAAAGGTGATCAGGAGCGAGGCCACGATCAAGATCATGCTCAAGACGAGGGAGGCCGTATAACCGAAAGGTATTTCCAGAAAACCGATGGCCTTGCCGATCAGGCCGCCCCGATTTTCAAAAAGAATGTCTATCAGCCCGAGTCCGGAGATCACGAACAGCAGCGATCCGATAACGCTGGTGCTGATGAACACGCGCTGTTTGGAGAAAAAGAACAAAACCGCTACCAGGATGGCGATGGTCGGCAAAAGATAATAGCCCCAGCCGAAGAGATTGTTCAAAACTAGGTGCACAACGCTGCCCACCGGCCCCGCTTTTTGAAAGGCGGCCAGAATCAAAATCAGGGAGAGGCCGATTAAAAAAATGGCCATGATGCTGTTTTTCGTCTCCGGGTTTACCACTGAATGATTTCGCTTCTCTTTTTTGGCCATCAGGATATCTACATTATAACCGAAATCGCCCCGGGAATAAAAAACCGCCTATCTGGCGGTTGTTTTTCTTTCCATGGTGTCGAGCATTTCACATGCCACATGTTCCACCATCGTCTTTTCGTCGAGTCGGGTGGTTTCCAGCAGCGTCAGTTGAGGGAAGCGGTTTTTGAGGTTGCCGAAGGCGCGGCGATAGCGCTCCACCAGGATCCTGATGGTTTCCGGATTGGTGGTCTCGCCGAGTTTCTTGCTCAAGGCGATCTTCAGCTCCCGCTTCATTGCTTCCTCCGGTTCGCAGATCAGGAAGTAGGCGCCGTCGAGAAAATCAGTCCAGAGCGGCGCCAGGAAGAAGCTCTGATAGGTCTTGGCTTGTTCCGGCGTCAGTTTGCCCTTTTCCTGCCAGTACATCATCCAGTGATAAGCGTCGAAAAGACAGCGGTCGAAGAGCACGATGTCGTACTGATGGCCGTGGGCCAGGTCGATGAGCAGGTTCAGCGCGTAGGTGGCGGTTCTGACGTTGTAGATGGGCGTGGTGCGTTCGATATGTCGAATCACCTCGGCGCCTTCCTGGGGCCGCAAAACCCGAAATCCCATCCGGCGGAAGAACTTGTCGAGTTCGGTGATGGTGGTGGTCTTGCCGGCCGATGGCGTGCCGGTCAATTCGAAAAGGTAAGGCCGGCGGAGCAATTTCTCGTTGAAGCGCACGTCGGTGCGAAGATAGCGGTGGATTTTTCTCGCCCTTCGTTCAAAGGCGTTCTCTGTGAATTCCATTGAACACTCCTTAACCGTCGATGCCTAGGTACTTCAAGTCCCGGAACAAGTTTTTGCGGAGGCCGAAGTAGCGTTCGTTGATGTCGGCCGGCTTGTCGGCGAGCGGAATTGCCGTGACTGAAGACCAGTCCTTGCAGGCGCATGGGAAGTGAACAGTGACGTTCTTGGCCACGATGGCGGCGATAGTCATGCCGAACTGCTTGGTCAGGAAATTGCGGTGCATGCCGTCCATGATAACCAGCTCTTCGCCGGTTTTCAGGCGGTGTTTCTCGACGATCGGCGGCAGGTAAAAAGAAATCGCTGGTTCCCCGGCCGCGTCGCAGCCGAAGACGGAGAAAGCGCCCATCGAAGTGATGCTGGAAGTGACCGCGAACGCGTTCACAAAAAGGTTCGGAAGTTCTTCGAGGAGCGCCACGTAGTTCTCCCGGTAGACAAAACGCTGGCCGAGCTTGAGTTCGCGCGGGTCGACATAACAGATGCCGAAAGTCGCTTCTGCGAAAGGCAGCTGGTCGTCCAAGGTCCGTACCTTGATCAGGATCTCGCGGAGAAAAGCGTTGGCCAGGGGGATCATCGAACGAATGTCCTTGAGGTTTTTGAGGGGCAGAACCCTTCTTAACCGGCTGACGACCGGCAGACGCAGACGCTCGCGAAAGTGCCGCTCGTTGAGTTTCAAATGGTCGAGATACTCCTCGAAATCCATCTGCCACTCCGGCGATTTGACAACCGAAACCTTTTCCATTTTAACTCTCCTTTTCAACAAACTGTATTAAAAGTAATATAGAAGCAATGAATGTGAAAGTGGATAACTTGATTGTCGGCTTGGATATGGACGGCGTTGTCATTGACAGCACCGAAAACAAAATCCGGTTTGCCAAAAAATTCGGTTTTGACCTCAAGCCGGAGGAAACTCCGGCCGCCGTGCTCGATAATTTAGTGCCGGCCGACATTCTGCCGGAGATTCAGCAATTGCTGTATCACCGGCCGGAGACGGCCCTGACCGCTTCGGTAATGAGCGGCGCGGACGAGGGTCTCGAGCGCCTGAAAAGTTCCGGAACTCCTTACTTTTTGATCTCCCGGCGCAAAGATCCCGAAATTGCCCGCGAGCTTTTGAAGCGTCGCGGACTCTGGCCGCGCTATTTTAATGAACAGAACGCGTTTTTTGTGGTGACCCCGGAGGACAAAAATGTCAAAGCCACGGAACTAGGCGTAAATATCTACCTTGATGACGAGCCGCATGTTCTCGAGAAGCTTTCCTTCGTCAAGCGACGCTTCCTCTTTGACCGCTTTGGTCTCTTCGCCGATTTTCCGTTCGTTCACAAAAAAGTCGGTTCTTGGGAAGAATTCCTAAGATTCTTCTTATGAAGGCGGAAATCTTTAAGGCCTACGATATCCGTGGCCGTTACCCCGGCGAGCTGGATGAGAAAATAGCCGCCGGCGTTGCCAAGGCGCTGGCCGAAAATCTTTTTAAAAAAGGTAAAGTGGTGGTCGCGCACGACGCGCGGCTGAGCTCGCCGGAGCTCTACCGGGCAATCCTCGAAGCGTTAAAAATTGAAAATTTAAAATTGGAAATTGTTGAAGTCGGGCTCGCGACGACCCCGATGTTTTATTTTCTGGTCAATGACCTGAAAGCGGGCGGCGGCTTGATGGTGACCGCATCCCACAACCCCAAAGAATACAACGGCATTAAGGCGGTCGGGCCGAAGGCCGCGGCCATCAGCGGTACGGAAATATATGAACTATATAAAACCCTACGTTGATTTTTTGAAAAAATTTATCAAACCGGCGCGCCCGCTCCGGGTAGTGGCCGATTGTTCCGACGGAACGGCAGGTTTGGTTTTGAAAAAACTTTTCGCCGCTTCCCGAGTCAGAGCCAAGCTTGTCAACGCCCGGCCCGACGGCCGGTTTCCGGCTCACGGGCCGAACCCGATGGCCGAAGGGGTACTCGCCGGATTGAAAAAAACGATTATTTCCGCGAAAGCCGACCTGGGTGTGATTTTTGACGCCGACGCCGATCGGGTGTTTTTTGTGGACGACGCCGGCAAAGAAGTGCCGCCGGACGCGGCGGCGGCGTTGATAAGTAAGAACTTCAAGGGGCCGGTGATCTTGGATGTCCGCGCCGGTTATCTCGCGCGCGAGCTCCTCGCCGCTCCAAAAAAGAAAATTATAGAGACGCGGGTCGGCCACTATTTCATCAAAAAGCTGATGGTTCGTCACAATGTCGGCTTTGCGGCGGAAACGTCCGGCCACTATTACTTTGCTTTCCCGGGTGGCGCTTATTTTGATTCGGCGATCCTCGCCGCGATTTACATGATTAATGCCATCGCTGGGTTGAAGGAGAAGCGGCTGTCCCGCTGGCTTGCCGGTCTGTCCTGCTATTACCGCTCCGGCGAACTCAACTATGAAGTCGAGGACAAAGTGAAAGCGATGACAGCCGTAGAAGAAAAGTACAAGAAAGAAGCGCGGAAAATTTCCAAGCTCGACGGTTTGAAAATGGAATTCGAAAAATGGTGGTTCGTGCTCCGGCCGTCCAACACCGAGAACCTGTTGAGGCTGAACCTCGAGGCAAAAAGCGAAAAAATTTTGAAACAAATGCTCCGCGGGATCTCCGGCCTAATCTCCGGATAACTCTTGCGCTAATTTCCGCCTCGTGCTACTTTCTTTATGGTTTTTTGAGGAGGTGGTTATGCGGCGATGGTTCGCACTGGTTGTGGTGGCGCTGTTCGCCTTTTCGGTCTCCGGCTGTCGACACAAGCATCACCGTCATCACGATGTCATCGTGGTGCCCGGCGAAGACGGCGTCGATGGGCAAGACGGTGCCGATGGACAGGACGGAAAAGACGGCAAGGATGGAAAGGACGGCAAAGACGGGGAGGACGGGAAGGACGGCAAAGACAAGAAGGGGAAGGGCCACGGAAAGGGAAAGGGCAAGGGCCACTCCCACCATGATGACGACTAGCTCAGCGCGGCCCCAACAATGAGTTGGGGCCTTTTTATTTAAAAAAGCGTTGCCGGCAGGGTTTGTTCCTTCCAGTCGAACGAGGCCTTCAGGATCTCATCCGAATACTTCTTGGGCACCATAAGGTGCCCTTGTTTTTTTGCGAGGTCGTAAAGCTCCTTGGTGATCTTTACATCGTGCAGGCAATAATTTTTCAGCTCCTCCAGATTTCCCTCCCGGTAGAATTTGACGGCCTCGAGTCCGTGATGGGTCTTGCCGATGCCCAAGTTGGATTTGGCGAGGATGTCCAAACTTACCCGCTGCCCCAGCGCGAGCTCGATCTCTTCCAATAGATCAAGGCGGGGGATGGCCTTGAGATTGAACTTGAAATATTTCTCCAGGACCGGAATATCAAAGCGGTTGATGCTGAAACCGATGATCAAGCCGGCTTTTTGTAACAGCTGCCCCAGTCCATCGAACTCATGCTCGTAGAAAGGCAAATATCTATCCTGATCATAGGAATAAACGCCCACGAATGAGGCGTCCAGTTTGCGAAGATTGTCCTGCCCGCCGACTTCGGCAAAGGTGTTTTTGGTTTCAATGTCTATTACTAACTTATCCATTTTTTAAAAATTAAGCGCCGCGTTAGACGTGCCTATCCGCAACTTTTGAGGCGGCATAGCTGTCGGGCTTGGTTCGGACTTCAAAGTTATTGGCGCGGATCATTCCGACCAGTTCCTGTATCATCACCTTGGTGGCGCCGTTTTCGCCGACGTCGACGTGGATTTCAAAATCGTATTTCGGCGACTGGAAGCTTTTGAAAGTGGTCAGGAAGCTTTTCGCGATCTCGAGCGAGATCAGCACCTCGTGGGTAATGCGGTCGCGCAGCGTGTGGAACTTCTCTGGCCCCTGGATCCGCCTCCAAAAATAGCGGCCGCCGTTGCCGACACGGTGGACGACGATGGCGGTCACGAAATCGGCCAGGTTATCGGCGTTTTTTTCCGAATCGGTGCCGAGGGTTACCTTGTACTCGCGGTCCGGGTCAGCCTTCATAAAATCAATTATTTCGCGGCTGACCTGCTCGGCGCTCATCCGGACGCCCATAGAAGTGTTGAAAAAGTAATCCATTTGGTAATAAACTACCGCTTCCGGGATCATTTGTCAAAAAGAGATCCGGAGCCCATATTATAAATATGAAGAGAGTTTATTTTGACTATGCCGCCTCTACCCCGGTTGACCCCGAGGTGGAGCGGGCGATGCGCCCCTATTTCGGGAAAATTTTTGCCAACCCCCATGCTTTACACCGCCCTGGCCAGGAGGCGTCGGCCGCCGTTTTTGCCGCCCGGCGCCGCATTGCCGAAGCTCTCGGCGCTGATTACCGGGAACTGATTTTCACCGGTTCGGCCACCGAAGCCAACAACCTGGCTATCCGGGGAGCCGTGACGGTCGCGCCGTTTTCCCGTCCGCGTGTCGTCATCAGCTCCATCGAGCACGAGTCGGTTCTGGAAACCTGCCGCGCGCTCGAGCGTGACGGCGCCGAAGTTGTCCGGGTGCCGGTTGCCAGAGACGGGTTGGTGGATTTAAAAAAATTGGCTTCGGCCATCGACAAACGGACTGTTCTGGTTTCTGTAATGCATGCCAACAATGAAATCGGCGTTGTCCAGCCAATAGAAAAAATCGCCGCCATCGTCAAAAATCGGCGCGCTTCGGGTTCGGTCTACCCGCTTTTTCATATCGACGCGGTTCAGTCCTTCCAGTATCTTGGTTGCCGGCCGGAAGCGCTCGGCGTGGACTTGATGACCTTATCCGCCCACAAGATTTACGGCCCCAAAGGAGCTGGTCTGCTTTACTTCCGGGGCTTGCCTTCCCGCCGGGAGTTGTTGAAGCCCATAATCACCGGTAGCGGTCAGGAGTTCGGATTTCGTTCCGGTACCGACAACGTTCCATATATAGTAGGGTTCGCCAAAGCGGTGGAAATAGCCGAGCGACTGAGGGAAAAGGAAAGCCGCCGCGTCAGAGGTTTGCGTGATCATTTCTGGCGGTCTCTGAAAGCAGAAGCGGGGACGGGCAGGGCTGTTTTGAACGGCTCGCCGACCGAGCGCCTACCGAATAATCTCAACATTTATTTCCCTGGACACGCGGCCCACGATTTGCTGATAAAACTCGATTTGGCCGGTATTGCCGCTTCGCCCGGCGCGGCTTGTTCCACCCGAGTTTCCCGGAGTTCTTTCGTCCTGGAAGAAATGGGTTTTCCCGAGGAGCGGGCGAGCGGCAGCATCCGTTTCAGCTTGGGCCGGCAGACAAAAAAATCCGACATTGATTACGCGGTAAAATCTTTGTATAATCTGCTAAACTAAAATAATGGTGATGTCTAAAATAATATCTTCTCAAATTGATAATCAAAATTTTGCCTCAATGGCGCGACGCGAAAGCGCAGCCGTAGACTCTACGGCCAGCTTGAGCAACAAAGGCAGTGAGCAAAATTTGATTGCCCGTACGGGAGCAGCGACCTTGGCTGATTTCGTCGTTGCGCTCGTTCGAAATGGAGTCCATATCTTCGCTCGCGTGTCTAGAAATCAGACACAAGGTCGCCTGCTTCAATTGATCAAGATATTATCTTAAACATCACTTATGCAATCCTTTAATCGTTTCACCATCAGAGCCCAGGAGGCGCTCCAAACCGCTCAAGAATTGGCCGCTCAGCGCAATCACGGCGAATTCAAGGTTTTGCACCTCCTCCGCGCTCTGGTTGATGACGAGCAATCGCTGGTTCGCCCGATGCTGGTTAAAGCCGGCATCAATCTGGATACTATATATAAGGAAGTCGAGGACGAGCTCAAAAAACTCCCGAAGATCTTTGCCAGCGCGAGCGTCGGCCAACTCTATCTTTCTCCCGAGCTGATGCAGGTTTTGGATAAAGCCGGAAAGATCGCGCTTCATCAAAAGGACGAATACATTTCCTGCGAGCATTTGCTGTTGAGCATGCTGGAATCCCCATCCTCCGCTCAGCGCCTCCTGGAAAAACTCGGCCTCCGTCGGGACGCTGCTTTCCGGGCGCTCGCCCAATTGCGCGGCTCGACCCGGATCACCGACGAGACGCCGGAGAGCAAGTTCCAGGTTTTGGAAAAATACGCCATCAACCTCACCGACAAGGCGCGGGAAGGGAAACTCGATCCGGTGATCGGCCGGGAAGAAGAGCTGCGCCGCCTTATCCAAGTGCTCAGCCGCCGGACCAAGAACAACCCGGTATTGATCGGCGAGCCGGGCGTCGGTAAGACGGCGATCGTGGAAGGATTGGCTCAGCGGATCGTCACTGGCGACGTTCCGGAAACCCTCAAAGACAAGGAAATCATCATGCTGGACCTCGGTTCTTTGATCGCCGGCACCAAGTTTCGCGGCGAGTTTGAAGACCGGCTCAAAGCCTTTGTAAAGGAAATCCAAAACGCCGCTGGCCGGTTAATCCTCTTTATTGATGAGATACATATGATAGTAGGCGCCGGGGCTGCCGAAGGCGCTGTTGACGCCTCCAACCTACTTAAGCCTCCTCTGGCAAGAGGGGAACTGCATGCCGTCGGCGCCACCACTATCCGCGAATACCAGCGGCACATCGAAAAAGACCCGGCGCTGGAACGGCGCTTTCAACCGATAATGGTTGAGGAGCCGAGCGTGGAAGACGCCACCGCCATCTTGCGCGGGCTGAAGGAAAAATATGAAGCCCACCACGGCCTCCGCATCAGCGACGAGGCGATCACCTCGGCAGTCAACTTGTCGGCCCGCTATATCACGGACCGTTTTTTGCCGGACAAGGCGGTGGACTTGATCGATGAAGCGGCGGCCGCCCGGCGGCTGGAAACCGAAAGTTTGCCATCGGAACTGGATCTGTTGCGGCGAGAGCTGACCAAACTCGAGATCGAACGCTCGGCTTTGCAGAAAGAAAACTCGGCGAAGAGCAAAAGCCGACTCAAAGCGGTGGACACGGCGGTCGGAAAACTCAAGAATAAAAACGATGCGCTCTCGGCGACCTGGCACAGCGAGAAACTCTCCTTCGAGAATCTTCACAATTTGAGAAAAAAGATCGAGGATTTGCGTCGTCAGGCCGAAGTGGCGGAACGGGAAGGGGACTTGGGAAAAGTCGCCCAGATTATTTACGGAACGCTTCCGCAATCGGAAAAGGATTACAAGAATATGGAAAAGAAACACGTCAAGTCCACCGGGTTCATCAAAGAAGCCGTTGATTCCGAAGATATCGCAGCGGTTGTTTCGCGCTGGACCGGCATTCCGGTCAGCCGGATGCTGGAATCGGAAGCCAAGAAACTTTCCCGCATTGAAGACGATCTGGGGAATCGGGTCATCGGCCAAGGAGAAGCCATCGGCGCCGTTGCCAATTCCTTGCGGCGGGCCCGGGCCGGCCTCGCGGACGAGAACCGGCCGCTCGGCTCCTTTATGTTTCTTGGGCCGACCGGCGTTGGTAAGACCGAGCTCGCTCGGGCGCTCGCCGAATTTATGTTCAACGATGAAAAGTCCCTGCTGCGATTCGATATGTCCGAATATATGGAGAAGCATTCCGTTTCCCGCCTGATCGGCTCGCCGCCCGGCTACGTCGGCTTTGAAGAGGGAGGCCAACTGACGGAGATCGTGCGGCACCGTCCCTATAGTTTGATTTTGTTTGACGAGATCGAGAAGGCCCATCCGGAGGTTTTCAATATCCTCCTCCAGATCCTGGACAACGGCCGGCTGACTGACAGCAAAGGCAAGGCCGTCAACTTCAAAAACGCTATTATCCTTCTGACCTCCAATGTCGGAAGCCATTACTTCAAGCAGATGTCCGGCCTGGGTTTCGCCTCCGCCAACGCCGACCCGGGTGCCGAGTCCCAGGAGGTCTTCCGGGAGAAGGTCCTGGATTCCCTGAAGCGGACCTTCAAGCCGGAGTTTCTTAATCGTCTGGACGAGATAATCATTTTCAACACCCTCGGCAAAAAAGAAATCGAAAAAATCGTTGATTTGCAGATCGAACTGGTCCGGGAGAAGCTGCGGGAACGGAGCATAAACATCAACATCGATCAGACCGCGCGCAAATACATTGTCGATAACGGATTTGATCCGGAATTCGGGGCAAGGCCAATCAAACGGCTGATTCAGAAGGCAATTCTGGACAAATTAGCGGACAAAATAATCGCCGGCGAAGTCAAAGATGGTGACAAAGTTAAAATCGGTTTTGCGGAATCCAAAATCACGGTTAGTTCTTAAAGCCGTTGTTTTCGGCGGCCTGTATTACCTATTGCAGCTGGGCGGCTTTTCGGCGATACCCATCGGGATCTTCGCGGTCGGCTCGGTCTTTCTTTATGCCGCACCGCTTTTCCGGACCGTTGAATTGCTGCGACCGTTCTTGTTGTTGTTGGCCATTGCCCTGATCACCGGCTGGGTTTTGCGTGACAGCGGATACTTTTTCTGGTCGGCGGCTTATTTCTCCTTTTTGTTCTACCTGGTCTTGGGCGTAAAGGATCTGGCGTTCATCGCGAGAAGCATTTGGCAGCGAGTTTTGAATTTCGGTCTGGCCTATCTCGTCTTCTCGCTGTTTTTCTATCACAGCCAAAGCTACTGGCCCATAAAAATTGCCGCCATTTTCATCGCGCTGATTTTTTTGTTCCGGGATGTGGCAAGGGGCCGGGCGGCAACCTGGCTATTGTCTCTCGCGATGCTGCAGGGGCTGTGGGTCATTTCTCTCCTGCCCGTCGGTTTCCTCAACGCCGCCAACCTCGCTTTTTTGGCCTATTTCGTTTTGGCCGACTTGGCGTTCTACTATTATAACTTCGGGGGAGTGAGCCGACGGCGCATACTTACTAATGTAACGTTTTTCGTCCTTCTGACGCTCGCCGTTTTTGCCTTTTCCCGATGGGGCTCTTAAACCAGATCTTTGAGGTAACCAGAAAATTCCTCTCCCAATTCCCGGTGACGAGTTCCGAAGTAGGCCTGGGCTTTTAAAATGCCCATTTTGGAACCGGCATCGAACCTTTTTCCCGGGAAATGCCAGCCGTAGAGCTTTTCGCCCCGGGCGGCGTAATTTTTTAAGGCCTCGGCGAGGCCGATCTCTTTTCCGTTAACCGGGTAAAGTTTACTTAGCTCCTCCAGGATCGCGGGAGTCAAAACGTAACGGCCAATGATAGTGAGATTGGACGGCGCTTCTTCGGCTCTGGGTTTTTCAACCACGTCGCTTATAGCATATAGACCCTTGGCCAGTTCCGATTTTTGGGCTTTTACCACGCCGTAGCGGGAGACCAATGCTTGAGGCACCGGTTCCAGCATAACCAGAGGCGCGTTCACTTTTTCAAAAACTTCAACAAAAGTTTTGAGCGGAGGCGGATTGTCGGCCAGGAGGTCGTCGCTGAAGCAGACCACAAAGGGTTCATCGGCAAGATATTTTTTAGCGGCAAAGACGGCGTCGCCGTTGCCGTAGGGTTTTTCCTGGACGGCAAAGCCGATTTTTAACCGCGAACCCGGCCAAGCCGGGTCGTGCCGGAGGTAATCGGCGTATTTTTGGAACTCCGGCTGGTCCGGGCCGGTAACGATGATGATATTGTTTATCCCGGCAGCCGCCACTTCTTCCATAACGTAATGGATCATCGGCCGGTCCACGATTCCGATCATGGCTTTTGGTTGATGCATCGAAAGCGGCAACACTCTCGTGCCCAATCCGGCAACCGGCAAAATGGCTGTTTTGACTTTCATATTATAGTAGTTTAGGATAACGCTTGATGTTTGTTAATCAAAAAACTCAAGAAATAACTTATGCGCTAGTACGCATTACGCCATACGTCAGGAGGCAGGAACTTCGTCAGCGTATTGAACGCCTCGCTTTTCAGCTTCTTGAGGAGGTGTCGTCGGAGAATTTTGAAGCGGCAAGCAAAACCGTTTCCAGTTTAGAAAGTTTTATCAGTTTGGGCAAGGCCATTTATGAAATAGAGCCGGTGAACGCCAAAATTATCGCCGGCGAGCTTCGCTCTCTTGGTTCAGCCCTGAAGCAAATTTTAGGCATTGAAAGCGACAACTCCGAAGCGCCGGATATCGCTCATGTGTTTTCCAAGGTACCGGCAGTTCTGGAAAATCAAAGCGCTTTTAATAGTGATACAAATAATGCGGCAAATCCTAACGAAGAAAAATCGGCAATCTTGCCGAATTCCGGCAATTCAAACGGCAATAGCAATGGCATGGCTGCAACTATTCGGCAATCGGCAATCCTCGAGAAAATAAGGCAATCGGCAAATGGGCAAATTCAGCTTAAAGACCTCATTGCCGCATTTCCGGAAGTCAGCGAAAGGACAATGAGATACGACTTACAGAAGCTTTGTAATCAAGGCTTGATCGAGCGGGTTGGTACAGGCGGCCCCGGCAGCTATTACGTCCTAAAATCGTAATAAATAGGCCTATTTCTCGTTATATTTAGTGTAATGACTTCGGGTGAGGCTGAGTCATTGCGAAGGCTTCGATATAGTCGAAATCGCGAAGCGTCGCATCAGCCCTCCCAGTTGGGAGAGTTTTTTTATTCCTCACTAATAAAAGAATTCCCAAACCGGTCATTACCTGATAAGTAATCTAGTCCGGTTTTCTATCAAGGTCGATTTTCCAAAGCAATAGCTTGGAAGAAGATAGGAAACGAATTTTGCGAAGCAATTAAAAACTTAAAGTAGT
>Ga0247727_10006087_pt1 | contig 23905 bp, 46 predicted proteins | sample WisWelCaveWW1625_FD_202498 | JGI IMG/M metagenome (GOLD analysis project Ga0247727, IMG submission 202498) | Biofilm microbial communities from Wishing Well Cave, Virginia, United States - WW16-25 | ecosystem: Environmental > Aquatic > Deep subsurface > Groundwater > Cave microbial mat | place... | reverse complement strand
TAATCCATTTTATTGCCTCATTTCTTAACAAGCTTGGTTCTACGTACGTAAATGGCTCATCAATAATTCCTGCATATACTACATTACGTAAACTATCTTGTTCTTCTAAATCTTTTAATGTTTTAAGTTGTTCTGTCATTTTTTAACCTCCAATTTTCTTATTTTTTATTCATTGTTTTATTGCATTTATCACATATTTTACAACGTCTTCTTGTTGCTTTGAATGGTTTTCTACAACGTTTACATGTTTTAAAATGAGTATTAACTTTCATTTTATTTCTAATATTTTTACTTTATCTTTTAATTCTTTTATTTCTTTTTCTATTTTATTTAGACGGTTTTCATGATCTTTAATGAATTCGTAATGCCAATTATTTATATCTTTTTGAGTTAATTTATTTTCTTTCTTTTTCGCCTTTAATGGTAATTTATCCAAATTTTTAAAAAACTTTTTATCAAATTCAACTTTTATATTGTTTGGAGGAGGCATAGGTTTACCTGCTAAATGATCTATTAGCTCTTCAAAACTTATAACATCTGTTTGTCCTTGTTTCATTTTTTACCTCCATAACTCTTTGATACAGAATCACTCCAAAAGCTTGGCAACTTAAAATTCATCATGCCTGTAAATTCTGAATCAATAATATAAACTTGACCATTAGTTGAATAATCAAAAGGATGTTCACTTATTTTTATGTTCTCATATAGTTTTCTAATAAATCCTCTGTCTGTAAATTGTTGCCATAAGCTGTCTTTTAATAAGAAAGCTATATCAATCATTCTCACAACATTCAAATTTAAATTACCTACATTTTGAGATATAAATATTAATGATAAATCTTTATGTCTTGCTATTTTTAATAGATTACTTACGTCTCTTGTTACTGTATTAAATGTTGATGTTTGATTAAGAGTTATTCCTGCTTCGTCCCATAGAACAACTGATCCATTTGGTATTTCATCTATTGTCTCTGCATGATTAATCCAATTAGGTAAATTCTGATTAGGAAAACCAACAGCAAACATTGATCTGTTAGTTTGTGATTTGATATTTTCTAATAATCTGAATGATAATGCTGTTTTACCTGATCCTCTACATCCAGCAACTAAACACACAACTGATTTGTTATTTAATTTAGAAGTAAAATTATTTAGATTTCCATTATCAATAGAAATCTCTTTCAGTTCAGAATAAGAAGGATTATGTTTGTATCCTGTTATAATTATATTCTTATTTTCTTTTAATGCTTCCTTATATATTAATTCATACTTTGATTCTGCCTTTTGTTTGTGTAATAAGTTCTGTATCCAATAATCGATTATGTTTGTCATTTTAAATCAATCTCCTCATTTAACATATTATCTCTGCATATGTTCTTGCTCCATGTTGTTGTAGCAAATGAATATAAGCATTTCCAACAGTATCTATTATTATAATTCATATCTAATATAAGTGGTCTCATACATTGTAAGCATCTTCTTTTATGAATATATAAAGTTGTTGTTTTAGTTATCAGCATCTTCTAACACCTTTATTTGTTTATTTAGTCTTTTTCCCTCTTTGATCATTCTATCTATTCTGCCTGCATAATAACCTGCTTTGTATCCATTATCCCAACCTATTTGAGTAAATTCCATATTCTTTTTATGTAATTCTTTTAATTCTTCGTTTAGTTCTTCTTCTTTAACTCTTAATTCATCTTTAGTTAAACTCATATTGAATCATCTCCTTTATTTCCATTTTGTTATTTATTCTTTATACCAATCTTTTGATTCTGCATATTTATAATGTAATTCTCTAATGCCTTCTTCTGTGCAGTCAGCACACAAATGGCTTTTTGGAAAAGCTATTTGTTTTATTTCTTCTTTTTCATTACAAAATTCACATTTCATTTTCTCACCTCTATTTTTGATAATATTCATAATCTGTATAATCGCATTTCTTGCAATATGCAACGTATGTTGTGTTTCCGTTTCCTGCGTCTGCCTCAGTTGATAGTATCATTGTTCCGTCATCACATTCCGGACATTCAATTAATTCTTCTTTGTATTTCATTTTATCTTACCCATTTATCATTTATTTTAAAACCACGAGAACAAATAAACTCATGTAATTGTTCTCTTGTTATCTGTTCTATATTATTTCTTAACATAGTGTCTATTAAATCGTTGTATTCATCTATTGTTATTTTTGCTCCAAATATTGTATATCCCCAATTTTTCATTTTACATCGTCTCCTTTTTCAAAATCTTCTAATGATTCGTTTGCTATTTGTCTTAAACAACCATTGCAAGTATTATATTTATGAGGATAATCCATAATACTTAAACATTCTTTACATCTTGGCATCATTTTGCATCACACTCTAATAAAGTTAATTCTCTCTCCATTCCTAAAACAGCAAATAAATCTCTTGGGTCTTTTATTTGTTTAGTTATTTTTTTAATTAATGTTTGCTGATATCCCATTATTGTTTTATCTGTAAGGCTGCTGTATCTATTTGTTTTCATTTTAAGCCACCTCTTTTATTTTTAATCTTTCAAATATTTTATACAATTTTATTGAAAGTTTTAAATCAATAGCCCTATTTATTAGTTCTTCTTTCATCTGTTTTATTTTATCTTTTGCTTTCTCTTTTGTATCAAATATAAAATAATTATTATTGCTAAAACCTAAAATATCTCTTATTCTTCCGTTTCCATTACCATAAAAATAAGACAACGGTCTTTTATTGTTATGTATAATATAAGCCATTTTTAATCCTCCTCCAATAAGTCTATAATTTTATTAAATTGTTCTTTCCATTTACTAACTTTTGTATATCCTTTTATCTGTTTGTTTGGTATATCTAATAAAAGCATATTACTATCTATCTTTTCTTGTATCGTTTTATTCATTGTGATACACTCCTGCTTGAGCTATAAACCATAGCATAGGCTGGTTTATGTCTGTAAATTAATACAGAGCTATCTCTTCTATAAAAGTCTATTTTACCCTCTTCAAATCGTTGATAAACAACATTCCCAAAGGAAGCTATTCTATTAAGTGTAGCTAAACTTATCTCATTTACTAAATCTGATAAACTGTTTTTCTGTCTCATTTTGTCAAACCTCTTGAAACATATTAACTTATGTTTCATATACTATATATGTATTCTAGCTATATAAATCTTATGTTTATTTATATACTCACACAGGAAACCTTTTGGAAGTTATATATAAATCTTTGCTTATTTTTTATTCACATATATAAAGCTATGGGTTAGCAATGTTGCTTAGCAATAGGATTATTATTATTTATTCTATACTTTAACGAAAGTTTTATATAGTAGTAAGTTTTATATATGGTAGCTTAGGCGTATGTCAATGAAGATGCAGAGTAAGAGCCTGCATGCTGAGACTAATCCTGAGCTAAACAAAACCTATGGAGTTATGTTGACGCAGTTGTTTAGCAATACTAAAAAGCTAAACCCATGCAACTAACTGCCGAGTAGCTACGAAGTAGGATAAACTAAGGAAGTATTTATTTAATTTCTTTCTTTTCATATAGTTCACGCTCTTTTCAAATATATTACAAACATGAGTAAGTAGTGAAGCAAATATATAAACCTTACTTATAGGATAAATATAAGTATATAATAAGGAAGAATTAAGCTTAGTTGTTAAGTAGATTAACAGGTAAAGTATAATAGGAGAATACACATAGGTTATGACTATAATAGTGATAATTAGGTGAGATAATACTTTTTTATCTCAGTAACAAAAGAGAGTAATAAGGGGGGCTCTACTATGTGTAATAATGAGTATTAATTCGTAAAATCTGGTAAGATTTTACTTAAACTTGCACAACTTAGCAGAAAGTTGCTAATATGTGCAGAGAGTTCAAGAAGAGGAAAATGAGTAAGTGAGAAGAGATGTGAGGAGCACATCACTCTCTAACAGAGAACATTACTCTCTAAGAAAGTAACATCTCACTAAGAGAGAGATAAATCACTGAGTAACAAACATCATATTTAAAGAATATTAAGCTGATACAACAAACTTAATTTTTAATTAAGTTTGTGTACGGAAATAAAATAGTATTTTATTTCCTGTAAGACCGAACTGATAAAGGGAGGTTAAAATGAGCTCAACAACAGTAATAGAGAACATAATACTGTTCTTTGTTATACTCGCAGCCGATATAGCGGTTGAGTATTTAAAGGTTTTATATAAACGATATAAAAGAAAGCAGAAGAGATTGATGTTGGAGAAGATTAAGAATGAGAAAGAAAGAAAAGAGAAAATCAATACCATATCAAACTCAATTAAAGAACAGACAGTTAAAAGATTATAATGAAGAAGAAAACCATAAAACTAAGTGAATTAGAAAAGTTCATTTTCAAGAACAGTCAGATGAGTGATATAGAAGCAGGAAGTACAGATAACTTTAATAACATCATAAATGCCTTAGCAAGGGCAGATTATACTAGGGGCGCAGTTATATTATATTACGATAAATTCCATAACGGACAATATGGAAAATCATATTACAGACTTTATCAACGGATGAGAAAATGAGAACGATAGTCAGAGAGACAGGGTTAGTAGAACAATTATGCTCATGCGGCATAGGACACCCTACAAGAGAAGGCATAGACTATATGTCTAAATCAACTTGTAGTACTAAGAAAGTATGGGAAGTACATGGATGTTGTATGATACCAGGACATTGCTGGTTAGTGGATAGAGATAATGACAAGCGCCAAAAAAGGACTAAAGAGATGCTTTCAATGCAACGAGAGAAAAGGAGTAGTAATAAACCATCAGTGTCTAAGTTGCGCTTACCAAGATCAAAATCAAGAAGAGATAAAAAAACAGTTTGAATATTATGGAGCCAGAATATGAAAATTTGTATGATGTGCGGGATAATGAGAATTGATAGTTTATTCAGAGAGGACAGAAAGATATGTGATGATTGTTTGTTCATGACTTCTTCTTCATCTCAGCGATAAATATAGAAACATACTCACTACGTTCATAGCTTCTATTTTCTCTTGAAAATAGAAAGATTTATAAAGTAGAAAGATATTTAAATGTTATGTCTGCTGATTTAGAAATTATTAAAAGAGATATAATAAAAGCAGAGAATAACTTATTAGATGATGCAGCACGGCTAAAACAATATTTATTAAATTTAGAAAAATCATTATTAGATCAAAACATTAATCCATTAACAGATAGACAGTATCTAAAAGCATTGGAATTGGATATTGAATTAGCTAAGCACTTAGTTAAATTGAAAAGAGAAGTTATTCAGATGAAAGAGAATAACAACAGATTTGAGGTGAAGCCAGATGCCTATAGGAAATTCCAAGAAGAGTAAAGTCATAAGAGAATTAAAAGATGTAGCTTATGAGTTAAGAGATACGGCAGCTATGCTTTTAGGAGCAGTTCTAGATTCTAAGAAGAATGATAAGATTACTATCAAAATAGGAGACAGAGTATCACAAATCTGGAAGAGAACAAGATGAGTTTACAACTATATTTTGAAAATTTAAATAAATTATGCCTTAGTGTCAGTTTAATAAAATCAAGCTATAAAAGAAGCAGAAAAGATTATGATTATAGATTTACAGTACTTGATTTAAAATTTGATAGGATGGGAGATAGAATGGGAATTTTAATATATTTATTTAACTTTATGTTTGCAGTTAGCTGGGGAGATAGAATATGATAGTTTATCTTATATTAAGCATTTTCCTGGCGTTAGGAACATGGTTGTTATTAGCATTATTACTTTTTACCATACTACTATTACTTAGGGAGGTGTATAAGAAAATGAAATTAGATTTTGAAACAGAGAACATTATATGGTTTTTAGTTGGATTAGCATTAGGTCTCATTATTGGATAATATTAACCAAAAGTGAATAATCATATACTAAAATGAAACAGAATAAAGAATATCGCAGGATATTGAAAAGAGAGATAAGTTCATTGAAAGTATTACATAACACTTATTATTTCTTACAGGACAGGGATTTTAGATCAGATAAGCCAATCTATGGAAAAGCTTCTCAATACATTTATGATCATGTAATCAACAGATATGGGGGACAAGTTGCAGGATTGTTCTTGCATGCTGAGTTTGGTGAATTAGAAAGAGTCTTATTAGAGGATGCAGAAGAGACAAAAGCAAAATGAAAGCAGTATTGGAATTTAGTCTTCCTAAAGAAGATACAGAATTTGAATGCGCATCAAAAGGAACTGAATTAGCTTGTTTTCAATTTGAAGTGTTCTCTAAGATTAGAGAATATCTAAAATACGGAAGAAATGATAAGGGTGTAGGAAAAGAAGCAGCAGAGATATTAGAAGAATTAAAAGATCATTTATCTGATGAAGAAGTTAAATTAATCCACTTTAACTGATAGTTACTATATATAAACTTTTAGTTTACATATATATACCAAAAGTATACACATTTGTATGTATAAAAATGAAAGACAGAAAAGTACCAATAGACAAGATGCCCCAGTTGCTTATAGCTATAAACCATAAGCAGAAGTATTATGTTCAGAATTTAATAGATGTAGAAATTAAAATCCCAAAGAAACAATTCAAATGGGAAGTATTCCCTTTAGAATCTGTTAAACAGCAAATATGGGATTATGTAAAAAAAGAATATCCTGATTGTAAATTCGCTAATATAATGCACATAAGAAAATATGGGAAGACATATTGTGCTTTAGTAGATATACTTTCATAATGGATTATACAGCTATAGATAAACAAACAACAAAAAGATTGAATGATATTTGTAAACCAATATCAGAGATCTCTTTTGATGAAGCTAAAACAAACCCGGGATATTTTTCCTATCATTTCTTAGGCATTAGACCTTATTCTTATCAATTTATGATATTTGAAAGAGCTGCTTACGGCGTAAAGAGATTAGCAGTATGTTCTTCAAGACAGATAGGAAAATCAATATCAGTTGCAGTATTGGGCTTATGGGCAGCTTTCTTTAATAGATTCCCTTCTGGAGTTCATAATAATACAAAAGTTTGTATTATATCAAGATCAGATGATCAGGCTAAGAAACTAATGTCAGAGATCAAGAAACTAGTTAACATAGGAGATAAGTGGATGCTGCAAACATCTGGCAAAGAGAAAATATTATCCAGTGAATTAGATCCTTATGGAGCTAATAATACAGATACAATGACATTTAAAAATGGGTGTACTGTTAAATGCTTTCCTCCTACTGGAGCAATAAGAGGAGAAACATCTGATCTAGTAATAGTGGATGAAGCAGCATTTGTTGAAGAAGAAATATTCAGAGAAGATATAGAACCAACAGTTAGTTCAACTAATGGAATAGTAATATTAACATCCACACCAAAAGGACAAAGCGGATTATGGTATAGTCTGTTTGATCCCTTTGATAAATTATCTAAACATGAATATGAAAGATTATGGTTTCCTTGGGCAGTTTGCGAGAACAAGAAACAAAAAGAAACAATACAAAAGAAATTAGAGCAAGCTCAAATAGAAGGAGATACGAGACACTTTGACCAAGAATACGGCGCAATGTTCACAGTTGATGAAGAAGCATTCTTCTCATCTATAAAGGTAGATGCAGGCTATGATGAAGATTTATCATTACAGAATATATGGAATAAAACTCCTTGCTGTTTAGGGTTAGATTATGGAATGACTACTTGCCATACAGTGATTACCATTTCAACTTTAGACACTGATGGAAGAGTTAAATTACTTTATCAATATGCTTATCCCTTAAATTCAGATGATAACATGATATTTTCAGATATTAAGGAGCTAATGTTAAAGTTCAAGATAGCTAAGATAATTGCAGATGACTGTCCTCAGGGTAATTCCACTAATCAAAGAATGAAGAATGAAGGATTGCCAATAGAACTTTATAATTTCAGATCAGAACAAGCAACAATGGCCAGAGATGGATATAACCGTAATACTGGTTATTATCAGTTTAGAAACTGGTTAAACCTTAATAAGATTAAATATCCTAAGATTCCTGAATTAATGGTTGAAATGAAAGCCCTGCAGGAAGTTAGGAAATTAATTAATGTATCCATTAAAAAGCCAAAAGGAGGCTTTGATGACAGAATAGACTCATTCATGATGAGTACATTACCGTTTATAAGTGAAACAGCGGAAGGCTTAGAAGCCTTCATTGTTGATACTACCAGGCCAGGAACTTTTACAGAGAATCCTTCTTCGTTAAGAGAAGACATGGTTTGGATGAATGCACAGAAAACACAACCGAGGTGGTAAAATGAAAAGTTTGATGTCAGCAAAGAAAGAAAAGTTAGACACACAAGAAGAAATAAAAATGAAGAAAGAAGAGATAGGGCAGAATCTATCAGTCTATAACAAGAATCTTGAAATTCTTGCACGCATAGATAGAACAGTAGCTCTTGAAAAAGAGGCTACAGAAGTAAAATGCAAAGATCTAGCAGTATTGAATCCTAACTTTGGATTTGAGAAATTGAAAGAATGGGAAACTATTCATGAGAAAATAATCAGATTAAATGCAGATGAAAAGATAGAAGCTATGAACGGCAACGGAGATAAGTTAAGAGATCAAAACAAAAGAATAGCAGAACATTACAAGGAATTGGTTGAAAGACTAAAAGAACTTGGAGCAGATGTTTCTGAATATGAAGGCAAAACTCCAGCTTATTTCGGTTAAAAATTGCACTCTATAACGAAAGATTTATATACTAGAAAGATTTATAAATGTATAGGTTAGCTACCCCTTGCATTTCAGCTCTCTAAAATGCGTGTTATTAAACCCAACGATTCTATAGACATTAGGGCGTCATTAGGTATTGTTAAGAACTACTTTGACGCAGTCGACAATATTCATGAACCCGAGATAGATATCTTAGCAGACGTTCATTTGGATATGGTCAGAAATGATCCTGTTCTTTCAACTGCAATGGATTTAACTGTTGATGTAACAACAGCAAATGGTTATTCTTTTTCTGGTAAAAATAAAAGACAAATAGAAGATGCTCAAGAGCTCTTCGATGAAATTCTAGATTTTGATAAAGTTATTGATAATGTAATCTATCAACTTATAATCTATGGCAATGCGTATATGGAATTGCGCAGAACTACAGGTCAAGGCATAGATGAGATACATCCTTTAGAGCCTACTGAGATGGCTATTCAATATGACCAACACGGTAGAGTAATAGGATATGTACAAAAACCAAAAGGACAAAAAGTTAAAACTGAGATTAAATTTAAACCAGAAGAAGTTATTTACTTCAGATTAAAATGGGTAGGATCAAGAGTTTATTCTTATTCTCCATTGGAATCTATAGGAAGATCTTTTACAACCAAAATTCTAGCTAATGATTATTTGCAGGCATTATTCAAACATTTGCCCCCAAGAGCATTACACGTATTAAAAGCAGCTTCAAGAGAGCAAAGAGAAGCATACATTGCTAATTTAGTGAGAGCTAAAAGAAATCCTAATTTAGATTTAGTAGCAATAGGAGATGCAGATGTTAAATTACTCACTCCAGATTTAGGTGCTGGATTAATAGAAACATTGAAATTTTTAAGAGAGGAAGTTTTAATGGTTACAAGAGTGCCGCCTATATTCGTAGGATTGCCTGATAACTCAAATAGAAGCTCCTCAGAATCAATGAGCATTCCATTTGAAACAAGGGTTAGAAAATTACAACACATTATTGCATCACAGATTAATAGAGAATTAATGCCTCAAATGGGTATGCCTGGAGTTAAATTCAGATTTAATCCACCTAGTCTTGCAGATGAAAAATCAATCATAGAAATAGCAAGAAATATGCACGACATGGGATTAGATGATGATACAATTATAGAATATCTAAAGAAAAAAGGATTTCATACACTTCCTGAAACAAGTTTCAAATCACCAGAAGAAATGACTGGAATTAAATCAAAAGACCTAATGCCTTCAAGAGTTAGAATGAATAAACAAACTGACAAGATGACAAACAACTTAGATGAAAAAGGAGTTTCAGCAGAAGGAGCAGAAAAGCTTGAAACAAGATCAGTAAAACATAATTGGTATATAGAACCAAAAGATGTAGAAGAGGTAATTAAGAAAAATGCCGCTAGTTAAAGGAAGTTCAAAAAAAGCAATATCAGAGAATATTAGTAGGTGCGTAAGAGAGGGCAAACCGCAGAAGCAATGTGTGGCTATAGCTCACTCCGTCGCAGGTAAAAGTAAAATACAAAGGAGGGATATTAATATGGCAAAAGTAGAACCTAAGAAAGATTTTCTTCCACCAAACTTCGCTCAAACAGTCATTAATGAAATGTCAAGACCAATGTTTGCACCTCAAACAATGCAAATGATGGATCTAAGAACAGAACACATGATGAAAGAAGACGAAATGAAAAAAATGATGGGAGAAAGAGGAGCAAAAGGAAAACCAATTCCAAGTTTAAAAGGCGGAAAAAGTCAACCAGCATCCAAAGCAAAGCTAGGAGCAGGTGGGCGATTTGAAGCACTTAAAAAAAAAGTAACAGCAAAAGGAGTAAGAGATCCAGGAGCGCTAGCAGCAGCTATTGGTAGAAAGAAATTTGGAAAAGCAAAATTCCAAAAATTAGCAGCTAAAGGAAAATGAGCTACGAATTTGTATGTGATAAAATAGAAGTAAGAACCTCTTTAAATAGTAATAAAGAAAGAGAGTACATTATTAGAGGATATGCAAGTATTCCTAATGCTGTAGATCTTTATCGCTATCAAATAAATAAAGATGGCTCTACAACTTCTTTTAAATCACTATTCACAGATCACGCAGTGCAATCAATGGCAGATCAAGCAAAGATGAAAAAAGTCTTTGTTGATACAGAACATCAAACTGCTGCATTGATTAACATTCGTTCTATTCTAAATTCTATGCAGGGAGAGTTATCTCAACGTGGAGTTGATATTACTCCTGCAACTACCCAGATCATAGATCTGGTTAGGCAGACAGATATTCCATTTGCAAAAGTAGTAGATCTAAAGATTGATGACAAAGGATTGTTTATTGACACAAGATTAAACCCTTTTTATAGAGACTTAGATCCTAAATATTTTGATGCAGTATGGAATTCAATTCAGCATGGATTCATTAACGGAATATCCATTAACTTCACTCCTAAGAATGTTGTTGAAGAATTCAGGAATGGAGAATATGTATCTGTTATTGATGATGTAGATTTATACGGATTTAGTTACGTAGGAAATCCAGCACTTCCAGAAAATAGCATAGTTCAAGTAGCTATGCGAAGTATGATGGAATTTAGATCAACGCAGAAAGGTGAGAATATGGCAGAACAAAAAACAGAAACAAATAATGAAATAGAGCAATTAAAAAAAGAACTTGAAAGTTTAAAAACAAAGCTTGTTCAAGAGGAACAAACAAAGCAGGAAGAGAAACAAAAAACTATTGAGGCTGAGAAATTAGCTTACAAAACTCAAGTAGAAGAACTTCAGAAGACAGTTGAAGCAATGAAGAAAGACGCAGTTGAAAAGGAGAGAACTTCTGTAAAAGCAGTAGTTGCTCCAGATTCAGCATATCGTGTTTCTTCAACACCTCAAGTTAGTCCAACAGAGTTCAGGGATAATTTGAGTAAATTAAGTTTTGGCGAATTAGTAGCTCTTCAAGCAGAGTTCAAAACACTTAATGCAGAAGATCCTGCAAAAGTAGCAAGATTGAAAAGAACTTCACAAGATATAATTGCACGAATTTAAATATACAAAGAGGTAAAAAAATGATAAACGAACCACTATTACAAGTAAGAGCAGCTCTTCTAACATCATCCAACACAGTTGGAGTTGTTGCAAGCTCACAAGGAGGAGCAGAAATAAATAAAAGAATAGATAGCATGATGGTAGATGCTGTAAATAGATCAGTTGATTTAAGACCAATGGTTTCAAGAAAACCTATGGATCAACTTTCTTATATATGGAATTTAACCACAGACTTCGAGAACAGCAGAGTTGCATTCTACTCAGAAGGGGCAGCAGGAACACCGCAACCTTCCAAGAGAACACAATTATTCGCTGTAGCTAAAGCTATCAGATCAGATTACGAAGTTACAAACTTGCATGTTGCAGGAAGTTCTTCATTCTACAATGCAATGGAAGAGGAAGCAAGAAATGCAATCGCAGCTTTAGTAATTGCTGAAGAAAAAGCTTACATCTGTGGAAGCGATACAGTAGCTTACGGATTAACTGGAGCTTACGATGGATTAATTCAATTAATGGACAGCAACGCAGCTTATGGCTCAACAAACACTGTTTACGGTGTTGCAAGAGCAGCTGCAAGAGACGAATTAGATGTACAAGTTGTACACGCTGCACCAGTAACCACAGCAGCTTTAACACTTGCTCATTTGGATTCAGCCATTACATCTTCTGATAAAAGGGGAGTAAAAGGAAACAGAAGAATATTCTTCGTTTCACCTGAAAGACATGATAAAATAAATCAATTATTGCAAGCACAGCAAAGATTTATGGGAACACTTGAACTTGAAGGAGGATTCTCAGTATCAACATACAAAAGAATCCCAGTTGTTTCATCCAGATTCATGGACAAAAATGGAGTTACATGGAATGGAACAGTAAGAACAGCTTCACATGTAGATAATGCAATGTATTTGCTTGATATGGATAACGTTGAATTCAGAGTATTGGATGGAGTAGATGCTACTCACGTTCCTATAACTGGAGCAGATACAAGTATCAGATCAGATGTACAAGGCGGATACTTCAAAAGTTACGGAGTATTTGTTATGAAGAGATTTGATTCTCAAGTTATCATAGATAACTTAAGTACACCATAAATAGATTTTTTATTTTAAAGATAGGGGATGAATAATCCCCTTCTTTACATTATACGGAGGAAGATAGAATGGGCAGAAAATTTAAACTGAAAGGAAATGCACTTTATTGTTTTTCAGAAACAATGATGTTGAATGGCGGACAAGTATATGATGTTGATGATAAAACAGTCAATATCGATATGGCTCTTTTAGAGCATCCAGATAACCAAGTTATTGTAGAATGGCTTGAAGAAGAACAAATAGAAGAAGATAAACCTAAGAAAAAGAAAAAATGATATTCATAATTTCATTTGATGATTTTAAAAGAATAACAAACAAGATCATCAATAATACATCGGAATCACAATTTATACATCCTTTATTCTATCATGAGACTCTTACAGAGCTTTTCATGTATGCAACAGCAGGAGACTATATAATCTATTGTACAAGAATATCAAAAGAACTTGTACCCAATATAGACTCATTCAAATTAGAATTTTTACCTAAAGCAAGATCTATAGAATTACTAGAACCATTAACAGAGAAGAAGGATCTGAATATAACAGTCGCGCAGGTGTAAAATGGTTAGAGAAGGATTTCTAAACCATGAGCAAATAGCCTGGCAAGATCCAGCAGATGCTCGTAGAGTTTTTATTGTCAATGAAACTGGAGATCCAGTTACATTTGGTCAATCAATAAACATTGCAGTTAAAACAACTGCCATAACAGTTGGAACAACTGCCGTAGCATTACCAACAACAGCATTAGCAAACAGAAAAGTCATAGTCATATTCAATGATGGAGCACAGAATCTTTTTATAGGTGATTCATCAGTTACAACTTCTAATGGTTATTTAGTTCCAAGAAATACATCAATAGCTTTTGATATAACCGCCAATGTTGCCATTTATGGACTTGTAAGTACAGGAACTACAACAGTTAGAATAATAGAGGGATCATAATGGGAATAGCTTCAACAGGATCAGCAATAGAGGAATTCAAATTAGTAGATCCAACTACGCCTGCGTATAAAACAAAGGTAAATCCTGATGGAAGTTTAAATGTAAATACAACTCCTTCTGGAATACAAGAAATTAGAATCAAAGATGGAGATGGTACAGATCTTGCCGATGTTGTTGTTGATGGCGTAACAAAAAGACTTGCAGTACAATCAACTCCAACAACTGGATCAGTTCAAAATATCAGGATACAAGATGGAAACGGAACTGATTTAGCTGATGTTGTAGATGTTGCTGGTGTTAAAAGATTAGCAGTAGAAACAACACCTGTAGCAGGAACAATCCAGGAAATCAGAATTCGTGATGGAGATGGAGTAAATCTTGCAGACGTAAGAAGCGACATAGATGCTTTTAAAAGACTAACAACAGACGCTTTTATTTCCAATACAACAGCAAATCCAATTCCAGTAAATATTACAACTTCAAGTACAGATATTGCTTTATGGAAAGCAAGATTTCAAACTTCAGCCACAGATATTGCATTACCTATATCAACAGATACAACTTTAGTTACAATAACAAACGAAGGTGCAGTAAATTATGTATCAGTTAATTTTGATACAGTGGATGTTGAAATGATCATGGTTCTTGATGGAGTTGAGATATTCAGAGTTGTGATGGGTGATTTGGGAACACCTGCAGAATATGATTTAGATACTTTAGAAGGAAATCCAAGTTCAATAGCAACAAGCAGGGCAAAGACTCATTTTCATTGGCGATCACCACAGCCCGTTTATTTTGCAACAAGTTTTGTCTTGAAAGCAAAAGCATTAGCGGCAAATAAAAAAATGTTATCCTATTTAGTGGAATGGAGGGATAAGGCATAATGACAACAATTCTTGATAAATTTTCAACAGATAGTAGATTTGCAATAGATACTGCAATGTCAATAACTTCATTTAAAACTATTGAAACGACAGTAACGCCAGATGCTTTTAATGAAAGAGGAATGAAAGTTGTAAGTATAAGTGCAAATGATACTTTAACTGGAACGGGCATACAAAAAGTAAGATTAACTTATTTAGATTCTAATTTTAATCAGTTTACAGAAGATATAAATTTAAATGGAACAACATCAGTAAATACTGTTGCAACTAATATAAAACATGTGGAATCATTTGAAACTATACAAGTTGGAAGTGACGGAAAAGCAGTAGGAATAATAGATTTAAAAAATTTAACTGATGCTACTTTATATGCAAGAATAGATGCAGGAAAAAATCAATTCTTTAGTTGTGTTCATCATGTTAAAAAAGGAAAAAAAGCAGTTATAACGGGAATGGAAGTGGGATGTCAATCAGCAGGAGTAGTCCAAGTTAGACTTAATTATGAAAAAACAACTATTCAAGGAAATCCGATAGATTTGATATTTCATGAACAATTAATTGCTAATTTTGATGTAAAAAAGATTGAATTTAATGCACCATTAGTTGTAGAAGAGGGACACCATATTAGAATGACTGCAATGGGGCTTTCAGGAGGACAGATTGTATTTGGTAGATTTTCATTTTTTGAGGTAGATGTATGAGTAATTTTATAACTAATAACAAAGGAATATTTCATAATGAAATAACTGATGGAACTAAAACTGTAGATATATTCAATATAGATGGCAAAGATAGATTAGCAGTGAATGCAGGTTCTGTTCAAATATCTGCACAAGGCACAGAAGGATCTTTATTTCATAAAACTGCAACTTCATCATTCGGTGCACAGGAAACAAAGGATTTAATCAGTCAAGTAATCACAACTGGTAAAAAAGTATTTGTGAAAGGATTTGGCGGGAGTGCAGATAGAGCAGGAAATACAAACAGTCTTTATATATTAATAAATAAACAAGGAGATACAACAGAAGTTGAAAAAGATAGGTTTTATACCACTAATGCAATTCAAAGATTATATTTAAGAGCATTGGAATTCAACGCAGGAGATAGATTGATAGTAAGGGTAAGTAATAATGCAGGAGCAAATGCGAATCACGAAGTAAGCATAAATGGAGCAGAGGTAAATGTATAATGGCATTAATGAGTATAGAAGAAGGAAAGCAAACTGATGGAAACTTCAGAGCAAGAGGATATAAATTTACAGTTAATGCAAATACAACAACTGATTTTAATTTTAGCTTTCCTTATAATATAGAAATATTATCTGCTTGTTGGTATTCAAAGAGTGCAACAGATGGAGATAAAATGAGATGTTTTGTAGCACCAGACACAATTACTGGAACTGTTACAGAAGCAGCACCTACTACACAGAATTGGATTAAAGCAAGCCAAACAGTAATTGATAATTGTAAAGTAGGATACATAATTAAAATAGCATCTAATTCAGCAGAATATCATATTGTCAGTATAGATAAAACAAATCTTAAATTAACATTAGATAGAAACTTAGAAAATGCAGCAAGCGTAAATGAGTATGTAAAACAATCAGTAATGATGATGGATGATATGTATATTCATCCAGATAAGTTTTATGAAATAGGAGATAAGAAATTAGGCGGAAGTTTAATACCTGCTAATAAAACAATCAGAGTAAAATATACAACAACAGCAGTAACGGCATTTGAATTTCAATTTTGGGTAGAACTATTATATTGAAGAAGATATAATATTATATATTAATAGATATAATGAATAGACAGATAAAATGGATAGCTTAGAATCAATGTTACGAAAAGCGGATTTAATATTAGTAAAAAAAAGACCAGGATTTGTTTCTAGATTAATTAGAACTTTAACAAAATCAGAATATTCTCATGTCGCTCTTTATGTTGGAAATAATCAGATTATAGAATCAGATATTCCAAATGGTGTTATAAAAAGTCCAATTACTAAATATGATCATTATGATATATACCGGCATTCATCTATAACTCCTGAAAAACAAAAAGACATCTGTGATTGGGCAGACACAAGAACAGGATATAAATATGATTATATGGGAATATTTGGAATATTCCTGGGAATATTAAAACATAGAAAAGTAAATCCTTTTGATGAAAAAGGAAGATATTGGTGTTCTGAATTAGTTGCAGATGCTTATATTAATTCTGGAATATTTATGTGCGTAGATTCACAAACTTGGACAGTGAGTCCAGGAGATTTAGCAAAGTGTGATGGATTCAAAAAGATGTTTAGTTATGAAAAGACTATTTAAATTATTATTAAAATTATTAAGAAAGCCAAAAAGAATAGAAGGCAATAATAAATTCATTTGTAATGTTCAAAAAGATCCTATTGATAAAAGAGATCATTATTACATAGCAAAAGTTTCAACAATTCCTATTTCTTATAGTTTAAAAGAATTCTGTCCACCAGTTAAAAATCAAGGTTCTATTGGAAGTTGTAGTGCACATGCTTATGCAACTTCAATGGAAGTTATGTATAAAAAACATAAACCAGATTGGTATGAAGAATTAAGTGAAAGATTCAATTATTATACAGTAAGAGATTCAGAATATATGAATACTCTTCCTCAAGATTCAGGAGCATTTTTAAGAGAAAATGCAAAAGTATTAAATAAAATAGGAATTTGTTCTGAAAAATTATGTCCTTATGATATAAACAGATATAATGAAACTCCAAGTATCTTTGCATATTCAATGGCAAGATTTTGGAAAGCAAAGGAGTATCATAGAATAACATCTATTGAAGATATGAAAAAAGCACTAACAGAAGGAAAACCAATTGTAGTTGGCACTTATGTTTATGATAGTTTTATTAATCAAATAGGCGAACAAATGTCTCCAAATCAAACAGGAACAAATAGAGGAGGACATGCTTATGTTGTTATTGGATTTGATGATCAAAAACAATCTTTTGAAATAATGAATAGCTGGGGAATCTTATGGGGAAATAAAGGATTCTGCTGGATTCCTTATCAATTCTTTAATTTGTATATGTTTGATGCTTGGGCAATGGACATATTAGAAGGAGATTTAGGCTAATTCTTATACACTATAATGTTGTAAATTTGAAGAAAATTGTACAACATAACGAAAGATTTATAAAGGAGTAAAACAATTATTCTATATAAAGGTTTCGTTTTCTAAATGGTAACCGTATCAACAGGCTTATCTGCCGTGGAAAGAGTAGAAATTGCATACACTTGCACTGCCTCGGAAGCAGTAGGTGATGTAGTATGTTTAGATCCAGCAGGGTCTAATAAAGTAATCAAGGCTTCTAATACAAGCACATCAACAGCGCCAGCAATTGGCATCATAGTCAGTAAACCTTCAACAACAACAGCAGTAGTCAGAACAGGAGTAGAATCAGGCGGATTTGTAGGAATTGTTGCAGGAGCAACTTATTTCTTAGGAACAGCAGGAACACTTACATCAACAGCTCCAACAGTAACAGGAACAATAGTTCAATCAGTTGGGATAGGTGTGAGTTCTACAAAAGTTTTGATAGATCCAGAAATTAATTATTTCATGAATTGACTGAAAATTATAACGTTATAAAAAGGAGGAAAATATAAAATGGCACAAAGAAAATTTTTAACAATCGTAAGCGGTGTTCCAACAGGACACGCGTCAACAGATGATATAACCTTAGCAAGTGCTACTTTAACCACGCCTTTAGTTGAAACAAGCGGAGGAACAGGGGAATCAACTTACACAACAGGGGATATTCTTTATTCTGATGCTTCAAACTCTCTTGCTAAAAGAGCAATCGGAACCACAGGTCAAGTATTAACAGTAGTTGGCGGAGTTCCAGCATGGAGTGATTCAGCAGGGGACATCACAGCAGTAACAGCAGGAGCTGGTCTTACTGGTGGCGGTACATCAGGAGCAGTAACACTTGACGTAGGTGCTGGAGACGGTATATCCGTAGCAGCAGACAGCGTAGCAGTAGACGCAACAGTATTGAGAACCACAGGTTCACAATCAATAACAAGCGGAACAAAAACATTTGCAACTGGAACAATTTTAGCAATCGCTACAGGAGCAGATTTAACAATCGCAGATGCACCAGTATCAGATACAGATGCAGCAAATAAAGCATATGTAGATGCAGTAGCAACAGGATTGGATGTAAAGAAATCAGTTAGAGTTGCAACAACAGCAGCTTTACCAGCGTATACAGCAGCAGGTTCTGGAGTAGGTAAAACACTTACAGCTAACGCAGTAGGAGTTTTAACAGTTGATGGAGTAGCTACAGTTCTTAATAATAGGATTTTAGTAAAAGATCAAGCAGCATCACATGCAGATCATGGTATCTACAAAGTAACCACAGAAGGAACCGCAGGAGTAGCTTTCGTTTTAACAAGAGCAATAGATGCAGACACTTCAACAGAAATGAATTCAGGAATGTTTACTTTCGCTGAGGAAGGAACAGCAAATGCAGATTCAGGATGGGTATTATCCACAAACGAAACAATCGTAGTTGATACAACTGCTTTGGCTTTCTCACAATTCAGTGGAGCAGGAAGCATAACAGCAGGCGCAGGTCTTACCAAAACAGGAAATACACTTGATGTAGTTTCTGGTAATACAGGAATAGTTGTAAACGCAGACGACATCACCTTGACTCTTAATGCAACAAGCGGACTGGAAATTTCAACTGGTCTTAGAATTGCAGATACAGTTGCAGGAGCAGGATTAACAATAACATCAAAAATTCTTGCAGTAGGAGCAGGCGATGGTATTAGCGTAGCAGCCGATACAGTTGCAGTAGACGCCACTGTACTTAGAACAACTGGAAGCCAAACCATAACAACTGGAATTAAGACATTCGCTACAGGAACAACTCTGGACATAGATTCTGGAGCTACTTTTGACTTGAATACAGGATCAACATTCAGTCTTAAAGGAAGCACAGCAGGTTCAACAGTAACTGGAGCTAATTTAACAACCTTAACAGATGGTAGTTATGCAGACAGTCTTCATAAATCGAAGACCTTGCATGAAACTTACACAGCAGGAGCAGGCGGTATTACTATCAATAAAGCAGTTTACATTTCTGCAAATGATACAGTATTACATGCTGACAGTGCTGCATTAAGCACATCAAGATCAATTGGAGTTGCTATTGAAACAATAGCTGCTACAAGTGCAGTTAAAGTTGCTCAATTTGGAGCATTAACAGGAAGTCTTACTGCTGCAACAGCAGGAAGTCCAGTATATGTAGGGACTGCAGGAGCATTGACACAAACCGCACCAACAGCAAGCGGAAGTGTAGTATTCCAAGTAGGTATTGCTAAAAACGCTACAGACTTAGAAATACAACCAATGTTCATGTTCGTGAACGCATAAACATTTTTTATTATTTAATTCCCCCGTATGACGAAAGGAATGCGGGGCTTTTATTATCATGGCAGAAATAAGCTTATTAAAAAAAGGCACTGGAAGTGTGCCACAAACTCATAGTTCAACAGCAGATGATGCTACGTTGAATAAAGTCACATTCAATAAAAACTCACTTCATAATCCGACAACAGCACCAACAGTAGCACAAGGAGCAATGTATTTTGATTCTGGTGCTGGTAAATTCAAAGCTTCTGAAGATGGAGCAACATTTGTAAATGTAATTCAAGCAGGAGGAGCAGGAGATACAACAGTAGTGAAATTAACTTCACAAACAGTAGATGTAGGAGCAGCCAATGGAGATCCAGTATTTTTTGATACAGGAACTTCAAGTTGGAAAAAAGCTACATCTTCAACTACAGAACCAAATGGAGTATTCACAGCAACAGGAGAAGTTACATTGTTTGGGAAAACAACAACATTATCAGGATTAACAGCAGGAAATATATATTATATGGCAAATGCAGGAGGATTAACAACTACTGCAACAGCAACTAAAATTGGTTGGGCTCAATCAACAACTGCTTTATTGATAGATATAGATGTAAGAAAAGCAGTTTTAGGATGATCAATAAAATTATAAATTATTTCAGAGGAAAAATGGCAGAACAACCGAAAGTAGAATCTACATATCAAATAGGATTAACAAAACCAGAAATCCTGGCAGTCTTAACATTAATGGCTCCAGCAAAAGTTACTGTTTCAGAAGTTGAAGCGGTAATGAGATTAAAAGAAAAATTCTTGATTCATGTAAGAGAGAAACAATAATATGGGATTAGAAATAAGAAGAGGAGAACAGATGGTTGTACCTTTAACCATCGCTGAATTAGTTGATGTAGTTGAAAATTCTACATTTGTAGTAGATGTATTCAAACCAGGCAATTTAACTGTAACTCCAGATGAAACATATAACTTCTCAGCTAATCCAACATTCTTCACTAAGTTCGGAACAGGACAATATGCTTTTAAAAGAAATACAACATCTGCAGATATAACAGGAAATTGGAATATCTTCTTCGAATTCTTTGTAGGTTTAAATGATTTTACTGCAAGTGATGTAGTAAGAATCGTTGCACCAGCAGAAGAATCAGTTCCTACGTATACAACCTCTGCATTAGTAAGTGCTTATTTAGGAAAAACATTTACAACTTCAACCACTCCAACTTCAGATCAAATAGATATGTGGATAACAGAAGTAGAGAAGATGATAGATGAAGAAATAGGAACTTCATATAAAATAAATAATGTAATAGAATATTACGATTATAATCAATACACATCATACATTAGTCCAGAAGGATTAGCATTTGCAGGAAACGTAGGAAGAAGAGATTATATTCCAGGAGTTCTTTTCAATGATCAATTTGTTACAAAACATAGACCAATAATCACAATCAATTCATTAAAGATAAATGAGGCAGATGCAACATCAGTTGATGTATTTACTGCCACCACAGAACAAACAGGTTCTGGAGGCAATTATGTTTCAGAGAAAAATACAGGAGTTATAACTTTCCTTAATAAGTTCCCTAGGTTTGGCAAGAGATCAATTAAAATAGATTATGATTGGGGAAGATCATTAGTTCCTAAACACATTCAAAAATTAGCTACGCTTTTAACAGCAAAGCAGGTGCTATCTTCAGTTGCTTCAGCATCCCAAACAGAAAACATTGATTCAATCAATATAGGAGATATTAGCATTTCTAAAGGAGTTACTCAATCAGTTTCTTTTAGAGAATCATTAAATAAAGAAATACAGGAACTATGGGATATTGTAGGCAGATTTGAAGTAGATGCAATATGACCTTAGGAACAGCACTCAAATCACAAGTTGAATCTATAATTAATAATCCCAATTTCAAATCCACAATTACAATTACTCCAAGAGCGCAGACAATAGGCACTTTCGGAGGATATAATGCAGTGAATGAAAACGCATCAGCATCATTCACAATTAATGCAGTACCTTCACAATCATTCAAAGACAAACTCAATTTCTTGGGAATAGGAAACTTATCCACAGGAGACATGAGATTAATTATCAAATCAGGAGAATCAATAGATTCAACTGACAAGGTAACATTTCAATCAATTAATTATGATATTTCGGAGATAAGGGATATACCTTTTAACGATGTAATCGTTGCTAAGGCTCTTATTTTAACAAAGAGGTTGTAATGCCTATATCGGAATCAACAATTAGGAAAGATGTATTTAAGGAGCTATTCACTCTGATCAATGCTAATAAGCTATCGGGATGGACAGTGTTAGCTTCATTTCCTGAAGTAAGTCCAACTTTTCCTTGTATTATTATTAATCCAGCAAACATAGATTTCACAATCCTTTCTCTTACTGGAACAACCAGATTAAAAACTATTTCAATTATTGTGGATATATTTTCATTAGCTAAAGATGGAAAAGCTAAAATGGATGAAGGAAAAGATAATGTTTCAAATACTTTATGGTCAAATATAACTTCTTTATTTAATTCAACAAGTCTTAATTTAATAGATATTAATGATTCAAATGTTGAAACTATTGTTTTAGACGATCAGAAAATAAACTTTGGAAGTATGGAAGTGCTTTTGACATATGGTCAATCTTAAAATAAAAGTTAACACAAGAGATACTGTTAAATTTTTGGATTTAACTCAATTAAATTTAACAAAAGCTTCAAAAGAGCTTCATGAAAAAGTAATCAAAGCAGGTCAAAGAGAAGCAAAAAGATTAGCTCCAGTTGATACTGGAATATTAAAAAGAAATATCATTGTTCAAATATTTAAAACAAGATCAAGATTAATCAGTTTCATAGATCACAAATCCTTCCCATATAATCTTTGGGTTGAAGGCAGAATTAAAGCAATTAGATTATTTCCGCCTTTTGGAGATGGGATCACTCCTATAAGATATGGAGATGACAGTACGGGATATGCTTGGACAGGAACTCCAGGATATATGACTAAAGCAGCCAGATTTATGAGAGACAGATTGAAACAAGAACTGCCTAAATTAAAAGTACAAATAACAGGCGGAAGATAATATCAGAGTCCACAGTCAGATAAACAATAATAAAACGAGGTAAATAAAATGACATTATGGCAAGCAAAACACGTATCAATTACTATTGGTAGTAAGATCACCGTTGATGCAAATACAAAACTATTCGGACAAGTATCTACAAATACTTCTTCAATAGCAAGCATCGCAACTGATGCAACATTTACGGAACCAGAAAACACAACAGAAACATTACAACTATTGGGAAATACTGGAACAAGTTCTCAAGTACAGAATTCTTTGTTGATTAGAAATCCAGCAACAGATGCTGAATTTACAGCAACATTGCTTTTAAGTCCGCAAGATCCAGATACAACAACACCATTAATAGATCTTGAGAGATTTAAATTAACAGCAGAAACAGCACCAACTGATTCTGAAATTGAAAAGAGATACAATTACGGAGCATCTCAACCAGCAGCAGGAGTTGCAGTAGCAATTAGATTCCAAGATGAAACTCTTTCACCTAAACCATTTGTAGTATTCTTAATGAATGACTGCATAGTTGAAACATTGGGTGGAATGACAGTAGATGCTGAAGGACAAGCAACACAAGAAATTAGAATCAAATCTGCAGCTAAAGATACATTCAAAGAATTTGGTGAAGATACACCATAAACGAGGCTTAATATGACAGATGAAGAACAGATACAGGATAATGTTAAAAAAATAAATGG
>Ga0247727_10006086_pt1 | contig 23910 bp, 21 predicted proteins | sample WisWelCaveWW1625_FD_202498 | JGI IMG/M metagenome (GOLD analysis project Ga0247727, IMG submission 202498) | Biofilm microbial communities from Wishing Well Cave, Virginia, United States - WW16-25 | ecosystem: Environmental > Aquatic > Deep subsurface > Groundwater > Cave microbial mat | place... | reverse complement strand
GTGTCGGGGTGCCCGCGATCGCCGCAAGCTGGATCCCCAAGTCCTCGAGACGCCCCAGGCTTCCCGGGGGCTTCGTGAGCTGATCCTGTCGGTCGCGGGCAGCGCTCCCCGCATCCTCGTCAGCCGGTGTGATCGCTGCGATCAGTTCATCAACGCGTGTTTCCATGAGCCCTTCTCCTTTGGGTGTGTTGGATCTCTCTTGTTAGACGCAGCCCGTCTGTGACCGCGCCGTGTACCGCCCTAGCCAGTGCGGACCCGACCGCTGTACCCGGCCCGGCGAAGTCGCTGCCGGGGCCGATCGGTGTCGCGACGCAGATGGAGTCAGTGGGGGTGCCGGTCGCCCAGCCATGCGAGTTCCCCGCCACGATGCGCTCGTTTGCCAGGGCTTGCGCCTTTGCTTCGACCGCCGTCTGCACGGCGTTGACCAACCCGGTCTCAGAGATCGGCTCATCGGTCACGACGAGGATGTTGATCGTCCCGACCGAACCCAGCCCTCGCGGCCTTCGTCCTGCAGCGGCCGTGGCATGTCCGACGCCCGTTGTCGCCCACGCCAGAGCGCCCCGAGACTCCCCTCGGCCGAACCGACGGACATCCGCCGCGGTCATCATCCCCACGACCGGACCGACGAGGGGCCTCGAGTGTTCGCGCAAGTCGAGCAGTGGATCGAGCCGTGCGTAGTCGCCGGGGACCTGCAGGTTCATCCACGTCCTGATCTCGCCCACCCCGCCGCCGAGAACCGCGGACGACATGCAGCGGTGGCGCTTCCCAAGGTCGACGATCAGCGTGCTCCCGCGCATCTCCGCCCTCACTGGTTGACCTCCCGGAAGGCAGAGATGACCGCCGTGTCGTCTGGCTCTCCGCGCACCGCGATGCGCAGGTGACCTGCGGACAGCCCCGGGAAGCTCTCGCATGATCGAACGCCGATCCCTCTGTCCCGCAACGCTGCAGCGAGTTTCCGACCATCAGGGACTCTCACGAGGACGAAGTTCGTCACGGATGGCCAGACCCGAAATCCCTCGACAGTGGCGAGCTCTGAGGCCAACTTCAGCCGCGCCGTGGCCGTCTCCTCAGCCCTCTTCGATTGGAGGTCGGGCTCCTTCGAGATCCATTCGACCGATGCACACGCTGAGACGCTGACGCTCCAAGGTGATTGCAGGGCGCCGAGGCGAGTGATGACGTCGGCCGGTGCCAGGATGCACCCCGCACGGATCCCAGGGATGGACCAGAGCTTGGTGTAGCTGCGGATGACGATGATGCCTTCGAGATCGGCGCGCGTCGCGAGCGAAGACGCTTCGTCAGGCACGAACTCGATGAACGCTTCATCGACGACGAGTGTCCGACCGGAGCGGATGAGACCTTCGAGTGCGCCAGCCGATGCGAGCGATCCGCTCGGGTTACTGGGATTGGTGAGGAAGACGAGGTCGGCAGAGTCAGGGATGGCGTCAGCGTCGAGAGCCAGCGTCTCTGGATCCATCGCGATGTGCCGAAGGGGCACCCCTCTGGCAGCGAACGCCGCTTCGGGTCCACTGAACGTGGGATGCACGATGACCGGCTCCACAGGGTGCAAGGCCTGTGCGATCAAGGAGTAGGCCTCGGAGGCACCGTTCGTGAGCAGAACCTCGGCCTCAGAACGATCGAACCGCTCGGCCACGGCTGCCGTCGCACGCCGGGTGTCCGGGTAGCGGTCAACGCGCGCCTCCGCGATTACCTGGAGAAGGTCGGGGGGCGGTCCGTCCGGGTGCACACTCACCGCCGCTGATATCGAAACACCGGTGTCGTCCCGGTCCCCGTGGACATGCAGCATGGGGTCGGTCGCGTCGAGGCGAGCTGAAAGGGGCACGACGCGACCAGCCACGACCAGATCAACACGGTCCGCCGCGGCGGCGAGCTCTTGCATTATCGGGCCGGCCAGATCCAGATACGTGCGACCCGCCGCGGTGGTCGGCACCAGGCCGAGACCACCCTCTTCACCGACGATGACGGTCAAACCTGGCCGCGCGGAGCAGCGCTGGATGAGTTCGGCGAACTCGGCTCGGATGGTGGAGATCGCGGGACCTGGCTCGTCCCACCCCGCGAGCTCGTCCATCCGACGCGCGAGGTACACGCCGATACCGTCGATGAGCAATGTGTCACCAGGCGCCACTTGCTCGATCGCTGACAACAGGCTGGCACCCTCGACCGTGTGCCACCCCTGAGGCCGACGCTCCGTATGCATCGCGATGCGCTCGGCCATCGACTCATCAGCCGGATCTGCGGTGGCAACGTAGGTCACCTCTCGACCCGACATGGCAGCCAGGTGTTCAGCGTGGGCGCTCTTCCCCGAGCGAACCCCGCCGAGGATCAACGTGAGGCTCACCGCTGCAGCGCCCTCTCGGACTCATGCGCATGCCCGTGCTCGTGCCTGTGGTCGCCTTCATCGGGATGGTGGTGAGGAAATGCAGGGGCGCCAACCCTGTCCTCCAAGCCCGTGAACCGCACCCGGTATACGCAGAGGTCACAGTTCATCTTGGGGTCTCCCTCGATCGCCTCCCGGTAGCGTTCGAGCACCAACTCAGCTACGCGTTCCTCGGGGCCAAGGTAGGGGGCTACAATGGTTGCCCTGTCGGGCTCCTGCTCACGAAAAGCGGCGGACTCCTCCCGGATCCTTCGCTCGAGCACTCCGGTGAACAGGAAATGCGGGATCACGATGATCGACTCCGGACCCAGCCGTCGGCAGCGATCGAGACCTTCGGCAACCGTTGGACCAGTGATGCCGGTGAACGCGAGTTCGACGGAGGCGAACCCGTGCCGCTCCTGGATGAGCCTGGCCAGCTTGGCCACATCCCCGTTCGCGTCAGGGTCAGATGACCCTCTGCCAACGAGCAACCCGCGACTGGCCGACCGAGGCTTCGGGTGCGCGGTCTCGATCCGGTCGTCGAGCATCTCCAGGATCGTGGGGTGCAAACCGAGGTCGCGCCCGTAGCGGAAGCGCACGCCTGGGTGCCGCGCACGTTCGCGTTCGATCGTCGCTGGGATATCGCCCTTGGTGTGGCCGGCTGCCAGCAGCATCAACGGAATCACGACGATGTCACGATTCCCCTTGGAGACGAGTTCCTCAGCGGCCGCCGCGATCGAAGGCGGCGACAACTCGATGAACCCGCCCGACACGTCGAACGCCGTCATCTTCTGTGTGAGGGCCACCAGGTCGCGGAACTCCTGTGCTCCTTCGGCATCGCGCGAGCCATGCCCCGCGATTAAGAGCGCCGGTGCCACCATCAGTCCTCCTCCAGGTAGAGCAATGCGTTCAGCGCTCCCGCAGCGACAGCGGATCCGCCCTTAGGACCGACGTTCGTCACGAAGGACAGCGATGAAGCTGCGAGCGCTGCCTTAGACTCCGCGGCGTCGATGAAGCCGACGGGCAATCCGATGACGAGCGTTGGGTCGAACGGCCCCTCGAGCAGGGCGCGCACGGCCGTCGGGGCACAGCCCACGACCCAAACGGTGCGGTCACCCAGTTGCTCGGCCAGAGTGCGGGTGCCGGAGGCCGTGCGTGTTGGAACGCCATCCGGATCCGCGTGGTCGAGCGCGCAGTGCGTGGTCACCGATGTGATCCCCGACGACACCATCCGCACATCGGTCGCGATGGGCGCTCCTTCGAGGATCGCGATGTGAGCGCGCTCCAAGGCGCTCTCGTCGAGGAGGAGGTCCTCCGCGTACGCGATATCCCCGGAGGCGTGGATGACCCGCTCGGTGACGGCCCGGCTGAGCGGAGGCAGATGGCCGAGATCAACGAGCGAACGTAGTTCGAGGAAGCTGTCGCGCTCGATCTGGTGCACTGCTCGACTCATCGGTACCCCCTGGGCGTGACCATCCGGCCTGCCTGCAATCTCGTGGCTTCGTTGCCGACGACCACGACGGTGGTCATGTCGACCAGGCCCGTGTCCATCTCCTCCAGCGTCGTGAATTGCACGACCTGCTCCGGCCGGTACGCGTCCTTGACCAAGCCGACGATGGTTCCGGGCTTTCGATGCACGAGAAGCAGATCTCGCGCGTGATCGAGCTGCCAATCACGAAGGGAACTGCGCGGGTTGTAGAACGTGACTACGAGATCAGCCTGCGCCGCGGCCTCGACCCGGCGAACGATCTCGTCCCACGGCGTGAGGTGATCGCTAAGCGAGATCGCGCAGTGGTCGTGCCCAAGCGGAGACCCCAGCAGCGAGGCCGCAGCGAGCGCCGCCGTTATCCCGGGCACGACGGTCACGTCGATCTCATCGCCTGCGATCTCCAAGGCCGGTGAGGCCATCGCGTAGACACCGGCGTCGCCCGAACTGACGAGCGCGACCCGCAGACCCTTCGACCCCTCGGCCACCGCCTCCTCCGCTCTCGCGACCTCGTCCCCGATCGGAGACGTTCGGGCCGTGACCCAGGGCGAGAGCAGTGGTCGGACGCGCTCCACGTAGGCGTCGAAACCAACGACTACCTCGGCCGCGCGCAGATGGGCTCGTGCGAGCGGGGGCACGAGGTCCAGGTCGCCTGGTCCAGTCCCGACGATCGAAAGTGCACCTCTCGCGCGCAGCCTCCCGATGGCGACGGTGACGTCCACCGAGCGCTGCTTCTCGACGATCAGGTCGGCTCCGATCGATGCTGCCGCTTCCGCGACGCTTGGCGTGCCGACCGCCTGCAACGGTGCGGCTGAAGGATTCGGAACTTCGATGTCGGACAACTCGTCTGCCGGATAGAACCGAAGCTCCCAACCTCGCCTCGCAGCCGCCTCCAACAGACCGGATTCATCCGACTTCGCATCGACCGAGCGCACCTCGGCAACGGACAGCGGATGCAGCCCCTCCCCCTCGAGTGTTCTATCGACCAGGTCCAAGATCGCTGCGGCTGACGCACCTCGGCTGCAGCCGACCCCGACGACGAGGGATCGCGGGCGCAGCACGATCTGCCGTGGACCCTCAGCGGCGACTCGGTCATCGATCAGCACCGAGTGCTCGCCAGGCGTCGAGGATCGGGTGAAGTTCGAGGGGAAGGGGCTAAGCGGATACCGCTGTTGTTCCACAAGGGTGATCTCTGCGCCGGCCAGTGCGGCGCTCGTCACCCCGGCAACGTCGCTGGAAGGATCGAGCTTGAACCCGAGGTCCCTTCCGAGTTCGCCCAATGCGGGGTACCCGGTGGCCTCACTCGCCGTCGTGACCACTGGATTCGCCCCGAAGATCTCCGCGACCCTCGACGCCAATGCGTTCGCGCCACCTTCGTGGCCACCGATCAAGGCAATGACGTTCGCACGCGCCTCGTCGATGGTCACGACACCGGGATCGGAGTGCTTGTCGGTCAGCAGTGGGGCGACCAGCCGGACGGCGATCCCCGTGGCCATGCAGAGCACGAGCCGGTCACAGTTCTTCCAGGCGTCCTCAACAGCATCCGCCGCACGGCCGGGGTACAGCTTCGCGTCGCCCAGGCTGATCACCAGTGCCTCTGCCGTTGCGGCCCCGCCGGGACCGACGCTAAGGACGCCGATCATGCGCCCGCCTTCGCCACGCCAGAGACGACGAAGACTGGATTCGTCGCCCGAAGAGACGCCGAGTCTCCGAGCGGCTCGATGCGCGATGCCTGCAGCATGCACGCGTCCGCCACCAGGTCCCGATCCCGCATCTGATCCAGGAGTGGCGCCACTCGCTCGATCGATGCCAACGCTGCAACCAAGCGCTGCGGCTGCCGCTTGATGACGTCCTCGACCAGGAGCTCGAGTTCTTCGCCCGCGCCGCCGATGAACACGGCATCCGGTTGGCGGAGGTCATGCACGAGCGTTCGTGCCTCACCGTGGAGCACATCCATCTCGACATCGAAGGCCGTGGCGTTGTCGCGGGTCGTGGATACGGCTGCCTGGTCTCGATCCACCGCGACCACATCTGCGCCGAACCGGGCGCATTCGACCCCGACCGACCCACTGCCGCAGCCGAGGTCCCACACCAAGTCACCGACGCCAGGCGCCAGGCGACCGAGCACGACAGCGCGCACCTCGCGCTTGGTGATCATCCCGTTGCGGTGTTCGAATCGCTCCTCAGGGAGCCCCCAACGATCCATCCGCCGATCCGCGCCGAGCACCCAGCCCATCGGTCCGACCGCCCGCGCGGGGTCGTAGGAGAGGACCACGTTGGGATCTGCCCACGATCCCGCTCGCGCCTCATCGAGTGCCACGTAGAGGATCCGCTCCCCTTCCGAACCCAGTCGCTCGCCAACGATGAGACGCCGTTCGCGTCCATCGAGCGCCTCGGCGACCTCCGCGGGCCCGAATCCTGGGTCCGTCAGCACGGCTACCTTGCGATGCGAACGAAGCACATTGATCGTCCGGCGCGGATCCCGCCCGTGCGCGGAGACGACGAGAGCGTCATCCCAGGGCACACCCGCCGCTCCGGCGAGGGTTGCCACGTTCGACGCCGCAGGGAGGACCTGGAGCCCTTCGCTTCCGAATCGCTCCGCCAGGGCACGCACGATCCCGAAGAACCCAGGGTCCCCCGACGCGAGGACGACGGTCTGGCCCGAGGAAGACGCGATCGTGTCCATCGCGGTGCCGAGACCACTCGCATAGGACACGGTGTTCTCTGCGCCTGCTCCGTAGCGCGAAAGCTGTTCGTCGTTCCCGACGAGGAGAGAGGCCTGCTTCACGATCTCGTCGCACTCCGGGGACATCCCGGACCCGACGCCGATCACGGTGATCATGCCGCGGCCCTGCCTACGGGCTCGAGGGTCTCGAAGTCGACCATCACGACCTCGATCGAGATGCGGTCGCCGCTGAAGCGAACGAGGTTGTCCGCCACTTTGCGGCAGAGCAAGTCGAATGCAGCATCGAGTCCTGCAGCGGTCCACATGTCGTAAGCGTGCCTGGCGGTGTTCGCGGTGGCGATCTCACTCACTAGCGCGTCGGACCCACCCGACTCGGCGGTGAGGCACGCGAGGATGTCCGGATCGACCCGCGACTTGGTCCAGTGGGTCATCATCACGCCAGCGGCGAGCTTGGCGAGCTTGCCCGCCATCCCCACGAAGACGACACGACCGAGCCCGCGGCTTACCGCCCGCCGTATGGCGTACCCCGTGAAGTCTCCGACCTCGACGAACTGGACCTGCTCGAACGTCGGGCACAGCGTCATGGCCGCGCGCTCGGTGCGTCCTCCGGTCGTGAGGACCACCGCATCGCCGCCTTGAGCGGCGATCACGTCGATCGCTTGACCGACACTCGCCCGCCAGGCCGCGGTGCTGAATGGACGCACGATGCCGGTGGTACCGAGGATCGAGATCCCCTCCAGGATCCCCAGTCTCGGATTGGTGGTCTTCTTCGCGAGCCGGGCCCCGCCTGGCACGGATACTTCCACCTCGACGCCACCCTCTGGGATGACGTCGCGCACCGCGGCGGTGATCTGGGACCGAGGGACAGGATTGATCGCCGGCCCGCCAACCTCCAAGCCCAAGCCGGGCTTCGTGACGGTTCCGACGCCCGCGCCCCCGACGAGACGCACCTCGTCGCCATCGATCATGGTCACCCGCGCGACCAACTCGGCGCCGTGCGTCACATCAGGGTCGTCCCCAGCGTCCTTCACAACGGTCCCGACCCCAGTGTGGTCGCCCCCCTGGGTGACCGCGCTGAACGTCACGAGCTTGCCGGTCCTCGGAAGCGCGATCTCGACGCTGGTCGGCATCGACCCGGTCACCAGCGCCAGGGCCGCCGCCTTCGTCGCCGCTGCTGAGCACGTCCCCGTTGTCCAGCCGGTGCGCATGCCCTTGGTGACTTCCGCGGCTGTCCGCGGGAGGTCGGGTTCGTGAAGCTCAGGGGAAGGCGACGGCACGATCCCTCCTTCGGAACATGTGGGTGTGGCCTGGGTGATACAGATGCGACCGGGCTCCGGACGCCTCGATAGCGGGTCCGATCAACAGCAGCGTGGACTTCACGAGCTTGGCTTCCTTGATCGAGGCCGCGAGCTCCTCCAGGGTGCACTTGATGATCAGCTCATCCGGCCACGTCGCTCGGTGCACGATGGCCACTGGCGTGTCGGGGGCGTAGCCACCGGCCAACAAATCAGCCTGGACGTCATCCGGTCGCGCGGCCGCGAGGAAAAGGGCGATCGACGATCCGTGGGCGGCCCACTCCTGGAGGCTCTCGCCATCCGGCATCGGTGAAGCACGATGGCCGATCCGGGTGAGCACGATGGACTGCGAGACACCCGGGACGGTGAGCTCGTGGCCGATGGCGGCGGCCGCGGCGCCGAACGATGAGACACCGGGGATGATCTCCCAAGCGATCTCCAGAGACTCGCACACCTCGATCTGCTCTTGGATTGCCCCATAGAGCGACGGGTCCCCCGACTGGAGGCGGGCGACGACGAGGTCCTCCGCCGCGACCCGCTCATAGATGGCGGTGACATCTTCGAGCGTCATGGTCGCGGAGTCGTAGGTCTCCGCCCCCTCGCGAGCGTGCACCAGCACGTCCTCACTGACGAGGCTTCCCGCCCAGATGACGATATCTGCTTGCTCAATCGCGGCAGCCGCACGGAATGTGAGCAGGTCGGCCGCACCAGGACCTGCACCGACGAATCGCACCAGACCACTCATAGTTTGGACCCCCTGCCGTCGCGCGTCGCTGTCACGATGACCGTCGATAGGTACGGCGCGGGCTCACCCGATTGGTCCTTGGCTTCGCCCACCCGTTCGCCGTCCAAGCCGAGTCGAGCGCCGAACACCGCTTGTTCCAGGCGGCCGGCCTTGTCGATCACATCAAGCACGCGGTCGAGATGGCGTCCACCCTTGTAGGCGACGACGGTGTCGAAGGAGGCGAGCGCGAGTTCGAGTTGTTCATCACCAGCGGTGAAGGGGACCAGCGCCAAACGCTCCGTCCCTTCAACGAGCGGTGTCCCGACGCGCGAGGCCAGGTCCTGCATCGCGGTGATACCCGGCACCGTCGTCACGACCGTCCCCGGTACTGCATTGGTGACGGTGGCAGCGAGATAGGTGAAGGTCGAATACACGTTGGGATCCCCGATCGTCGCGAAGGCAGCCGTTCCACCGTCGGCGACGACGGCCGACACTCGCCTGCCTGCTTCATCCCAGTCGCGCTCACGGGCCTTCTCGTCGAAGGAAAGCGAGAATCGCAGCCGCGTGATGGACTCCGGATCGACGTGAGCCGCAACCACCGACTCTGCCCGTCCGGGCTCACCCTCGTCCGATACGGGGACGAAGACAGCGTCAGCCTCTTTCAGCGCGCGGACCCCCTTCACGGTGATGAGCTCAGGATCACCGGGGCCGACGCCAACGCCGATGAGCTGCCCGGCGCTCATGCCGCCACCCCGGTTCGCGCGGCTTCGACCAGGCGATCGGCGATAGAAGGAGTGGCAGCCCAGTGGGTGTGGACGTAGCTCGCGTGAAGTCCGTGTTCGACGAATCCCTCAGGTCCCGCTGACAGGTTCCACGCCGGACGCGCTCCATGACGAGGTTCGACGGCTGAGTAGTGGAACTCATGCCCGCGGACCTGCTGGCCCGCCGTCATCAACACCGAGTCGGTTGCCGCGACCGCCTCTCGGTATCCGAGCGTCAGCCTCTTCGTCATCTCGGCATCGGCGTCGATGAGCCCGAGCATCCGCTTGCCGTCGAGCGTCTGCGCCGCATACATAAGCCCGCCACACTCCGCGACGACAGGTCCACCTGCCTCGTGGAAACGCCCGATCGCAACGAGCATCTGCTCGTTGGCAGCGAGCTTCTCCACGTATGTCTCTGGGAACCCCCCAGGGATGAACACGAGGTCCGTCTGGGCGGGCAACTCTGCGTCGCGCATCGGATCGAAACGAACGATCCGGGCCCCGGCCGCTCTGAGCAGCTCGAGGTTCTCCTCGTAGAGGAACGTGAACGCCTTCCCACCAGCGATCGCCACGGTGACGCAATCCTCACCCCGAGAGTCCGTGCGAGGTACCCAGGCATCCACCTGCAGCTCCGGTGCGCTGCGGGCGACCTCGAGCAACCCCGCGATATCGCAATCCCGCACCTGCTCGAGCATCCGGCGCACGCGTCGCCGACCCTGGCGGATCCCCTCGCCGGTCGGGATCAGTCCGAGGTGCCGGCCGGGCGCTCCGTTGCGAAGACCGCGCTCGATCACGCCGAGCACGTCGACACCGATGTCCTCCAGGGAGGCACGCAGGATCTGCTCGTGCGTCGGGCTCCCCACGCGATTGAGCACGACGCCGGCGATCCGAACGTCTGGATCGAAACTCACGAAGCCATGGACCAAGGCGGCGATCGATCGCGCCTGCGAGGAAGCATCGACGACGAGGACGACCGGGGCGTCGAGCAGTTTCGCCACCTGCGCTGTCGAGGCCATCTCACCCGCGCCGAAACGGCCGTCGTACAAACCCATCACGCCCTCGATGACCGCGACGTCCGCGCCGTGGGCCCCGTGCGCGAACAGCGGGGCGATGCGTTCGGGTCCGACCATGAACGAGTCGAGGTTTCGGCCGGGATTCCCCGTGGCAACCGCGTGATACGAGGGATCGATGAAATCGGGTCCGACCTTGAACGGCGCGACCCGAAGTCCGCGCTCTGAAAGCGCGGCCATCAAGCCCGTCGCGACGGTCGTCTTGCCCACTCCCGATTGACACCCGGCGATAACGACGCGCGCGGTCATGAGCCCACCCCGACAAGCGCATCGATCTCGACGAATCGGGTTGCACCATCGGCCTGGACCGATCCCCCCCAGCGAAGGAACGGGACAGGGTCGGCCAGGTGCTCGCCGGAAGTTGGATCGGTGCCATGGTCGATCCCGATCTCGAGCAAGTCATCAGAAGACAGCGAATCGGCGATCGGTCCGACGAGATCACGATCGATCGTCTCGAGCGAGGCGATCTTGCCGATGCGGTCACGTCGATGCGAGGCCTCATCCGGCGCAGCCACATGCACAACGACGCGCTTGTCGCGGTCCATCGCATCGCGAGCCGCGCCAGCCTTGGCAACAAGATCCGTGTCGGTGTCGGAGGTACATCCGTCGGGAACCACGGTTCGCGCACCGATCAGGCGGCCGATCCCCATCGCGACGCCGGGCCCCCCGATGATCGTCGCGTCGAGCTTCCCAGTCGGAGCCGCTCCATCAGGCCACACGCGCCAGCCTTCCGGAGCGACGACTTCATCCGACGGAGCGATGAAGCGGTGCCCGCGCACGTGCACCAGCCCATGCGCTCGAGCAAGGGCCATGGCTGACATCGGGTCCGCATCGCGCGGAGCATCAACTCGTCGCGGAGTCGTACCGGCCAGCACCTCGATACCCGCCGACGCAGCTTCGATCAGGCCACGCGACAATGGTGCCGTCACCGATAGCCCGAGGAGGGTAGGGATGCCGACCTCGCTGCCAGCTCGCATCCCAGCCGGGATGGTGCGTCGGGCCTCGACCGCGCCTTCGCTCGCAAGGCGGTCGAGGACCGGAATGCTCGCGAGTTGCAAGCTCGTATCGGGTCCGCACTCGGCTGCGCCGTCGAGGATGATCAGGACGCTCACCATTCGATGCCCGCCTGTCCCTTGATCCCCGCGTCCAGGGGATGCTTCACCTTCACCATCTCCGTGACGAGGTCCGCGATGTCGATCAACGGCTGCGGCGCGTCTCGCCCGGTGATCACGATGTGTTGGAAACCAGGTCGATCGCGCAGCACGGGGATGACCTCGTCGATGTCGAGCCATCCGAAGGTCAGGGGGTAGGTGAACTCATCGAGCAGGAGGAAGTCGAATGCCTCCTCTTCGATCTTGCGGCGGACCTCGGCCCAGCCTTCCTTCGCGAGCTCGGCCGAGTCCTCAAGGTTGCGGGAGGTCCACGTCCAGCCGTCCCCCATCTTCTCCCAGGCGATCCCACCCAGCTTCTCGGCGGCGGCCTGCTCGCCGACCTTCCACTTGCCCGACTTCACGAACTGATAGACGCCGCAGCGATATCCCCGCGCCCACGAACGAAGGAGCATCCCGAAGGCTGCTGTGGACTTGCCCTTGTTCTTCCCGGTGTTCACGATCAACAGAGGATGATCGCGTGGAGCGTGCTTGACAGGCTCTCGCTCAGCGACGACGTCATTCATGCGGCCCTCCCCTGCATCAATTGGATGGTTCGGGCCAACCCGTCGCCACCCAGGTCTTCCAAACGGACCGTCGGCCAGCCAGCCTGAGCGGCCATCTCGCGAGCCAAGCCGAGCCTGATGTTCCCGTCCTCGGTATCGACGACCACCACCGCGACACCGCGACGCGCCAAACCCCGCGCAGCCTCTTGAGCTCGCTCCACCGCACGATCCCCAGACGTCGCTCGACCGTCGGTGAGCAGCACGACAAGCGGGCGGCGTTTGGGATCTCTGATGGCCTCGATCCGCAGGACCTCGGCGGCGCGCTCGAGCCCTTCGGCGATCGGGGTGCGGCCGCCGGTCTCGATCAGATCGAGTTCCTTGGCCGCTCGCTCCACGGAAGATGTCGCCGCAAGTACGAGACCCGCTGCGCTGCCTCGGAACGTGACCACGCCGACCCGATCGCGACGTTGGTACGCATCCAGCAGTAGCGACAGCACCGCAGCCTTCGTGGCGACCATCCTTTGTCGCGCCGCCATCGACCCACTGGCATCCACGACGAACAGGATGAGGTTCCCTTCCCTTCCCTCGCGGATCTGGAACCGCAGGTCATCCGCTTGTACGAGCGCCCTTCCAGCCGCGCGACGCGCAACGCGCGATGGCGCAGAAGAACGGACCGTCGGCACGATGGCAACTCCGCTTCCCTCGTTCCGACGATCCGAGACCGGGTTGCCCAGCCAACTCTCGGCGCGCGAGCGCCTGCCGAGTGCGCCGGTGCCCTTGCCCGCGACTTCCAGGAGCACCGGCACGAACGCCTCCCCTGACGCGTCCACCTGCGCCTCCGGAGCGCGTCCGCCCGATGCCTCTTGTCCGTCCCCACCAGCCCCCACAGGCGCCAGCTCGGGTTCGGGTCCCCCACTCTCGGAACTGTCCCCCTCGGGGCGCTGCCCAGGACCACCTGATGGAGGATCGGGCTCGGGGTCGGGCTCCTCGTCGTTCTGCAATGCATCGTCGATATCTGCATCGTCGATCCCGGGGGATTCGAGCGGCCCGCGACGTCGCCGATGCGGAAGCACGAGCCGCGCGGCGCGACGGACATCCTCGGTCGTCACGAGGTCGCGGCCTTCCCAGGCCGCGATGGCTGATGCCGTCTTGGCCATCACGATGTCCGCGCGCAGACCATCGACACCGAAACTCGCGCAGAGAGTCACGACTGCGTCGAGTTGATCATCCTCCAACAGGACCGAGCCGACCCGAGCGCGGGAGGCGACGACCCGGTCCCGCAACGCAGTCTCTTCGTCCGCCCATCGAGAGGCGAACGCCGCGGGATCGGCTTCGTAGGCGAGTCGACGGCGCACGACCTGGATCCGCTCCTGCGGAGCGTCGTTTCCTGAGACTTCGACCGTGAGTCCGAAGCGGTCGAGAAGCTGTGGACGCAGTTCCCCCTCTTCGGGGTTCATCGTCCCGATGAGGATGAAGCGAGCGGTGTGTTGCACGCTGATCCCCTCGCGCTCGACGTGATTCGTGCCTAGCGCGGCGGCATCCAGCAGCAAGTCGACGAGGTGATCGCCGAGAAGGTTCGCCTCATCGACGTAGAGGATCCCGCGGTTGGCGGCCGCCAATAGGCCCGGTTCGAACGCTCGGCGACCGTCGGCCAATGCCTGCTCCAGATCGATCGTGCCCGCGAGTCGGTCTGTCGTCGCGCCCACTGGGAGTTCAACGAGTGGGACGGGGCGATCGGAGTAGGAAGCGTCCGGCGCGTGCGGACCATCGGGACAGGTGGCGTCGGATGCTGCAGGGTCGCAGTTGAAACGGCAACCATCGATCACATCGATCCGCGGCAACAACGCGGCCAGGGCACGCGCAGCGGTGGACTTGGCCGTCCCCTTCTGACCACGGATCAGCACACCACTGATCGACGGTGCGACCGCGTTCAGCAACAACGACATTCGCAGGTCCTCCTGCCCGACGATCGCGGAGAGCGGATACATCAAGCACCACCCGCGATCTCGGCCATGGCCTGATGCGCCATCGGGTGACGCAGGTCGACGACCTCGCCGACCACGATGATCGACGGGGCACCGAACCCTCGAGACTCGAACGCTCCGGGGAGTTCCCCGAGCGTGGAGAACAACTCTTCTTGGCGGTCCGTGGTCCCCCAGCGGACCGCGGCCGCGGGTGTTTCCGCTGGTCGACCCGCCCGCATCAGACCATCGCAGAGCGAACGGATGCGCGCGGCCCCCATGAGGAAGATGACCGTGTCCAACGTGGCCAGGGCTTCCCACTCGAGGTCTTTGTCACCGACGCGGTGTGCGGCCACGATCGCGATCGTCGAGGCGTGCTCGCGATGCGACACGGGGATCCCCGCGGCGGCCGGCACGGCAAGCGCCGAAGTGATCCCGGGGATCACCTGCACGTCGATCCCGGCCTCACCGAGAACGGCGACTTCCTCGCCACCTTGCCCGAAGACGAAGGGGTCGCCCCCCTTGAGCCGAACTACCGTTCGCCCGGTGGCGCCGTGCTCGACGAGGAGCTCGTTGATGCGACCCTGACGCATCGCCGGTCCGTCGGGGTCCTTCCCGACGTAGATCCGAAGCGCCCCAGCAGGCGCCTCCTCGATCAATTCGGGGGCGATCAACCGGTCATACAGCAGGACATCCGCGCGGCGCAGGACCTCGAGTCCTTTCACCGTGATGAGTCCCGGGTCACCGGGCCCAGCGCCCACGAGCCAGACGGTCATGATGCGTCTCCTTCCAGTTCGCCTTCCAGGTCGAGGTAGGCAGCACGGAGCTTTGCGATGGTTTCCGCGTCCGGGTTCTCCCACAGGCCGCGGTCAGCCGCCTCGAGCAACCGTTCGGTGATCGCGCGCGCTGCCCATGGGTTGGATTCGCGCATGAACTCGGCCGTTTGCGGATCGAAGACGTAGGACGCGCCCACCTGTTCGTAAACCCAGTCCTCGACGACATCGGTCGTGGCGTCGTAGCCGAAGAGGTAGTCCACGGTCGCCGAGAGCTCGAAGGCACCCTTATAGCCATGGCGACGCATCGAGGCGACCCAGCGAGGGTTCACGACGCGGGCCCGGACGACCCTGCGAATCTCCTCGGCGAGATCGCGGGTCTTCACCGACGCGGGGTCTGATGAGTCAGCGATGAAGGCTCGGGGTGCGGTTCCCGTGATCTCACGGACCGCCGCCACCATCCCGCCGTGGTACTGGAAGTAGTCATCGGAATCGAGCAGGTCGTGTTCGAACGTATCCACGTTCTTGACCGCGACCTTGATGCGCGCGAAGTTCTCGCGCATCGCCTCGGGGGCAGCCGTGCCCACCATCCCCTGGCCGTACGCGTAGCCACCCCACACTTCATAGACCTGCGCCAAGTCCGCACCATCGCGCCAGTTCCGCGCATCGATCAGCGGCAACAGACCAGCGCCGTAGGCACCGGGCTTTGATCCGAAGATCCGGGTGGTCGAGCGGCGTTCGTCCGAGCCCGCCTCTCGGCTCTGTCGAGCATGACGGGCCACGAAGTTGTCCTCATCCGATTCGTCCAAGCCCGCGACGGTGCGCACCGCCTCATCCATCAGCCCGATCAGGTTGGGGAACGCATCTCGGAAGAACCCGCTGATCCGCACGGTCACATCGATCCTCGGGCGACCGAGCTCTTCCAGCGAGATCACCTCGAGGCCGGTCACACGGCGGGAACGCTCGTCCCAAACCGGTCGTACACCGAGCAGAGCGAAGATCTCGCCGATGTCGTCACCTTGAGTACGCATGGCCGAGGTCCCCCACACGATGATGCCGACCGAGTCCGGGTAGGCGCCGTCCTCGGAGAGCGAGCGCGCAAGCAGGTCCTCCGCCAGACGCTGCCCTGTCTCCAATGCGAGTCGCGACGGGAGTGCCTTGGGGTCGACCGAGTAGAAGTTCCGACCGGTCGGGAGCACGTTCACCACACCGCGTGTGGGTGAGCCCGATGGGCCCGACGGAACGAAACCACCGTCCAGACCGTGCAGCAGGTTCTCGACCTCATCCTCGGTCTTGATCAGCCTCGGCACGACCTCGGTCGCAGCGAACTCCAGCACCCGAACCACGCCAGCATCTGCTGCCCCGAGCAGATCGACCGCGACTGCCCCGGCGACCTGGGGGTCCCACCCCTTGGACTCCATCGCCTCGAGCAATCCGATCGATGCATCTTCGAGTCGATCGATCAGGTCTCCGCAGGTCCGGGCGACGCCGGGGACTCGCGCGATGAGACTCTGGGCCTCCGGCGCAGCCTCGCCGGCCCGAGCGAGCAGGTCGGACTCGGAGAGGCCGAACATCCCGGCGACCGCGTCCCGGATCCCCGGCAAGCCCTCGCCCTGGGGGAAGCGGAGCAACGCCGCGACCAATCCGATGCGCTGCTCCCCGAGAGGCTCCTGGCCGAGGATGTGCAGGCCATCCTTGATCCGCACATCCTTGATCTCACACAGGTAGCCATCCAGATGCAGGATGAAGTCGTCGAAGTCATCCGGCCGCTCATCCAGGCCCATGTCGTGATGCAGCTCAGCCTGCCGCACCAGATCCCAGATCTGTGTCCGCACCTCCGGCGCCTTCGCCGGGTCTAGCGATGCGACCTGCGCGTACTCGTCCAACAGCTGCTCGAGCTTGGCCAAGTCGTCGTACGTCTCAGCCCGCATCATCGCGGGCACCAGGTGGTCGATGACGACCGCGTGCGCTCGGCGCTTCGCCTGGGTCCCCTCTCCAGGGTCGTTCACGATGAACGGGTAGAGCAGGGGCGTCCCACGCAAGATCGCGTCGGGCGCGCACGTCTCCGATAGCCCCAGTCCCTTGCCCGGGAGCCACTCGAGCGTCCCGTGCTTGCCGAGGTGCACGATCGCATCCGCGCCGAACTCCTCCTGCAACCAGCGGTAACCGGCGAGGTAGTGATGCGACGGAGCGAGCACGGGGTCGTGGTAGATCGCGATGGGGTTCTCACCGAACCCCCGCGGGGGCTGGATGCAGACGAAGATGTTTCCGTAGGCAAGACCCGAGATCACGATCTCGCCGTCGTGAACGTAGAGCTCACCGGGCGCAGGACCCCACGAGGTGACCATGTCCTCCTGCAGTTCCTTGGGCAGCTCCTCGAACCAGGTCTCGTAGGTTGCTGCGGGCACCCGGGCCGTGGCGGTGGCGAGCTGCTGTTCCGTGAGGAACTCGGTGTCGTGTCCCCCCGCTGCGATCAGGGCATGGATCAACGTGTCGCCGTCATCAGGTGCGTCTTCGACGGCGTATCCCGCCTCACCCAGCGCCTCCAAGAGTCGGATGGCACTCGCCGGAGTATCCAGACCCACGGCGTTGCCCACGCGCGAGTGCTTGGTCGGATAGCCGGATAACATGATCGCGACCCGCCGGTCCGCGAGTGGCTTGCGACGAAGGCTCGCCTGTGCCACCGCGATCTGCGCGAGACGCGTCGCCCGCTCAGTGTCGGCCTCATATGCCCTGACGCCGGGTTCGACCTCTTGCTTGAAGGAGAACGGCACACCGGTGATACGGCCGTCGAACTCTGGGATCGCCACCTGCATCGCCGCATCAAGCGGCGTCAATCCGCCCGAACTGTCCGACCATGCCTGACGGGTGGTCGTCGCACAGATCCCCTGGATGATCGGGATGTCCAGATCCTCGAGGAACGGCACGCTCCAATCGGACCAACGCTCCGGCCGAGAGACGCCTGCCCCCTCGAAGGCATCTGCGGCATTGGACCCGCCGGAGGCGAGCACCGTCACGATCAAGGCGTCCACGTCAGACAAGTACTCCATCACGGGCAACTCGCCACCCGGTTCAGCGCGGAGCGAGTAACAGAACACCGGGCGGGCATTCGCGCCTTCAGCCTCAATCGCCTCACACAACGAGTCGATGAAGCGCGTGTTCCCGCTCATCCAGTGGGTTCGGTAGAAGACCACCCCAACCGTCGGACGGTCCGGGTCGGCGACGTAGAGCTCGGGACGGAACAAACCGTGGTCGGCGAGCGCCTGTGGGGGCTCGAACCCGAAACCTTCAAGCAGCACCGCATCGGCAACGAAGCGCAGCAGCTGCTCGGTGTTGGCGACGCCTCCGAGGCGCAAGTATTCGAAGGCTTCTGCCACGATCCCCGGGGAGACCGTCGAAAGGGCAGTCATCTCGGGGTCAGGTGTTGCCTCTCCGCCGAACGCCAGCAGGGCGATCCCCTCAGCTTGGCAACGCTCCTGCAGCTCTCGACAGCTGGACCACGCCTGGGCGCCGCCCAGCAGGCGCAACAGCACGACGCGAGCACCATCCATGGTCGCGTCGAGGAACGCCTGCGTATCACCCGCGGTCGTCGGGTTCGCCCAGGTGACGGACGGGAACTCATCCGGGAGATCGGCGACGGCCTTTGAGGCAGCGAGCATCTCCGTGTCAGCGGTGGTGAGGAACCGGATCATGCGGCGGCTCCGATCAAGGGTAGGCCTGCGGGCGCACCTTCAGCGATCAAGCGCTCGATCGCGTCGGTGTCACAGTGCTCCTCGATCAGGTCCGCGAGCACATCGAATCGGGCTTCGCGCAGATCTGCGAAGAGCTCAGTCCCCGCCACCCAGTCGAGTCCTCTTCGCTCAGCGACCTCGGCAAGGAACGACCGGCGGAACCCATCGCATTCGAAGATCCCGTGCCAAGAGGTGCCACTCACCGAGCCAACGACCGCACCTTCATCCCCGTTGTCGGTCACGAACAAGGGAACCCCGCCGTAGCGAGCGACCCTGCCATGACGGATCTGATATCCGGAGACCTCCTCGTCACCGTGCAGTGGCGCAGTTCCCCTCGGACGGTCGAGCAGCTTGTCGGGAGCGAACGAGGTCGTGACTGGAAGCAGTCCAAGACCGTCGACCCGTCCACGAGAGCTCTCGACGTCGTCGACGATCTGCTCGCCGAACATCTGATAGCCGCCGCAGATGCCAAGCGTGGGGTCGCCCTTGGTAGCACGATCCATGAGTGCACGGTCTAGGCCGCGGGTGCGCATCCACTCCAGGTCCTCGACCGTCGCCTTGGACCCGGGCACGATGACCAAATCAGCACTCGCGACGTCGGCCGGCGATTGCGTGAAGCGCACGGTGACCCCCGGCTCTGATGCGAGTGCATCGAAGTCAGTGAAGTTCGAGATCCATCGAAGCCGGATCACGGCCACGGAGATCGAGTCCGTCCCTACCGGCGGAATCGCGCCGTCGCGCGGTGCCTCCAGCGCGAGCGAGTCCTCGACATCCATCCACAAACCGCGCACCCACGGAACGACGCCGATTGTCGGGCGTCCGGTTCTCTGCTGGAAGTCATCGAGGCCCGGCTGCAGCACGCCGACATCGCCGCGGAACTTGTTCATCATGAATCCGCTGATGAGAGCTTGATCGGCTGGCTCCAGCAGAGCGAGCGTGCCGTACAGGGAGGCGAAGGCTCCTCCACGATCGATGTCGGCGACGACCACGACCGGCAGATCGGCCGCTCGGGCGAGCCCCATGTTCACGAGGTCGTTCGCGCGAAGGTTGATCTCAGCCGGCGACCCAGCGCCCTCACAGATCACGACGTCAAAACGGTTCCGCAACTCCGCGAGGGACTCCATCACGATGTCCATCAGCTCGCCCTTGCGCTCGTGGTACGAGCGTGCGTCTGCCCAGGCCACGGGCTTGCCCCGGACGATCACCTGCGTCGTGCGCTCACCGGTGGGCTTCAGCAGAATCGGGTTCATCGCGACTTCGGGCTCGATACCTGCAGCCGCCGCCTGGGCCGCTTGCGCCCGGCCGATCTCCTCTCCGTCGGCAGTCACGGCTGAGTTCAACGCCATGTTCTGGGACTTGAAGGGCGCGACCTTGATCCCACGTCGTGCGAGCCACCGGCAGAGGCCCGCGACGATCACGCTCTTTCCCGCATCCGAGCAGGTGCCGGCGACAAGAAGACCGCCGCTCATCGCCACCGCCGCCACGCGACCAATGCGCAGACACCAAGACACAACGCCTCGACAACTTGGGAAAGGCGAACCGCACGCCGGATGTCCTCGGCGGTCGGCGTTGAGCCATCGCCGAGATTCGGTCGCATCTCGGCCTCTCCCCCGTAGACATTGGTGCCCCCGAGTCGCACCCCGAGGGCGCCTGCGAACGCCGCCTCGACCCGGCCCGCATTGGGGCTCGGATGCGCCGATCCGTCGCGACGCACGGTCGCAAGCGCATGCCGCACGTCACCACCGACGAATGGTGAGCCGATGACCGCCGCAGCAGCACTGAGGCGGGACACCGGCAGGTTCATCGCATCGTCCAACCGGGCCGATGCCCAGCCGAACTTCTCGAATCGCTCGTTGCGGTAGCCCACACGCGCATCCATCGTGTTTGCGACCCGATAGGCCACCACGCCAGGTGCTCCAGCTACGGCTCCCCATAGGAGTGGGCCGATGATCGCGTCTGAGGTGTTCTCCGCGATCGACTCGGTCGCGGCTCGTGCGAGATCCTCAGCGTCCATGCTCGCCGGGTCACGCCCAACAAGCGTTGGCGCGAGGGCACGCGCCGCCTCGATGTCTCCCGCATCCAAGTGGTCAGCCATCTGCAGCCCGGCGCGACGAAGAGACTTCCCGCCGACAGCAACCCACACGAGAGAGGCGAGGAACGCTCCGCGGACAAGCGGTCGACCACGCAGACCGCGGTCAACGAGCAATGCCATGAGCGCCGGGGCGCCCACCATCAGCAGGGAGAACACCGCACCCCTACCCCGACTCGGGGCCCAGATCTTCGTCTCGAGCCGCCGGGACGCAGCCCCCACAAGCGCCACCGGATGACCCCGCTGCGGGTCGGCAACGATGCGATCCGCCGCGGCACCTGCAACAAGCGCCAGGCAACTCACGCCGCACTCCAGTTGAGCCTTGTGCAGCGCCAGTCGCCATCGATCGCATGCAGCTCAGTGATCGACGCCGGTGCAGCTTCGATCCGCCAGAACGCTTCGATGGGGGCATCAAGCGCGATGGCGACGCAGGCCTTGATCGGTCCGCCGCTGGTCACCGCCACCGTCGTGCCGTCGAGCGCGCTCGAGTTCTGGAGGAAGGTGCGCATCCGAGCGAACAGGTCACTCAGGCATTCACCACCGTGAGGCGCAGACTGCGGGTCCTTGCACCAGGTCGCGAACGCCTCGGCGTCTCCCTCGGCAACTTCCTGCATGGTTCGCCCCGACCACGAACCGAAGTCGCACTCGGCGAGGTCGGGTCGGATCTCCGGGTCGAGTCCGAGCACACTCGCGGTCTGGCGTGTGCGCGCAGACCCCGAGGACAAGGCGCGGTCGATGACCTTGGGCATGCTGGAGGCGAGGGATCGCGCTTGCTCCATCCCGGCGGGGTCAAGCAGCTCGTCGGCGGGGAAGGATGCCTTCCTCGTCGCAGGCGTCGCCGCGTGGCGAACCAGCAACAACCGCTGCATGGGCTACGCCGGAACCGGCTCGGCGGTGCTCGGGCTGGTGCTGGTGCTCGTGCTCTTGCGAAGCGCCCGTGTCATGAGCAGACCGAACGCCACGCCGATGGTCGTCCACAGCACCGCGACTCCAAGCGCGGAAGACAGCCGCGTTGCCCAGATCACATCTGCACCGATCGCGATCGGGTCCTGATCGGCGGGAAAGAGCAGGAATGCCGCTCCGATCACTCCGATGTAGCCACCACCGACGATCAGTTGGCGCTTGTGGATCGGCATGTCTTTTGCCTCAAGGCGACGAGAGATGATCCAAGCCCCGACTGCTGTCCCGATCGACACCGCGATCATCGCCAGGTACCACGCAGTCCGTTGGCCGATGGTCTCCGGATCACCGACCGTCGGAGGGTTGGTGGGGTACTTCAAGAACGGGATCAGCCAGGCCACCGCGAACGAGACGAGGGCGAGTCTCACGGCTCGGCTCCAGACGGTCCCCGACTTCATCCGCGGGCCGATGAAGGCGAACAGGGTTCCGAAGACCATCCCTATCGCGGCGCCGAACAAGGTAGTTGCGGCCCCCAGGCCGAACTTCTGTGTGCTCCGGGTGAAGACCGGACCCTCTTCACTGTGCGAATGCCCGTCGGCGGCCAAGGCAGCCTTTTCCTTGGCGGCTTGTGACTCTTCGAAAGCGATGGCGGTGTCGATCGGGCGTTCGCCGACCGCGAGCTGGAAGCAACCGAGCGTGAAACCGGCGATCAGGCCAGCCACGAGACCACGAAGGAAGTACGTACGCATAGGAGGGGACCTTTCTCTTGGACGTTTCGACGAACCCCAGCGGATCGCGGGTAGGCCTGCTAGTGGCAGGGGAAGCCGAGCAGGTGACGACCGTCGTGGAAGAACTCGTGCAGATAGTTGTTCGCCGTAGCGAGCTTGCCCATCACGAGGCTCAGGGTCTGGCCCTGGTCGAACGCCACCGCGAAGATGAAGAACAGGGAGACGGCAAGCGCCACCCATACCCACACCGACACGTCGCGAATCGATGGCTGCGGGAGCGAGATCGTCCCGTCCAAAGCGATCGTTCCGTCCATTTACGGACCTCCTTCGGGGTTCATCCGCCCCATCGACGCGACGCCAGTTCCTGACTCCCGACTCTCGTCGGTCACAGTGGCGGGACCGTGCCGGAATCTCACCGGCTTCCTGAAACTCGTCGCGGTGTCGGCCCGGGGTTGGGTCAACGTCTAAGACTCGCGCACGGGAGGGTCTTCACTCAACGTGTGGCCGAGCCCGCCTTAAAAGCCGGGGCCCTATTAACAGTTCGTTTGCGCTGGTCAGCGGTGACGCTGTGCACACTCAGGCGCCGGAAGCGGTCACCTCGTGCACACTCAGCCACCGGCCGGTGCGTAAAGTGCCACAGCGGCCGGTTCGAGCCAGAACGCATGGATAGAGTCGAGCACGTCATCGTGAGCCTTCCCCGACGCATCTGGACCAATCGAGCCGACCCCTTCGATCTCGGTGAGCGCGCGAAGGACAGCCGTGAGGAAGCGTCCGACGTTTCGACGCGGGACGTCGATCCCGCAGCCCTGGAGTAGCTTCCTCAGGGAAACCCGGTAGTAGTAGCCGTGCTTGCGATTGATCCGAAGCATGATGGCCAGGTGCCAGGCGACCAGGATCTCGTAGCGGTCGTTCTTGGCATGCAGGGCGAGGAACCGCCCCGGGACCTTGGCCACTTGGCGACGCCGACCGCTCATCGCTGCGATCCACGGGTCGGCAAGTTCAAACCCACCTCCCGCTAGGGCGATGACCGGCGTCCCTGGAACCTGGCGCTCGGATGCCTCGGACACAGGACCCGACAAGAAGTCGAGACGTCCCAGATCCTCGAGGGTGCGGGCGACCTCACTTGTGGCCACGCCCCTCGTGGCTCCAGACCCGATACCAGCGGCGATCTCATTCGGCATCGACGCGGTCTGACCGTGGTCCCTGAGCCAGGACATCATAGCCAAGATCTGTAAGGCGCGAGGTGTACTCGCTCGCAGACGCTCAACGACAGCCGCAGCATCGCTGTCATGAACGAGAACGACCGACCCCTTGGGCGCGGTCAGGTGCATCGTCGATCCGTGGCTGATCCACGCCTCCGAACCCATCGCAGCCAGGTCGCGGGCCAGCATGGAGCACGGGATCTTGATCGGCGCGCTTACCGCCGAAACGTCGAAGCCCCCGACGGGTTCAGCCGTCGAGGGCCCCTAGGGATGTTGTGTGATCCATCGCCAGGGGCCCCTTTCCACGAGGAGCAACTCTGGTGCTCGCACGGGCAGGTCTCCTGGCTTCTGGGTCGTCATCCCTTCGCGCCTTCCCACCCTGGAGGGGCAGTGGCTACTTCGCGGAGGGACTCGCCAGACACAGTGGCGGGAAAACCACGCCGGAGTCTCACCGGCTTCCCTGTTAGGCCTCGAAA
>Ga0247727_10006085_pt1 | contig 23913 bp, 17 predicted proteins | sample WisWelCaveWW1625_FD_202498 | JGI IMG/M metagenome (GOLD analysis project Ga0247727, IMG submission 202498) | Biofilm microbial communities from Wishing Well Cave, Virginia, United States - WW16-25 | ecosystem: Environmental > Aquatic > Deep subsurface > Groundwater > Cave microbial mat | place... | reverse complement strand
GAAAACATCCTTGCCGGCTTTGGCAATCGGCGCGTTGTTGATGCGAATAAGAATCGTATCGCGCGCCGTCGCGTTCGCCGCGCCGCTATTATCTTTCACCGTGAGCACGGCGCTGAAAACGCCGGAAGCGGAAAAGGCACGACTCGTTTGCGCCGTTTCTGCCACGCCTTTGCCGTCGCTGAAATCCCAGCGATATGAAATAATCCTGCCGTCCAAATCATGCGAGCCTTTCGCATCCACCGGAATCTTTTGATTGGGCGCGGCAACGACATCGCTGCCCGCCATCGCCGTTGGCGGCGAATTGACCGTGATGAGCGCTTCATCGAAATCAATTGCCGGTGCTTGTTCCGTGTTATCCTGCACCGATAACTTCGCGGTGTAAACGCCGGGCTTGCTGTAACGATGCGCCACGGCTTTGCCCTCGGCGCTCCGACCGTCGCCAAAATCCCACGCGTAGCGCGCAACTTGTCCGTCCGGATCGAGCGATTTGCCGGCGTTCAGGTTGATTTCCTGATCGAGCGCCGCGATCTGATCGGGACCGGCGTCGGCGATCGGTTTTTCATTCACAGTGATCTTTATGTCAGTAGAAGTTTTATTATTTTTGGTATTCGTGTCGTCTGTTACCGTGAGTTTAACGTTATACGTTCCGGTTTTTCCGTAAACGTGCGCCGGCGTCGGGCCCTCGCCGTTGCCGCCGTCGCCGAAATCCCATTCATAGCGCGTAATTTTGCCATCTGTATCTTTTGACGCGCTGCCGTCAAATTTCACTTCGCTCGCGGTGACGAGTTGATTCTCGCCGGCGTTCGCCAACGGTTGCGCGTTGACGGTGACGAGCATCGTGTCACGTACCGTATCGGTGTCGGTGCCGGAATTATCTTTTACCGCGAGCGCGACTTTGTATTTGCCGGGTGAGGTAAAACTGTGCGAAGCCCGCGCGCCCGTCGCGCTGCCGCCATCGCCAAAATTCCAGCGATAATTGATGATTTGTCCGTCCTGATCGGATGAACTGCTGCCGTCAAAATTGAGCAGTTCATCTTTCGCAATCAAAGCGTCGTTGCCGGCGCGCGGCACCGGCGGATAATTGATGACGACCGTGAGCTGATCGGAAGCTGTGCTGTTGCGCACATTCGCATTGTCGCGGATCGTCAACGTCGCCGTATATTTGCCGGGTTTTTTGTAGCTGTGATTCACGATCTTGCCTGCCGCTTTTTCGCCGTCACCGAAATCCCAGGAGTAACTCGCCATTTCGCCGTCGCCGTCAACGCTGCCGCTGCCGTCGAAACGAATTTCTTTCCCCACGGAATTAATGACGTTCGCGCCGGCCTCGGCCTGCGGCGCAGCGTTGATCCAAACTTTCAAATCGTCGATGCTGAAATTGCACGGACTGTCCGAATTATCCTCGACGCGCAGCGAAACGCGATACGTGCCGGGACTTTTGTAAAGATGCGAGGTGATGGCGCCTTCCGCGCTTTGGTTATTGCCAAAATCCCAAACGTAACGTTGCAACGCGCCGTCCTGATCCGAAGAAGCCGAGCCGTTGAATTGGACAACCTCGCCGAGCGCCGCAACCATATCCGCGCCGGCCAAGGCCTGCGGCGGTTTGTTGACGACGACGGCAAAGCGCTCAAACGAGCTGTTGCCGACCTGACCGGAATTATCGGTGACAATCAACTGCGCGTCGTAGCGCGTTTGATTGGCGTAACGATGCACGACGCGGCTGCCCTGCGCTTTTTCACCGTCGCCAAATTCCCAAAAGTAATCGAGCAAATCGCCTTCGGCGTCGGTCGAGCCTTTCGCGTCAAACACGATGGAGTTGCAATCCGACAACGCGAGAATTTTTTTCTGAATCACCGGACGGCGATTCGGTTTGCCCAAATAAATCGGCAGGTCGATCGGCAACGCTTTGCCCGCTTCGTCAGTCACATAAAACGTTGCGTCATTCGGCGTCTCGCCGCCCTGGCCAAAGCTGATCGCGCCCAAACGGCCGCTTTCTAATTTTTCGAGCGTGACAGGATTCTTAACCCATTCGCCTTGCCCTGAAGAAGTCATCAACAAATTCGAGCGCAGCGCCGTTTCAAATGCAACGTCGGCGCCGGCGAGGTCGAAATTGTAGACGAGAACTTTGGGCAAATTTTCCGGAATAGAAAATTTCACGCTCGCAAACGGATCTTCTTTGCGCAGGCGAATCGTGGGCGCATAAGTGAAAATTTTCGTGCCCTCGGGTGTTTTATTCTGGCTTTCGCTTTGGCTCAAGCGCACGTCAAAGACATTCGCATCGTTGCCTTTCACGCCTTGCACGACGAGTTTCAAATAATAATAGCCGCCAATTTTTTCGCCGGCGCTGGGCAGGAAGCGCGCAAACGTATGCCATTCATTATTGCGCAGCGCATTCTCGCCGATGGTCTCGCTTTTAAGCGGCAAGCCCGCGCTCAAATCCTGTGGATTGGGAAAAGGACTTTGCATGGTTGCCGCTGAATAAACGCCCGCGCCGCCGTAAATGGCAAAGCTCGTTTGCGTATCCCAATTACCGCCGAGGGCAAGATCGTGCTCGTTGCCGCAGTCCATATCGAAAAGGCGCAGATATAAACTATCCGCGACGCTTTCGGGAATTTGGAGAAAAATAATTTGTTTGAAATCGTCATCGCCTTCGGCGATTGCCGCCGAAGGGCCGTAGGTGACCATCAACACATTGGCCTGCGCGAAGAGCAACGCTGGCAACGGGAGAAAACTGATGGCGAGAAGTTTCAGAATGCGGTTCATTTTTCTGTGCCTATAAATTTTTCAAGAGGAACTTTTTTGATTTGGCGTGTCAGATAGGGGCCAATTTCTGAATGGCTCATTGCAGCTAACCTGTGACGGTAACCTAATGCGTCCCTTAATACTTTCGCAACCTCCTGTGGCCAGTAACCCATGCTCATCTGAATAATGTTTCCACTGAGGTTTTGTGCGAGTCGATCAATTCTACTTTTTTCCCCAATGCGATCAACAAGGATAATCGTTGCCATATACCATTTCGAGTGTCCGAGAGTAATTTCCCGCTCAAACCGGCTTACTTTGTCCAGCGAAATTTCAGGATTCCCTCTGCCGATAAAACCAATATCAAAACGAACACCCTTGCCTGCCTCAAAAAGCAAAGTGGCGTCACTTTCTCTTCGTTCGTCACGCGAAGCAAGCCAGAAAATCTTTTTTAGTTCTTTGCTTTCAGAAGAGGAAACAAATTTGAAACCCAGTATGTGCAGGAGAGAGCCGAGCACTAATTTTTCGAATAATTTCCCATAAGTCGACTTGGCAGAGCCTCTGATCGTTAAGGTCTCAGCGCCTATCGTATTTAGCAGATAAGCCATCAGGCTCCAACTTATTAATCCTTTCTGTTTGCGGTCAATCTCGATGACGCCGGTTAGGCTTCCGTATTGCGACTCAAAATTTTTAATAACTTCTTCGCATGAGATAATGTAATTATTTTTGTATGAAACCAGCGCATTAAGATCGTCTCTTAGAATATTCTGCGAAGCTTTATCGGTTAGACCCAATATCCATTGCGCGAGCCAACGCTCTGATTTCGGAATCTGTTTTCTTTGCAGAATTGTTACGGCATGATCGATGAGTTTATAAATATTGCTCCGGTCTGCATTGTTGATGAACATATCGAATAAGGACAGGTTGAGGAAAGATATTCGCCGGCGGGTAATAAACTCCGTTGAGTCGCGGAGGTTTTTGCCCATAAGAATGTCAAGAACCACCTCTCGAATCGCCTCAATTCCAATTTTCCGGGCGAGTTGGGCGCCGTTTGAGGTAAGTAGTTCTATCGAATCCCTGGACAATAGATTTGATAAATTACCTTTTGAAATAGTTTCTCTTTTGGCCACGGCTGCCTCTTAAATTAAGATATCCTCAACATTAATTGGCGTGCAGTTTATTGTCAAAATTTCTGCCGCATTTTTCCCAAGCCACACTTTTGCTCCATCCTTGATGATGTTGAGATACTGTCTTTCTTTTTCAATCAAAACAAACCTTCGACCCAATTTAACGGCCGCCTTTCCGGTTGTACCGATTCCAGCAAATGGGTCCAGGACAATGTCTTCTTTGAAAGAATAGTAGCTAATGACTTTTTCCGCCAATTCTAATGGAAATATGGCCGGATGGCGCTTATCATATGTGGGCGTTATCCGCCAGATATTGGTTTTCTCATAATCATCGGCAATTTTGGATTGCTTTACCAGGTCAGGTTTCGGATGAGCGCGAATATTCCAATCGATGAGTTTGTCCGTTTTCTTGCGATAAACCAGTACATATTCAGTGACTGGAACCGACTTGTATTGCAATGGGTTTCGATCAGCGGCAAAACGCCTGCCTCGGCCTGTTGCCCATCCAGCCCCTGCGGGTTTTTCCCAAATTATATCATCAATGAAATCGTATTGTTCTTCAATGAAAAGGCGATGCATATCGAAGGGGACCGCTATTCTTTTAGAAGATTTATTTCGGTTTGATCTGCGAATAAGCACCGGAGAAACATTCATCACAAAGAAGCGGCCATCGGCGAGCACGCGGTGTACCTGGTGTATTATTTTTCGAATTTTCAAAAGATATTCTTCATAATCGATATAGTCATTATATTCCGGGCGGGCATTAAAATATGGCGGCGACGTAAAAACCAGGTTCACCGAATTTGCCGGCAAGTCTTGAAGTATTTCTTCGCTATCACCAAGGGCAATGACATTACGTAAGCTGGAGAGTTCGTATTTCCCGTTTGATCTGGTCGTGCTGATCTTTGAGCCGCTTCCGTTTCGTCCGAGTAAACGCGCTTCAATGGTTAGGGCATTGGTTGACTTGTCCTGGATAATTAATGATGTTTTCGCATCAATTACAATTTCGCCAAGCTCACCTTCATTATTCTTGTCGATCAACGGGACCCTCCAAAAATGGTACCGATCGTCTATTTCCGGGAGACCAAAACTTACGGCATTTTCCAGCTGCTGTTTTTGTAACCACAGCAATGCCACCTCTTTTGCCGATTTTACATTTAAAACAGAGTAGTTGCGTTTCACGGCAACCGTTTTATTGTTTTCCACCACTCTCATAAATCTCCTCTGGATGATGTTGAATCAGTTTCATGCCTTATTAAAATAACTGATATTCCTTCCAATTCCCATAATAATCCTCCAGCACCACCGCTTTTAATTTTACGCCCTCCGGCGCAGCAGCAGGAAGCGTCACCGTCTCCTCATAAGCTTGCGCCGCCGCATTGAATTTCAGATAACCCGAAAAGTTGAAACCGCCGGCCTGCAAAACAAATTTGGCCGTGCGCTTCATCGCCGAGGCGTCCTGCGCCTTGACGGAAATTTGCAGCAGCTTGGCTTTGGCGCTGAAGAGCGGCGTGATTTGATGCTGCAGTAGTTTCGGCGCTTCACGGTCCAACACCACGCGCTTTTCTACGGTCGTAACATTACCGGCAAAATCAGTCGCCACGAGTTGAATGAGATTCAAACCGGGTTGCAGTTTCAGGTTGGCGCGGAATCTATCCGCAACGAATTTCAGCTCTTCGTTATTCAACGCCAGATTGGTGGCGCCGAGAATCGCGCCCGCGAGACGCAACGTGTCCGACGCGACAACCGCCGGTATTTCCGCATCCAATTTTATTTGCGGCGGCGTGTTATCCACTTCGACCATAAACGTGTCCTTCGCCGAGTAACCCGCCGGCGTCGTCGCGGATAAACTGAAACGCTCTTTGCCGCTTAAATTTTGCACGGTGAATTGAAAGTAACCGGCGTCGTCGGCAAACGTTCTCAGGCTCAATAAATTCGATAAACGCAGCAGCGTAATGGCCGCGGCCGGTTTGCTGACGCTGCTCAACGTGAATTCCGCATTCGGCACGACGAAATGTTTCGGGCGCAGCGCTTTCAACGTGCTGCTGTAGCTGATGCCGACGCGCGAATCCGCGACATAATTGACGGAACGACGCACGCGGCTGATATTGCCGGCCGCATCTTGCGCTTCCAAAATGATTTCGTTCACGCCGTCTTTGAGCAGGCACTCGGTTTGGAAAATACCGCCGCCGGCGACTTCGACGGCTTTACCGTTCAGAAATAGCTTTGCCTCTTTTTCAGTCGTGCCGGCCACGCGCGCAAAACTCTCACGCACGATCGCGCCCTCTTCCGGCGCGGCCAATTGCAGAAACGGCGCGGTCGCATCCTTGGCGATATTAAAGAAACCGCGCTCGCTAAATCGGCTCGGGAAACCATTGGCATCAACTGCGGCCACGCGCCAGTAATAACTGCCGTTGCCGGGGAGGTTGGCGGCAAACGTGTTACTTTTGATCGCATTGGCATTCACGATCACATTCGTGAAGGATTTGTCGCGCGAAATCTCCAGCCAATAATTAAGCGCCGTGGCGACCGCCACCCATTTGAATTCAACCTGCCGGTCAAAAAGCGTCGCGTTGTTTTCGGGCGTGGCCAACGCCGGGCTGGACAACAACGCCGTCGGCGCCGTCGGCTTCTGATTCGCTTTCACCAGCGAGCCCTGGTTTTCTCCCACCACCACCGTTCCGCCTTGTGAGGTGAGTTCGATTTGGCCCTCGTAATTTGCCACTTTCGTCGCCTGCTCGTCCTTTTGCACCCAGAAATTTCTGGAATTGACTTTCGTGGAAACGCCGGGAATGACGAAATCAAATTGTTTCTTTTTTTGATTGCCCGCCAACAGCGCGAAGGCATTGCCGGTCACGAGGCTGACGCTGGATTCCTTTTTCTTCGCGAGCAAATCTTCGCGCATGCGCTGAATCACCGCCTGTGAATTTTCATTGAGCCGAATCCGGCTTTCATCGTGAAACGTGATTTCGGCGAGGGAGCCTGACAGCGTGCGCACCATTTCACCTTCGTTCAATTTGACTTTGAGCGGCGCGTCTTTCCAGACGGGTTCGGCAGGCTTGCGGCTTTCAACGGCGCCTTTGCGGTCGGTCAGCGCCGCCACGCCAGTGGTATTGCGCCTGGCCAGCGCTTCGCGCTCGGCATTTTCCGCGGCGAGCCTGGCCAGGCGAGCGTGTTCGATGCTCTTTTGCCATTCACGGCTTTTGCGGCTGATGACTGCAGCCGCATAAAAATTCATGGCTCGCGCCAGGCTGTCGGCGGCAAAAACGTTCGCTCCAGCCTCAGTCGCCGTTTGAATGGTTTGCAGCGCGCTTTGCAATTGTTGCCGGGAAAGCTGCACGAGGTCGGCAGAAATAATCAACGACGTGCCGGGCTTGAGATCGGCAGCGGAAGACAAGCTGTTGCTCTTTAAAATTTCCGGCCACAAATCCGGATCACCGAGATATTTTTGCGCGAGCTCACGAATGTTTTCCCCGGCCTGGACGGTGATGGTCTGCGCTTTGGTGGATTGCGCAAACAGGCCGGAGGCATTGAGCAGAAACGCGAGAGCAGGGCCGAAAAAAAAATTGTTCATTTCATTTCTCGTCGCAGCTGGTGTTTGAGTTTCAGAAGCTGGCAAAATCGAAAATTTGTTTCATGGTCGCGCCGGGCTAAGATAAATTTTGGGGCAAGCGGATAATAAACTCCGTGTATTGCCCCTCTTCCGTTTGCACGTTTAATTCGCCTTTATGCATTTGCGTCACGATGTCGTAACTAATCGACAGGCCGAGACCGGTGCCGGTGCCCGTCGGCTTGGTGCTAAAAAAAGGATTGAAGATTTTATCTAAAATCGCTTTGGGAATTCCGGCGCCGTTATCGCGAATGCGAATTTCTGCTCTGTCGCCAGTTCCGCTCGTCGCCATTGTCAGTGTTGGCTGGTAATCCGCGCCGCTTTTCTTTTGTTTTTCCCGGGTTGCATAAAAACCGTTGTTGCAAATATTGATAATCACACGGCTGATGGCCTGCGGATTGATTTTGAGGAGACCGAGATGAGGATCGAGATTTTTTTCGATTTTGACGTTAAACGCGGGATCCTGCGCGCGCATGCCGTGATACGCCAGGTTCATGAAATCTTCGAGCATCTTGTTCAAATCCGTGCGCTGCATTTCGCCGACGTCGCCGCGCGAATGCTCCAGCATGCTTTTGATAATGCCGTCGGCGCGTTTGCCGTGTTCAGCGATTTTCGTGGCATTCAGTTGGATGTTGTCGAGAATTTCTTTCACGTTATCTCGCGAACCGGCGTCGAGCTTGTCCTGTTGCGGCAGCATCTCGGCCTTCAGCTCATCCGCCAGATCAATCGTCAACACCGCAAAATTGTTGACGAAATTCAGCGGGTTCTTGATTTCGTGCGCAATGCCGGCGGTGAGCGCGCCCAGCGACGCCAGCTTCTCCTGCACGATCAATTGCTTTTGCGTCTGCTGCAATTGGGTGAGCGTATCTTCCAGCGCCGTATTTTTTTCGTGCAGCTCGCGCGTGCGCGCCTGCACTTTGGCTTCGAGCGTTTTGCTGTATTCTTCCAGCTCTTTGTTCTGCGCCGCAATTTTGGCAAAACTTTCTTTCAGGGAGCGGCTCATGTTCATCAATGAATTGGCCAGTACGCCGATTTCATCTTTCGCCGGATAATCGATCGTGACGTCAAAATTTCCGGAAGATATCTGATCCGCGGCTTTGCTGACGGTGGCGATGGGGCGGCTGATCTGCCGGGAAAAAATCGCCACGCCGACCACGGCGAGCGCGAGGCCGAGCAACACCCAATACGAGAGCGTTCGCCGCATTTTGCCGACGGCGAGATAGGCGCGCGCTTCCGCGGTCTCCGCAATGACCGCCCACTGCAAATTCAACGGAAAGGCATACGACGCCAAAACTTTTTTCCCGTCCGGCAATTGGTACGTCGTCACGCCCTGGGCGCGGGAGCCGGTGCGCAACAGGGCCGTCGCCTCCTGCACCACTTTGCGCGCGCTCAAATCGCGATGCCCCTGATCAAAAACTTCTTTCCCCGCCCCGTCGATCAGAAAGAGCTGGCCGGCTTTGTTGAACTGATGCGCCTGCAATTTTTCTTGCAGCTTGTTCAAATTGAGGCGCGCGGCGAGCAGCGCCTGAGGCGCGCCGCGGATTTGCACCGGCGCGATCATGCTGATCAGCCACGTATCGAGCTGCGAAATATAGATAGGCGCGCCGATGGTGCGCTGCCGTCTTTTCAAGCTATCCAGCTCGCCGGCGGAAACCTCCAAAATCGGCGCGATCGCCAGAGCGGAATTTTGCAAAAGTGTTTTGAAGGCCTCTTTGTACGTTTGCACGGCTTTGGAGTAAACCCCGGGCGCCACTTCGAAATACAGCGTCAACGAGACGACGTCCTCAATATTTTCACTGCCGGCGGAAAGAAACGTCGCTTTCTCACTCGCGCCTAAATTTTCGCTTTCCACGCCGCTTTTGATGAGCAGCAGGGGTGCCAGCCAGTTGTTGGTATACAAGCCGTTGATTTCTTCGGCAAGCTGGCCGGTGGTTAAAATCAGCTCGTTGTTGACATTGCTTTTTAATTCATCCTGCGTGATGCCGATCATGTTGGTGCTGGAAATCGCAATCGGCAACAGCGTTACAACGATGGCAAACAGAAAAAGTTTGAGTCGCCAGGAGAGGTTGAGCATGCGTGCAGGCCAAAGTTTGAATTGAGCCATGAATGGTTGCGGCCATTTAAATGGAGATACCAACGGCCAGGCCGAAGAATCGCGGCGCTACTTCAACAATCCTTTAAACGGATTCATAAAAATCGCGCGGATGTTGTCGATCAACGGTTTGCGATATCCCGCCGGCGCTTTGTTGATATGCTCCAGCGCCGTGTGGGCATAATAGCGGACGCGCCAGTCGGGATCATCGGTTAATGCCTGCCGGAGTCTGCTGATAACGTCGTAGTTGCTGGCATACAGGAAATCGCCGATCGTCCACGTCGCGCGGCGGCGAATGAAGAGATTCCCGGAGTCGAGTTCTTTTTGCAAGCGCAGCCGCAAGCGGCGTTGTAAAGCGCCTTCTTCGTCCGCCGCTAAATAAGCAAAAGCTTCGAGATGCGTCAACACCGCCACCGGATCGGCCGCGGACCTGGCGGCGTCGAACAGGCGCTCCAGCTCTTCCAAAAAGAAATCTTCCCAGCTCTCCGGCTCGGCGGCTAACGCGAGATAAACTTCGAAAAGCGTGTTATTGTTTTCAAACGGCAACGTGCGCACCGTTTGGATAAATTCCGCACGCCGGCTTTTGGCGACGGCGCGCAACTCGGCGAATAAACGATAACGTTCTTCTTCGCGCACTTTGTGAGTGCTGATTTTTTGCAGCAACTCGTGGAGGCGGCTCATGTTCAATCAGATTCCCCCAAAGACGTCGGTGAAAATTCGCCGTAGCATGCGGCCGGCGTTGCGGTTGCCGTCCAAACGGTGAATCGGCATGGCGAAAAAAACAAAAGAATGCGTGGCATCCTCAACCGCGAGCGCCGGCTGGCCGCGCCATTCGGTGGAAGCTTGCAACCGGTAAAGAACGGTCGCCGTCGGTTTCGGCACCACTTCTTTGACAAAAGTAACGACGGTGCCAATGCGCAGCGTGTCCAAAGTTGGCCGTGCGCTCGTCGGTTGCAGCAGACGATTGTTTAATATTCGCGTCACTTCGCGCGGCACCGCATCGTTGGTGAGGATTAACTTCACGCTATCCACCGGCGCAAAGGCCAGCGGGTCGCCCTGTTGCGAAAAAAATTGCGCGAATAAAGTCGAAAAAACGGCTTTACCGCCGCGATTTAAAAATGCCGGCAAAACGATTCCGGCTAATTCGAGAGTGGGCTGCGAATCGGCGTACCAAATGACGCGATCAAATAAAGACAGAGTTTCCTGAAAGAGCGAACGCTGCGGCGCCGGTTTATCTTTGATGCGCAAAACCGAATAGGCGCGCACCAGCGTGTCTAATACCGTGCGATAAAAAGTTGTTGCGGCCGGCTCGCCGAGAAAATCGTCGATCACCAAATAGCGGCCCACTGGCGGAACCACAACCCAGCCGCCGCCCGTTGCAGGCATACGCACAATCGGACTGGAAGTGCCGGCAATATCGAGGGCGCGAAGATAAAGAATATGCTGTCCGGGCGTGAGGCCGTCATTCTGCTTTAAAGTTAAACTCGTCGTGGTGGGCGGCAGCTGTTTCCACGGCCCGGTGGGATTATCGAGCGCGTATTCGTAACGCGCAATCGTGTTGTCGCCGTCCAAATCGCTGCCGATCCACGTGAACGTCGCGACCGTAAACGTTGTGTCGGGAATCTCCGTGCCGGGCACGAAGTTGACGACCGGCGGGCTGTTTTTCACGGGAAAACGCTGGCTCGCGGAAGTGGGATCCGCCGCGCCCTGATCATCCACGGCTTTCACGCGAAACACAAACACGGTGTCTTTGCCGCCAAAGCGCAACGAGAAGGTGTCTTTGTTGCTCGCGGTAAAAGTCCACAATGAATTTTGCGCGCCGGCTTTCCATGCGGTGATTTCCGGCGCTTTGCTGTCGAACGTATGCACGAAGCCGACGACGCGGCCATCCGGGTCATCGCCCGACCAGTGAAGAATTTGCCGGCTCGTGCTGGTGGCCAAATCGTTGTCCGGCAGCAAAAACAGGCGCGTCTCCGGCGGCTGATTCTCTTTGGGCGCGTCGGTGACGCGGTCGCTGCAGGAGGTAAAAAGGATAAAAAGATAAAAAAGCAAAAACGATTTTAGATGAAAGAGTTTTTTGAAGTATTGAATGGACATGGGAAGAATTGTTTAAATCAATTCTCCCAACGGATAAAAGCGCCCAACTGCTTTTGTGTAATTTAAAAATCCGTTGGCAGCCTTCATCCGTTGGAGAAAAACTACTTATGATTTTAGTGGCGTCTGTCGTAAGCGATGCCTTTTTCAACTTCAACGATCGCCTTGCGAATGTGCTCCATCGCTTTTTTGCGATGGCCGCCTTTATCGTCCGTCGCTTTTTCAAGGTGTTCACGCGCATTTTTCAGCGCCACCAGCGACGCTTCCATTTGCGGTTGATCGGCAAAAACCTGTTGCGAAAAATAACCCGCGACCGGCAGCGCCAACAGCAGCGCTGCGATCACGATCCAACGGCGATTCTGTTTCATCGGAGCTCTCCTTTTGGGTTGAATGTGAAATATAATTCGTAAAACGCAATTCGTAACGCATTACGTTTTACGCATTACGTTTTTTCTATCTCACCACGAGCATCTTCTTCACTTCCGTAAACGCTCCCGACTGCAAGCGATAAAAATAAATTCCGGTCGGGACGATCAAGCCGCGATCATTTTTGCCGTCCCAAACTTGCGCTTGATTGCCGAGGGTTTTTGCGCCGTTAACCAGTGTGCGAACTTTTTGGCCGAGCATGTTATAAATCACGAGATTGACTTGTCCGGCTTTGGCAAGCTGATAACGAATGCTCGTCTCCGGATTAAAAGGATTGGGATAATTCTGCTCGAGGCGATAAACGAACGACAGCGGCGATTGATCTTTAACTGAAGTTTTGATCCGCACGATGTCGGCATTGTTGCGTGGAGCAATTCTGAAATTGTTAAAATCATAAACGAGCACGCCGGTAAGTACCCGAATGGAATCACCAGCCGCGAACGTGCTATCGCGATTTCCGTTAAATTCATTGCTACGATCATCCACTAATACCGCACCGGAGCCATCATTGACTGCGAATTCGCCCAATCCCCCCGGTACATTTGGAAAGGGATCGGTCACAATGATGTTACGAATCTGCACCAACATCCCCTCGTAACTTTCAGCCGTTGCAGCGCCGGTGCGAATATTGCCGGTCTTGATCACAACAGGGTTGGGAATGGCATTGCCATGAGAATTGATCTTGACCGCGTTGAGGGTAGTAACATTGAGCTGAGTTTGGTCAAAGATTTCTTCAATAGTGCCAGTAACCGTGACGTTATCACCACGTTTCGGCTTATTAAGCGCGTCACGTACCCACAAGCCATTCCATGGAATTGTTCCATCTTGAATAAAAAATTGGTTCGAGAAATCCGTGCTGTCGGCAGTCACCGTGCCTGTAACAGTTACTGTCGAACCGAGATATCCGGAAATGCCACTGGCGAAGGGGGTGTACTGAATGTCGTAAATGGTCGGTCCATTATCACGCACGGTGTAGAAGAAAGTACGCGTCAGTATGTCAATTGGCTCGGTGGAAATATGGCCGTCATTATCTTGCGACCACAAGTAGTAACGCACAAACTTCCCATCGGGCTGGGGTGGGATGACGGCCTGATAGAAATTGGCGGTGTCTGCAGTCATGGCGAGGCCTTGCCAAGTTGTGCCATTGTCGATAGAATAAAAAACTTTGGCGCTCGCCACCGTGCCGTTATCAACGATTTTCGCGCGCACAATGACACCTTGCAAAGAAGTCGGCACACCGACATTGCGAGTGATGCTGGTCATCGCTGGCGGGTTCGTCAACAATTCAAATGCAGCCTTGCCTTCTACTCCTAATGCAAACCGCTGGGTGTTAGAAAAATCACGAATCCATCCGACAAGGTTGAAACGCGCGCCGTTCGACGGGTAGACGAGTGGAATGTTTTGTGCATTGCCACCGGCAGCTCGATCGATCAATCGGTGCACTGGGTTAAACCAGTCATCCAGCACCAGTTGCCCGGTCGCATCTTGTATTAACGCTTGGCCATTAGTATTGCCGGAGTTGTTATTGAGCATAGTGGCATTTTCAATGCGGACATAAGCACTTTCATATTTTTCGCCGCGATCGAGTGAGGCCAAATCGGCGATAGTAACCAAAATCGGCTTGGGCAACGGGTAATTATAAATGTCAAGAAATTCAACCGGCACGGGTGGAGCGGTGAAAGGCTCGAGCTGCGTGTGAGTATGGATTAGGCCATCACTAAAAGCCTCTGCAATCAGGCCGGTAATACGTATCACATCGCCGACTTGCAGCGCCGAAACGTTGGTGTTCACCGCGCCAGCGTTCGTGGTATCATGCTGCACCACCTGGATGAAATTCCATTCTCCATAAGCCGTATCCGCAAGAATGAATGACCAGCGCTGGCCGGTCCACAGCGAGCGCGGCCCGGTCACCACCACGCCAACCACGCTGACGGTATCGCCGGTCATCGGGCTGCGATCACGATTATTGCCCGGCAGCTTCAAGCTATCCGGATGGACAAATTGAATGTCGCGAATTTTGACGTTTTGCTGCGCCGCGGCGGGAACGATCATCATCACCGCCAGCAGCAAGAAGAGGGCATAGACAACTTTTGAAGCAAATCGCATGGGCGTCTCCTTGAATTGGTTTTATTTTCGTTTTTGCGGCTTTTTAGAAGCCGGTTTCTTGCCAAGAATCTGGGTCGTTTTCTTTTCACCATCCAAAACAACTTGCAGCGGAAACCCAAGCAGGAGATTGCGGCCAGCAAGCGCCTCCCGATCAGGATTTACTAAACACAGCGGACTTTGCCTCCAGTTGCGGACAAAAAGAGCACCAATATCCTTTGTCAGCGTTTGGCCGTTGTCGTTCGTAATTCCAACGGCAATTGGCCGAAGATGGAAAGGATAAAATTCTCCAAGATGAGGACGATAATGAGCTTGCTTAATCGGAATTGTGCCAATCACACCGTTTGATACCATCTGATCATAATCGAGCAATAGCTCTGGTGAGCCGGTATCAAAATCAGCTTCAATAGTGACCCCATCTAAAATGATCTCTTCTTTCTTTGCTCCAAACCTGCCTACGGTTATTGACAAGGTAGGATAGTAGTCGGAATCCGACATAGCTGACCAACCTGATTCTTCGATTAGTGGTGTATATATAAAAACAAATGGAATTAGCCCACTTTTTTTTCCAATTGCCATAAGTTTTTCAGGCGCAGGATATTCTATTAGTTTGGACGAAGCATCAAGAATCTCACCGCCGCTGACCAGCATCCATTTCGCATGTCGGGCTTTGAGTTCCTGATCAATCCAGCGGTCGAGTATTTTATAAGCTCGAAAGGCAATGGCATCGCGCTCATCATCCGACATCGCCATGTATGTATCAAAAGGAATGGCAAAAAGCTCGCGCGCCTCGTCGGGATAGCCGCGAAGCGCCAATGGCATCTTTTTTTGCCGCGATTGGGTAATGCGCATTTGCAGCAAGTCAAGCTCATCCGAACTCAGTTGATCAACGGTTCCTAAAACTTGCTCAAAGTCGATCTCAGCGGTAAGCATCATTATCTCCGTTTGAAATGAACGTTCAAATCGCGTCCGGCACAAACTCCAAGCGTACTAAACTTCGTTTAGCGCAAACCGTCAATTCAAATTCATTAATTATATCTCGCCCCAAAATATCCTCATTAAAATCTCTTCGGCAGTCAACTGTAATAGGGAATTCTTGCCCAGCCATTTGCACCGTAGTCAAATAAAGTGTGCGCTTTTGTGGTTGTGCGCCAATACCTGAAACTTCTGCTTCGTCCCATTCATAGTTCCACAAACCAAGTTCATCCGCAACCTGCCCGCGAAGAACCGTTAAATCAGCTCCGGTATCGACGATGCAATCCGCCGGCTTTGCGTTATTGTTCACTGGATTTAGAAAGGTGATCTCCGCCATTGGAATGGGTGGGTCATAGTCCTTGTCGTATCGACCGGAAACGATTTGCCGGATATTTTTCCGTTTCGTTATTTCTTCGAAGCCGAGGCGGTTGATATAACCGACCTCGCTGTGAGTTTGACTGAAGGCTTCCCGGAGAACGGTCATTTTCTTCTCGCCAACAGCTAAAACTTTTCCATTTACTATCGCCACCCATTTGCCAAAATGTTGTTGGAGTAGCTCTTCGCGCATCCCCCAGTAGGCTTGTTTCTCTTGCTCGAAACGAGTGTGATTTGAAGGGTTCATGGCAATTGCTCCGCTGTTTGGAAATACGCACTAAAAAATCTCTAATGGTTTTGAAAAATCCTTCGGTGCTTCAATATTATGTTTTCTTGGTTTTTTAGCAGCCGGTTTCTTATCCAGAATCCCGGTCGTTTTCTTTTCGCCATCCAAAGCAACTCGCAATGGAAACGCCCGCAATGCTAAAGCATTGCAATAGTTACAAATTTTATTGCCCGTGCGTGATCACGGAATCCCTGAGGGATTCGAGCGAAGGGAAATGCGTGATTCTGCCATCGCCGGCGAAATCGAAACATGCCATGAGCCGATCGAAGTGTTCCAGCCTCAACCGCAGCGCCGTCGAGGGGATGAAGGTGCTGAAAAGCTCATCCCCCTTGAATTTTTTTAAAACGGCAGATTCGGCTTTCGGCGAGGCCGTCATCGCGCCGGAAATGGCGCGGTTGTTTCCCGGCGCCGAATTGAACCTGGTGGACACCAGAAGCGCCCATGCGTCGCGGGCGATAATCGCCAGCTCGATGCCGGGAAAACCCAGGCAAAACCGGTAGTGGTCGAGATCGAAAAAATGATCCGGCGGCGACTCTGCCGGGAAAACCAGAAACGTCTGGCGGGACTTCTGTGCGGCGATTGCCGGTTCTTCCTGGAAGACGAACTCTTTTTGCAGCATCTCCCAATCCGGAAAGACCGTGATCTTGCCGGCCTTATCGTATTCGGCGCGCGCCATGATGAAATCCAGGCGCCTCCTGTCGATCGTCATATTTTCCGGAGTTGTCCTTGCGGCAAAGGCATGCTTGTACCAGCATTTCCAGGCGCTGTAGTTTTTGCAGGCCTGGGGGCGCTCCGGTTTGCCATACAGTGTGCAACCGGCATCCGCAGCGTCGAGGAATCGGCAAGCCTGTTTGTAAAAAATTCGCCAGTACCCGAATGGGGAAAGGCGGAGTTCGATGCCGTCGAAATCCAGCAAACCAGCCAGTTTTTCGAGCGAGTTCCTAGAATCGGCTTGGAACAGCCTCAAGGGCAAGTAGTTGCAACAGGGTGAGGCCGGACAGTCTAGGCACGGCGAGGAGGAACCGGCCAGGCCGGAAAGGCCGCCAACCGTTTGTATGGATAAACGTTTCATTGAAAAGCTCGAGTCACTCGTTTGAAATGCGTTTTCAAATCTCGTCAGGTACAAACTCAAAGCGCACCACAGTTCGTTTTGCGCAGACGGTCAATTCGAATTCATTGATGACATCTCGTCCAAGAATATTCTCGTTAAAATCCCTTCGATAGTCCACAGTGATGGGAAATTCCTGACCGGCCATTTGCACGGTAGTCAAATAAAGCGTGCGCTTTTGTGGTTGTGCGCCAATACCTGAAACTTCTGCTTCATCCCATTCATAGTTCCATAACCCAAGTTCATCCGCAATCTGCCCGCGAAGAACTGTTAAATCCGCTCCAGTATCAACGATGCAATCAACTGGTTTTGCGATATTGCTCACTGGATTTAGAAAAGCGATCTGCGCCATTGGAATGGGTGGGTCATATTCTTGGTCGTATCGGCCTGAAACGATTTGTCGGATGCTCTTTCGTTTAGTTGCCTCCTCGTATCCAACGCGATTGATATACCCGACTTCACTGTGAGTTCGAATAAAGGCTTCTTTAAGAACGGCCATTTTTTTTTCACCAACCGCTAAAACTTTTCCACTTACAATGGCCACCCATTTGCCGAAATGTTGTTGGAGCAATTCGTCGCGCATGCCCCAATAGGCCTGTTTTTCGTGCTCAAAACGGGTGTGATTTGAAGGGTTCATAGTACTCACGCCGCTGTTTGGGAATAGGAGCTAAAAATGTGCGAACCGTTTTAAAAAACTCCGCCGGCACTTCAATATAAGGAAAATGTCCGCAATTCTTCAAGAGAATATTTAATTCCTCTGAAGGCGCCTGGGAGTCGTCTGCAGACGACTTTAGCTCTGAGCCTGAGAATTTATGCTCAGCGCTCCGGCACGCGCTTGAACTCCAGTTCCGTGAAATCAAAATCCGCATTCGGCACGTCGAGTTTTAGCTCGTCGACTTTGGCATGCGCATCCAGCGTAAACGTCACAAAACCTTTCGGAAACGGATACACCGCGCTATCGCGCCATTTGAGGCGGAAGGTGTCGAAATGCCAATGCTCCAAATCGCCGACGAACATCGGCGAGGGCACAAGGCGCAAAACGAGCTTGCCGTTTTCTTCGGTGACGTTGGCCTCGCCGTACATTGGGCCGCCATAAGTTCCGGCATATTGCGCAAGTGCAAGAGAAGGCTTTGTATTCAACACATGCTCGTCTGCGATTTTTTTATTCGCGGCAGCTTGCGCGGCGTCATTATCTTTTTTGCGCGCCAACGCCTCGCCACTCCAATCGCGTTTGGGAACGCCGAGAAAAACGTCGAAAGTCTTGTTCACTAAAAATGAAGAGAGGCCACTTTCGCTGTTGGTCAAAACGACGACGGCAAGATTTTCTTCCGGCATTAAAGCGACTTGCGAGATCATGCCATCAAGCCCGCCGCCATGCGACATGACTTTCCGGCCTTGATAATCGCGCACGCCCCAACCCAGCGCGTAACCGCTAAAATGCGTCGTGGGATTTTGTTTCTCCGCGTTCTCGCTGATTTGAAACATAATTTGCGGCGTCCACATCTCCCTTGACCGCGCGGCGCTGAAAATTTTTTTGCCCTTGTACATGCCGCGCCCGAGTTGCAGCCGCAACCACTGCGCCATTTCGCTGACGCACGAATTAATCGCACCCGCCGAGCCGATGCCGTCGACGTTCACATAATGGATGACTTTGATTTTCCCGTCGGTTTCATTGTGCGGGGTTGCAATCTTATCGGTTGGTTTAAAATCTTTCACGCTGGTGTTGCTCGTCGTCATGCCCAGTGGGGCGAAGAAACGTTCTTTGATGAAATCATCCCAGCTTTTTCCGGTGACGGCTTCCACCACCAATCCCGCCGCGAGAAACATGATGTTTTGATAGCCGTATTGCGAACGAAAACTCGAGGTCGGTTTAAGATAGCGAACGCGCCGCACGACTTCCTCGCGGCTATACGTGGAACCGTACCATAGCAAATCACCGCCGAACGTTGCCAGGCCGCTGCGATGGCAGAGCAGGTCGCGCACCATCATCTCGCGCGTCACATACGGATCGTACATTTGAAACCACGGCAAATATTTTGTGACCGGATCGTTCCATTTGATTTTGCCCTCGTCAACTAAAATCGCCAGTGCTGCCGAGGTGAACGCTTTGGAGTTGGAGGCAATCGCAAACAGTGTGTGTTCGTCAACCGGGGTGGATTTGCCCAACTCGCGCACGCCGAAGCCTTTGGCAAAAACCACGGAATCATCTTTTACGATCGCCATCGCGAAACCGGGCACGCGCCAATCCTGTCCGGCTTTGGTCGCGTACGCCTCAATCTCTTTGAGATTGGCGGATAAGCTTTTGTTCTGGGCGAAAAGGAGGGAGGGTAGAATGAAAAGAACAACGAAAAGACTCGCGAAATGCTTTGAACGAATCGACGTCATATTTGCTCCCGTTGAATTACACCGTGGCGCAACATTCATGTTGCGCTTCTCTTTTTTATGATTTTTACAAAATCAGCCTCAACTGCAAAATCAAGCTCAACATAAATGTTGAGCCACAGCGTTAATGTTGCGTTTCTATTTTGCCGCCACTGCGCCTCAAAAAAATCCATCACTTCATTCACCCGACGCAGGCTGATCTTGCGGCGTTCGTCATTTACCGTGGTGATTGGAATGGCATGGATTGGCGCATGTCGCGAATGAATGAAATCATCAGCGCCGCGCCGGCCCCAATTTCCAGTAGCGCAAAAACCAAATGCTCGCTGTCGCCATGCGACAGGCTTTCGATTCCCAGCAGCAAAAGCAACATACCGGGCACAAGGTGATTGAACGAACGCGCGAATTTTACTTTTTTTGTGGGTTTGAAGTAAATCGTGTTTTCGGACATACGGATTCTAGTCAAGTTGGCTTTCGAGCAGAGCACGGAATCTGCTGTTTGTAAAGTAAAAGATTTTTACCCGGATATATGCCGGGAAATTTAGGTTTGTTCAGTTCCCTGATCTAAAATCATGCGTGAAATATCGACGATCAACTGTGGAATGATGATCGTTGCCGTATTCCAGACCAGATTCAAATCTACACCAAAATAACCGTGAATCAGACGGTCGCGCATTCCTGCAAAATCTTTCCACTTGACGTTGGGGTAAGCGGCTCGGATACCATTAATGTCTTGCAAAAATAATTTGAAATCTCGGTTCATATGGCTACCAATTCGCCCAAAATTCGCGTTTTAAGTTCTTGGCGTAGCGCCGCCGGTGTGACAAGATCAATTTTTCGGTGCAATTTTTCTTCAAGAAAGTTACCGAGTCCGGTCAAATCCAAAAGCGTCGCACCGGCATCGAAATTGACCAGAATGTCAATGTCACTATCTTCTCGTGCTTTTCCCGTGGCAAACGAACCGCAAAAGCCTTTGAGTTCCGCTTTATATAATTGGCGGACTTCATTTTTTAAATTGCGAAGGTTCTGTTGAATGTCGATTGGAGGCATGATTTCAAACTCCGATTTATAAATTTTGCGATTGCACGGCGCGTTGATTTATCATGATTAAATATATGAAAAATTACATGAACGATCAAATTTTAAATAACCACTTATTTCAGATGGAACCGCGGGTATGAACGCCTGAAAGCGTGAAGACAATCTTATTTAATCACCGCAAACTTTCCCTTCTGAATCTCGCCCGTTGCCAAATCTTCCACCGTGTACAAATAAAGTCCCGTCGCCAGCGCCTGGTCGTCGGTGGTGACCAAATCCCACGCGTGTTCGCCGCCGCTGAATTGGACGTTCTCGCCGGCATAAACGCCGAACCAGCGCGTGTCGAGGCCGTTGTAGGAACCGGCGTCGTGTTGAATCGTGTCGACGAGATCGCCGGCTAACGTGTAAATGCGAATCTCGCAGCGCGCCGGCAAATTGAAGAAATAAATTTTTCGCTCGCGCTCGAGGCGGCCGTCCCACGTCGCATGGCCGCGGTACGGATTCGGATAAACACTCACTTTTTTGCCAGCTTGCTGTGCCGAAGCATCCGCCACCGGCGTACCGGGAATGAGCCGCCGCACCGTGCTCAACCGGCTCGATTCGAGGCTCGGCAAATTCTCGCTCGGATCGCCGCGATCAAAGGCGGTGACGGCATACGCATATTGCCAGCCGTTCAACAAATTTTCATTCATGAATTTGTAGCGATACGCCGTCGTGTCACCCGCGAAGAAAACCGGTTTGTCCAACCGCACCGCGCGGAAACCGGTGTCGTAATTGAGGCCGTTGCTCGAATCAAACTCCGCGACGAGCGTCATCGACGAAAGCAAATCGCGGCCGGGCAAATCTGCGCCGAGCTGCGAGCGGTAAATGCGATAGCCTTCAAAATCCTGTTTTTCTGAAATGAGATCGAGCGAAAATTCCGCACTGCGATCCCAGTAGATTATTGCCCTTTTATCTTCGACAACGGTGTGAATGCGTGGAGGTGAAGGAGGAGTGGGTAGAACGTAGCGGTCGAGGCGTCCATTACGATTAATGTCTTCGCTGCGGTCAAGGATGCCATTACCATTTTTGTCTTCACCAAAATCGAGAAAACCGTTACCGTTCGTATCTTCATCAGGATCGAGAATACCATTACGGTTTTTATCCTCGCCGTCATACGCGCGCTGCGCCCAGCCCGCGTTGGTGAAGAGATTCAGCTTGCTCTGAAATGAATCTCTGGAATTGGGATCGTTGCCGAATTTGCCCGCGCACACCACCGCGTAAACAAAATTGATCGTCTGCTGCGGCGCGAGTTTCGACACCGGGCCGGTGGAAATCATGGTGATAAAGTTTTGCGCGAGGCCGCGTTCGAAGCTGATGATGCCGCCGCGCAAACGCTCGTAACGTTCGATATCGTTCTGTGGCGTTTCATTGGTGCGAAAGCGCCAGGCGTTGGCGATCGCGCGCTTTTGATAACTGCGGTCGCCTTCGGGAGCAGTAACCCCGAGCAGGTGCAACGCCACGTAAAGCCCGTCTTCGGTGTAACCGGGATCGCCGTCATAATCATAAACGTAGAGCATGAACAACGAGTCAATTTTGCCGATGCCTTTGTGCTGATAAAACGGCGCGCCGACGCGCGGCGGCGTGATGCGCGTGTTGCGGACGACCAGATCGCCCATCACGCCGAGATAAACGTCGCGCAGCGTGTCGCGGCTGGCGTTGCGAATGGTGTAATTGAAAATCACGAACGCATCCGCAAACGGAAAATTCCACGCATACGTTTCGAGGTGCACCGCCAGCTTCAACGGCGTGTGCTCGGGAATCAAGTCGCCGGTTTCGGGAATGGTGAGATTGGAGTCGGTGAAATCCGCGATGAAATCCTGATGGCTGATCGCGGCCGGATCGAAGAACGGTGAGTCCAATAAACTCGAACGCTCGCGGAGAATATCTGTAGGCTTTTCACTGGTGGTAAACTCAAACCCCGGAGCGACGGCAAAATTCAGATTGGACGCATCCACCGCCGCGGTGGTGACGAGAATGCTGCCGTTATCTTTGCGGCCGCCGATCCAGATGCCGCCGTCAAACGCATGCTCGATTCCCGAGCCTTTTGGATATTCACAGGACGGCAAATCCACCGGCCGCTGCTGCGCAAAACCGTCGCCAAACGTGCCGTAGTTGGTGATGGTCATCGCAATGTTGCCGACCGAAGTGGTGCGGGTAAAGTCGACGGTGGGCTTGCGCAGAGATCGTTCTTGCGCCGGTGCTAATAGCGCGAAACTCAACAGAAAGGATAAGGTGAAAAAGACGTCGATGTTTTTCATTTGAGCCATTTAAATTTTCCCCGCGGATTGAAGAACCCCGCTGATAAAGGCCTTCATCAGCGGGCTTCTTCAATCCGCGGGAGATTCGCTTTGCAATAACTTTCTGAGCTTGAACCCTTGTTTTTAATTCCGTACCCCTCTGATCTCCACTTCAGATTTTCCAAAATTTACCGCTAATCCAACTGAAAGTTTAAGCGCCTTCAAATAACTTTTAATCTTTGAAATATCATGATGTGAAACTGCATCCTGCAAAGCCGTTATTCCACAAATGACGTTGTTTTCAATCAGCAGATGGCGCATCTTGAAAACCCGAATAATTTCGCCAAGATAGTTTACCGGAACCGCGGCCCCTTTGTCAAACTTGATTTTTTGATGTGCAAGCTCCATTTCGATTATTTTTTGTACAACAGATTTGCCGAAACCAAGACCGTGCGTTTCAGCGACAAAAAGAATAGCCTCGCGCAGCTTTTTTAATGCCTGCCGCTCAGTTTCATTCATTCGGCCTTTAATATAGTCATAGTTTTCATCTACCTCCAGCGGTTTTTCGTGATAAATCCACCGCTCAATATTTACTTTTGGCAAACCAAAGTTAGCCAGCAGGCCAAGCTCTTTTTGCCAGAGCTTGAGCTCGGTGAAAAGCTGGACGTAATTGGCTTGCAGGAAATCACAAGGCAAACATTTCAGCGCTAAAACAACTTTATCCTCAATCAAATAATCGAGTTTGAAATCTCTAACTTTAATGCCGCGATGCTTAAGAGTAAATATCTCTTTCGAAGCAAAAGAAAGTCCTTCTTTGGCAAATCTTCGCGCCAGTCCTTGATGATAGGTCTCCTCGTCATAGCCCACACCGGCGTCATTGTGAACGTCAAAAATGCATTGGCGGATAGCAAAGGTTAAATCTTCATGCAATAAGTTATCCATAAATTTCCCCGAAGGTTTGAGGTTCGTCAAACCGAATTTTCAGTTAAACTGAAAATATCAGAACATCAAGAAGCTTTAAATTCCCCCACGGATTGAAGAAGCCCGCTGATAAGGCTTTTTATCCGCGGGCTTCTTCAATCCGCGGGGGATTTTTTGAACAATGCTGGTTCAATTTTTTTTGACTTTTATTACGGCCTCATCACATAACCCACAAATTATCGGCTTGAATCTACAGAAAAAAAATCCGAATGTCAAGTCCTATTCGTTTTCTGCACTCCGGCGCGGCTGCGGTACATTACAATAAGCAGATTTGTGTTTCTCCCCATTCCTTTCTGCCGGTGCG
>Ga0247727_10006084_pt1 | contig 23914 bp, 41 predicted proteins | sample WisWelCaveWW1625_FD_202498 | JGI IMG/M metagenome (GOLD analysis project Ga0247727, IMG submission 202498) | Biofilm microbial communities from Wishing Well Cave, Virginia, United States - WW16-25 | ecosystem: Environmental > Aquatic > Deep subsurface > Groundwater > Cave microbial mat | place... | reverse complement strand
CTCATCGAAGAAAAGCTCGCGCCCGTCTCGCAGCAGCTGGCTTCGATCTCTCAGTGCTTCGGTGGTGCAATGTGCGACTGTAGCGCTGTAGTGTTAGGCGGCTCGCCTTGTCCGGCGATAGGGCCGCAAGCTCGTCCTCGGTCAGCTCCTTGCGCTGGATCGCGCGATTCCATGCCTTCGCGTACTGATCGACGAGCTGCTGGTGCCGATCGAAGGCGGCATGCGCCTTGATCTCGCCTTCGCCGCCCTTGGGCGAATAGCGCAACGAACTGATGAGCTGGACCAGGATGTCCTGATCGACTTTCGGCAGGTCAAAGGCGCGGCGAATCTCCTCCAAGATGTCGATCTCCTTGACGAACTTCCCGTCAAGGCCGCGAATCTTGTCCGCGTTCTCGCACGCGTCGCGCGCCTGATCGAGCGTCAGACCTTGGGCGCGCTTCTCCTCGATGCAGTCCTTGATCGCCTTGGCTCGCGTACTCTGGTTTGAGTCATCCACGGCCGCCTCGATCGCGCTGCACCAGTCGTACTGCATGCCCAGCATCGCGTTTGCCGAGATGCGGTAGTGTTGGAGCGCCTGGCACACCGTCGGCGATGTCTCGCAGACGAGGACCATCGTGTTGTGGACCAGCTCGCCGAGCAGCCCGTCCACGACGTCGCCCAAGAACTCCTCCCGTGCCTCCTTGCTCAGGAGCTGTTTCAGGTTGGAGCGGATGTCGAACCGCCCGCACGCGAAGTCGTAGTCGATGTAGCCCGAGACGCCCAGTCGCGAGCCCCCCGCATTCTGCGCGCCGAGGAGCTTGGTGGCGTCTGCTGAGAGCTGCAGGTCGAGGCGGTCGCGTCCGCGGTACTCCGAGGTCTTGACCGCGTCGCCCGAGCCGCGATGGCGCTCGAAGAGATCCTGCGCGAGCGCAGGGCTCGCGAGCCAGAGGAGGACAATCAAGCTACTTGCCTTCATGGGTCACTCCGCGAATTGCGTTCTGGATCTTGGAATCGTCCGAGTAGCCCCGCAGCATGACGGGGCGACTTCCCTTCACGCTGACGAGGAGCGTCGGGACGGCCGTGATGCCGAAGCGCTCCCACTGCTCCGGCTCCTGTCCCGGTTCGAGCGCCTTGATCGAGACGTTGGGGTACTTCCGCTTCAGGTCGGACAGGACGACGTCCTGCTTCGTGCAGTACGGTCAGCTCGCCTTCTTGAAGTAGGTGATGGCGACGGGATCGTCGGTGAGGGGCTTGTCTTGCGTCTCCTTCCCCGACTTCTCGCGATTGACCTCGGCCAGCATCGCCGCGGCCTTTCGCATCTTGTCCATGCGCTGGGTCTGCCACTCCACGTACTTGAGAGCATTCTCACGGGTCGGGTTCTCCAGGAACTCCAGCACCTGGCGCGGCGGGACGTAGGTGGTGTACCGTCCGTCCTGCAACCGGATGGGCTCCGCCCAGATCGACTCGGACGCGCTCGCGTTCGAGTCGGTCGCGGGCTTCCGATCGGCGCTGCCGTCCCGCCAGAAGTCCACGCGCTTCTCGCTGAAGAAGCCCCGTTTCGCCGACGCGTCCTGCCGCGCTTCGGCGAGGGCCGACGCGAGAAGGATGACGGGCAGGCCGAAGATCACTTTCCGCATTTGAGCAGTTCCTCCAGATTGGCCCGGGTTCCGTACGCGACGCAGGCTTTGCGCCGGTCTCCGCTCGTCACGATGACGGCGAACGCGGGCAGTCGATCGATCTTGAGTTGGCGCGCCAGCGCCAGCCCGTCTTCGTCGTAGATGCGAAGACTGAAGTCCTCACCGACGGCGTACTTCAACTCCCGGATGCCGGCGGTCAGCTCGTCCGCCGGCTTGGCGATCGAGCCGAAGTCCTCCACGAGGAAGACCGGCTTGATGCGGAGCGACGGATGCTTCGCGCGCAACGCTCGCAGGGCGCGCGAGGCGGATTCGAGGTCCTTGGTGGAATCCGAGAAGAAGAACGCGAGCTCCGTCTCGGCGTCCCCGCGCGTGGCTCGCAGATCCTGAGCGAAGACAACGCCGATCAGGACCACGAGCGCAACCGCAATCCACGCCAGATTTTTCATGCGGGCCGAACCTCCACAGGTGACTTATGGGGCGCACAGAGATCCCCCCGGCCAGGTGCCGGGGGGAAGTCTTTACGCCCGTCGCGGGTCCTGGGGCGGACGACCCTGCAGCGCGTCCTCCAGGGACATCCGTCCCATCGTCCGCCAGAGGTCGAGGACGAAGCTGATGGCCTGAAAGCGCCGAGCGCGACACTCCGCGAGAATCGCGTTGAGTCGCATCGCCGTCTCCCGCAGGAGATCGTCGCTGTACTTCTTCGGGCAGAGGAGCGCTTCGCGCGGACAGCACTCCCTCGGCGATTGGGTCTTGCCCCTTCGAATCCCGCCACGGTACCCCCTCCGTTTGGCCATGACGTCTCCCTCCGACAGTGACCGGTTGCTTGTGCCAGCCCTGTGTTCCAGCAGGGCCCCCGCGTTCTGGAGCCGGAGAGCACAGCTCCAGAACCGAGGATAGGGAGAGGGGAGATGGCTCCAGAATCCGGGAGCCCCCCAGAACCGCGGGCTGGATACGGCCAACGGATGTCGGATGCCGCCCGGAGGGTTAGCGAGGGGCTCGCCCCGGGCAATACGAGGCGAGCCCCAGCCAGGGAGGAAACGGGAAAGGGGGATGAAGCCAAATTGTCAGAGAACGAACGGGGCGCTGCCTACGCGACCTCGGCGGCGGCGCTTTCCTGCTTCGCCGCCACGGGTTTCGGTGCGGCCTTCCCGCGGTCGGCCTTCTTCGGCGCCGGACCGTAGACAGAGAGAAGGCGCCAGTACCGCTCCAGGATGTTCGTCAGGCGGAGCTTCCGCGCGACATCGACCGTCGTCAGGATGATCGTGCGGAAGGCGTCCACGATCTGCTCGGAGCACTTCTCGAGGTCTCGGCGCTTGTCCATGTTCTGCGTGGCGAACAGGCCGCCGTGCTGATTGACGACGTTGGCGACAGCGTCCACGAACCGGATACCCTCGGCCATGTCCCGCGTGAATCCCACGCGGCAGGGCACCGACTCGATCTTGGACCACTCCTCCCGGGGGATGCGCGTGAGATCGCGCGCGAAGCTGTACGAGAGCAGCGCCAGTTCGAGCTCGATCTTCGTGGGCAGTGGCGCCGCGGCTGCTCCGTTGCTCGGAGCGTTCTTCGCCGCCGGCGCGGGCACCTCGACTTTGACCCTGGGCTTCGTCTTGTCGTCGTTCATGCCGCTTTCTCCTTCAGCAAGGCCGCCAGACCGCTGATCGCCATGGTCCTTTCAAGCCGCAAGATGAGGTTCACGGTTTCCAAGTCGAGCGGGGCTCGCCCGCGATGGTCCCAGGATGGGAGAATTCCCTTCTCGCGAGCACGCCGCTGGATCACCGCCCGCACGACCGCCGGTGAGACGGGGAGCCTCTCCCCGTCCAGGAACAGCTCGAATCCACGAAGCTCGTACTTTGCGTCACTCGTCGTCACGTTCGCCTCAGTTTCATGTGCCTCTACCCTAAGAGGAACCTTCACCCCCCAAACCGGAAGGGGTTTGAAAAAGAAAGTGCAGAAAGTTAGGCGAACCATCGCAACGGAGGCTGGTGTCGTATCCTCGATTGGTTGATGGTTTTCGTCGGAGTCAGAGTGAAGTTGGCCTGTTGCCGTTGGAGAAAACAGATTGAACGCGCATTGGAATGCCGCGACGGCATGTCAGCAGATCCACGCCATCGTTGCTCAGCGGCCACAAATGCAGCTGCCCCAGGATCTCAATCCGCCCACGCGGCGAAACTGGAGCAACGGCGTCTATTTCTCGTATGAAGCCGGACAGCCGAGTACCCATGGGGGAGGGCCGGGAGGACCACGCATCGTTCGGGTCGGCACTCATCGGGAGCAGGACCGGCTGCTTCTTCGGCTGGGTTATCACTGGAACGGTCCGAACGGGAACAGCGTGCTCCGACGCCACATCCAAGGCGCATTGGCAAATCTCCTCCCTCAACCCCGGCTGCCTACGGTCGGCGGCTACATTCAGACCAGCCTCAGTTTCGTGCGAATCATGATCCCGCTCCCCGCCGACCGGCGGCATTTTGAGACCATTCTCATCTCTACGATCAACCAATGTCCCGTCTGTGGCCCGGCTCGGCCTTGGTTGGGTGCATCAGCGAATAATCCCAAGATTGCGAACGGCAAGCTCTGGAACGTGCAGGCATTGAACGGCCCCATGATCAACCAAGCGGAATTGGCCCGGCTGCAAGCCTTCGCCACGAGCACTCCACCCGGCCCGTAGGGGCCGTAGCACGCCTCCAGCCGCACGCAGCCCCACTTTTTGAACTTTCTTTTTCAAACCCCTTCCGGTTTGGGGGGTGAAGGTTCCTCTTAGGGTAGAGACCTCGAAGAAGGGAGGAACCTGTGGTGGAAGCGGAAAAGGTGGTCGTGCGAGAGGGAAGGGACTGGATGGAAGTCCGAAGGATCGACCCGCGGCGTCGGTTGTGGGTGGTGACCGGGGGAACGGTTGGGGTGGCCGGGGATGTCGTTCGGCTGCCGTCCCTGCCCCGCATCAGCCCGTTCGACGCGCACATCGTCGTCGACTCCGTCACCGGCGCCGTGCTCCTGCCCGAGAGCGGCGAACCGAGGTCGCGGCTCGGGAAGGCGATGCAGCTCGTCCGGCTTCTGGAGGCGGCGGGTCTTCCCCGGCAGGCACAGATCGTCCGCGACTGGCTTCGCGACACCTGGGACGACGACCTTCGCGAACGCCACGCGGCATAGCCGGAGCCTGCAGGGCCACGTCCCCGCGCGGGACGGAGCCCCTGTAGGCTCCCTCCTCCCGATCCTTGGATCGGGGGCGAGTGGGCGAGCTCTTTGGCAATCGGGCTCATGAAAACTTCCAATCCCTTTCCCTTTTCCCTTTCGGGCGATCCTCCGAGACGCCCGATCCAATTCCCTTTGTCGACCGCTCCTCTCGGCCTGTCCGAAGGGGCGCTGCGGATAGATCAAGTCCGCATCGTCCCGTCCCGGACGATGCCATTTGCCCCTCGGGGCAAGGAGGTGCGCGCCGACGACTTCATGCACGACACGAGCAGTTGACAGGAACGACGCCGGCCCCGATGCCGTCGTCCCGACGAGCGAGGTAGCTATGAGACGTTTCCTCACACGCATCCTGCGCGCCCTGTTCAGCGCCCCGCCCGACCGCGCGTCGTGCGCCGGCGAAGCCAGGACGGAAGCGCAGGTGCTCCGCGAAAAGATCGAGAAGTGGGAACGCCAGGCCGACGAGTACGAGGCGATGGGCCTCACCGAGTTCGCGCGGCGAAGCCGCGAGAGTATCGTGTGGTACCGCCGCAAGCTCTTGGCGCTGGAGAACCCCTCCCTCCGACGTGTCGCGTGACCCTCTTTCTTTCAAGGAACGCACGATGAACTTCATCTCCGAGCGCGTGATCGCTTACCGCGCGGACCGCGTGGTCGATCTGCGCAACCGTCTCGTCCACGAGACCGATTCCAAGCGTCGCGACGAGCTCCAGACGGAGCTCGACTGCGAGCGCCGCGAGCTGGCCCTTGTCCTCTTGCAGGACAGCAAGCCGGAGCAGTGCGGCTGGGACTGGTTCACCGTGAGGCGCGACGAGCACGGCACCCTGAAGTTGCACATGCGAAACCTGTGCCCGCCCGTGAACCCCGCCTACGTCGAACACCTGCTCAGCCAGCTCAAGATCACAGTGCCCGTGAAGGGCCTGGCGGTCGTGAGCCCGTCCTTCGCGATCGACGCGATCGAGGAGGCGATGGGGCAGGTGAACTTCGACATCGCCGTGGCCGACGATCTCAAGCGCCGGCTGGCCTTCTACCACCGCATCGCCGAATCGCTCTCGTCGCAAGACGACAGCGCGAAGGCGTGCGCGTAGCGAGGTCGCCATGCGCGAGAGGTCCAAGCCGCCGAACGAAGGCGGACGGCCCGAACCGACGGAGCGGACGGAGCAGTATCGTCGCGAGGCGTTCGCGCGCTGCGGTCTGTACGACGTAGGAGCGATGTCCGCGGCGCTCCGCCGTCTCACGTCACGGAACCGTCGCGAAACGACCGACCGTCAAACGTAGTTCCATCGCGTTCCCGCACTGCTCTGCGGGTGGTCTTTCACCGCCTCGGAGCAGCGAGGCGGGGACACGTACTTGCAGAAAGGCTCCCCCATGGTTCCCATCGCCCTGATGAAGCTCGCGGAGAAGGAGTTCCCGCGTCTCGCGAGGGACCCCGTCACCCGCGACCAGGTCTGGGACGTTCTAGAGCAGGTCAACTCCGAGTCCACCTGCGCCGACAAGCCCGCCGCCGTGCGGAGCGAACTGGCGCGGTTGGCCGGGAACGGCCTCAACGAGCAGGAGACCGCGATGATCCACGCCGGCCGGCGGATCGAGGCGATCAAGATGTTCCGCGCCCGCACGGGAGCGGACCTCTACACCGCCAAGAAGATGCTCGACCGGTACCTGGAGGCGAGCGGTCTCGTGAAGCACTGCCCGACCTGTGGGCAGGAGACCAGGAGGTAGCACCGTGGAACACCTCGATCACCAGAACGTCATCTTCAGCGAGCAGGAGAAGGCTTTGCTCTGGGGCTGGGACCGCCGCCTGTGGCACTACATGCGCTCGGGCGAACGGGTTCCCCTGGCTCTGGCGCTCTGCAAGCGCCTGCTCGGACGCGCCGTCGACGAACTTGCCGGCGACCACCCGGAGCGCGCGCGACTCCACGAGTCCGCCGCTCACGGCTTCAAGCTGCTCCTCGATCGGCTGACCGGGAAGCAGAGCAAGGCCGCGTAGTAACGTCTCTCCCGCACTGCGCTGCGGGCTGTCATTTTTGACCGCCCCTGCGCAGGGGGGCGGTGTCTCCAAACATCGCCCTAATGGGCGGGAGAAGAACCATGTTCGACAAGAACGCGCTGTACGTCGCCGTTCCCCTCATCCAGATGGCCGAGCGGGAGTTCCCGAAGTTGATGCGCCACCGGACCAACCGCGAGGATGCCCTGCAGGTGCTGCGCATGGTGCAGTGGCAGACCCGCGGCGTGAACGTCGCGGAAGCGGCGCGCAAGGAACTCATCCAGCTCGAGCTCGACCTCGGCCTCCGGTTGCCCGAGCTGATCGACGCGCGCATGGCCGCGTAGTCGTCGATCCTCGTCGCTCGCTCCAGGACTCTGTCGGGTCCCGGGGCGGTGTGTTTCGTCTTCACGAATCCACCGTCCCCTCCGACAGGGGGACGGTGCGTCCTTCGACTGGAGCGAACCATGCGCAATCAGAAGCCCTACCGGAAGTTCTTCCGCTTCTTCCTCAACGGGATGTACGACCGGCTGTACGCCGGAGTGGCCGACTACCGGGGCCCGGAGTGCGACTACATCCACCTCGCGGCCGACAACGGCAAGTGGTGGGCCGTCATCAAGGCGTCCACCAACCGCGCTGGCGTGGTGTTCTGGAGCAACTTCCTCAAGCCCGGTTCCGTCGTGCGCTCCAAGTTCGGCTGGGACTACGCCAGGCGCCAGCGCCACCCGGGGACCATCGACACGATGGTGAACCCGAAGTGGCTCTCCGCCTACTACGTCTCGCCGAAGTACGTCCCTCTCCATTCCCTCCGCAACGCCTGCTAGAGGAGGTCGTATGGCCTCTGGCATGGCGATCACCATACGAAGACGGATCTTCCCGCTGCTGTGGGGTGCAGTCCGAATCCTGTGGTTCGTGATTGCGACGATCTTCACGCGGCGGATCTCCGTCAGAAAACTCGCGGGACTGGTTCCCGCGCGTCTCAGGAGGACATGCATGTCCGGAACAGTGAAGTTGGCGCAGAGGTCGGTCAAGGGTTCGATCGAACGGGTCAACGGCCGCGGCATCAAGCTCGGCGAGACCTGGTACGACTACGAACTCGGGTTCAAGGGTGAGCGGCTCGACAAGGAGTCCGTCGGGCAGGAGATCGAGCTGGCCCTCGTGGAGTCCACCAGGAAGAAGGGCAAGCTCCTCATCCAGGCGCTCGAGGTCTGCGGCGCGATCCTCGGCGAGACGGGCGACGACGGCGAAACGCCGGAGGAGCCCGAGGCCGAAGAGTCGGCGACCCAGTCCGAGGCGCAGGACGCGAATCCCAGCGAGGCCGCTGCGTCCGAGAAGACGCTCAAGTACGCCAAGGACCTCGCCGAGAAGGCGGAGCTCTCCGAGGAGGACGTCGAGAACATCCTCCAGGCGCGCTTCCGCAAGTCGTTCGACGCGCTCACTCAGGGTGAGGCGTCGAGGACGATCGTGTTCTTCGGCGGTTACACGCCGGATCGCGGTCGTTCCAACCAGCAGTAGCACACCAACGACGTCCCCGCCCATTCCTAAGAATGGGCGGGGCGTCCCCTTCTGGTGCCCAACGATGCATCTCACGAAAGAGAACCTGAACCTCTACCGGATCGTCTCGAACGAGACCGCGCGGCACGCCCTCACCGGCGTTTACGTCAACCCCCGTGCGAAGATCACGGCGGCTTCCAACGGCTCGATGCTGGTGGAAGTGACGGCGCCCTCTGGCGGCTCGAACGACAAGGAATCGGACCCCTTCATCCTGCCCGCGAAAGTGGCGCAGCAGCTCGTCAAGGAGCTGGCGGACGGAGCCAAGGCCCACGTCGGAAGCGACAACGGCAAGCCCGTCTTCAGCCTGGCGAACGGCAAGAAGGCGACGCCGATCTCCTTCGATCCCATCGACGCCGTCTTTCCCGACTACGCAAGTGGAAATCACTTCAGCGGGAAGGGCGAGCCCGTCACGCTCACGTGCGATTCGGAATACCTTCAGGACGTCCTGAAGGCGGCGGCGGTCGACAAGACCGTCAGGATCACGCTCTTCGCGGACAGGATTCGTTTCGAGTCCGAGCCGCGTGACGTGAACATGGCCGTCGGCAAGCTCGCCGACGCGATCGAAGGAACGAAGCTCAACTTCAACGCCGAGTACCTGCGGCAGGCACTGATTGCGACCGCGATCGGGAAGTCGGTCACGCTGTCGATGTTCGACGACCGGCTCCGGATCGAGTCCAAGAAAGACGACGGACAGGCCGCCAAGGGCGTCATCATGTGCTGCGGCCAGCCCGCACCGGCCTCGAAGGCTCAGGCCCGCGTCGAGAAGGCGACCAAGCCCAACGCGGAGCCCGTGACGCCGAAGGTCGAGAAGTCGGTGGCGAAGCCTCAGCCCAAGCCCGTGGTCGCCGTCGAGGACGATTCCGCTTCCGCGCCCGCTTCGCACTTCCGTCGCTGGGGTCGGTATCGCGGTGGAAAACCCTTCGTTCCGAAGGAGGGCGATGCCAACAAGCCTCCGACGGAAAGGCAGCGGATGCTCTACACCTACTTCCTCCGGCGGCATGAGGAGGAGATCACGCCCGAGATCCTCGAGTCCACCGACTTCGTCGGGAAGATCGACGAACTCAAGAAGGGCCTCTCCTTCGACGCGGACTTCGCCACATGGCCCCAGTGGATGAAGGTCAACTACCTTCTCCTGGAACAGAAGGCCGACACCGAGACGGTGTGCGAGGTCCTGAACGGGATCACGGACAAGAAGAGCGCCTCCGAGGCGATCTCGTCCTTGTCCAAGAAGCCTGCTCCCGCCGCCGCCTGATCGACACATCAACGCGCCCCGCTCCTTCTTCGGAAGGGGCGGGGCCGTTCCCTTCAAGGAGCCGCATGACGAGAACTGAAGTTCTCCAACGCTATCCGCGCGTGGTGGCCCATGTCATCGCCGAATCGCTCGGCTATGCGACGCCGGGCCTGGCGGCCAAGATCGTGGCCGACGCCCTCGAGAAGAAGCCCAACTACTGCGAATGGATCGCTTGCTGCTACGGCGGCGATCCGCGTCGGGCCGTTGCAAACGCGATCTCCGGCAGGCACAGGCATCACGGCTACATGGCGAGCTATCGGCAGGCCCTCGGGCTCGTGCGCGAGGCCGCCAACAACGGCCGGGAGCCCCTCCTGGCTTCCTGGTTCTAGGGAGGTCCCCTTGAGATTGCAAGGCCAAGTACGCCTTGGTCACTTCCCGACGCCTCCGAGCGTCGTCGAGATCCTCAAGTCGCTCATCCTGTTTCCGTCCTACACCGACAAGATGTGCGCGCTCGATCCCTGCTGCGGCGAAGGCGTGGCCTTGGCATCGCTCGCTCCCGGCATGAATGTCGAGACCTTCGGCATCGAGCTGGACGAAGCGAGGGCCAAGGAATCGAAGACGCGACTCAAGCACGTCGTCCATGCGTCCTTCGACCACGTCGACATCTCGCCCGAGGGGTTCGGGCTCCTCTTCCTCAACCCGCCGTATGACGACGCGGAGGGCGAACGGAACGAGTTGATCTTCCTCCGCGGGACGATGGACTTCCTCGCCTCGTCGGGCGTGCTCGTCTACATCATTCCGCAGAAACGCCTCTCCCGTCCGATCGCGGAACTCCTCGCGTCGAACTTCACCGAGACCTCCGTCCATCGGTTCCCTGACGGAGAGTTCGAGAGCTTCGGTCAGATCGTGATCCTCGGCCGGAAGAACCTCTGGCCGCTGGATTCGCCTGCCGAGGTCGAACGGCTCCTGAAGTTCCGCGAAGGCGACGTTCCGCCCCTCAAGAGCGGCCTCATGCGCCGCTACTCCGTTCCCCCGTCGAGCGGAGCCCTGATCCGGGAACGGGAGGTCCAGCCGGAAGAGCTGCTCAAGCTCGTGAAGGACTCGCCGCTCATTCCGCGGCTCCAGGACCTCCTCGAACCGCGATCGGTCTCCGAGGTCACCCAACCCCCGACCCGTCTCCACGTCGGCCACTTGGGCCTGCTCCTTGCCGCCGGCCGCTTGAACGGCATCGTCGGCGAGGGCCGCGAACGCCACCTCGTCGCGGGCAAGCCGGTGAAGCACATCGTGGAGACCAGCGAAGTCGAAACCGACGACGAAGGCAACGAGCAGCAGATCGAAAAGCGGCTCGAGACCTTTCGCGTCACCATCAAGCTGATGCTCCCGAACGGGGAGCTCAAGAAGCTGATATGAACGACCCCCGACCCTACGCCATCGCCTACTACAAGGACATCGAGAAGGGGTACCACGTCAGCGCCGTCGTCGACCGTCTCCTCTACGAGGGGACGCCGGAGTACGGCGGCCAGATCGTGCTCCTCTCGGCCATCGGCCCCCACAGCGCGGTCCGCGGAATTCTCGCGGCCGTCGCGACGGGGCGCGAGATCCGCACCGACCGATTCCAGCGCGGGCGGTTCTACGGACGCGACGGAGGTCGCATCCTCACCGCGGCGCTCGGCGGCGGCGTGATCCACGGCTGCTTCGTCGGCCCGCGACTCCTCCAAGGCGAAGACGACCGAATCGCCATCCTCGGCGATGAGCCCAAGAAGATCTTCGACCGGCTCTGTCAGTCCATGGCTCTTCCGGCCCTGCCCGAGTGGGCGGCGTGGATCTGCGAGACGCTGAAGTCCAAGCGCCTCCTGACCCCGCTCGCCGGCATCGGCGCCTCGGGCTGCACGATCAGCGCGAGCGAAGAAGAAATGGACCGCATCCTGAGCGATGGGGTCAAGCGCGGAGCCCTCAAGTTCTGATGGATATCTCCACCGTCCAGTCCGTCGACGACTATATCGCCGGATTCGTGCCGCAGCTCACCGCTCGGCTGAATTCGGAACTGCAACCGCTCTTCGATCCCGCCCGCGATTCCTGGGATGACCGACTCGCCAAGCTGAGCCGCGCCCTCTTCCGCGCGCAGGGCGACGCCGTGATGGGTCTGATGAAGACCCTCAAGCGGCAGAACTTCGCCCTGCTCGTCGGCGAGATGGGCACCGGCAAGACGCTCATGGGGGCGACGGTGCCGTACCTCTTGTTTGGGAACCGGTACCGCGTTCTCGTGATGTGCCCCGGTCATCTGCTCGAAAAGTGGTCGCGCGAGATCGCGGAGACGATTCCGGACGCGACTGTCCGGATCATCTGGAAACTGTCCGACCTCATGCCTCTCGCGCACGTCAAGGGCGAGCCGAAGGGCCGCGAGTACTACATCGTGGCCCGCGACCGCGCGAAGCTCGGCTACCGCCGCAAGGCGGCGTGCTGGCTCCGGCGCCGGCCGTACAAGAAGCCGCCGAGGGGCGAGGAGTTCGACACCAACACCTATCCCGCCTGCCCCGACTGCGGAGAGTTCGTGATCGACAAGAAGACGCGGTCTCCCGTAGCGGTCGAGTACCTCCAGGCGCGCGCGCACTTCTGCGCGAAGTGCGGCGAGGCGCTCTGGGAAGCGGACCGCACGGGCGTGCGGCGCTATCCTCCCGCCGAGTTCATCAAGCGTCACCTGCGGCGGTTCTTCGATCTCTTCATCGCGGACGAAGTCCACGAGCTGAAGGGCGGCGAGACCGCCCAGGGCAACGCCCTCGGCATGCTCGCGTCCGCCTGCAAGAAAACCATCTGCCTCACGGGTACGCTCGTGGGCGGATACGCGGAGCACCTGTTCTTCATCCTCTACCGGATCAATCCGGCGGGGATGCTCCGCGAGAATCTGAAGTACAGCCAGGTCCAGCAGTTCGTCGCCAGGTACGGCACGCTGGAGTACATCCGGAAGACCGCGCTGCGCGGCCCCGGACTCGTCTACTCCCGCGGCTCCAAGTGCCGCGAGTACGTCAAGCACCGGCCCGGCATCTCTCCTCTCGCGTTCGCCCGGCACCTTCTCGGCTCGACGGTCTTCGTCGAGCTGCCCGACGTGGCGGATCACCTTCCGGCTTTCGCGGAAGACGTGTGCGCCGTCGCGATGACGAAGGATCAGGCCGAGGCTTACCGCGAGCTGGAGAACAAGCTCAAGGCCGCCATGAAGGATCGCGCAAAGGCGATCCGGCTCATGGGGACGTACCTGACGGCGCTCCTCTCGTACCCCGACCGTCCGTTCGATAACCGCGACCTGCCGGAAGTCGGACGACCCAAGGAGCTTCCGAAGGATGTCGTCTATCCGAAGGAACGCGCCTTGCTGGAGTTCGTCAAGGCGGAGCTCGCCGCCGGCCGTCGCACGTGGGTCTACGCCACGTTCACCAATCGGCTCGACGTGACGGCACGGCTACAGCAGATCTTCAAGAAGAACGGCATCAAGGCAGCCATCCTGCGGTCCGACACCGTGGATCTCCACGAACGTGAAGCCTGGATCGCCGATCAGGTGAAGTCCGGCATCGACGTGATCATCGGAAACCCCGAGCTCACGAAGACCGGTTTGGACTTGCTCGCGTTTCCGACGCTGGCATACTTCCAGACCGGCTACAACACGTTCACGCTGATGCAGAGTTCCCGGCGAAGCTGGCGAATCGGCCAGAAGGAAGCCGTCCGCGTCCGCTACTTCCACTACCAGCACACCCTTCAGGAAGCCGCCTTGCGGCTCATGGGCGCGAAGGTCCGGGCGTCGATGGCCCTCCAGGGCAAGTTCAGCGCCGAGGGCCTCGTGGCGCTCACGCAGGGCGAGGACATGATGACCGCGCTGGCTAAGGCGCTCGTGAACGGCATCGACGGGGTCGACTCCGCCGAAAAGTACTGGCGGAGCGAACGGCAGGCGGGCCGGATGCTCGCCCCCGTCGCGGAGCAGCCGCCGAAGGAGAGCTGGAACACGCTCGATCTCTTCGGCGGGCTTGCGGACCTCGCTCCCGAGCATCACGAAGCGGCCGAGCCCGTCGAAGTCCAGCTGGAGCTGGCGCTCTGACGTCGCGCAAGCGGCGTCGCGAAGGAGCCCCCCATGGGCTACACCAACCACTGCTATCGCGTCCTGGAGTTCGATCGCAAGAAGTACAGAGCCGCTGTCCAAGACCTGAAGAAGATCCTGCCCGAGACGGGCGTGGATCTTGCAGGCTACGACGGGACCGGCAAACCCACGATCAGCAACAAGGACGTCCGCTTCAACGGACGTTCCCCCCGGCATTGCGAGACCTTCTCCATGCCGCGCGTCTTCGATGGGCGGGCTCGCCCCCGGAAACTGCCGGGGTTCACGTTCTCGAAGACGCATCTCCTGCCGTACGATCTGGCCGTCAAGGTCAGCCTCCTGGTCTTCAGGCGCCACTTCGCCGATGAGGTCGAGATCGGTTCCGATGACGAAGACCTCCTGGCAGGGTGGAGCGCGGCCATCGAGCTGACCCATCGCGTCCTCGGCTACCCGAAGTCATGGGAAGTCGAGGAATGGACGGAGGATGGTCTCACGCACCGGCATCTCGTCCTCGCGCAGTAAGCCAACAACACCTTCGTGGCCCGGCTCCTTGCCGGGCCACGAACTCTCAGCAGGGATGACATGGCCACATTCACCGTCGTTCTCAGATCAGTCGGAAATCCGGACTTCGCGCAATATGCTCCCGTCAGCAATCCGAAGAGGGTTGTCACAAACAGACTCTCCGAAATCAAGAAGGCATTTCTCGCCTACATCGAGGAGTGGAATCTCGGAGGCGGGAACTGGCCGAGGTGCCCTGTGTGCCGGAACGGAAAGGTGGCGGGTCACTTCTCGTACAACGGCAGATTCTGGCGAACCCGGTAACTCATCCCCAAAATACCTTCGTGGCCCGGCGCTGACCGGCGTCACGACCCTCCCTTGGAGGACCCTTGGACTACAGTCTGATCATCTTGGTCGGAAAACTCACGCGCGACCCCGAACTCAAGTACAGCGCTTCCGGCGGCGTGCCGTGCGCAACGCTCGCGCTCGCGGTGAACCGCAGCCAGCCGCAATCGGAAGGCACCGTTCAGAAGTCGGTGAGCTTTGTCGACGTCACGGTCTGGCGGCGGCTGGCCGAAATCTGCTGTCAGTTCCTGCGCAAGGGCAGTTGTGCGATGGTCATCGGCAAGCTGCACCAGCAGCGCTCCACAGGCGACGGGGATCGCACCGGCTCTCACCTGCAGGTGACGGCGGACTCGGTGCAGCTCCTCGACCGCCGCGTCGAGCCTTCGGAGAAAGCATGAAATCCATCATCATGACGATCCCGCCGGGTCTGGCGGGCGAGTTCGACCGCCGCTTCCCCGGCGTCACGCGCACGGCGACCGCGTTCCGCGACCTCTTCGCTTCGGCGCGGAAGTCGCTCAAGATCGTGGCGCCGTACGTCGATCCCACGTTCACCGCCCTCGTCGCGGCGGTCCGCGCGCCCGTGCAGGTCGTGACCACGCCCTCGCCGGGACGCCCCCCGCGACCGAATCCCGTGCTTGAACGATGCGCCGCGATGTGCAACGTCGGCGTGCGCTACGTCAACGAGCGCCGGGACCGCTCGCTCATCTTTCAGATGCACGCGAAGCTCCTGATCGCCGACGGCAGACGCGCCTACGTCGGCAGCGCTGCGCTCACGGACACCGCGACCAACTATAACAGCGAGCTTGGGTTGCTCACCGAGGAGCGGCCCTTGATCGCGAAGCTGGAGCGCATCTTCGACTACTTCTTCGATCAGGTCGGCGTGCGTGGGGATGCGCTGTGAGCGATCCCATCCGCCGACTGCCGCTCGCCGAGTGTCGCGAGCGGCTGGAGCGCATTCGAGAAGTCCTCTGGCCGGAGCTGGAACCGGACCAGTCATGGTCCCCTGACCACTTCGACCTCGTCGCGCAGATCCTCGAGGACCTGCGGCTGCCCACGGTGACCTGCAAGTTCTGCGGCCATGAGTCGCACGAACGGCAGGCCCACCGGCACGAAGGCGGTTGGGTCGGACCCTGCTGCTGGGACGAAAGACTTCGCGCAACGGAGTGAACTACATCATCGTCGCCGCCAACGGCGACGATCCCTTCGGAGCCCCTCTTGAACGTGCCTGACTATCGCGAATTCGTTTTCACCGCGACCCGCAAGGACACGGATGTCGCCAAGCTCGACATCGTCACCCTGTTCGACAACATGATCGCCGAGATCGAACGAATGGATGCTCTCATCGAGCTCCTGACGACGATCAACGCCGACGAGTTCGAGCCGCGCTTCCTGCCCGGCGTTGCGCTGCTGATGGGCGACGTGCGTGCGCGCATGCGCACCATGCTCGACCTGGCGCTCAAGAGCGCCAAGAAGGCGTAGGAATCGCATGGACAAGTTCGCCTACCCCCGACTGACGCCTCGCGACTGGAGCGAGGTCTACTACGCGCTGACAACCAAAGAGAAACTGCTGCGCGACGGACTCTACGGAACGGACGCCGAGGCGCGCCATTGGCGCAAGCACCTCGCCGAGATCCGCCGGAAGATCATCCGCGCCGGAATTCAGGTGTAACGATGAAGCTGATGACGAAGGAACTGGAACGCCGGTTCGCCCAGCTCGGGAGCCAGGAAGATAAGGGCGACGACGCGATCGTCGTCTGCAAGTTCTTCACTCCTTGGACAAACTGGACGTGGTACTGCCTGGAGTTCTCCCCGGAGGACCGGACGTTCTTCGGTCTGGTCGAGGGATTCGAGACCGAGTTCGGCTATTCCTCGCTCGACGAGCTCGAGGAGATCAAGGGCCCGGCCGGTCTCAGGATCGAACGCGACCTCTACTGGAAGGAACGGACGATCGGCGAAGTGCGTGCCGGAGTGCGCGCGTGACCGCTCGCGACCGCGTAGTCATCATCGTCAGCGGCGGGGTGGTGCAGGACGTGATCTGCGACCGGCCGCATGACGTAATCCTGATCGACTACGACAACATCGAGCAGGGCGACGACGTCGGTCCGTACCCCGCCTCCGTCGATGCGAAAGCCGTGGATCGCGCCCTCAGAGAGGCTCGAACCACCGTCCGCAGGAACAAGCGACGCAGCCCATAATGGGGCAAGCGTCATCCATGAGGTGCAGAATGGCAGAGACCAAGCCTGCCCGCCCGGAAATCGAACTCCTTGGTGAGATCGGCCGGTATCACGTCCGGCGCATCAAGAAGTCGAAGGAACAGCAGGTCTTCGAAATCAGGGAGTACGTCAAGGCCGACTCGTTCGAGGGCTATACACGTAGAGGGATCGTCCTGACGATCCCGAACGAGCTGAACCAGCTCCGTAGGCTCCTCGACTCCGTGAAGTAACAACAAGCGCGCCTCCGGGGATCGCCCCAACGGTCCCCGGAGGCAACCCTTTTCCACTGCCGCCTCACGGCGGCCCACCACAAGGACCGAACATGGATCGCATCCTCTGGAACAGTCCTCCGATCCCCGACGACCTCCTGGAGCAGGAGGAGTTCGCGCTCAAGGTCATGGAGACGGCGCAGGAGCTGATGTCCACCGACACTCCTTCCTCCAGCGACCTCGACGCCATCTTCGCGCGGTACAACGCATCCACCGCCCACGAGCGCGACGCGATCGACGCGGCGTTCGTCTGGTTCACCGGCTACACGCTGGCCTCCATCGCGGCGATGGTCGAGGCGGTCGACCCCTCCAAGTACGAAGACGTGCTCGATGAGTGGCGGAGGAAGAAATGACCTCGACCTGCTTTCCGCCCGCGCTGCCGCCGTTCCTCGTGATCGTCCAGGTCCGCACGGAACTCGGTTGGGACGACCCTGCCGGATGGCAGGTGTTCCCGGCCCGGACCGAGGAGGACGTCGAGACGATCTGGTGGCTCAACGACGGCCGGAAATTCGGCACGGAGGCGATCGGCGTCTACCGATGGGAGCCCACCGTCGAAGGGCCGTCCGAGTCTTGCCCCGGTGCGTACGTTTCGCACGAGGCATGGACGCGGCCACGCCCGTGAATTTCGTCCGTGAACTCGAACTGCGATACCGACCGGGCCGCTGGATGCGGCTCGGTCCCGGCGGGCCCTTCAACGACCCCGCGGTCGTGCACGAGGCCCTCTCCGAGATCTCGCGCCTGCCGCGCGAGGTCTTCATCGTGATCCACCTGGACGCGCAAAACCGTCCGCTGGGCTACGACGTGGCTTCCGTGGGCTGCTCGAACGCAACCATGGTGATCCCAAAAGACGTGGTCCGGCCGCTGCTCTATTCGGGAGCGGACGGCTGCATCGTCGTGCACAATCACCCCTCGGGCCGGTCCGCTCCGAGCCCGGAGGACATCCGGACGACGCGCAGGCTCCGCGAGGTCCTCGACCTCTGCGGCCTGCGTCTCCGCGACCACATCATCATCGGTGACGGCGAGTACACGTCGCTCGCGTCTGAGGGTCTCGTGTGACCCGATGCAACTCGATCTCTTCTCGGCTCCCATGGTGCTGAGCTACGGGATGGGCGTGGACTCGACGGCGATGCTTGTTGAGTTTCGTCGCCGTGGAATCCGACCGGATCTGATTCTCTTCGCCGACACGGGCGGGGAGAAGGACGAGACCTACGCCTATCGCGCGACCATGGACCAGTACCTTGCCGCGCACGGCTACCCCACAGTCACCGTCGTGCGGTACGTGCCGCACGACTTCAAGAACTGGCCTCCCTACTACACGCTCGAATCGAACTGCCTCACCAACGGCACCTTGCCGAGCTTGGCGTTCGGCTTCGGATCGTGCAGCCAGAAGTGGAAGGCCGCTCCGCAACACCGATACGTCGCAGACTGGCCGCCGGCGCAGGCGTGCTGGGCACGCGGCGACCGCGTGACGAAGGCGATCGGTTACGACGCCGGCCCGCGGGATCTCCGCCGACACAACCGAGCAAATGCTGCCTGCGCCCATGACGCACGCTACGCGTACTGGTACCCGCTTATCGAGTGGGGCTGGGACCGTGAGCGCTGCGCCAAGGAGATCACTCGCGAAGGTCTTCCGATCCCGCCGAAGTCCTCCTGCTTCTTCTGTCCGGCCATGAAGCCGCACGAAATCGACGCGCTCCCGCCCGACCGGCTGCGCCGCATCGTGGTCATGGAAGCGCGCGCCAAGCCGCGGCTGGAAACCGTCGAGGGCCTCTGGCGGAAGGCTACCCGAGCCCGTCCCGGCAGCATGACGGAGTACATCCGGGAGAAGGGCCTGTTGCCGGCCGATGAAGTCGATCGACTCGTCGAGCAGGTCCCGCTCGAGATCGTGCGACGGGAGCAGGCTCACGCGCGAGGCGAGGACATCCCGACGTGGGATGAGTTCTTCCGAAACAGCGGCTGCACGGCCGCCTGAATCCACTATCGCGGTCCTCGGATCGCGAACCCAACAGGACATTGCATGTTGACACACTCTCAGGTCCAGGAGACGGTCACCTACGCCTCCGAGATCCTCCCCGAAGTCTCAACCCAGGATCTCGATGTCGCAAAGACGATCGAGTGGACGGACGCCAACCCGTTCGTCTGGAAGATCGTCACCGGCACGCGATCCAAAGCGTTCGGTCGCAAGAGTTGCGAATTCATCGGCTGGGCGCAACGCAGTGACGCGCCCGAGGCGATCCTCGAACGCGCTCGGCACTTCCACGGCTGTGTCGATCCCAACGTGTACCGCGGGCTCGACTATCGCAGCCGCGACATCTGGGGCTGGCGCGCCCGCTTCACGTTCGAGCACTGCCAGGACAAGGGCTTTGCGGGCGGGTTCTTCCAGCGCTTCGACGGTCGCTACGACCGAGACTGCATGACGCTGGACTACACGCCCGAGACGCTCGCCCAGGTGGTGCGGAACTTCATGCAGTGGGCCGGCACGACGCCCGGCTCATCGCCGATGGACGCGATCAAGCTCGATCGCGAGCCATTGCCCGAAGCGGTGCTCGACGACGCGCGTCGGCTCCGCTGCACGATCTGGGACCCGCCCGGTGCGTTCTTCACACAGCGCGGGCTGGTCTCGTCCATCCGGTAGTCACCATCGGGGCCCGGCGACCACATCGCCGGGTCCCGACCCCTTGTGGGACAAGAACATGGTCCACGAATCCCAACGCTTCATTCTCGGCGTCTCGTGCTCCAACGAGTATCTCGACGGCTTCGACTACTTCGTGGTCGACATCGAACCCGAGTACGCGCAGCAGCTCCTCAAACGGATCGAGCTGCTCAGGTCCCTGAAGAAGCAGGACGGAGACGTCTACGAGCTTTACTTCTGGGATTACCACGGCGACTTCTACAGCGGCGACTCCGACGAGCATGGCGAAGGCCGCGAGCCGTCGAGCGCCGAGTGCAACCAGCTTGCCGTCCGCGAGAACGACGCGTTCTGGACGGCGATCCCGAAGCACAGCGACATCTACGTGACCACGGACTCGATCCGGGTCGACCAACTCGCCGAGATCGCGGCGAGTCGCGCATAGGAGGCCAACAGTGGCCAACTACATCCCTGCCAGCAGGTCGAGTTACTTCCAGGTCAAGGACGCCGCCGCCTTCGCCGCCTTCTGCAAGAAGTGGGGCGTCGAGATGATCCGCGACGGCGAGCACGACGAGCTGTTCGGTTTTCTCGGCGACGACGAGGCGGGCATCCCGTCCTCGTACTACGACGCCGAGAAGGACGACTACGTCGACGGCAACTTCATCGAGGAGCTGTCGGAGCACTTGGCTGATGGCTGGGTCGCGATCGTTCGGGAAGTCGGCTTCGAGAAGCTCCGCTACCTCGTGGGATACACCGTCGCGGTGAACTCCCGGGGCGAGAGCATCGAAGTCTCGCTCGACGATATCTACGAGGCCGCCAAGCGCCTCGGCCAGCACCTCACGCCCTGCGAGTACTGATCCATGAACCACAAGTGCAAGTGCGGCAGCGAGGAGCAGAGCGAGGACAGCGCCTCGTACATCGAGTTCTACTGCGACAAGTGCGAGGCGGTGATCGGCAGCGACCTGACGCTGGAGCTGGTCACCGAATTCGAGTACGCGTGACGAGCATGCCCGTCGAATGCCTTCGATGCGGCATGACCTGGCCGCGCGACCCGGCGCTTGAAGTGCCGTGTCCGCGGTGCGGTGCCCCGATCGGCCAGAAGTGCCGAAGGCCGAGCCAGCACCGCTCGTTCGGCGGCCAACCGCACGCCGAGCGCGACAAGGCTGCGATGGACGTTCGTGTGCTCGCGAAGTGCACGGGCTTGGGCGCGAGGCTGCGCAGGTCTGAGGACAGACCCGACGACGCGCAGTTGGCGCTGCCCCTTGCGTGAATAGAGCACGATTCCCTTGATCCCTTGAGAAGCCGGCGGCGGGTCGTGAGACCTGCCGTCGGCTTTTTGCTTTTTGAACCGACTGAGCGGCTGGAGTAGCCGCGCGATTCTTGGCGCGGTTCCCGGAGACTGGTACCCTCCGTATGTGTCGAATGATCGCATGCGCCAGCTTGCGGCGCGGCTGCTCAAGGCTCGCACGCCTTCTCCGAGGCTCTACGCCGCGTATCGGGAGTCTGCTGACGCCTTCTACTGGGCGCACCGCGGGAGTGGCCCTCCCTTTCGCGCAAACGTGCCTGACGGTCACCAGCTGACGGCACGACCGGCCCTTCGCTACTCGGTGCTGTTCGGCCGGGAGTACTTGGTGGCTTGGGTCGACGACAACGAGGCGTTCGCCAGGGCCTTCCGGGACACCGATGCGATCACGACTCCGATCCCGACTCCGATCCCGACTCCCTTCCCTTGGGAGAGCGCTGCGATCCCGCTGATTCTGGCGCCCGAGAGACGACGCGACAGCCGAAGTCGCAGTTTCCTGTCCATCCTCGAACACGAGATCGTGCACGCGAATCAGCTCATTGTTGGGCTGTCGTTCCCGGAGTTCGAGACGGAGTCTCAGGACGAACTGCTCGACCGGTTCTTCTCGCACACGCGGCTGGAGTTCGAGACCCACTTGATCCAGTCCGCCCACTGGCCGCCGAAGCTGACCTTCGGCAGCATCGTGCTGGAGCTCGACGAGTGGGCGATCCTCCGGGCGTACACTCCGGCCATCGAAGAGGTATTCGGAGCGGTTGTCGCCGGTCGCATCCCCGCGAACATCCTGCCGGAGTTTCTGGATGCCGTCCCGAGGGCGGCACCACCGCGGCTGCGGCGGGTGGGTTGCGGGCGGGAGCTGGTGACTTGGTTCAGGACCCGGTGGACGAGTGACGTCGCTACGGCGGGGCTGAGGGTCTTGCAGTCAACGAATGCGAAAAGGAATCGCGATCTGGCGCGCGTCGTTCATGGCTGGCTCCAGGCTCGGGCCTCGGGGGTGGCCGGGCTCGCGCAAATGCCTCCTACTGTGCGACGACGCTGGGCAAGGTAGCCCGATCACGGAATTCTCGAGCACCCAAACCCGTGATCCAGTACTCAAACCGTGACGAGAAGCCTACCGAGCGACGCCCCGGTGACCTACTTTGGATCAGGGACTTGCTCCATTTGCTTCTCCAACTGCATTCGAGCGGGTACACTACCCCTGTTGCGGGGTAGCGACCACGCAGAAGCGCTGAGTCCTGAGAGGGTGTCGCCGTGTGGTGGCGGCGGTGTTTGTCACCATCCGCGCGTGGAAGGAGAGAACGCCGGTTCGGTCCTGAACCCCGGAACTCAGCGGTTGGAGGAGGGGCATTATGCCTACCGAGCGAGCAGCAGCTGATGTCCTCGATCCGAAGCAGTTGCTGAAAGTCCTGACGGCGGTCAAGAGAGGCGACTTCGCAGCTCGAATGCCCGTCGATCGGATCGGTGTCGCAGGCAAGATCGCTGACACCCTCAACGACATTATCGCGCTCAACCAGGGGATGGTGGAGGAATTCGGGCGGGTCAGCCGGGCCGTCGGTCGTGAAGGCAAGATCCGGCAGCGTGCCGCCGTGGTCGATGCCCGCGGGTCTTGGGCCGATTGCGTGAATTCGGTGAACGAACTTACCGAGGCGCTCGTCCAGCCTACGCTCTCGGTAGCCCGGGTGATCGGGGCCGTGGCGAAGGGCGACCTCTCGCAGCGAATGGAGCTCGAGGTCGAGGATCAACCTCTCAAGGGCGAATTCCTGCGAACCGCATCCACCATCAACGGCATGGTCGAGCAGCTCGGCTCCTTCGCAGGAGAAATCACGCGCGTAGCTCGCGAGGTCGGCACCGAAGGCAAGCTCGGCGGACAAGCGAGGGTCGAGGGCGTCTCGGGCATCTGGAAGGATCTCACGGACAACGTGAACCAGATGGCGGCGAACCTGACCTCGCAAGTCCGCAACATCGCCGAAGTCACCACGGCGGTCGCCAGCGGCGATCTTTCCAAGAAGATCACGGTGGACGTAAAGGGCGAGATCCTGGATCTCAAGAACACGATCAACACGATGGTGGATCAGCTCAACGCGTTCGCGGGCGAGGTCACGCGCGTGGCCCGGGAGGTAGGAACTGAAGGTAGGCTTGGCGGACAGGCGGAAGTCAAGGGAGTCGCCGGGGTCTGGAAAGGCCTGACGGACAACGTGAACCAGATGGCGGCGAACCTGACTTCCCAGGTTCGGAACATCGCCGAGGTGACCACGGCCGTCGCCCGGGGCGATCTCTCCAAGAAGATCACGGTGGACGTCAAGGGTGAGATCCTGGCGCTCAAGAACACGATCAACACGATGTTGGATCAGCTCAACACGTTCGCGGGCGAGGTCACGCGCGTGGCTCGCGAGGTCGGCACGGAAGGCAAGCTCGGCGGGCAGGCGAAGGTCAAGGGCGTCGGGGGCACCTGGAAGGACCTGACGGACAACGTGAACCAGATGGCGGCGAACCTGACCTCGCAAGTCCGCAACATCGCCGAGGTCACCACGGCGGTCGCCAGCGGCGATCTTTCCAAGAAGATCACGGTGGACGTCAAGGGCGAGATCCTCGATTTGAAGAACACGATCAACGCGATGGTGGACCGGCTGGGAGATTTCTCTTCGGAAGTCACGCGCGTCGCCCGCGAGGTCGGCACCGAGGGCGAACTGGGCGGACAAGCCAGGGTCAAAGGCGTGGCCGGCACCTGGAAGGATCTCACCGACAGCGTGAATCGAATGGCGGCGAACCTGACCTCCCAGGTTCGGAACATCGCCGAGGTGACCACGGCCGTCGCCCAGGGCGACCTCTCCAAGAAGATCACGGTGAAGGTCAAGGGGGAGGTGCTGGCGCTCAAGGACACGATCAACACGATGGTGGACCAGCTCAACGCGTTCGCCGGAGAGGTCACGCGCGTGGCCCGCGAGGTCGGCACGGAAGGCAAGCTCGGCGGGCAGGCGAAGGTCAAGGGCGTGGCGGGCACGTGGAAGGACCTGACGGAC
>Ga0247727_10006083_pt1 | contig 23917 bp, 22 predicted proteins | sample WisWelCaveWW1625_FD_202498 | JGI IMG/M metagenome (GOLD analysis project Ga0247727, IMG submission 202498) | Biofilm microbial communities from Wishing Well Cave, Virginia, United States - WW16-25 | ecosystem: Environmental > Aquatic > Deep subsurface > Groundwater > Cave microbial mat | place... | reverse complement strand
GGGTGATCGTCCGCGGCAGGATTTCCGGCGTCATTCGCGCGATGACCGTGGCGCTACAATCCTCGGCACGCGTGGAAGGCGACATCCACCACATGTCGCTTGCCATTGAGCAGGGGGCTGAATTCGACGGCAGATGCCGACGGCCTGCAGACGCCTCGGAACTCAAGCTGGACCTAGACGCGCAGGGCTAGGCCCGCGACCGCTGAGAAGCCAGGGCGTCTCGTTGCCAGCCCGCTCAACGGCCCACTTGCCCCGTCGCCTTCTGCCCGCAAGTCGGCCCTACCCCGATACCCGACCTCCCTGCCGAGGGACAGCGTTCTCATGCGGGTGGGCCTCCCGCTCACTAACCAGCAAGACCATTCGCCTCAAATTTTTTTCAGCGGCACATGCCCGAACGTTGCTGAGTAGCCGCTCGCGCTGCGGAAGATAGCGCACGTGTTTTTCCGTTCACGATCAGATTATTGAACCTGTCCTCCAACATTGAGGACACGTCTGTGACAAACTCGACCCGCTACGCAGCAGCACTCGCAGTCATCGTTGCCGGCGCCTGCACCACCGCGATGAACTGGCGCTTCTCATACCAACTCGGCACGAGCGCGTGGGACAGCTACACTTGGGCGATCTTCTCCGTTGCTCTTGATGTCACGAAGTGGCTGATGCTCCCCTTCGCGGCGTTGGCTTGGCGCAACCACAAGCCGCGTGCGATTGCTGCGTTCGCGATCTGGCTTGTGGCCACGATCTATTCCTTCACCGCCGCGATCGGGTTCGCCGCCCTCAATCGAGAGACATCGGTCTCGGAGCGCCAAGCACAAACGGAGTTGCACAAGACACTGGAACTGATGCGTCAGAGCCCACGCTGGCAATCTTCTGCTGCTTGCGCCGACGCCACCGCGCCGCTCTCGAAAGAATTTTGCGCACGGTACGCCGCCACGGAAGCCAAGCTCACGAGCGCGCCGCAAGACGCTGATCCGCAATCAGCACTCTTCGCTCGCATAACGGCCCTCTCACCCGAGACCGTCCGCATCGTTCTCGCCATCTTTCTTGCCATCGCGTGCGAGGTGATTTCGGCGTTCGGATTTTTCGCCATCCTATCCCCCACCCCCAAGTCTTCGCTCCAACCAAAAACGGCGCCCCCAATGTGGAGGCCGCCGAAGTGGCAGCCCACTCCACCAACCAAGAACAAGCGTGGCGTTGGCCTCCGCGCCGTGTCGCGACCGGGCACGACCTGACGTGGCCGGCCGCAGCTGGACGGACATGTCGCGAACGTAGAAAAGCCCCCGGTAGCTACTCCGGGGGCTGCTCCTTTTCAGGAGGCGTCGCTGTCGTCGTCAGGTGGGCCCAGAGAGCCAATCCAGGCTTCCACCGCAGCGCAGTACCAGGCGACCCGACAAGCTCCGAGTTGTATCCGGCGAGGGAACTTCCCGGCCTTCTCGAGCCGCGCTATGTGCTGATGCGAGTAGGGTATGCCATAGATCGTCTTCAGGCCTTTCTTGTCGACGAGCCGAAAGTCAGACATCGCAACATCTCCGTGTTAGGGAGCATCGCGATGCTGCCCGGTTAGCCCAGGCGACGCGCTACTATACACGCGCGCCTGCGGTTTTTCAACGGACAGTATGCGGCTGACTTCCCTCTCATAGTTCAACATCGCTTCTCTCATTTCATTTAGATACGAATATCGGTTGTAGATTTTCGCGATCGGGGTGAGCGTTCCCACTTGGTGATTCAGGATGCGCTCGGTGATGTGCGGCGGCGTCCCGATGCGCGCGTGGATCGTTGAGAACGTCCGGCGGAGGTCATGCAACGTCCAGTGACCGATCGGACATTCCCCATCGAGCACCCTCTTCCCTTTCGCCCACCCCGCAAAGACCTTGCCCGACCTCACGCGTGACGCGAAGACATGATCGCCCTCAGCCGCAATCTCATCGAGTGCCGCAGCGCTCAAGTCGCCGTACGGGAATGTGTGCTCGCGTCCATTCTTCGTCACGCTACCCGGCAACGTCACGGTTTGCCGATCATTGTCGATGTAGGTCCACCGCAGCCCGCCAATTTCGCTGCGCCTCTGCCCCGTGAGAATCAGGAGCAGCACGATCGTTCCGAACGGGAAACCGATTCTCTGCGCAGCACGATACGCCAGCGCAAGCTCGTCGTCCCCGAGCACTCGGCTGCGCGTGCCTCTGCGCGCCGGCAGTTGCATGCCGTCCATTGCGTTCGCTTCGACCAGCTGCTCGGACACCGCAAACCGCAACACCGCACGTATGGCGACGTGTGCGTGGTTGGCTTCAGACGGAGTGCCGTTTCGTACCAGCTTGTCGATCAGACCTTTGATCTCTCCCCTTCTGATCTCGCTCAGCTGGCGATCTTTAAGGACCGGCAAGAAGTGCCTGGAGAGCAGTCGCTTGTAGTCGTCGATCGTCCGCTGCCGATTCCGCTCCAGCGTGCACCGGACAGCGAAGAAGTGCTCCACCAACTCACCGAAGGGCATCGTGGGGCCAGCGACCGGACGCAACAGAAGCCGGCGTGCTTCACGCCGAGCTTCCTGCAACTTCTTTTCTGGATACCGACCGATCGTTTTGCGACGATTGTTCTTCTTGATGACGAACGTCTTCGCACCGCCGCAGCTCACCCGCACACCGAAGCCCGGGACCTGATCGCACCAGTACGATTCCTGGCCAGCGTCAGGCACCGGGAGAGTTCGGACGGTGATGTCAGTTAGATGCTTCCTAGGCACTTCTAGGCACCTCCCTGAGGTGAGTAGCAGCGCACCACAGATTCAACAATGAGCACGATTCCCCGCCTAATTCAACAGCTTACAACGACTCATGTTCGGCTATGAAATCCCTTGAAAAGCCCAGTTAGCTAACTCTGACTCCGTTAATCTAGGTTCGAATCCTAGTCCCCCAGCCAGCACCTCTAAGCCCTGTAAACTCAGGCTTTTCTCCGACCCGGTGCTGCCGTTGTGGGAGCACGTCAAGCCCTGCTCCCCCAAAGGCGCTAGATCCGACGTGCTCCGCGACTGGCGAAGTAGTCGGAGACATTGCTCAGTGCGTCCTCAACAACGATGGCGGCCCCAGCCAGCCTCGGACTCCACAGCAGCGTGCCGGGCGACAGCTCGCGCTTGGCTTGGGCATCGGGTCGCTCTCACTCACACCGCAACGCGGCAGTGGATGCCCTGGCTACCTCCCCGCCGCGCCCCATCCGACCACCACGAACGGCGCCCAGAAAGCCGGGTGCGTCTCCTGTGGTGTGCCCTTGTCGAGGAGCGCCAGCATCGAGCGCCGCAGCGCCTCCGCCCGGCCGACCTTCGGATCGCCAGCCATCTCGCGGATGGCGACTGTGATCAGCTTGACCGTGGCGTCCGAGTAGACCTCCCAGTGCGAGACCAGCAGGGCCCGAGCCTGTGCGTAGATGAAAGCCCGTGCCAGGCCCGAGAGCGCCTCCGCGCTCTTTGCCGCGCCCGCTGCCGTGTTGCAGGCCGACAGAATGACCCAGTCTGCGTCGAGCTTGAGAGCGGCGATCTCGGACGCCGAGAGGTAGCCGTCATCCTCCTCCGTCGCCTTCTCGGGTGGCGTCAGGATGAGGCCCGGCTCGTTAGTTCCATCGAGCTCGCCGGCTAGCAAGCCGTGGGTCGCGAAGTGCACCATGCGATACTGCGCCAGCTCCCCACTCGCGCTGAGACGCTTGATCTCGCCCTCCGTTGCCCGCATCCCGAGGCGGATGTCACGCACAATGTCAGCCTTCACGTCCTGGGCCACATCGCACAGCTCGTCGGAAGTCTCGTGCAGGGGTATCTGCCGCTTGATGCGCGACACGTCGGCCAAACCACCCCGCATCTCAAGGCGCACCACACCCCGCCGAGGCTCAATCAGCGCCGCTGTCCGCTGCCGCTGCACCTCCGGGCAGAGCTGCTTGTCGCGGGAGAGCTTGGCAACCTCTGCGTAGCGTGCGTCGGGTCCATCGAGCAGCGGGTTGCCGAAGCCGATCATCGGCCTTGTTGCGGCGCTGGGCCTGCCGATGCGGCGCAGGGCCTTGAGCGATGAGACGGCGGGCAAGACCGTGACCGCGTGCTCTCTGGCGAGCCAGGCGGCCGAGCGGTGATCACTGGAAGTCGGCGGTCTGGTCACGAGCACCTGGAAGGGCAACTGCGTCAGAGGGCCGGACGGCACGATCAGCAAGTGCTTGCCCTTGATGAGGTCCTGCACCTGACCGAACAGCGCCGCGTACAGCTTGTGGGCGCGGGCGTGATCGAAGGGCAGCGGGTAGTTGGAACGGGGCAGCTTGTCGAGCGGGATACCGAGGGCCTTGGCGCAGGTCTCCGGTCCGCCGTACCACGCCGTCGCGTCGAGGCCGCAGCGTAGCGCCGCCACCTCGCGGGTGAGGGCCGCCGTACCCAAGTCTGATCGCACCCAGCGGATGGCTGACTTGGTCACGACCCAGATGAAGGTCTCCTCGGGAAGCGGCCTCACCTCGGGCGTGTCGAGGAACAGCACGAGAGCCTCGTCAGCGCCGAGCTGGGCCTGCACCTCCGCGACGGACACCGGTGCCGGGCTCGCCAGCGCGGCGTAATCCGGGAAGTCCAGGACGAACCTCCGGTCGATCTCGGCGAGGCGGCTGTCGATGGCGGCGAGGCGATCAGCAAGCGTCTTCTCGGCGTCAGCCTTGCGTTTGACCGGGGGCTCGCTCTTAGCGGCTATGAGCAGCTTGTCCTTGGTCTGCCATTCGCTCACCAAGTCCTGCCGCTCGCGCACCAGCCCGGCAAGATCAGATGAGCCTTTGGCCGACCGCGCGGCCATCTGCGCCAGCGAGGCCGCAGCTTCCGAGCCAATCGCCCATTGTGCCGTCTCGAACATCTCCGCTGCGAGCGTCGCGCTGGGGCTCAGGCCCTGCACCGCGAGGCGGTGGGTCGTCTTTACCAGGCTCCAGAATTGCCAGCGCAATCGCTGCGCCTCCCCTCCAGATGCCTCCCCTCGGCCTCCTGCGAGGCCGCGCTCGGCGCGACGCTGGATGACGCCGGTGCTGCGGTGCCAGTAGTTCGCAGCACTCGCCCAGTCGCTCTGGACGTAGGCGAGCGCGGCCAGGTTGTTGAGCGCGGTGCCCACCTCGGGGTGCTCGGGCCCCAACGCCTTCTCGCGGATGGCGAGGTTGCGCTTGTAGAGCGGCTCGGCCTCGGCGTAGCGGCCGTGCACTCGATACTGATCGGCCAGGTTGGTGAGCGCAGCCCCGACAGCGGGATGTTCGGGCCCCAGTGCCTTCTCGTAGATGGCGAGGCTCCGCCTCACGAGGGGCTCGGCTTCAGCGTAGCGGCCGTGGGCGTGTAACAGCTCCGCGAGGTTGTTCAGCGCGGTGCCAACCCACGAGTGTTCGGGCCCCAGTGCCTTCTCGTAGATGGCGAGGCTGCGTCTCAGGAGCGGCTCGGCCTCAGCGTTGCGGCGCTGGGCCCGCAGCAGCGCGGCCAGGTTGACGAGTGACGTGCCAACGTCCGGATGTTCAGGTCCCAGCGCCTTCTCCCAAATGGCTAGGCTGCGCTTGTAGAGCGGCTCGGCCTCGGCGTTGCGTCCCTGCACTCGATACAGCCCGCCAAGGTTATTCAGCACGGTGCCTACGTCTTGGTGTTCGGGCCCGAGTGCCTTCTCACGAACGGCGAGGCTGCGCCTCAAGAGCGGCTCAGCCTCAGCGTAGCGGCCCTTGGCCCGGTACAGCTCCGCTAGGCTGTTGAGCGCGGTGCCGACCCACGGGTCGTCGGACAGTCGCGCCGACTTTTCGAGGATGGCGAGACTGCGCCTCAAGAGCGCCTCGGCCTCGGCGTAGCGGCCCAGGTCTCGGTGCAGCTCCCCCAGGTGATTGAGTGCAATGCCAACGGCCCCGTGTTCCGGCCCCAGTGCCTTCTCGCGGATGGCGAGGCTGCGTCTCAGGAGCGGCTCGGCCTCGGCATAGAGGCCCTGGGCCCGGTACAGCGCGGCCAGGCCATTGAGCGCGGTAGCCACATCGGGGTGGTCGAGCCCCAGTGCCTTCTCACGGATGGCGAGACTGCGCTTGTAGAACGGCTCGGCCTCGCCGTAGCGGCCCTGCACCCGGTACAGCTGGGCCAGGTTGTTGAGCGCAGGCGCCACATCGGGGTGGTTCGGTCCCAATACCTTCTCGCGTATAGCAAGGCTGCGCTTGTAGAGCGGCTCAGCCTCGGCGTAGCGGCCCCGGTCTCGGTACAGCGCAGCCAGGCTATTGAGCACGGTGGCCACATCAAGGTGCTCGGGCCCCCGCGCCTTCTCCAAAATGACGAGGCTGCGCTTGTAGAGCGGCTCGGCCTCGCTGTAGCGGCCCTGCGCCTGATACAGGTTTGCCAGCCAATCCACAGCCGATGCGAATGCGGCGTGCTCCTCACCATAGTGCTCGCGAGCCACGGAAACCGCCCGCTCGGCGATGGGAATGGCGTCCGGATACTTGCCCTGGCCGTACAGCCGTCTGACCTCGGCGAGCAGTCCGGCGAGTTCATCCGGGCCTTGTGCCCGGGCACCGCCCGCCAGCGCGATCCCGCACACGAGCCCCGCCACCACCATCGCCGCCAGGCGCCGCACCGTCCATCCGCCCGCCATGACCCAACCCCTCGACAATCGCTCCAATCAACGGCCCCGACTGTGCACGAGGGATGTGACGGCGGCAAGGTGCCCTGCTCGATGGTGAAGGTGGTCTGCCGTTGTCGTCCGAAGTGGCGTCCCGTCCCACGGGTGGGCTCGGTATCACTTCGTCCGTGTGGCCTTGAATTCATTGGAAACCGCGCGGGGTGATCTTGAGCGCGGCGACGGCCTCCTTGGGCGTGAACACGGCCCGACCTTCCGAGAGGAGGCCGGTCATGTAAGCCGGGAGGGAGGGGCGTCTGTCTAGCATCATGTCCATATATACACCTTTATGGGGTATTTTTCAACATGATGATGTGCACGAAAAATGCCCCGAAAACGTCGATTCTTGAGCATGACAATTGGGCCAGCCCGTTGCCGGAGCGCGCTAGCCCAGGATCATGCGGGTTCATTCGCTAGTTGGTTCGCGCTGGCCGGCGCACGAGAAGGCGGATGGTGACCTCCGTGCGCTTTCTAAATCGTCATGCCGGTGATGTCGAGGGTGGTGACGCGATGCAGCCTTTCGAAGGCGAGGAGGTCAGCGCCGTGAAGGCGAAGCGCTTTCTTGAGCGTCATGCGTGCGTCTGCTTCGACCCACATCGCTTCTGACGGGACGCTATCACTGAAGACCTGCACGACGCCTTCGCTGCGACGGTAGCTGATGCGCCTACGATCATCCTCGAAGGTCAAGAGCAGCGGAACACTGAAATTCTCCTTCGTGGCCTGCGTTTGGCCGCCGATCATGTCCTCGATGGGGACACCTTGTCGATCGGCGCTCAATCCTGACCCACCACCGGCACGCGAAAGCGCCAAGCCCTCCGGCGCTACGCTTCGCTGCGCGCCTCCAGCCTTGGCGCTGCATCGTCAGAACCTAGAGGGTGGTCAACTCTTCGACGCCGATCCAGGTCAACAGTTCGGAGCCGTTTGACAATGTGATGCGCTTGCGCGCTCTCCCCATGTGTGCTGTCATATTTCGGTGTCCAGTTGCGGGGTCTCTTGAAAATATTGATTCTCGTGCATTGATGTAGCCGGAGTATCGCTTGCGATCCGTGCGACGCGTTGGCGAGCATCCCATGCTGTGCGACAAGCAAGGTGAGAGTCGCCTGTGACCTTGATTTGACCGGTAGGAGGCGGGTGCCGAGGTGGCGCCTCGGCCCGAATGGCTGCGTGCTGCGCGTGCGCGAGGCTGGCTGGCTTCGTTTGTTGATCTCGGAGGGGAGAATGGGACTCACCGGATTTTTCAGGAAACTAGTGGGCAGCCCGGCCGACGTCGCGCTTGATGTCGGCTCGGCTTATCGAGGCGGCAAGGTCGCCGTGAAGGTTTGGCGTGGATACCGGCATGACCGACCCGAGCAGCGGATGGCGGGAAATCCGGGTGGCTTAGTCTGCCGCGCCGGGAAATGGGTGCCGCAGGCTCTTTTTCGTTGTTGCGGTTGGCTGGTTTTTGTGGCTCCTGGCGGCCTCGGAATTGCTCATTGGCGGGCACATCAGCGCAATCAGATGAGCGCAATCAGATGAAGGCGTCAGGCCCATGAAGGTCAGGAATTCGTTGAAATCGCTGCGCTCGCGCCACCGCAACAACCGCCTGGTGCGCCGCAAGGGCCGGGTCTACGTCATCAACAAGACCAACCGCCGCTTCAAAGCGCGGCAAGGTTGAAAACAGCTAAATCGCCCGCGGTTTTGACAGGGTTCCGTCCGCGCGGGTATGTTGGGCGCATGTCGCTCCTGCCCAATGTCAGGCTGCCCGCCATCCTCGCAATAGCGGCACTCGCCCTTGCCCTAGCAGCCCCAGGGGAGCGGGCATGGAGCCAAGGCGCACCGCCGCTCAAGGCGGAAAAGCGCGGGCTGCCGACGCCAAGCTTGCCGAAAACGCCGGCCGAGCGCGACAGGACGCTGTCCGACCTCTATGCCCTGCTCGCCACCGCAGAAGACGAGAATGGCGCCAAGGCGGTAGCGGACAGCATCGAACGCATATGGCTGCACTCGGGCAGTCCCACCGTCGACCTGCTGTTCGGGCGGGGGATGCAGGCCATCGTCGAGAAGAACTACGATCGGGCGCTCAAGTTCATCGACAACGTCGTCGAGCAGGCGCCCGATTTTACTGAGGGATGGAGCAGGCGCGCGTTCGTGCACTTTCAGCGCAATCAAGTGACACTCGCGCTGGGCGACTTGCGCCGGGCCCTGGCACTCGATCCCAATCACTTCAAGGCGCTCGACGGCCTCGCACAGGTCTTGCGCGATATCGGCGAGAACAGGGCGGCCCTCGCCGTTCTGAGACGGCTCTATGACGTGCACCCCTATTGGGCCGGGGCGGCGCAGGCGATCGAGGAGCTGTCGCGAGAGGTGGAGGGGCAGGGCATCTGAGCCTGCGCAATGGCGCCGGCTGGAGCACGCCGATCCCGGCGCTTAGAGCAGGATCGCATGAGATGGAAGCGCTGATGCGCTTCCATCTCATGCGTGAATCCTGCTCTATCACTCGAGTCTAGAGCGAGATTCGTTCTCTGATGGAAGGGCTCCGCTTCCATCACGAACGATCTCGCTCTGGTTGCCGGGAATGTCATCGACTGCGGCGACGGTGCGAGGCCTTGGCTCAGAAGCAGCGAGCGGACGCGTCGAGGCAAGCCCCTTTTCGCAGCAAGCGGTCGTAGCAGCACTTCTGGGTTGCCGTGCACACCCACGTCGCCTGGCCTCTGCCCAACCACATCGCCGGGGCGATGCATTTCTTGTGCCCGTAAGCCACTTTGCGACGCGCGATGCCATCAGCGTCGGCCTCGGTCGCGAACGGCGCAGCGAGCGCGAAAGCCAATCCGAAAACCACGATCCAGCGAGTCATCCTTCTCCCTCTTTTGCGAGCCCGGACAGGGACCTGGCCCTGTCGAATCTTGGAGATGGGCAAGGCAAATACTTCGATTTGTGTAAACAACAGGTTAATTTCGGTGGGTCACCGTGCACACTTCGAGGAAGAGCCGCCGCCGCGCCTGCGATGCGACGGCCACGCCTTGTCAATGGATCCACCCGTCATCCCAGAAGCCGAGGCCTTGGTCGAGGCTGTCCGGGATCGTGGGAAAGAGGCTGAACCTGCCGCAAGGTCCCGGTTCGGAGCGCTGCTCGCGCAAGCGCTCGCATCGCTCCGACCGGGATGACGGGTAGAGGGCGATTCATATGCTGGCCGGTATCACTCGGCGGGCGGCATTTTTCTCACAAGAATGCGGCGCACCCTCCGAGGGCCACGAGGGTCAGGGCAAGGTCGGGTGACAGGCCACATGAGGGCGAGCCCGCAGGCTCATGCTGTCGGCAACGCCATCAATACTGTTCTCGCCAGCGTTGGCTACAGCTTCCGCCGGCTGTTGCGGCGGACGGCGTCGCTGGTGGGGCTCAGAAGCAGCGAGTGGTTGGGCAGGTTCCCTTGCGCAACAACCAGTCGTAGCAGCATCTCTCGCGTGCCCTGCAGACCCAAGTTGTCTGCGCTCCGGTCAGCATCGCCGGGGCGATGCACTTCTTGTGCCTGTACCTGGCGGCTTCAGCCTCGCTTGCAAACGGCGCGGTGAGCGCGAGGGTACACACGCATCCCAAAGCCGCGATCCAGCGCGTCATCTCTCTCTCCTCATCGTGACGGATTCCACAACAACGACCTTAGCCCCGTCGAATATCGCAGAGGAGCAAGGCAAACGCTTCCGTTGCGTGAATAAACCGTTAATGCGGGTTCGGATCGCTTCCACCTGTCGCACAATGCGCAGCGTGGTCGCGTACGCGGATGGTGCGCCATCGGCACATGCGGACTCCGTTTGGCTGGTCCCGCAGTTGTACATGGCGCCTTTCGTAGCAACCGTGTTCTTATGCGGTTGCTACCCGCGAACACAGTGGCGTTGCCGAGACCAGGCAGTGTCCGTAAAGTCCCCTGGTAGTGCAACGGTCGTGGATTGGGGGTTGTGAACATGACACGGACAAAGTGGCTCGCCGGCATCGGTGGCGTGGCGGTTGCCGCGCTCCTGGCCGCGACAGCACAGGCGCAAGAGCTCAAAATCGGCATCATGGCCGTGCTGTCCGGCCCACAGGCCGTGCTCGGCGGCCAGCTGCGTGACGGCTTCAAGCTGGGCGTCAAGCACGCCGCCGGCAAGCTCGGCGGTTTGCCGACCACCGTGATCGTACAGGATGACGAGCTGAAACCCGACGTGGCGGTCGGCAAGGCCAAGCAGCTGATCGAGCGCGACAAGGTCGATTTCGTCGTCGGGCCGATCTTCTCCACCATTCTGATGGCGATCGTCAGGCCGATCACGGAAGCCAAGGTGTTCTTGATCAGCCCGAACGCTGGCACCTCGACGCTCGCCGGCAAGGGCTGCAGCCCGTTCTTCTTCGTGACCTCCTATCAGAACGACCAGCCGCCCGAGGTGCTCGGCAAATACGCCCAGGACAAGGGATTCAAGAAGGCGTTTCTGTTGGCGCCCAACTATCAGGCCGGCAAGGACATGATCGGCGGTTTCAAGAGGCACTTCAAAGGCGAGATCGCCGACGAGGTCTACACGCCGCTGGGCCAGCTCGACTTTGCCGCCGAGCTCGCCAGGATCGCGGCCGCCAAGCCGGATGCGTTCTTCGTATTCATGCCGGGCGGCATGGGCGTCAACCTCGTCAAGCAGTACCGCCAGGCGGGCCTCGAGAGAATCCCGTTCCTCTCCGTGTTCACGGTCGACGAGTCCACTTTGCCAGCGCAGCAGGACGCCGCCGTGGGCTTCTTCTCCGGCATGACCTGGGCGCCCAACACCGATACGCCCGAGAACAAGAAGTTCGTCGCCGACTTCGAGAAAGAGTACGGCTATGTGCCGGGCAGCTACGCCATGCAGGCCTACGACACCGCCGTGCTGATCGGCAGCGCGGTGAAGGCGGTGGGCGGCAAGCTCGACGACAAGGATGCACTAAGGGCCGCCATCCGCAAGGCCGACTTCAAATCGGTGCGCGGACCGTTCCGCTTCAACAGCAACGGCTTCCCGATCCAGGACTTCTACCTGGTCAAGGTCGCCAAGCGCGCCGATGGCAAGTTCCAGACCGAAATCGTGGAGCGGGTGTTTCAGAATTATGCCGACGCGCACGCCGGCGAGTGCCCGCTGAAATGAGCGCCTGTCATCCCGGAATTGCGCGAGGGATGGGGTCAGACCCCTCGCGACAACGCTGATATGTTTGTGGAGACCGTCTCGGCGAGGGGGCCGACCCCATAGAAATGTCATGTCCGCGACCCTGTTCGTCGTCCAGGTCTTGAACGGTCTGCAGCTCGGAATCCTACTGTTCCTGGTCGCGGCCGGACTGACCCTCGTGTTCGGGGTGATGGATTTCATCAACCTGGCGCACGGCGTGCAGTACATGCTGGGTGCCTACCTGGCGGTGACGTTCTACTGGCTGACGGGCAGTGTGTTCGCCAGCGTCGCGCTCACCCTGCCGGCCTCGCTGCTCCTCGGTTTGGCGCTGGAAGTCGTGGTATTCCGCCACCTCTACGAGCGCCACCACCTGGAGCAGGTGCTGGCGACCTTCGGCGTCATCTTGTTCCTCAACCAGGGTGTGAAGATCGTCTGGGGTGCGGCGCCGCTCAATATGCCGGCGCCCGACCTCCTGTCCGGCTCCATCCCGCTGATGGAGGGGCTGCGCTACCCCGTCTACCGTTTCGCCATCATGGCGGCGGGCTTGGCTGTAGCCGCCCTCCTCTACGTGTGCGTCACCTCCACCAGGGTCGGCATGCTGGTGCGAGCCGGCGCCACCAATGCGCCCATGGTTTCCGCGCTCGGCGTCGACATCAAGCAGCTGTTCATGCTCGTGTTCGGCTGCGGCGCGATGCTGGCCGGCTTCGCCGGAGCCATGGTGGTGCCCATCCTTTCCGTCGAGCCCGGAATGGGCGACCAGATCCTGATCCTGGCGTTCGTCGTGATCGTCATCGGCGGCATCGGCTCGATCCGCGGCGCCTTCATCGCCGCCCTGCTGGTCGGCGTCATCGACACGCTCGGCCGCTCCTTTGCTACCGATGCCCTGCGCCTCTTCCTGGGGCCCAGCACCGCGCGCATCATCGGCCCGGCGCTCGCCTCCATGGCGATCTATCTGCTGATGGCGGTGGTGCTGGCCGTGCGCCCCGCCGGCCTGTTCCCGACCAGGGGACACGCGTGATGCCGTTGGCCGTGCGCACCGTCATCGATGCCGCGGCGCATGGCCTCCGCGCTCTCACCTTCGACCAGCGCATGGCCGGGGGCCTCTTCTTGCTGCTGGCGCTGCTGCCGCCGTTGAGCCCCGTGCTCGGGGGCGGTTACCTGCTGCTGATCGGCGAGCGCGCGATGGTCTTGGGCCTCGCCGCCATCTCGCTGGAGCTGCTGATCGGCGCCGGCGGCATGGTCTCGTTCGGGCACGCGGCCTTCCTCGGCATCGGCGCCTACGGCGCCGGCATCGCCGCCAGTCACGGCCTCGGCACGCTCTCCGTTGCCCTTCCAGCCGCCCTTGCCGCCTCGGCCCTGTTCGCGCTTGCCACCGGGGCCATCGCCGTGCGCACGCGCGGGGTCTACTTCATCATGATCACGCTGGCCTTCGGGCAGATGGCCTTCTTCGTCGCCACCTCGCTTGCGCCGTACGGCGGCGACGACGGCCTCAGCTGGCCAGGGCGCACGCTGGTGTTCGGCACGCGCCTGCTGGAGGGCAGGACCACCTTCTTCTACGTCACCCTGCTCCTCACCGTTGCCGCCTACGTGTTGGTGAGCCGTCTCATCGGCTCCCGCTTCGGCCGGGTCCTGCGCGGGCTCACCGACAGCGAGACGCGCATGCAGGCGATCGGCTTCGCGCCGTATCCCTTCCGGCTCACGGCCTATGTCATTGCCGGCACCCTATGCGGGCTCGCCGGCTTTCTCATCGGCAACCACGCCGAGTTCGTGAGCCCGGCCTACATGCACTGGACGCGCTCGGGCGAGCTGATCGTGATGGTGCTGCTGGGCGGCACCGGCACCGTCTACGGCCCGATCATCGGCGCCCTCGCCTTCGTCCTGCTGGAGGAGATCCTTTCGCGCCTCACCGAGCATTGGAAGGCGATCCTGGGGCCGCTGCTGGTGCTCGTGGTGCTGTTCGCCAGGGGCGGCCTTGCCGGCGGGATCGAGGCGTGGCGGCGGCGGAAACTGACCCCGGCGCAACTGCTGGCATCGCTCGAGCGTCGTGCACGAGAAACCACCGCCGGTGCCGGTCACCGCGCAGCGCAAATCGCTGCTACCTCTGGCCGTCTCGCACGAGAAACCGCGACCAGGGTTGGCGCAGTCTGGCGGGCTTGGAGAGTGGTTCTCCATCACTGGCTCGGTGCACTGGTGCTATCGGCCAAGAGAGGCGCGGCGGGGGCGAGGCCGTGGGCAACGGCACTTGGCCGCCGGCTCGAATCGCTGGTGCAGTCTGCCGAGCGCGGCATCGCCGCCGCAGTCGATCGCTGGAGGCGGCGATGAGCGAGCCGATCCTGCGCCTCGAGCGACTGAGCAAATCGTTCGGCGCCCTCAAGGTCACGGACGGCATCGATCTCGACATCCAGGCCGGCGAGACGCACGCCATCATCGGCCCCAACGGCGCCGGCAAGACCACCCTCATCGACCAGATCTCCGGCGCGCTCCGCCCCGACGCCGGCCGCATCAGCTTCGACGGCCGCGACGTGACGGACATGGCCGTGCCCGCCCGCGCCCACCTGGGCCTCGCGCGGTCGTTCCAGATCACACAGGTCCTGCCCCGTTTCACGGCACTCGAGAACGTCGCCCTCGCCGTGCAGGCGCGCTCGGGCTCCAGCTTCCGCTTCTGGCAGCCGGCGGCAACGCAAGAGGCTCTCAACGCACCCTCTATGGCCGCGCTCAATGTCGTCGCGCTGGCGCCCCGCGCGCATATCGCTGCGGGCGCCCTGTCGCACGGGGAGAAGCGCCGGCTCGAGCTGGCGATCGCGCTCGCCCAGGCGCCCAGGCTGCTGCTGCTCGACGAGCCGATGGCGGGGGCAGGAGCGGAGGAGACGCGCGGCCTGATCGAGACGCTCAAGGGCCTGAAGCGACAATTCACGCTGCTGCTGGTCGAGCACGACATGCAGGCGGTGTTCGCGCTGGCCGACCGCATCTCGGTGCTGGTCGAGGGCCGCATCATCGCCACGGGCAGCCCGCAGGCCGTGCGCGCCAACCCGGCGGTGCGCTCCGCCTATCTCGGCGAGGCGGCATGAGCCTGCTCGCCATCTCGGGCCTGGTGTCCGGCTACGGCGAAGCCCAGGTGCTGTTCGGCGTCGACCTCGCCGTCGGCCAGGGCGAGGTCGTCAGCCTGATGGGCCGCAATGGCATGGGCAAGACGACCACGGTCCGCGCCCTGATGGGCCTGCTGCCAGTCTCGGCCGGCGAGATCTGGTTCGAGGGGCAGCGGATCACGGGCGAGCCGCCGTTCCGCATCGCCCAGGCCGGCATCGGCCTCGTCCCTGAGGGCCGGCAGATCTTCCCGACCCTGACGGTGGAGGAAAACCTGATTGCTACCGCTGCCGAGCGCAACGGCGGCGGCTGGACGCTCGAGCGCGTCTACGCCTTCCTGCCGCGCCTGGCCGAACGCCGGCGCCACTTCGGTGACCAGATCTCCGGCGGCGAGCAGCAGATGCTGGCCATCGGCCGCGCCCTCATGACCAACCCCAAGCTGCTGGTGCTGGACGAGGCCACCGAAGGCCTGGCGCCGCTGATCCGGGCCGAGATCTGGGACCGGCTCGCCGCACTCAAGCGCGATGGCCTGGCCATTCTGGTGATCGACAAGACGGTCGACGCCCTGTTGCGTCTCTGCGACCGTCATCTCATCCTGGAGAAGGGCCGGATCGTGTGGCAGGGCAATTCGCAGGCTCTCGCCACCGATCCCGCCACGCGCGACCGCTATCTTTCGGTGTAAGTGGTGTCCTCATTGAGCGAAGCGACGCTAGGCGACGTCAGCAATCCGGCTGAGATCCGGTTGGTCGCAGACCGATATGAAACGGCACGGGGTGACCCCACTTCGGAACTCGCAAACTCTGTTGCGCGGATGGCGCAGGATGTGGCAGCGACGCCGAGGCCGGCATAACGGGGTGCTGCTGATCAGCTGACTGGCGCCCAACGTCATGGAACGCCGCCTCCGCCAACGGCTATCTCGCGGGCAGGACAAGGTCGACGATCTGGGGCGCTTCGCCAGCAGGAGTGCAAGCTCCGACTGCCTGCGGTGCTGCCCGCATAGGCCCCGCCCGGTCTATCCGGTAAGTGCACGTCAAATCGAAAGAGCCTGCAAAAGCGCGGCGATCTTTATCGTCGCAAAATTTGAGAAGGTGTCCGAAATCGCATACGGCAGAACAATCCGCTCGCCATGGCGCATTGCACCACAGGTGTAGACGACGTTCGGCACATAACCTTCCCGCTCGGTGGGCTCGGGACGAACAAGCGGTTCGCGGGCCCGGGCGAGAACCTTGGCGGGATCTTTCTTGTCCAGCAGAACCGCTCCGATCGAATATTTTCGTACCGGCCCGACGCCATGTGTCAGCAACAGCCAGCCTTCGTCCAGCTCGATGGGTGACCCGCAATTCCCGATCTGAACGAATTCCCAAGGATAAGCGGGGCGAAGAAACGATTGGCCGCCATCCCATGTGAAGAGATCATCTGAGTAGAGTAGATAAAGGCTCTCGTTGTCCTGTCTCCCGATCATCGCATAGCGGCCATTGATCTTTCGAGGGAAGAGACTCATCCCCTTGTTGCGAGTTGCTGTTCCGCTGAGGGGCGTCATGCGGAACGATCGGAAGTCCGTCGTCTCGAGCAACTCGGACCGGATCGCTCTGCCGCTGTAGGCGGTGTAGGTCGCGTAGAACGTCTTGCGCCCGTTGTCCGAGAATTCGACGAACCGGGCGTCCTCGATGCCATTGGCCTGGGCGTCCGTGATCGGAAAGATGACCCGTTCGCTCAAATCTTCGTCGGGTCTGAAGATGACCTCGACATCGTCACCGTTGTGTCGCGACGTCCGGCTACTGATCTTTGGGACGGACGCCAGGCGCGCCGTTGGGTCGATAGTGACGCTGCCGTCGGCGGCGATGGATCCGGATCTGAAGGTCAAGGATGAAATGTGACCCTCGCCGACGGCACGCAGGCTCAGGATGAACCGGCATCCACCATCGGGTGCGCCCGACTGGTCGGGGTGCCTGACAATGCTCGGATTGAACAAGGCTGACGCTTCGAACGAGTACTCGTGGAGAAAATACGCACCGACCAGATAACGCTGTGTTTTCGTCAGTACGGCATGCGGCTCCAACGCTTCTTCCATCTCGACGGCACGCGTCTCGAAGATCTCGAGCAGGTTCCTGTGACGGCCTTCGAAGTTTTCGAGCACGTCCTTCAATTGCTGCTCGGCAGCGTCGGGCTCGAGCCCCAGAACCCTGCCGACGATATGATTGGCGCGTGTCTTGTCGGTCGGGTTGAGGTCCCTGGGCTCGATCGCCGGTTTGAAAGGCCGCACGACGACCCTGGTGGGGTCTGGACGCAGATGCAAAGTCTGCCGGTTCAAGAACATGGGTTGAGACAAAGGGCCCCCTTGGATCGTTCGTTGTGCGATTGGCTGGTTCAGGCGCTGAGAGCCAACTTGTGCGCAAGCTCGGCGGGCGACGTCGCCACACCGGCGCGTGCGAACTGACGCATCTCGGCAAGACCGAGAAGATAGGACACCACCGACTCTGCGCCCCTGTTCTCGTTCGGGCGATCGGGATGCAGCCCATCCAGGCAACTGCCGGTGCCGGGATCGACCAGCGATGTCTGCAGATCGTTGCCGCCCAGGAACCACTCGAACGCGCGCATCGCGCCTGCCGTCCACTCGGCGCTGTCGTTCACGCGCCATGCCGCAAGGCAGGCTGAGATCGCTGCCGCAGCTTCGACGGGCTGCTGGTCGAACGCTTGTGGGGTTTTGCGCCTGACGCCGAAGCTTTCCGTGCCGACAGGTCTGAAATATCCATCCGGCGTGGTCTGCAGCGCCATGAGCCAGCGCAGGGACGTGAGGCCGACCTTGACCAGCTGCGGTCGCTTGAGTGCTGCGCCCGTGAGAAGCAGCGCCTGCGAAAGACGTGCATTGTCGTAGGCGAGGACATCCTCGAACCAGAGCCAGTCTTCGGTTTCCGTCGCGTGGAATGCGGACATCAGCCTGTCGGCAAACAGCTCGCGCATGCGGCGCGCCGTCAGATCGCCCACCACCACCGCGCAATAGGCGTCCAGTCCCAGCAGCGTGAAGGCCCAGGCCCGCGGAGATCGAAAGTGCTCGGCGGCGGGAAAGGCGGTCTTGAACAGGGCCGCCGCCCACCTGCGGCGAGATGGATCGGTATCGCTGCGGGCGCATTCGCCCAAGGCCCAGAGCGTTCGCCCGTGACTGTCCTCCGAGCCCTGCGCCTCCAGCCACCGCCGATCGTAGCTCATGAAATTCCGGAACCGGTGCGTGTCCGGGTTCCAGGCGTGCTGTATGAAGGCCGCAAAGCGTGCCGTCATCGGCTCGGACAATCGAGCTTCGCCGAGGGTCGAGAGCGCGCTCGACAGCAGCAGGGCACGAGCGTTGTCGTCGACGCAGTAGCCATGAGCGCGGTCGGGAATCGAATGGACGGCGTGCTGGAGCAGTCCCGTGCTGTCGCACATCGAAAGCAAATGCCCGATGCGCAGTTCCGGGAAGGCGCTGCCTTCGTGCCAGAAGTCGCTTTGGGCAGCCGGAGCACGCGGGCCGATCCGGCTGGTCTCGCGCGACGAATCGAATGCCGCCAGATAGCGCTTGGCTACTTGCGCCCACGTCATCGACCGGCTGGCCGCGTACGCACGTTTGCGCATCGCGTGCCGGCGGACGTCGTTGGTCAGCAGTGCTGCGATCTCCGAGCCGATGGCTTTCGCATTCCCGAACGGAACCAGAATGCCGCGCCCGCCTTCCAGCAGCTCCTTGGCGTGCCAGTAGGGTGTCGAGACGACGGCCTTTCCCAATCCGAAGCTGTAGGCCAGCGTGCCGGACGTCATCTGAGCTTCATTGAGATACGGCGTCGCATAGACGTCGCACATCGAGATGAAGTCCAGCAGCGTGGCCTGGTCGACGAACTGGTTGAAGAAGACGACGCGGTCCTCGATGCCGAGTTCCCGCACCCTGGTAATCAAGCTCTCGCGATAGGCCTCGCCCTGATGCCGAATGAGGTTGGGATGGGTTGCGCCGAGGATGACATAGACGGCGTTCGGGCAGGTCTCGACAATTCCCGACATGGCATCGATCACGGTCTCGATGCCTTTGCTCGGCGACAGCAGGCCGAACGTGAGAATGACGGTCTTGCCGCTGAACCCGAACTTGGTCTTGGCGTGATGGGCCTCGAGAAATGGAAAGTCGGGGATGCCGTGCGGGATCACCTCGATCTTCTGTGGCGACACGTTGTGCACGGACCGGAGCAGCTCGCGGCCTTTCTCTGCCATGACGACCAGCTTGGTCGATCTGGCAATGATCTTGCCCATGACGCTGTGCTGAGTCGACGTCGGTGCCGGCAGCACGGTATGCAGCGTCGTGACGATCGGCATGGTGAGGCGTTTCAGGAGCTCGATGATGTGGCCGCCGGCCTCACCTCCGAAGATCCCGTACTCATGCTGAAGGGAAACAACGTCGAACCGCGCGGTGTTCAGGAAATCGGCGGCTTCGGCATACCCATCGATCGTCTCTTCGGGAATCTGGAAGCGCACGGCGGCCGGATAGTCATAGGTGCCGCCGGGATCGTTCATGGCAACGACGCAGGTTTCCAGACCCGGGCGCGCTGTCGCGATCGCCCGATGCAGATCATGCGTGAAGGTGGCAATCCCGCAGCGGCGCGGGAGATGGTTGCCGATGAGCGCAACACGCTTGAGGGGTTTCATAGGAGTGTCCCCACGTGCCCATTCGCCGGGGCCGCTTTTGTTCGAGCAAGGGAGGTTGCCAGCTGCATCTCCTCCGGCCCGCCAGCATCCGCTGCGCCCGGCTCTGCGAGGCGCTGTGGAACCGGGCCGCCAACGCCCGTGTACGCCACGAGGCACACCATGCCGTCGCGCCCGGCCTGTACCTCGACGCGGTCCAACTGCGCGAAAACGGCGTCGCCGATGGCGACGCCGAACTTCCCGGTGCGGGCGCTGCCGTTGACCACGAGCAGCCAGGTCTCGCGTTCCGACTCGAGGCTCAGCGCGGCGCCCGGGGCCAGAACGATCCGTTCGAACGCAAAGTGTGGGTTCGATGCGAGAAGCGTCCGTTCGTCCGTGAGCCGCTTCGGTTTCAAGCCACCGTCGGCTGGCCCGGCGTCCGCTACGGCGATGGCTCTTGCGACGTGCAGGTCACGCTTACGGCCGAAATCGAACATGCGGAACGTTGCATCGCTCCGCTGCTGGATCTCGGCAATCACGAGACCGGCGCCGATCGCGTGGACGGTACCGGCGGGAACGAAAACAGCATCGCCCGGTAGCACCGTCCGCCACGCGATATGACGCACGATCGAGCCGTCGTCGACAGCCTCACGCAATTGCCGGGAAGTGAGCCGTTCCTTCAGGCCGAGGGCAATCTTGGCTCCGGGTGCAGCACTCAGGATGTACCAAGCTTCGGTCTTGCCACATGCCAACCCCATCGACTGAGCGTACGCATCGTCTGGATGAACCTGGATGGAAAGTGGCTGGCTCGTGAACAGCAACTTGAGCAGGAGCGACGGGGCTGAGGCAGCTCCGCCAGATCGCTCGTACCAGAGCTCGCCGACCAGCCGGCCGTCGTCAGGGCTCGCCTTGCTCCAGGGCCGCAGATCGGCGACACCCCAAGGTTTTGGTAGGGCCTGCACGCGCGCAAGTTCGATCGCCATCACGTGTCACCTGAAGGAAAGGGATCAAAGGTGACACGGGCAACCAGGCCGATCGGGGAGGATGAGGATGTCACCGAACACCATGCCTCCTTTTCGGACCAAATAGATAGAAAAATCGGCGCGCACCGCTGAACGCGCTGGAAAGGAAGTCGGTTTTGGCTGTGTGCCGGCCGCCGCCAAAGCGTGGCACATGCACGACGTGGCCGCACCTACGTCGTTCGTCGGCTCTTGGCCGCATCACGGTCGTTCGCGTAAACCGCCGGCTGGTCTATAACTACACGCGGTAGGTCCAGTCTACGGGAGGAGTTCCATGAAGCCCATGAAGGCAGGCGTGACCAAGGCGGGCAAGGGCATCGACAGCCTGACCTGGAACATCCTCGGCCAGACCTATGTGCCCAAGGCGCTCACGGAAAGCGCCTTCTCCTGGCACGCGCTGCTGCCGCCGGGCACCTTCGTGCCGCCGCACATCCACACCAACCAGGACGAGTTCATCTACGTGCTCGAGGGCAAGTTCGATCTCATCCTAGACGGCAAGGAGTCGACCGCCACGGCCGGCGATTTCATCCGGCTGCCGATGAGGATCATGCACGGCCTCTTCAACAAGAGCGACCAGCCGATCAAATGCCTGTTCTGGGTGTCGCCCACCGGCAAGCTGTTCGACCTCTTCAAGAAGATCCACAACGTGCCCGATCCCGCCGAGGTGACCCGCCTCGCCGCCCTGCACGACGTCAACTTCCTGCGGCCACCTCCGGCGTAGGGCGCAATAAGGCGTTAGCCGCATTGCGCCGATTGTAGAGATGTGGTCTGGGCGCAATGCGCTGCCGCTTATTGCGCCCTACGCGACTGCTCCTCACAAAGGCTGAGCGTATGCACGCCTACATCTGCACCGCCTGCGGGACGCAGTACGCGCCGAGCCAGGACCCTCCGCCGCAGTGCGCAATTTGCGAGGAAGAGCGGCAATTCGTGCCGCCGGCCGGACAAGCCTGGACGACATTGCCGGCGCTGGCCGCCGAGCGCTGCAACGCCTACCGCCAGCACGAGCCGGGCGTCATCGGCATCGGCACGCACCCCCCTTTTGCCATCGGCCAGCGTGCGCTCATCATCCGCACGCGCGGCGGCAATATCCTGTGGGACTGCATCTCGCTGCTGGACCCGGCCACCGTCACCCTGATCGACGGGGTCGGCGGCCTGCAGGCGATCGGCATATCCCATCCCCACTTCTACACGACCATGGTGGATTGGAGCCGGGCGTTCGGCGATATCCCGGTGCACTTGCATGCCGATGACGAGCGCTGGATCATGCGGCCCGATCCGGCTCTCGAGCTTTGGAAGGGCGAAACGCTGCAGCTGCTGCCTGGCATCACTCTCGTCCGCGGCGGCGGTCACTTTGCCGGCGGCGCCATGCTGCACTGGGCGGAGGGCGCCGGCGGCCGCGGCGTGCTGTGCTCGTCCGACATCGCCACAGTCACGATGGACCGGAAATTCCTCACGTTCATGCGCAGCTACCCGAACCTCATTCCACTTTCCGCCAAGCAGGTGACGGCCATCGGCGCGGCGCTGGAGCCGTTCGCGTTCGACACCATCTACGGTCACTTCTTCGATCGGGTGATACCGGCTGGCGGCAAACGCATCCTGCAGGCATCGATCAAGCGCTATGTCGATGCCATCGCAGGCGCCTACGATGGCGCGTGAGCGCGCGGGGGACCCCTCGCGCCACCCGTGGTCCTTCTGCTTCGACCTTGGAGGCGAGGGGTCTGACCCCCTTTCCCCAACATTAACGCTGACGGCCGATCGCCAACGAGTGCCGGCGTCGGCGTTATCCCCGTGCTTCCGCGCGTCATTACAATTCGCTCGTCGCTTGCCGCAGCGGGCGCCCGATGACGGCACCGCCGCGGCGAGTGACCGGTGCTCCGGCACCGCGCTCTTTGACATCGTGAACATAGCCTCGCTGGCCGGCCCCCTCGGGCGGTCGAGGGTCCGCGTGGCCTGGAACGCCGTAGCCGCGGCGGCGGCTATCCAGGTCTTCGCTGCGCTCGGCCGAGCCGGGTTTCTGTGCGCAGACGGCCGACGCGATGGCATTCGCAAAAGGGCCTAGGTGCGAGTCAGGCTACGTGCGCCGGCTGCGTGGCGTCCGCGACGGGCCCGCCCGGCCCCCAATGGCGCTGGTCCGGCTCCTCCCTCCACCCCTATTCACCTGCTCCTTCGCAAAGCCCGCCAGCTGCGCATAGCCCTTCACGATCGCCTCGCGCTCGGCATGGCTCAGCACCTCTTCTATACGCTCGAAGCCGTCGGGCGCGCGGCGCTCCACCTCGTCGATCACCCCCTCCGGCCCGCCCTTGCGATTGTTGCGCACGATCTCGGCCGTCTTCGGCAGCCGGTCCGCCTCGTAGCCCGCCAGCGCCCCCCGGGCGTGCTCGCTCGCGACCAACAGATCGGCCAGGCAGCGCGCATCGAGGATCGCCTGGCTGGCGCCGTTGGAGCCGACCGGATACATGGGATGCGCCGCGTCACCCAGCAGCGTCACCCGACCATGCGTCCAGCGCGGCAGCGGATCGCGGTCGGCCATCGGATACTCGTAGAACGCGGGCGCGCCCTTCACGAGCCTGGCGAGATCGACATGCGGCGTCTTGAACCGCTGCACGTGCGGCATGAGCTCGTCGAGGGTGCCGAGCCGGTTCCAGTCCTCCCGCCGCGGCGGCGGGTTCGAGCCGTCGCCCATGCGGTAGGTCACGACCCAGTTGATCAGCTGCTTGCCGTTCTTCGCAGGAGCGATCGGATATAGCACCAGCTTGTTGTTAAATCCGCCGCCGACGATCATCGTGCGCCCGTCGAGGAAACCCTTGGCGGTGGTGGCCCCGCGCCACATCAGCACTCCGTTCCACTTGAGCCCGGCCTCATCCGGATAGAGCTGCCGTCGCACCACCGAATGGATGCCGTCGCAGCCGACCAGAATGTCGCCCGACACAGTCGTTCGCGCGCCCCTGGGCGGCATCTTGAACCGGACTTTGACGGCTCCCTCCTCCTGCGCGAACTGCGTGAAGACGTGGCCCTTGTGCACCGCCTTGCGCCCCAGCCGATCGATCACCGCTTCGTGCAGCACGCCCTGCAACCGCCCGCGGTGGATCGAGAATTGCGGCACCTGGTAGCCGGCCTCCAGCCCGCGCGGCTCGCGCCAGATCTCCTGACCGAAGCGGTTGGCGTAGATCAGCTTGCGCGTGCGGACCGCCACCTCGTCGAGCCGCGCCAGCAGCCCGAGCTGGGCCAGCTCGGCAATGGCATGCGGCAGAATATTGATTCCGACCCCGAGCTCGCGCACCTTCGGCGATGCCTCGTAGACGTCGCACTTGATGCCGCGGGCATGCAGCGCCAGCGCCAACGTGAGCCCGCCGATGCCTCCTCCCACAATTACGACTTGCATCGGATTTCCGCGCCGTCAGCCTGTCCGGTCCTGCCCAATGGAAGGATAGATCGGCCAGCTGGC
>Ga0247727_10006082_pt1 | contig 23925 bp, 19 predicted proteins | sample WisWelCaveWW1625_FD_202498 | JGI IMG/M metagenome (GOLD analysis project Ga0247727, IMG submission 202498) | Biofilm microbial communities from Wishing Well Cave, Virginia, United States - WW16-25 | ecosystem: Environmental > Aquatic > Deep subsurface > Groundwater > Cave microbial mat | place... | reverse complement strand
CCGGAGGGCGAAGAAGGGGGGGAGAGCCGCGGGAGGGGATCGAACCCTCGATCTGCTGATTTTTCGGTCGCGTTGCCGCGACATACGAATCAGCCGCTTTACCGCTGAGCCACCGCGGCGGGAAGCGGGCCGCGCTATCGGGGCGATGATATTAAACCATTGGCGGGGGGGCCGCTCGGGGCAAACCTGGCTGGTTCCGACCGCGCCAAAACGCCTTTCTTTGTTCGGCCCAAGAAACTTCGCGGATGAGAGCGCAAGAAGCGCGCCGTCATCATTGGAGTTGTCGCAGCCACCGCGCTCACCGTACTCATCGCCGCGCCCCTCGTGCTGCTGACAGGGTGCGGCGCGGGCCCGGACGGCGTCACGGTCGAACTCCTCGGCGAAGAGCCCCCGGGCCTGGTGCTGCGCCTGAATGCAACGCACTTCGCCGAGATGCCGTTGCTCGCGACGCTCCTCGACGCGAACACGCACTCGGAAGCCTACCCCGATGCATACCGCGTTAACTCGACGCGGGTCGACTACTCCCTCGATCGCGATTCCTCTCGCAAACTGCACGCGTACCTGGAATCCCATGGGCTCGTGAACCCGTTCCTCGTGGAAGATCAGGGCCGCTACTACTCGCTCAGCATCTACTTCCTTGCGTGCTGAAGTACCCGGTATCGTCATGCGCGCCGGTGCTTGATCTTCCCGTCGAGATGCAACTTCTTGGACTCGGCAAGCGCGAGGAGCACGGGCATCGGCTCGCCCCCGAGGTGCGAGATGAGCGCTCCGCCGCCGGTTGAGACGTGGTCGATCTTGCCGGCCATGCCGAGCTGGGCCACGAGCGCGGCCGTGTGGCCCCCGCCGACGACCTTGAAGGCCTGCGACCTGGCGATGGCGTCCATGATCCCGCGAGTCCCGACCGCGAATTCTTCGAGCTCGAACACGCCCATGGGCCCGTTGGCGAGGATCACTTTGGCGCCTTGGATGACACGGTCGTACTCGATCATCGTGTCGAGCCCGATGTCGAAGATGGGGTCGGGGCTGGGGAGAGCGTTCGCCTTGATGCCGACGCGGTGCCCTTTCGTGTTGACCACGACGTCCGTGGGCACCTTGATGGCTCCCGGGCGGTCCTTCATGATCGCCTTGGTATCCTCAACGAGGTTGCGCCATGTGGGGACATCCTTCTCGAGGAATGCCTCGGAGGCGGCGCCCAGTTCCACGCCGGACGCCGCCAGCGCGATGTTCGCCACGACACCGCCGGTGAGCACGGTGTCGATGGTGCCGACCTTCAGCATGTTCTTCATGACAGCGATCGAGTCGTCGACCTTTGCCCCGCCGAGGACCGCGACCGCGGGGTGCTCGCCGGAGTGGAGGGCGCGCTCAATGGCCGCGATTTCCTTCTCGAGGAGGCGCCCGCCCATCGAAGGGAGGACTCGGGTAAACCCGACGAGCGTGGGCTGCGACCGGTGGGCGGCGGCGTACGCATCGTTCAGGTAGTAGTCGACCTCCGGCGCGAGTTTTCGCACGATGTGCGCGCGGGCCTGGGCATCGAAGGGCTTGTTCGCGAGCAGCTCCTCCTCGGCGTAGAACCGGGTGTTTTCGAGCACGACGATTTCGCCGTCCTTCATCGCGCGGATCTCGCCGATTGCGCGCGACCCGAACAGGTCGTCGACGTACTTCGTCGGCCGGCGCACGAGGTTCCCGATGACGCGGGCGTGCTCGCGGAGCGTCGTGTAGTCTTCTTTCCCGGCTTTGGATTGGTGCGCGAGGACCACGGCCTTCGACCCCGCGAGGTCGCGCAGAGTCGGGAGGTGCTCGCGCACGCGCGTGTCGTCGAGGAACGTCCCATCGATGGGGTTGATCGGCGAATTGACGTCCAAGCGCACGAGGACGGTGGCGCCCCCGAGGGGGAAGTCGTTCATCGTGTAGAACGGCAGCGGCTTGGCTCCCGTCACGTCACAGCCAACATTTGGAGGGGATAAGAAGGCTTGGTGCGTCGCGCGTTTACGGTGGGGGTTCCACCGCGCGGACGAGGGCGAGGAGCGCGCGGTTCACGGGCACGGGGATGCGGCGGGCGTCTGCGACGCGGACGATTTCGCCCGTGATTGCGTCGATCTCCGTGCGCCGATGAGCCTCGACGTCCTGCAGCATCGAGGTGCGGTTGGTGGGCGTGTCGCGAAGGACACGTGCGACCTCGGGCCACGGGTCGGCCGGAAGGCGAATTCCGTCCGCGCGGCCGGCGGCCGAGGCCTCGCGGGCGGCGAGCATCGATACGAGGCGTGTCTCGGGACGCCGCAGGATTTCGCCGTTGGGGCAGTGGAGGATCGCCGTGAGCGGGTTCACGGCGGCGTTCACGATGGCCTTGCTCCAGAGGACAGACTTCAGGTCGTTCGTCGACTGCGTGGGGATTCCCGCGCGCGAGAAGAGCGCGGCGACCTCTTTGAGCATCGCTTCCCCGCGCCTTGCGGAGCCGATCACCGCACGGCCGCCGCCCGTGTACCGGAGGCGACCGGGGGCCTCGCGAATGACCCCGACGACGATCGAGCCGCCGAGCAGGACGGTTCGCGGGAGGGCGCGCCGCAGGGTGGCGAGATTGGTGAGGCCGTTTTGAAGGGACAGGATGGGCGCGCCGACTCGAGCGCGCGCGAGCTGGGCGGCCGCGGCTTCCGTATCGTACGCCTTGGTCGTGAGGATGACGAGGTCGGCGGAGCGGGCTGCATCGGCGCGTGTCGCCGCGGCGACTCGAAAGGTGCCACCGCGGGGCCCCGCGATGCGCAAGCCATTTCGGCGCACCGCCCGGGCAAACGCCGGGCGACCGATGAGGACGACCTCCGCCTCGCTCGCGAGCCGAGCCCCAATGAGCCCACCCACGGCGCCCGCGCCGAAAACCGCGACGCGCATCGGACCGAGGATGGCGCCGCCGCGTTTGAGGATTGGCCCGCGGCCGATTACATTTCGCGCAGCGCCGCAATACCGAGGGTCTCCAAGCAGGCGGCGATCGTCGCGCGTGCGGCCGCCACGAGCGCAAGGCGCGCGGCCTCCGGCTCGCCCGATCCAATCACCGGGACATCCCGATAGAATTCGTTGAACGCTGCGGCGGCCTCCTGCGAGTAGCCGGCGATGTAGTGGGGGCGCACGGCCTCGGCGGCTTCCTCCACCACGAGCGGGAACCGCAACAGGGTGCGGGCGAGGCGCACGCTCCCCGGGTCGGTGGAAAGAGGACCCGGCAGGGCCACGGCGCCTGCCGCGAGTTCCGGCGACGCAATGAGCTCATCGCGCTTCGCTTTGCGCAGGATGCTGCAGGCGCGCGCGTGGGCGTACTGGACGAACGGCGCGGAGTTTCCCTTGAAGTTGAGCGCGTCCTCCCAGCGGAACACAATGGACTTCTCCGGCTGGACCCGCACGATGTTGTAGCGCACGGCGCCGACACCGACGGCCTCGGCGATTTTGGCTCGGGCCTCGGGGTCGAGGTCGGGCCAGTTCTCGGCCACCCGGACGGCGGCCTGCGAGACGGCCTCGTCGAGGAGGTCGTCGATCGACACGACGCGCCCTCGCCGCGTGGACATCTTCCCCTCCGGGAGCGATACGAACGCATAGAAAAGCGCCTCGGGCACGAACGGCGACTCAAGGAGCGCGAGGGCGGACTCGACTTGCTTGGACGCAAGCTTCTGGTCCTCCCCGAGGACATTGACGCCGCGGTCGCAGCGGCCGGCCTTGTTGAGGTGGTACGCCACATCGCGGGTTGCGTACAGCGTCGTGCCGTCGGCGCGCAGGAACACGTACTTGGCGCTGCGCCCCTGGATCCCGAACGGCGTGAGGTCGAGGTGGAACGCGCCGTCCTCCTGCTTGGAAGCCGGGTGCGCCTTGAGGCGCTCGACGACGTGGGTGACGGACCCGTCGACGATGAACTGCGACTCGAACGCGAAATGGTCGAAGGTGGCGCCGAGGCGCGTCAGCGACTCCTTCATCCCCTCCAGCACGCGGCTGCAAGCGCCGCTCACACGCGCAAGCGCCTCGCGGTCGCCCCGCTCGATCGACTGAACGTCGGCCACGATGGCGGCCTCGACCTTGGGGTCGATCTTGGCAAGCGCGGTGGCCGCCTGGTAAAAGCGCACCAGGAGGTGGTCGACCTTCCCGCGCTCGGTGCCCTGCGTGGCGAGGTTTCGAAGAGGCTCAATTTCGTCAGCAGGGACCTCGGCGTGTTCAAGGCGACCCGGCAGCGCGAGTAGGTCGGCTTCGGTGAGGGTGTTCACGCCCCAAGCGAGCGTCACGAGCTGCTTTCCGATATCGTTGACGAAGAACTCGGCCTTGACCTCGTTCCCCGCGCGACGCAGCAGGCGCACCACACTGTCACCGATGATCGGGTTTCGGGCGCGTCCCACATGCAAGGGGCCGTTCGGGTTCGCGCTCGTGTGCTCGACGAGGACGCGCTTCCGGGTGGGCGCGAGCTCTCCAAACGCCTCACCGGCCTCGAGAATTTCTCGGATTCCGACCGTGGCAAGCGCGTCCGGGTGAACCGCGGCATTGAGGTAGGCCCCCTCGACGTCGAAGAGCAGGTTGGGGGGGGGCGAAAGGGCCGCGCCGAGTTGTTGTGCAATCTCCACCGGAGACTTGCGGAGCTGCTTGGCCATGGGGTGGCAGGCGAAGGCAAAGTCCCCCTTCCCTTCGGGCGCGCGGCCGGGCTTGCCTTCGAAAAGGGCGCCTCCGGCTTTCGCCGCGGTTTGGACGGCCTGAAGAGCCTCGTCGCGGGAGCGCTGGAGGAGGTAGCGGCCATGGTGGGAGAGGGTCACGCCCCGCGCACGCGCGCGAAGGTAGTTAAAACCGGCACCGCGCAGCGCTCGCGCGCCCCTCGGCGCGGATCCACCGGCTGAACCTTTTTTAGCGGCGCGCCGATGGGGGGCCGGGTTTGGCCATGACGATGATCCGTGGGATTGCGGCGGCACTCGTCGTGCTTGCGCTCGGTTCCGGCACGGCCGCGGCCGCGGTGGACGTGAACGCCGCGCTCGGGACGACGATTACGCTCCTTGCAATTGCGTTCGTGCTGTGGCTGATTGGGTCCATGATTGCACAGCACCGCTACGACGCCGGCGGCCCCAAGGGCGGCCCCCTCCAGAGGTATTGACCTCAAAGCGGCCGCACATCGAGGGGCCCGTTGACCTCGTAGGTGCGCCCGCGCCACTCGATGTGGCGGAGCTTTCGGGTCTTGAGGAGCGCGTAAATCATGACGAACGGCGCGACCGACGACCCCGCGAAGAACGGGAGGCGCAGGCTTCGAAGCTCGGCATCGTGGGTGGGGAGCATGGCGCGGACGGCTCCGTAGAAAATCGCCGCCTTGACGAGGTTGAGGGGGACGTGAAGCACGAACGCGACGCTCGCCACGAGCGCCCAGAGGGGGAGGGGGAAGCCGACCACGGCCGCCGCGCCGAGCGCCACACCGACCGCGAGCAAGCCGTTGAAATACAAGTACGGCGCCACCGCGAATTTCCAGAGGCGGGGATCGTAGATCCGCGTCATGAAAGTCTGGCGGCGGCACCACGCGAGCATTTCACGGAAAGTCACCGGCTCGACGGCAGGCGCGAGCGCCGCCGCGGCGAAGCGGATCGGGCGGTTCTCACGCTTGGCGCTGATTGTGACCACATAATCGTCGGAGATCGCGCGCTCCCAGCCCTTCGCGATCTCCCACTTGTCAAAGTCACGCCGGCGCATGGCCATCCCGCCGCCCCACGCGAAGTTCCACTTCTCGGAGAACATGATCTGGAGGCCGACGAGGTTCCAGGCAGACCGGATGTGCGAGGCCGGGCCGCCGCCGGACGAAAGGTACCAGCGGTATGCGGTGGCGACGCCGACCTGCTCGTCTGCGAGCGGCGCGACGAGGCGGCCCAACCATTCGGGGTCGGGGCGGATGTCGTCGTCCGCAAACACGAAGATCTCGCTCTCGGGGCGCGCCTCGCGGAGCCCCCTCAGGTGGGCCGCGCACTTGCCCGACGCCGTGGCGGTGCCTGGAAAATCCTCCGTAGCGACCGCGATGGCGCGGCCGGGCGCTGCTTCCGCGGAGAGTCGTTCGCAGAGGCCGAAAAGCGGCTCGCTCCGCGAATCCACGACGAGCACGACCTGGAGGCCTGGATAGGTCTGGGAAAGCAGCGCGCGGAGGTTCGGCTCCAGGCCCGCGGGGTCGCCGCGCGTCGGAACAAAGAGAGTGGCGGCCGCCGCGAAGGAGGGAGCTGCCGTCTTGAGGGCTGAATCGACGGCGCCTCGGAACCGGAGTGCCATCACGATGAGGAGGAGTGACCCTCCAAGGGCGCCGAGCGCGAGGAGACCGGCGATGATCGCCAGGGCTAGCTCGATGGCCTCCACTCGAATGCTCGCCTCGCGGTTGGATTGAGGGGTTGCCATATAGGCGTTTTTTGGGTGCGCCGCGCAGCGCCTTGGTTCGGCGATCCCGGAGCGGCGTCCAGTCCCAGGCGTGCCTGCCCACCATTCGCCAACCCTTATCTAGCAAGGCCAAGTAGGAGATTCAGGCGGGAATGGGGTTGGCAAGCGATGATTCCCCCGGCCTTCGAAGGCTTGGTGGTTTCAAGCTCTCGATCCTTTGCGGGGGGGCTTTCCTTGCCGTTCTGTTCTTCACCACCGTTGCAGGCGCGAGCACGGCTCCCGGCGGGGAGTGGTCGCCCGCCCTCAACCTGAGCACCCCCACCGGCGCCAACGTTTGGGCCGACGTGGCGTCAAACGAACGAGGCGACTTCGTCGTCGCGTGGTCGTGGGGTGACTTCCTTTACGCCCGCCGTTACTCCGCGGAAGGCGGGTGGGAGGATCAGACTTTCCTGGGGCCCGGAGTTGGGCTGATCCCAGCCCGAACTGGCGGCGGCTGGATTCGTGACCTGGACGTCGCGATGGACGCGGGCGGCAACGCGACCGTCGTTTGGATCGACGTGGTTTACTTGAGCGTTTCGAGGCAGCAGCCGGGGGGCAATTGGTCGACGCCGGCTCATATTAACGACACCTGGGCTTGGGCGCTCGACACGACCGTGGTGCCGACGCCTTCCGGCGGCCTCGTCGTCGCGTGGGCCTACGCCTACGATGGGAACTGTTCGATCCGAGCGCTCGAATACGAGCCCTCGCTAGGGTGGACGGTAACGCATCTCATCGACAATGGCTCGGCCGACTACGCGTCGGTAAGCGGCCTTACCGTCACCACTGACGGCACCGCGATCATCTTGTGGACGACGTCAGGCCTCGGCTTTTACCAGGCGTTTTCCGCCACGCGTCCGGCCGGGGGCAATTGGTCCGCCCCACTCCAAATCCAGGCCGAGTACGCCTTCGTTTCTGGGGGAGCGGTTGTCTCGCTGGAATCAGGACGCGCGCTGGCGACGTGGCTGCCGCTGGATGTGGCAAATGAAACGGTAAACTTCACCGCTTCGTTCTTCGACCCGGTCACGGGTTGGGGCCCACCCTTTGCGCTATCGGCGGTGACGCCCGCTGCCGAATTCTTGGCTGCGGCGGGATCCTCAACCGGCACGGCCGCCATGGGTTGGATCGGCCCCAACGCGACGGGAAACTACTCCGAGCCAAGTATCTGGGCGACATTGTACCGGCCGACGGTCGGTTGGTCGGCACCGCGCATCGTGGCGGCGGGTTCCATCGTCTCCGCCTCCCTGCCCGGGTTTGAAGTTGGTGTAGGTCGCGACGGCGACGCCCTCCTTGTGTTCGGCCGGAACAACAACGGGTCCTCCGAGGTTTGGGCCGTGCGGTACGCCACCGCGGTGGGATGGACCCCTGCCGAGAGGATCGACTCGGGCAACGCCACCGCCGCGTTCGGCGGCGCCGTGGCGGTTGACGCCGGTGGGGACGGCCTCACCGTTTGGATGGAGGAGGGGGTCGGAGGGTACTCGGCGTGGGCGCGGGTTTCGGGTGTGGCCCCGTCGCTTATCGTAACGGCGCCGGTGGACGGCACGGTCACAGAATTCGCGACGGTCCGGGTTCGGGGTGTCACCGATCCTGGGGTCAGTCTGTCCGTTGGAGGTTTGCTGGCAACCGTGGCCGCTGATGGCACGTTTTCGGTCGTGGTCGCGCTTGAGGCGGGCTTGAATGAGATTGTGGTCCAAGCGGTGGATGAATGGGGTCACCGTGCGGTTGTGATTGTGACCGTAGTGTACGCAGATCCGACGGAGGCCCTCCGAGAGCGCATCGCCGCGCTCGAGGCCCGCACAGCGGAGCTCGAAGCGGAGCTTGCGGCGGCGGAGGCGCTCCTTGCCGGGTTCGAGGCGCGCCAGGGCGCGACCGAGGCAGACCTCAACGCCACGCGCGCCCAGGTGGCCGTGGCGGAGGCGGCCCTTGCCGAGGCGATCGCCGCCCTTGACGACCTCGCGGCGCGAATCGACGAGCTCCAGTTGCTGATCGACCAAGCCCTCGAGTTCCAGAATGCCTCCGGAGCGTCGTCCGTCGCCCTCGAGGCGGAGTTGAACCGCACGCGAGAAGCGCTGGCAGCCACCATTGCCCAGCTTGACACCGCAATGGCCCAACTCGACCGAACGCAGCAGGCCCTCGACGCTGCCCTGGCCCGTTTGGCGGCCAGCGAAGCGCAATTGGATGACCAGAGCGCCAACGCCGGGTCGATGTCTTCGCAAATTGCGACGCTGAGCCTGCTTGGCACCGTGGCATTCATCGCCGCGATTGCCGGCATCGGCTTGACGCTCGTGCTTGCGCGCCGATCGGAGCGCAAGAAGCCCGAATGAGGCCGCGGCCCCGCCCGCCCTAGTCTCGCGCGTGTCGTTAAGTACGGGATGGGGGTCGCCGAAAGCGCCCTCTACTCACCAATCACCTTGACGACCAGCCGCTTCGTCCGCTGCCCGTCGAACTCCGCGTAGTAGATCTGCTGCCAGGGGCCGAAGTCGAACTTCCCCGCGGTGATGGGGACCACCACTTGGTGGTGCACGAGCAGGCTTTTCATGTGTGCATCGCCGTTGCTCTCTCCGCCGTGGTGGTGCCCGTAATCTTCACGGAAAGGGGCAAGGCGCTCCAGCATTCCGTCGATGTCGTCAAGCAGCGGCCCGTCGGCGTCGTTCACCCATACGCCGGCGGTGGTGTGCATCGCCGACACGAGGCAGAGGCCCTCCTTGACGCCGGATTTGGTCACGACGTTCCGCACGTCCTCCGTGATGTTCAGGTATTGCCGGTGCTCGGGGGTGTTGAAGGCCATGTATTCGGTCGCTGATTTCATCGCGTTTTCCTCGGCTGAGGATCGGCGCCGCGGCGGAAAACGATTTGGGCGCGGGGGCCTCGCCGCCCGGCGGCGGGGCAATGGCTTTAAGGCCGGAGCCTATCCCCGGCCAGTTCTTCCAGGCGCGTCCGGAGATTGATTTCAGGAAAGGTGGAGCGCGTGATTTCCCCGAGCCGGCCGGAATGGCTGAAGGTTCGGCCCCCCGGCGGCGAGACGTACGCGGAGCTCAAGGGCTCGCTCCGCGAGCTGAAGCTCCACACCGTCTGCGAGGAAGCGCACTGCCCAAACGTTTCCGAGTGCTGGGAAAGCGGCACCGCGACGATCATGCTCCTCGGGGACCTCTGCACGAGGGGGTGCCGCTTCTGCGCGGTGAAGACGGGGAACCCCGCCGGGATCGTCGACGAAGCGGAACCGGAGAGGGTCGCAGAGGCGGTCGCGCGCTGGGGGCTCAACTATGTCGTGCTCACGATGGTGAACCGAGACGACCTGAAGGACGGAGGGGCGGACATCGTCGCCCGCACCGTCGAGGCGCTGCACCGGCTCGACACGGACCTGCTCGTTGAGGTGCTCGTCGGGGACTTCCAGGGAAACGAGGCGGCCATCGGACGCGTGCTGGATGCCGAGCCCGACGTGTTCGCGCACAACGTCGAAACGGTGGGCCGGCTCACCCTGAGCGTTCGCGACCGGCGAGCTACGTTTGAACAGTCGCTCGCCGTCCTGAAGGCCGCGAAGCGCATCGCGCCCGAAATGCTCACGAAATCCTCGATCATGCTGGGCCTCGGAGAAACGGACGAAGAATTGCGGGGCGTGATGCGAGCGTTGCGGGAGGCGGGCGTCGACATCGTGACGCTGGGCCAATACCTGCGGCCTTCGCCCTGGCACCTGGAGGTCGCGTCGTACGTCTCGCCGGGCCGTTTTGACGCCTGGAAGGCGGAGGCGTACGACCTCGGGTTCCGCTACTGCGCCGCCGGCCCGCTCGTCCGGAGTTCCTACCGCGCGGGCGAGGCGTTCATCGAGGGGCTGCTGCGCTCGCGCCGCCAGGCGATGGCGCGTGGGGGGCGGTAATCAATGGTGGCCGTCACGGTGCCGAGCGATGACATCGTGCAAGTCCTCCGCGAGGACGGCTCCGCAGTTTCCCACCTCGAGCCCAAGCTATCGTCACAGGACCACCAAAAACTCCTGCGCACCATGATGCTCGCGCGCGCAACCGACACCAAGGCGATGAACCTCCAGCGTTCGGGGCGGATCGGCTTCTACGTCCCTTCGTACGGACAGGAGGCCTGCCAAGTCGGATCGGCGAGCGCCCTGAAACCCGGGGATTGGGTCGCGCCGGCGTACCGCGAGCCCGGCGCCGCCCTGTTCCGCGGCGCGCCCGTGAAAGCGCTCCTCGCCCAATGTTACGGAAACATGGCGGACGCGCAAAAGGGCCGCCAGATGCCAAGCCACTTCGGGTCGAGCGCCGTCAACCTGATCACACCTTCGTCGCCGGTTGGCACCCAGATCGTGTACGCGACCGGCGTTGCGTGGGCGATGAAAATCCGAAAGGATCCCAAGGTGGCGCTCGTGTACTTCGGCGATGGGGCGACCTCGGAGGGCGACTTCCATGTGGGGTTGAATTTCGGCGGAGTGTTCCGCGTGCCGTGCATCTATTTCTGCAACAACAACGGGTGGGCGATTTCAGTCCCACGCGATCGGCAGACCGCGTCGAAGACCATCGCCGTGAAGGCCGTGGCCTACGGCATCGAAGGCGCGCGCTGCGACGGCAACGACATCCTCGCGGTGATTCGCGTGACGCGCGAGGCCGAGAGCCGGGCGCGGGGCGGCGCGGGGCCGACGCTCATCGAAGCGATGACCTACCGGATGGGGCCGCACTCGTCCTCCGACGACCCGACGCGCTACCGCCCCGCGGGGGAGCTCGAGGCGTGGAAGCGCAAGGACCCGATCGAGCGGTACCGGCAGTTCCTGGAGAAATCGGGGATTGTGCCCGCAGCCAAGGCGAAGGACCTTGAGCAAGAGGTCACAAAAGAGGTGGAGGACGCCGTGATTGAAATCGAGGCGGAAGCGCCCGTTCCCCCCGAACTGCTGTTTGAGGATGTCTACGCGGAACTTCCGTACCACCTCAGGCTGCAGCGCGATTCGCTGCTCGGCGAGCGGAAGGCCGGCTCCATCGTCGAATACGAGCAGGCTGAGGGAAAATTCCCCCTGTGAGGAGGCGCGCTAGATGCCCGAGGAGATCCGCTACATCCAAGTGGTTGACGAGGAAGGCCGCGTCGACACGAAGCTCGAACCCAAGATGAAAAAAGAACGGGTGATGCAACTCTACACCACGCTGATCCGCCTCCGCACGCTCGAGGCCCGGATGATGACCCTCCAGCGGGCCGGCCGCATTGGGTTCTACGGGGGCTCCGTAGGGCAGGAGGCGACGGCGACGGGCTCGGCGGCCGCGCTCCAGCCGCAGGACTGGGTCTTCCCGCAGTACCGCGAGCCGGGGGCGGCCCTCATCAAGGGCATCTCGATGGAGACCCTGCTCTACCAGTTCATGTCCACGGCCAAAGACATCGGCAAGGGGCGGCAGATGCCCGTGCACTATGGCGACCGCGCCGTGAACTTCGTGACGATCTCGTCCGTCGTGGCCTCGCAGATCCCTCACGGGGTGGGCGCCGCGTGGGCGATGCGCATGCGGAAAGCGAACGCGGTGGCCATGGTCTATTACGGAGATGGGGCGACCTCCACGGCAGACTTCCATGCGGGCATGAACTTCGCGGCTGTTTTCAGGGCCCCGTGCATCATGTGGTGCAACAACAACCAGTTCGCGATCTCGGTTCCCCGCGAAAAGCAAACGGCTTCCAAGACACTCGCCCAAAAAGCCATCGCGTACGGGATGGAAGGGCTGCAGGTGGACGGCCAGGACATGATCTCGGTATATGCGGCCGCCAAGTACGCGGCGGACAAGGCGAGGAAGGGGGACGGCCCCACGATGGTCGAATCGATCACGTACCGCGTGGGGCCGCACTCGTCGTCGGACGACCCTTCGCGGTACCGCCCGGACTCGGAGGTCGAGCTGTGGCGGAAGAAGGACACGCTCGAGCGGATGCGCCACTACCTGCGGCACAAGAAGTGGTACGACGAGGACGAAGACGCGAAACTGCACAAACTCGCGGACGAAGAGGTCTCGGCGGCGATCGCCGCGGCAGAGAGGGCGGGCCCGCCTTCTTGGGAGACGATGCTGGAGGACGTGTACGCGGAGATGCCGCAGCACCTGCAGATGCAGCACGACGACCTTGCGGCCTACCTGAAGTGGAAGGAAGCGCGGGCATAAGGCAATGTCAAACTCATCGCAACGAAACGGAGGGACGAACATGGCGGTGCTGACGATCTTGCAAGCGGTGAACGACGCGCTGCGCACCGAGATGCGCCTGAACGAGAAGATCGTCGTGCTGGGCGAGGACGTGGGGAGGCTCGGGGGGGTGTTCCGCGCGACGGACGGCCTCCAGAAGGAGTTCGGCGAGGAGCGGGTCGTCGACACGCCGCTCTCGGAGGCCGGGATCATCGGCAGCGCCATCGGAATGGCGCTTTACGGGCTTCGCCCGGTGCCCGAGATCCAGTTCCAGGATTTCATCTACCCCGCGTTCGACCAGATCGTGAACGAGCTTGCGAAGTTCCGCTACCGCTCGGGCGGCCAATACCCTTGCCCCGTCACGATCCGCACGCCCTACGGTGGGGGCATCCGCGGCGGGCACTACCACTCGCAGTCGGGCGAGACGCATTTCGCGCACACTCCGGGGCTGAAGGTGGTGATCCCATCGACACCCTACGACACCAAGGGATTGCTGATCGCCTCGATGCGCGACCCGGACCCGGTGATGTTCATGGAGCCGAAGCGGATCTACCGCTCGGCGAAGGGCGAAGTTCCGGAGGGGGCCTACACGGTGCCGATTGGGAAGGCGTCGGTGCCGCGCGAGGGCACGGATGTGTCCGTGTTCGCCTACGGGTCGATGATCCCCGTGTGCTTGGAGGCGGCGAAGCACGCAGAGTCGAAGGGCACCTCGGTCGAGGTCGTCGACCTGCGGTCGCTCGTGCCGCTCGACATCAAGGCCGTGCTCGCCTCCGCCGAGAAGACGGGCCGGGCGGTCGTCGTGTACGAAGCGCCGCGAACCTGCGGGTACGGGGCCGAGATCTCGGCCCTGATCGCCGAGCACGCCATGCTTTCGATGAAGGCGCCGATCGTGCGCGTGACGGGGTTCGACACCCCGTTCCCCTATGCCCTTGAAGACCTGTACATGCCGAACCCCGACCGCGTGTACCGGGCGATCGAACAGGTCATGTCGTACTAGAGGTGGTGAAGATGGCGTTCGAGTTCAAGCTCCCCGACATTGGCGAAGGCGTGCACGAGGGCGAGATCCTCAAATGGCTCGTGAGCGAAGGCGACGTCGTAAAGGAAGACCAGCCGCTCGTTGAGATCATGACCGACAAAGTGAACGCCGCCATCCCGTCCCCGCGGGCGGGAAAGATACTGAAGCGGTTCGGCAAGGAGGGCGAGGTTATTCGGGTTGGCTCTGTGCTGATGGTGATCGGGGAGGCCGGCGAGAGCGCCCCTGCGGCGGGCCCCTCGGCGGTAGCGGCCGCTCCATCGCACCCGGCACCCGAGCGGGGAACGGGAATGGGGGCCGCGGCCCCCGCCGTGGCGGGCGGAAAGGCGCAGGCAACGCCGGCCGTCCGGAAGATGGCCCGCGAGATGGCCGTGAACATCGACAGCGTCACCGGAACCGGGCCGGGTGGGCGAGTCACGGAAGCCGACGTGAAGGCGGCCGCCTCCGGAGCGAAGGCCTTGCCCGTGCGCAGCGCCGCCCTCCCCGTGCCCGCTGCGACTCGCGCCGCGCTTCCGCCCGCCTCGATTGCGCCGGGCGAGCGGGAGGAGCGAATCCCCCTGCGCGGAATGCGCAAACGTATCGCCGACCACATGTCCGAGGCGCGCCACCGCGCGGCGCATTTCACGTATGTGGATGAGGCGGACATGGGCGAGATCGTGGCGCTTCGCGAACGCGCAAAAAAGGTGGGGGAGGCCAAGGGAATCAAGATCACATTCTTGCCCTTCATCATCAAGGCCGTCACGCACGCGTTGAAGGACCACCCGATGCTAAACGCGAGCCTCGACGAGGCGCGCCAGGAGATCGTGATGAAGCGCTACTACAACATCGGGGTGGCCACCAACACCGACCAGGGCCTCGTTGTGCCGGTCATCCACGACGCGGACCGAAGGTCGATCCTCGAGCTTGCGCGCGAAGTCGAAGCGCTTGCCGAGAAGGCCCGGACGAACAAGCTCACGCTCCCCGACATCCAGGGCTCGACCTTCACGATCACGTCGGTCGGCAAGCTCGGCGGCGTGATCTCCACGCCAATCGTCAACTACCCGGAGGTGGCGATCCTCGGGGTCAACAAGATCGACAAGAAGGCGGTCGTGCGGGACGACAAGGTCGCCATCCGCCAGATGATGAACCTCTCGCTTTCGCTCGACCACCGCGTCGTGGACGGCTACGTGGGCGCGGTGTTCCTCGCGGACGTGATCAAGTACCTCGAAGACCCGAACCACTTCCTGTTGTAGAGCGGAGGCCCAACGCGTGGAGTGCTTCGGGTCGTAGGTGGCCCGGCGATTGGAGGGAGGACAAACGGCCGACTTCGACTGTGTGGTCATCGGCGGCGGGCCCGGCGGGTATGTCGCCGCCATCCGGCTCGCGCAGCTCAAGCAGAAGGTCGTCGTCGTCGAGCGCGACCGCCTGGGCGGCGTTTGCCTGAACTACGGTTGCATCCCGTCGAAGGCCCTCATCCACGCCGCGCACGTGTTCGAGGCGGCGGGCCACAGCGAGGAGCTCGGCATCCGGTCGGGGGGCGTGTCCCTCGATGCGGAAAAGCTCCAGGCCTGGAAGGGGACGGTTGTGGCGAAGCTCACGGGCGGCGTCGCACAACTGCTCAAGGGGAACGGCGCCGAAGCCCTGATTGGAGATGCGACCGTCGCCTCGCCCACGCTCGTTGAGGTCACGACCAAAGTCGGCGTGAAGGAGCTAAGCACGCGGGCGGTCATCGTCGCCACGGGAGCTAGCGCCATCGATCTGCCGTTCGCGCGTTTTGACGGTGCTACGGTCATCTCGTCGAAGGAGGCGCTCGAATTGAAGAGTATCCCGAAGACGATGGTCGTAATCGGCGGGGGCGTCATTGGCCTCGAGATTGCGTCCTGCCTCGCAAAGTTCGGCACGAAGATTACGGTCATTGAAATGCTCGAGGAAGTCTTGCCCGGCGTCGATGTGGACTGCATTCGCGTCGTGAAGAAAGCCCTGCGCGGCCACGGCGTCGAGTTCTTCACCAAGGCCGCCGCGAGAAACGTCGAGAAGACGGGAAGCGGCGCCCTAGTAACCTTCGTGACCGAGGAGGGCGAAACCAAGGTCGTCGAGGTCGACAAAGTCCTTGTCTCGGTGGGCTTGCGCCCGAATGTCGAAGGGTTCGGGATCGAGGCCCTCGGGGTAAAGCGCGCGGAGAAGGGCGGGTGGGTGCTCACGGACGACCGCCAGGCGACAAACGTCCCCGGCATCTATGCGATCGGGGACTGCACGGGGCCGCCCTACCTCGCCCACCGGGCGTCGAAGCAGGGGATCGTCGCGGCCGAGGTGATTGCGGGGAGGCCATCGGCGGCGGATTTCCGCGCGATGCCCGGCGCGATATTCACGGACCCCGAGATTGCCACGGTTGGACTCACGGAGGAGCAGGCCAAGGCACAGGGCATGGAGATCCTCGTGGGCAAGGTCCCCTTCGGCGCCGTCGGAAAGTCGATCGCGATAAACGCCCCCGACGGGTTTGTAAAGCTCCTTTTCGACAAGAACACCAAGGCGATCGTGGGCGCCCACCTCGTGGGGGCGGGCGTCTCCGAGATCATCTCGGAGCTTGCGCTCGCCCTGGAGCTTGGCGCCACCGCGGACGACATCGCCCTCACCGTCCACCCCCACCCAACGATGCCCGAGGGAATCATGGAAGCCGCCGAGGCGGCGCTTGGGCGTTCGATCCACTTCATGGGCGCACGGCGCTAGGGAGGCCTCGCGTGTCCAAGTGGGCGCTGCTCGACCTTGGGCGGGCGGAGTACGGGAGCGTCCTCGACCTCCAGCACCGGCTCGTAAGGAAGCGGGTTGCAGGCGACATCCCGAACACCCTTGTTCTGGTGGAGCACCCCCACGTGATTACGCTCGGCCGACGCGGCGAAGACGCGAACATCATCGACCGCAAGGATGTCCCCGTCGTCCGCGTGGAGCGGGGGGGCGACGTGACCTACCACGGGCCGGGGCAGCTCGTGGGGTACCCTATCCTAACGCTTGCGGAGCGTGGAAACGACCTTCGCAAGTACGTCCGCGACCTCGAGGAGGTCCTGCTCGCGGCGTGCGAACGGTACGGGATCTACGCGCGCCACGAAGAGAAGAAGCCCGGCGTGTGGCTCACCGACAAGTGGCGGCGGGAGCGCAAGATCGCGTCAATCGGTGTGGCCGTTTCGCACTGGGTGACCTACCACGGGTTCGCGCTCAACATCAACACTGACCTCGCGTACTTCGAGCTCATCAACCCCTGCGGGTACTCGCCCGCCACCATGACCTCGATGGCTGAGCAGGTGGGGCAGCGGATTGTGTTTGATGAGGTGAAGGAGGCGCTGCTCGATGGGTTCCGGGAGAAGTTCACCGCCGATCTAGAGACACGCAATGCGGCGGATTTGGCAGACGCCTGGCCTCAGGGAAATGCGGTGACGTCCGTGGACGATGACGCGCCTGTCGTACCGGAGCCGACGGGCCTGCACGCCGGGTAAGGGAGCGTCTGCAATCGGCAAGCAGGTCGTCCCCACCGCGGGGCTCGCACGGTTGGCGAAGAGGGCCGTGGGGCTACTCGCGATGCGCGTGCGCCGGCGGAAGCAATAACTGTTCTGTGGGCCGCGCTTCACACCAGCCGGTCCCTCGCCGCAAGCGCCATCCGCTCGCTGAGCTCCGCGGGCGTCTGGATAAATTCGGTCTGAAGCAAGTCGAACGCCTTCTGGTGCACCTCGCGCAGCGCGCGCTCGTCGAGCGTGGTTACGTTCACTTTGGGCGCAACATCGCCTTGCAGCCCAGACCGGGTGAGGAAGATCGTCGTGTCGCGGTCGGCGAGATATGCGAAATCGGAGCCCCCCAAGAGCTGCCCTCCCCCTTTGCGCGCAAGGTCGCGCAGGAAATACGAGGCGCTGTTCGGCGTCACCTCCGCAAAGTCCTGGGAAAGGCGCGCCTCGAGGAACCGGGTGTACTGCTCCGGGCCAAACTTCGCCTTTTCCACCCCGCTGAATTTAGGGAATTCTTTGTCGACAAGGCCGGGATCGAGCCCCTTCTTGGAGAGGTATTCGCGTGAGAGCTTCTTGAGCGCGCCGGACGCGCCGCCTTCCTCCTTCAGCTTGGCCGCGTTGGCGAGCAAACCGCGGAACAGCTTGAGGCCACGGTGGCCGCCGACGCGAGGCCGCTCCGACGGAGGGACGGATGCGTGCTGGAAGTACCGCAGCGTTTGCCCACGCAGCGAGGGTGCGTTCTGCAGCTTGCCGACGGCCGCAGCAACACGGTTGGGGAACGCGGGCTCTTGCCCCCAGTGGCCATCCACGAAGGTGGCGAGCGCGGTGGTGGGGTCGTAGGGCGCGTTGGCCTTCACCTCGGCCCACGCTTGGGCGAGGTCGTGCCACGTTTGCGCAAGGCGCGCGTCGGGGGCGTACCGAGTCGGGTCGAACCCAGGCGACCCGCCGATGGGGTGGCCAAACAGGGGTCCAAAGTCCGTTCCGCCTTGTTCGAGCGTCGCGTGGAGGAAGGCCGCCGTCACGCGCGGCTCGGAGAGCACGGGCTCCGAGAAGCGGCCGAAAATTCGGCCGGCGCCGTACTTCGTTTCGACCCCTTGGAAGGCCTTCTGGATGGTGCCGACGCGCAGTGCCACGGAAAGACCCTCGGGGGAAGGGGGGGAGACGCGACTTAACGGTTGTGGCCTCGCGCGGGCCAAACGCGCAGGGGCGGGGCCTCAGTAGGCTTCGGTGCGCAGGAGCACATCGACGCCCGTGGCCTTCACGAACGACCGCGCGATGTCCTTGGCGATGACGCGCTTGCCCGATCCGTGCTCGATCGCTTCCCGCGCGATCTGCCGAGCGGAGGCCGGAAGGTTGTCGGTAATCAGTTCGCCGACCCCCGGCACCTCGAGCACGCTCTGGCGGAGCTGCCCCTCAATCTTGAGGGCGGGCTTCAGGTGCTCGATGGTGATGCACGGCACTCCCTGCTCGAGCCTGGTGTACGCGACGGCGCGGTGGTGTCCGTCGAGCAGGAGCGAGAGCCGGCCGCTTTGGTAGAGGGCGATTCCGACGGGGTGCCTGCCGGAGGCGATGCCCTCCTCGTACTTTGCGACGAGGTTTTCGTTGGTCTTGGAGTCGGAGTAGGTCGGGAAGAGGAAGAGGCCGTCGCGCGGGTCGCTCCCGGCCGAGAGCGCGGGGGGGCGGCAATTCTTGCCGAACGCTTCCCAGAAAAGGAACTCGTCGCCGACCGTCGGCCAGTGCTCGGCAAGCGAAACGATGTAGAACCCCGACTGCAGCGTTTCGAGGACGGGCGCGAGGATGGCGATTTCCTTCTCGGAGACGGCCTTGACATCGAGGAGCTGGCGGGAGATGGTGGGCTCCTGCGGCATGATTTGCGTCCGGTCGAAGGGCCCCGTCGAGACGAGCGCGGGCACGGTGTCCGTGGTCGGCTGCACTTCGAGCCAGAAGGGCTTCTCGCCGAACATGAGGAACGTCCCGACGCACGGGAGGAACGGGGGAGAAGCGGGGTCGGGGATCGTCTCGTGCACGAGGCCCTTCCCGCCGCGCACACCCACGAGGAACGGGGAGGAGAACCCGGGGCGGTCGGGGAGTTTCCGGACGATTTCGACGGGCATGGGCGCTTGGCTCCGGCTTCTGGCGGGATGGCGGAACGGGCCTTTTAAGCGTGGTGACCCGGAGGGGCAGTTGCGCTAGGAAAATGGCAGTTTTCGTGCCGTCGAGGGTGTCCCTCGCGTCGCGAGGTCGGCGAGGCGGCCAGCGCCTCGCTTCGCCCTAAATAAGCGGTTCTCGCGTCTCAGGGGCGCGGCTATGAAGCCACCCTTTAAGAGACACCAACCAAGGTAGAACGGTTAGGCGGGCGGAGGGGTTTGGGACGGTAGCATCAGGGGGGATTGTCCGGCCTCCGGGCCTCGAAGGTTGGATCGTGGGGAGGCCCGCCGCGCTTGAGACGCTGCGCGAATTGGTGGCGAGGCCGAAAGGCAGCCGGGTGGCAGACTTGGAGTTGCGCACCGGCGACGCGACGCAGGTCGTGCGGACGCTGAACGAACTTCGAAACGCGGGCCTCGTGAAGATCCACGTGGAGCCCTCGACGCACGAATTGGTGGCGCGGGTCCCGGACACGAGCGTCGAGGCCGTGAAGAGCTTGCTGCGCAAGGTGAGTTAGCGACTCGCGACCGAGGAAGGTGCGCGGCGAGGGGAGCGCAAGCGAATAAGTACCGCGCCGCTAAGGGAAGGGCGTGGGCAACGGGCGGGCGCTTGAGGGTTTCGCGACGGACTGGAGGTCGCTCGCGCGCGGGAAGTATGTCGCGGTGGACAGTGACCCCTCGGGCGCGGCGCTCACGCTGTCGCATCACTTTGGCGGAAACGCGACGCCGCCTGAATTCCGCGACGACCTTGCGGCTGGCGCCGCGCTGAAGTGGGCCGCCTCCCCGGAACGCGACGCGCGGCTGAACGGGGCGCGGGTCGTGTACAACGACCACTTCGATGTGGACGGATTCTTGGCGGCGTGGGTGGTGCTGCACCCCGACGAAGCGCTCGGCCTCCGGCGGGAAGTTCTCGCGGCCGCCGCGGCGGGGGACTTCGACGAGTGGACGGGCGAGAGCGCCGTGAAATTTGCGATCCTCGGGGAGTGGATCGACGATCCGAAATTCTCGAGGGTGGCGCGCGAGGCGCTCAAGGTGCGGGGGAAGGGGGGCGAGGCGGCGCTCTATGAGGCGGTGCTGCGCGAACTCCCGGAGCTTCTCGCGCACCCCGAAAACCTTGAGGAGCTGTGGCGGCGCCCCTTCGATGAGGTGGTCGGCCAGGTTCGCCTGTTCGAGTCGGGGCGCGCGCTCACCGTGGAGCGGCCGGAGGGCCACCTCACGATGGTGCGGGCGCCGCGCCTCCTGCTCTCGCGCGCGGTCGTGGCGCGCTCAAAGGGAGACCGCCTGCTGCAGGCGGCGGAGGTGGACGGCGGATTCATGTATCAATTCCGGTACCGGCCGTACCTCGGGTACCGGATCGTGTCGCGGGCTACCTCGCGTGCGCATGAACTCGACCGGGTGGCGGCCGAGCTGAACCGCCGGTGGCCCCGCGGCGACGAGGCGTGGAAGGCCCGCGGGTGGTGGAGCCGCGAGCTGCGGCTGTACGCCTCGCGCGTGGGACGCCGAAGGCTACCCAAGACGGAGCCGGACGAGGCATTGCGCGCCTTCGAGGAGACCTTCGCGGCGCTGGACCGCGAAAACGTCGGCAATGCCGAAGGGGGCTGAGCCCTCGCACCGGCGCCCCGCGATCAGCGGATTTCCACGTCGAACTTCGGCGTCTCGTCCCCCGGCAGTTCGCCCCTCAGCATGTCCGGGAATTTCGGAGGGCGGTTCTTGCGCCAGCGCAGGAACAGCACGGCGCAAAGCGCCGCCGGCACGGCGACGGCGATCGGAATCAGCATGGACATTCCGGTCGTCACACTCCCGGACGACGTCGAGGCGGCGCCTCCCGCGGCGGTGCTCGCGGTCACGCTGCACGTGGCGCCGCCGAGGTCGGAGGGCGCCGTGAGGGTCACGGTGTACCCGCTTACCGAGGAGAGCCCCCCGCAGGTCGAGGTCCACGCGATGATGGCCCCCGTGATCGGGAGCCCGTTCGCGTCCACCACCGTCGCGCGGAATTCCTGCTTTCCGCCGCCCGACAGGGAAGCCGAGCTCGGCTCAATCGTGAGCGAGTAGGGGGTCGCGTAGCCCACCGAGATAGTGATGGTGGCTGTGAAGTCGGCCAACGACGCGGTGACCGTGCAGGTCGTGCCGCCCGCGGTTAGCGGGACGGTGGCGGTCGTGACCACGCCGGATTCCGAAGAGAGCGCCGCGCATGCGGAGTCCCATTCGATGCTCTCGCTGGGGAGGATGTGCCCGTAGGCGTCGAGCACCGAAGCGCCGAGCAAGGTGGCGGCGCCCCCGACGACGCTCGCCGAGGCTGGGTCGACCGCAACCGAGGCGGGGCCCGCATGGACCACGCTGAGGTTCAGGCGCCACGCCTGCGCATTCACCGAGGCGGTCACCGTGCATTCGAGCCCCGCCGCTTCGCTCGCGGCGGTGAAGTTCACGATCCCTCCGCTCAACGGGGAAAGGGTCCCGCAGGGGCGGGGGCTCACCGACCACGCGGCGGAGTAGGGGTGGCCGAAGAAATCGCGGAACGACAGTTGGGTGGTCTCGCCTTCAGCGAGGAGGTCCTTGTCGATGTCGAGCGTGAGCACGCTCACGTCATGCGTGATGTTTACGGTGGCCGCGGCGGTCGCGCTTCCGACGGCGGCGGAGACGACGCAGCTCCTTCCGCCGGAATCGGTCGATGAGTGGAACACCGTGCTGTTCCCGGAGACCGAAAGCATCTCGCCGCAGGCCGGGGTCGATAGGGTCCAGGAGACGTTGATGGCGTGCGCGAACGTGTTGGTCGCGCCAAGCACGATCGACTGCCCCTCCGTGAGGAGCGAGAAGGTCGGGGTGATGGTGATGGAACTCGTGTCGGGGAGCACCGTCACGTTGGCCACGGCAACGGTGCCGTTCAGCGCCGCCGCGACGAGGCAGACCTTGCCGCCGTTGTCGAGGGCACGGAACACGGTGGCGGGGCCGACATAGAAAGACAGGGAGCCGCACGACGACGACCAGATGAAGTTCAGCGGGTGGCCGTTCGCGTCCGTCGCGTTGAACGCAAGGGTGCCCCCCTCGACGACCTCGGTGGTCGGCACGTTGAGCCGGATTACCGACAGGTTGTGGAGGACGCTGATGTTTGCCGTGGCATTCACGGCCCCGAAGGACCCCGTGAGGCGGCAGGCCGAGCCGCCCGCGTTGGACGAGGCGTTCAGCGTGACGCTAACGCCGCTCGAGGCGTTCAGGACGCCGCAGGAGGGCGGCGTGAGGTTCCAGTTCAGCGGCCACGGGTGGCTGCGGCGGTCCAGCCCGGAAAACGAGACATTCTGCCCTTCGACCACACTCACCCCGGTTGGGGAGATCGCCACGCCGGTCGTGTCGTGGACCACGGTGACGGCCGGCGCCGAGGCGACGCAGACCTGGAGGGCGGCGTCGCTCACGGTGAGGTTCGTCGTGAAGGTGCCGACCGTGGGGTAGATCCGGGACGTGTTCTGGGTGGAGGCGAGCGTGCCGCTCATGTTCCAGGCAAACCCGTAGGGCGGAAGGCCCTGGGCGAGCGTCGATGTGGTGTAGGTGAACTGCGTGAGCCCCTCAAACCCAATGAGCGGCGAGACCGTCGCGCCGCACAGGATGTTGTTGACATGGCCGACCACGCGCACGTTGTCGATGTACGCGCCCTCGCGGTGGCCGACGGCGCCGGAGACGAACCGGAAGCCGACCCTCGTGGTGTTCACGGGGATGGCGGCGGTCGACTGCTGCCACCCGCCGCTCGTCCCGCTGCGGGTGTCGGCGTAGCTCCACACGCCGCCCGAGAGGTACATGACGGAGAGCGTGTCGTTGGGGGAGAGCGAATCGAGGTAGTAGCGGTACTCGACAAGCGCGGAGGCGTAGGGGGAAACATCGACCGCGCGGGTCATCGTGGCGTTCATCTGGACGTCGTAGATGCGCAGGGCCTGGTTCGGCTCGTTGTGCGTGGCGCGCAGCACGAGGTCGTCCACGTACGCGCCTTCGAGCACGCCGCCCGAGTCGCTGAGGAAGCGGAAGCCGATGCGCGTGGCGGCCGCCGGGATGGAGGCGTTGCCGAAGGTCCACCCGCCGCTGTCCCCGGTGAAGGAGGCGGTGACGACGGGCCCGGCGCCCGCGTCGTAAACGACATCGAGGAAATCGTAGCCGTTGTCGCTCGCGAGGAAATACCAGAATTGCAAGTCGGCCTCGGTGGCGTTGATCGACGCCAGGCGCGACAGGTTCACCGTGCGCCAGACATACGCGTCCATCATGTTGTCGTAGAGGTGGGTGGCGTTGTTCCAATCACTCGCGTAGTTGTTGTAGCCGACCTCCGCGCAGTAGAGGCTCTGCGTCCCGTTGTGGTACCTGAACCCGTTGAGGCCCCAGTAGTCGTCGCCCTCGTTCGCGTCGTTGTCGCTCGCGGTCCACGAGGCGTTGTAGGCCAAGGCATTCTCGAAGGTCTCGTTGAAGGGGTCGGTGGTGGCGTTGCCGGTGGCGTTCCAGAACAGGGTCTGCGTGCCCTGCGCGGCGGCCCACGCGCTTCCGTTGCCGGCGTACCGGCGGGCGCCGGACGAGCCCCACATGTCCGTGCCGTTGATCGGGTTCGAGTCGTTGACGAGCCAATTCGCGCCGGGGAACGCGCCTTCGAAGTCGTCGAGGAACACTTGGAGGTCGGCCGATTGGGGTAAGGGCGCGGCCGCCGCGGGGAGAGCAAGCACCGGAAGAAGGGAGGAAGCGAGGGTGAGGGCGGCAAGGATCGCGGATAGAGT